>FSSH01000182.1_pt3 | contig 11316 bp, 15 predicted proteins | sample 1166101 | NCBI WGS metagenome assembly FSSH01 (sample SAMEA32972668, study PRJEB13176) | freshwater metagenome | biome: Drinking water system; feature: Biomass in drinking water that filtered by 0.45 um membrane; material: drinking water | place: USA | collected 2012-12-20 | depth 0 m | reverse complement strand
GTTCAAGCCGCGCGACCTCGCCGCCCCGGATCTCGGCCGGCGCGGCGGCGGCCTCGCGCAGCCGGAAGGGGCGATCGCCGGAAGCGTCGGGCTCGCCCAGACCAGCTCGTCCCATATGGCGGTCGGCGGCGGTCCCGAGGGTCCCGGCGCCGATCCGCGCCGTTTCAAGGGTTTCGAGATCCGCCCGAGCGGCAACGGCGTCAACCTCGAGGAGGAGATGATGAAGGCCGGCGAGAACCAAGCCGATTACCAGCTGGCCGCCACGCTCTACCAGAAGAGCATGGAGACCCTGAAGATCGCCATCGGCAAGCGCTGATCGCAACCCGCACTGACCGGATGGAGACCGCGCCGTGGACTTCCTGAAATCCCTGACCGTCGCTGCCTCGGGCCTGAAGGCCCAATCGAGCCGGATGCGGGTCATCTCCGAGAACATCGCCAACGCCGATTCCGCCCCGTCGTCGCCGGGTGCCGAACCCTATCGCCGCAAGATCCCGACCTTCCGCCAGCAGGTCGACCGCGAGACCGGCGCGACCGTGATCGAGGCCGGCCGGGTCCAGCGCGACACCGCCCCGTTCCGGACCAAGTACGATCCGGGCAACCCGGCCGCCAACGCGCGCGGCGAGATCCGGATGCCGAACGTCAACGGGCTGATCGAGAACATGGATATGCGCGAGGCCCAGCGCTCCTACGAGGCCAACCTCAACATGATCACGGCGACCCGCCGGATGATCTCCAAGACCCTCGAGATCCTCAAGGCCTGATCCGGCCGTCACCGCCCTCCCTGAAAGTCCGCCTCGATGCCCAGCAACGCCTTCGCGGCCGGTGCCTACGCCGCCATCCAGAACATCGGGGCTCCCAAGGGAGGGATGCCCAAGGTCGCTCCGGCCTCCGGTGCGGAGGGCGGATTCTCCGCGCTCCTGTCCTCGGCCATGGACAGGGTCGGCGATGCGGGCGCCAAGGCCGACGCCCAGGCGCTGGCCGTCGCCGGCGGCAAGGCCAACGTCGTCGACGTGGTTACCGCGGTGGCCGAGAGCGAGACCGCGCTCCAGACCCTCGTCGCCGTCCGCGATCGGGTGATCTCCGCCTACGAGGAGATCATGCGGATGCAGATCTAGCATTGTCGGATAGTCGTCCTGACCCCGTCATTCCGGGTACGCCCGCGGCGCCCCGGAATGACGGGGAGGGCGGCACGGCCGATTCCGGCGCTCTCGCAACCAACCTCACAGCGAAACGAAACCAGCTCCATGACCGGCCTCGCCATCCTCGACGTCGCGCGCGACGGGATCTTCGTCTTCCTCAAGGTGGCGGGCCCGCTGATGCTGGTCGCCCTCGCGGTCGGCCTCGTCGTGTCGCTGCTTCAGGCCCTGACCCAGATCCAGGAACAGACCCTCATCTACGTGCCCAAGATCGTCGCCGTGTTCGCGGCCCTGCTCCTGATGCTGCCCTTCATGGGCGATGCGCTCGCCGGCTACATGACCCGCATCGCCGCCCGCATCGTCGCCGGAAGCTGAGCCGCGTGCTATGAGCGGGCATGAATCTCCTCCTGCCCGGTATCGCGGCGGCTTACCTCCTCGTCTTCGCACGGGTGGGTACGCTGATCATGCTGATGCCGGGCCTGGGCGAGAACATGGTGTCGCCGCGGATCCGGCTCGCCTTCGCGCTGCTCGTGAGCCTGATCCTGTTTCCGATGGTGCGTCCCTTGTTGCCGATGGAGGGCGGGGCGCTCGGCGGCACGGACCTCATCACGCTCCTCATCGGCGAATTGCTGATCGGCCTCATGCTCGGTCTGACGGTCAGGATGGTGCTCGCCGCCCTGCAGACCGCCGGCCTGATCCTGTCGCAGCAGCTCGGACTGTCCTACGCCATGACCGTGGACCCGACGCAGGGCGGGCAGCAGGCGGCGCTCGGCAACTTCCTCCAGCTTCTCGGCATCACCCTGATCCTCGCCACCGACCTGCATCATCTCGCCCTCGACGCCGTCGGGCGCAGCTACATCTTGCTTCCACCCGTCGGGGTTCCGGGGATGGGGGAGGCCGCTCAGCTCGCCCTCAAGGCGGTGGCGCGCGGCTTCAGCCTCGCGGTGCAGATCTCGGCGCCCTTCATCGCCTTCGGCATCCTGTTCAATTTCGGCCTCGGTGTGATATCGCGGCTGATGCCGCAGATGCAGGTGTTCTTCGTCGCGGTTCCGGCTTCGGTGCTGATCGGCATGGTGGTGCTGTTCGGCAGCCTCGGCGTGATGATGGGTGTCTTCCTCGACGATATCGGCCGCTACCTCGGCGAACTCACCGGGCGATGACTATCCTGGCGCTGCCTTTCCTGGCGCTGCCTCGCCTGGACAGTGGAGCCTGATCCGTGGCCGAGGGTGCAGAGCAGGAAGACAAGACAGAAGACCCGACCCCGAGACGGATCGAGAAGGCGATCGAGCAGGGCAACGTCCCCAACAGCCCTGAGATCAGCACCTTCTTCATCCTGTCGGCGTTCACCCTCGTGCTGCTGCTCGCGGCGGGGCCGATCGCGCAAGCGATGCTGACCTCGATGCGCGCCTTCCTGATGAACGCGCATGCGGTCCCCTCGGACGCCGCGGCCTACGAGGCCATGGGGATCCGCGGGCTGCTCATCTGGGCGCAGGCGCTGATGGTTCCGGCCGGCGTCATCGTCGTCGCCGGACTGGCGGCGGGCTTCGCCCAGCACCCGCCCGTGTTCAGCACCGAGGCGATCGGCCTGAAATTCGAGCGGATCTCGCCGATGTCAGGGATTAAGCGCATCTTCGGCATGGAAGCGCTGGTCCAGTTCCTGAAGGGCTTGATCAAGCTCACCCTCGTCGGGACGGTGGCGGGGCTCATCCTGTGGGGCGAGCGCGATCGGCTCGAGGTGTTCGTCAGGCTCGACCCGACCGCGACGATGGGCGCGGTGCTGACGCTCGTCCTCAAGATGCTCGCCGGCGTCCTCGCCTTCTACGTCGCCCTCACGCTGGCCGACGCGCTCTACCAGCGTCACCGCTGGCGCAAGCGCCTGATGATGTCGAAGGAGGAGATCAAGCAGGAGCACAAGGAGAGCGAGGGCAATCCCGAGGTCAAGGGCCGCATGAGGCAGATCCGGGCCTCGCGCGGCAAGAAGCGGATGATGGCGGCGGTGCCGGAGGCGACCGTCGTCGTCACGAACCCGACCCACTACGCCGTCGCCCTGCGCTACGAGGCCGGCATGGCGGCGCCCATCTGCGTCGCCAAGGGCGTCGACAGCCTGGCGCTGCGCATCCGCGCCATTGCCGCCGAGCACGGCGTGCCCGTGTTGGAGAACCCGCCCCTCGCCCGCGCGCTCCACGCGACGGTGGAGATCGACGACGAGATCCCGGCCGAGCATTATCGGGCGGTCGCCGAGGTCATCGGCTTCGTGATGCGCCTGCGGCGCCGGGTCGCCTGATGAGCGGCCGTGGATGGCGATCCCGTGATCCCTCATCGTTTCGCCAGAGATTTCCGCACCTTGCAGAGAAGCCCCCTTGCGGCGGCGCAGGCCGTGGCGCTACCCAAGGCCGACGGTCGAGTGGGTTGACGCCGGATGTCTGAGTTGAGTGGGCCGACGACGCCGGCATCGAGTTCCATCGATCGGTCCGAACGGCCGGGCCGTGTCGGCCTGCTGCTGGTGCTGGCCGGTGTCCTCGTCGGGGCGTCCGTCGGCCTGTCCTTCGTCGCCAGCGACCAGGCCCAGCCGCTGATCCTCGGGCTCCTTGCGCTCCTCGCGATGGCCGGCGTCTTCTTCCTCTTCGCCCTGTCGATCGGCGCGCTCCAGTTCAGCGGCCAGAGCGGGCGCGACGACATCACCAAGGGCATCGTCGACGCGGCGCCCGAGGGAGCGATCGTGGTCGAGGAAGGCGGCCGCATCATCTACGCCAACGAGTCCTACCTGCGCATCGCGGGCGGCGACACCTTCAGCAACCTCAAGCCGGTGGAACGGGTCTTCGTCGGCTCACCGGAGGTGTCTGAGGCGATCTACCGCCTAGCCGAGGCCGCGCGCGACGGGCGCAGCCATGTCGAGGAGATCCGTCTCTCGCCGCCGCCGGAGACCGCGGTCGGGCGCAGCTTCGCCTGGTTCCGCATCGGAGTTCGGCCGATCGAGCGCCCGCGCAAGTCCGCCTCCCTCTGGGTGGTGAGCGACATCACCCACGAGCGCGAGCGCCAGGAGAACGTCTTCCAGGAACTTCAGCACGCGATCGACTACCTCGATCACGCCCCCGCCGGGTTCCTGTCGATCGATCCGGCGGGCTCGATCGTCTACATGAACGCGACGCTCGCCTCCTGGCTCGGATACGACCTCGCCACAGTCGGCTCCGGCGGGCTTCAGCTCGCCGACATCGCGCCGGGGGCCGACATCCTGGTCTCGGCTGCGGGCCAGCCCGGCGAGGTCCGCACCGACCGGTTCGACATGGACCTGCGCCGGCGCAATGGCCACCCGCTGCCCGCGCGGCTCTATCACCGCGTCGCCTTCGGCCAGGACGCCAGGCCCGGCCCCTCGCGCACCTTCGTCCTCAACCGCTCGGCGGGCGCCGAGAGCGACGAGCCGCAGCGGGCCGCCGAGGTGCGCCTCGCGCGCTTCCTCAACAGCAGTCCGATCGCCATTGCCACCCTTGATGCCGGCGGCCGCATCGCCCGCGCCAACGCCTCCTTCGCCAGGCTCTTCGGCGGCATGCCGCGTCAGGCCCCGGACGGCCATGACGGATCGACCGAGCCGACGATCTGGGATGGCCTCGCCGAGCGCGACCGCCCGTCGCTGGAGACCGCCCTCTCCAAGGCGGTGAGCGGAATGGCCGAGGTGGTGCCGATCGAGATCGCGGTAGCCGGTGCCGGCAACCGCTCGGCCAGGGTCTGGCTCAGCCCGGCCGGAGGCGAACCCGCGTCCCCGCCCGAGGCCGGGCGCGACGCGGCCCAGGAGCGCGCCGCTGCCCAGTCCGACCGCGAGCGCGTCATCCTCTACGCCCTCGACACCACGGCACAGCGCCAGCTCGAGCAGCAGGTCGCCCAGACCCAGAAGATGGACACAGTCGGTCAGCTCGCCGGCGGCATCGCCCACGATTTCAACAACGTCCTCCAGGCCATCATCGGCTATTCCGACCTCCTGCTGGCGAGCCATCGGCCGACCGATCCGGCCTTCCAGGACATCATGCAGATCAAGCAGAACGCCAACCGGGCGGCGAGCCTCGTGCGTCAGCTCCTCGCGTTCTCGCGGCGCCAGACCCTGCGGCCGGAGGTGATGAATGTCGGCGAGGCCCTCGCCGACCTGACCCTCCTCCTCAAGCGCCTGCTCGGCGAGCGGGTCGACCTCGACCTCAAGCACGGGCGCGACGTCTGGCCGATCAAGGCCGACGTCAACCAGTTCGAGCAGGTGATCGTGAACCTCGCGGTCAACGCCCGCGACGCGATGCCTGAGGGCGGTCGCCTCCTGATCCGCACGGCCAACGTCGTCCACCGCGATGAGGTGACCCCGGAGAGCCGCGCCGGGGCGCCGCCCGGTGATCACGTGCTGATCGAGGTTCTCGATACCGGCGAGGGCATCCCGCCCGACGTGATGGAGAAGATCTTCGAGCCGTTCTTCACCACGAAGGAAGTCGGGAAGGGTACCGGTCTCGGCCTCAGCCAGGTGTTCGGCTTCGCCAAGCAGTCTGGCGGCGATATCGATGTGGCGAGCATCGCGGGCGCGGGCACCACCTTCACGCTCTATCTCCCCGAGGTCGAACCCGAGACTCGTGAGGGGCGCGCGGTTGAGGAGGCCATCTCCGCTCCCGATGATGGCATCAAGCGGCATGTGCTGGTCGTGGAGGACAATCTCGATGTCGGACGCTTCGCCACGCAGATTCTCCAGGACCTCGGCTACGAGACGACATGGGCGACGAGCGGCGAGGCGGCTCTCGACGAACTCGGCCCCATGGCAGATCGCGTCGACGCCGTCTTTTCGGATGTGGTGATGCCGGGAATGGGCGGCATCGCCCTCGCGCACGAGCTCCGCCGCCGCCGCCGCCGGCCCGAGTTGCCCGTGGTGCTGACGTCCGGCTACAGCCACGTGCTCACCCAGGAAGGCGACCACGGCTTTCAGGTCCTGCAGAAGCCCTACTCGGTCGACCAGGTCTCTCGGACCCTCCGCCGCGTCATGCGGGCAGAGGCCGCCGGATCTCGCCGAGAATAAGGGCCTCGTCAGCGTCCGGTCCGGACCCGAGTCCAGGCGCGGGTCACGAAACGCTGGGTTCTGTCGTCCCAGGCGGTATTGGTGAAGAGCCGCGCCATCGTCGTTTCGTCCGGGTATATCCCGGGATTTGCGAGGATTTCGGGCTTTACCTGAGCCTTCGCGGCGAGGTTTCCGCTCGCATAAGACACGAAGTTGGTATTTGCCGCCCCCACCTCGGGCCGCAGCATGTAGTCAATGAAGATGTGGGCTTCCGCCGGATGCGGCGCATCCTTCGGGATCGCGAAGGCATCGAACCACATCAATGCGCCTTCCTTAGGAATGAAATACGCGATCTCGACGCCGTTCTTGGCCTCTTCGGCGCGCTTTTTTGACTGCATCACGTCGCCGGAATAGCCGACCGCGAGGCAAAGGTCCCCGGCCGCAAGCCCGTTGATGTATTCCGACGAGTGGAACTTGCGCACCGAGCCGCGCACCTTGAACAGCGCGTCGGTGACCTGGGTGATGTCGTCCCAGCGCTTGGTATCGGGCTTCAGGCCGTAGGCAGGCAGCATGCTCGGGATCAGGTCCTCGGGGCTGTCGAGCATCATCACCCCGCAATCCTTGAGCTTGGCCAGGAGCGCGGGCGTGAGCACGAGGCTCCAGCTGTTGAGGGCCTGGTTCGCGCCGAGGCGCTGGCGCACGGCCGGCAGGTTCACGCCGATACCGGTCGTGCCCCACATGTAGTCGACGGCGTAGAGGTTGCCCGGATCGTAGACCGCGAGCCGCGTCGCGATCTCCGGCCAGGCGTTCTTGAGGTTCGGCAGTTTCGCCTTGTCGAGGGGCAGGAACACGCCCGCCTTGATCAGCCGCTGCAGGAACGGGCCGGAGGGCACCACGATGTCGTAGCCGGACTTGCCGGCCAGGAGCTTCGTCTCGACGATCTCGTTGTTGTCGTAGGTGTCGTAGACGACCTTGATGCCGGTCTCCCTGGTGAAGGCTTCCAGCACCTTCGGGTCGATATAATCCGACCAGTTGTAGATGTTGACGACCCGCTCCTGCCCCGCGGCCTGTCCGGCAAGGAGCGCTAAGGCGACGGCGAGGAGGGAGACGAGGCGCGCCATCTCTCAGCCCCGCGCGGCCACGACGACGATCTCGACGAGGTATTCCGGGGCGGCGAGGCGCGCCTCGACGGTGGCGCGGGCAGGGGGGTTGGCGCGGTCGACCCAGGCCTCCCAGGCCTGGTTCATCTGAGAGAAGGTCGCGATGTCGGAGAGGTAGACCGTGGCCGAGAGGATTCGGCTCTTGTCGCTGCCGCCCAGGGCCAGCAGCCGGTCGATCTGGCCGAGGATCTCGCGGGTCTGCGCGGTGACGCCGACGCCCTCCGTGTTGGAGGCGGTCTGGCCCGCCAGGAAGACGAGGTCGCCATGCGTGACCGCCTGGCTCATGCGGGGGCCGGATTCGAAACGGGTGATCGTCATGGGCTGGCTCGGTCCTCAAGGCTCTCAGTTCGGGAGCCGGGAGGCTCGTTGTGCCGCCGCGAGGGCATGGCCGTAAAGAGGGCCCTGATCGCACGACCGCACTGCGACAAAGACCGCGGCGGCAGCGCAACTCAATGCGGGATCGAACGTTTCATCGACACGAACGGTGACGCTAGGAGCACACCACCATGATGTCGATTATCGGTACCATCATCATCGGCTTCATCGCCGGCCTCATCGCCAAGTTCATCATGCCCGGCCCGAACGAGCCCTCGGGCTTCATCCTCACCACCATCCTGGGCATTGTCGGCGCCTTTGTGGCGACCTTCATCGGCCAGGCTGTCGGCTGGTACGGGCCGAACCAGGGTGCAGGCTTCATCGGTGCCATCGTGGGTGCCGTCGTTGTGCTCGCGATCTATGGGTTCATCGCCAGCCGCCGCACCTCCACGCTCTGAACGAGACGATAAGACTGAACGAGAAAAGGGGTGCCGCGAGGCACCCCTTTTTTGTATCTGCCGGCAATGCCGCTCAGGCGTTGTGCGTCACCGCCTTGATCGCGCAATGTCCGGTGGCGCCGCGGATGGCGAGGCCGGCGCCGACCACGAGGGCGGCAAGGCTGAGCCACTTGTTCGGCCGGGGCTGCGCCGCCACCGCCGCGATGCCGAGGCCGAGCACCACCGAGACCGCGCGTTCCGTCGTCGTCAGGTTCTGCGTTCCGCCGAAAATATCGCTGATCATGTCGTTGGCCATCTGGGTCTCCCGCTGGTCTCAAACTTCGCATGGCGAACGCAGGCGCGTCCGCTGGCGTTCCCCGTCCCGGTGCCGCAGCGCACAGCGTCCGGCCCGCCGAAACATCGGGACATCATCGAGAGACTTTCCGCCGCTATCATCGCTCTCGACGGAACGGAATGAGCACGATGAGACGACGGACCTTCCTCCTCGGCGGAGCGGTGGCGGCCACCGGCGCGGCGGCGATCGGCTATAAGCTGCTGCCGGATTCGGCCAAGATGCTGCTCGGCAACTACCGGATTCTGCCCGGACGGGTCCCGCTCCTCGTCGAGCGCGATTTCGGCTGGAGGGGCGCCGATTTCGCGGCCGGCGGCACCAAGACGGTCGATCTCAAAGCCCTCGCCCCGCCGATCTTTCGCGACCGGCCCAATAGCGTCGCCACCCTGGCGAACATCCTCGGGCCCTGCGATGCGGAGCGTGTTCCTCGCCGCATCGACATTTCGGAAGGCCGCCCCGGCCTGCCCATGCGGCTCTCGCTGCGGGTCGTCGGAGCGGCGACCGGCAAGGCTTACGAGAACGCCGAGGTCCAGATCTGGCACGTCAACGCGAAGGGCATCTATTCCGGGCAGGACGTCAGCCGGGAATGCACCTTCGACGATCCCGATGCCATGAGCGGACTCGCCTTCCGTGGCCGGCAATTCACCGATCGCGATGGTGTCGTGACGTTCTTGACGGTCTATCCCGGCTGGTACAGCGGACGCAGCATCCACGTCCATGTTCGGGTGGTCGTCGACGGCCGTGAGCTCCTGGTCACGCAGCTCTTCTTCGACGATCTCCTCAGCGACGCGGTCTACGGCAGCCACCCCGATTACGAGAGCCGACCGCCGCGCAACACCCGTAACGACCGCGACTTCTTCTCGCCGCGCGCCTACCTCAACGCCCATATCTTCGACTTCGAGAAGCTCGACGGCGGCGTATTGCAGGCGACCTACACTGTCGGAGTGGCCTGAACTCGCAGCGGCCAAGTCACATCCCCGCGCCGCCCGCCGGATTGGCCGCCGCCAGCAATCCATCGTCGATCTCGCGGGCCTTGACCGCCGCCGGGCGGGCGGCGAGCGGCTCGACGTATTGCTGGAAGGCGGCACGCTTCTCGATCGTGCCGAACTGCATGCCCCACATCAGGTGCGAGCCGAGATAGAGGTCGGCCGCCGTGAACCGGTCGCCGACGAGGTACGGGCGGTCCGAGACCGCGCCTTCCAGGGTGTCGAGCACCGCCGCGAGGCTGCCGTAGCCCGCCATGCCACGCTTCCTCGGATCGTCCGGTACCTCGAAGCCGAGCGCCTTGTTGGTCGCCGCCGCCTCGACCGGGCCGGCGGCGAAGAACAGCCATCGATAATAGCTCCCCCGCGCGGGATCGCCGACGGGCGGGGCGAGCCCGGTCTCGGGGAAGGCGTCGGCAAGGTAGGCGCAGATCGCGGCGCATTCGGTGACCACGGTCTCGCCATGGGTCAGGGCCGGCACCTTCCCCATCGGGTTGACCGCGAGATAGGCCGGGCTGCGCGTCGCCCCAAATTCGAGGATCTCGGTCCGATAGGGCTGGCCGACCTCTTCGAGCATCCACCGCACGATCCGTCCGCGCGACATCGGATGGGTGTAGAGGACGAGGTCGGTCATGGAAGGATCGCTCCTGTCAGCGTCATCGGCATCGTAGCCTCGAATCGACCTCTACCGGCCTGCGGAGTCGGGCGGAGCGTCGTCACACGGATGGACCTCGACACGTCGTCCGTGAATGCTGCCCCATCGCAGAAGAGGGTGCACGATCCGCTATCGAGGGGAGCGCCCAAGCGTCTCCTCGACCAGGCGGGGGTTCTTGGCGAGGAGTGCCAGAAGCACGCGGGCGGGCCCCTCGGGCTGGCGGCGACGCTGCTCCCAGTTCCTCAAGGTACCGACCGCGACGCCGATCGTCTGCGCGAACGCATCCTGCGAGAGATCGACCGCCTTGCGGATAGCGGCCACGTCGATCTCGGCGGGGACGTGAATGCGAAGACCGGGCACGGCCTCGCCACGGGCATGAGCCGACGCCTGTTCCAGGCTCAGCTTCAGTTCGTCGAACATGGCGTCGTCCATCGCTCGTTCTCCTCAGAACAGAGTTTCGACCAGGCGGGCGAGCGCGCGGGACTGGTCGGGAGTCAAATTGCCCTGGTCGTTCTTCGCATAGGCCAGGAGCAGGTACACGCCGCGTGCGGCGACGAAGTACGAGATCACCCTCGCACCGCCCCGCTTGCCGCGTCCGGCCATGGGAACACGGACCTTCCGAAGGCCTCCCGCTCCGGGAATGACATCGCCCGCCTGAGGGTGATTGGCAAAGAAGTCCACCACCGCGACACGCTCGGCGTCCGTCATCACCCGCTCGGCGGAGCGAAGGTAGATCTCCGTTTCGATGACGGTATGAAGAGGACGCGGCATGACCTCGTCTGCGTTGCCGCAATTTATAAGTCAATGGCGTACTGTCAGCTCGTCCGTGGGCAGGGATTGTTCTATCGGGGACGCCCAGAGCGAAGCGACATGTGACCCGAGAAAGGATGGAGCCTTCCGGTAAGCTAGTGCCAACGAAAAAAGCGCGACCCCGGAGGGCCGCGCTTCTCACTTCATAGCGATGCAGAGGGGATTACTCCCCGGCGTTGCGGCGCTCGCCGCGCTCGCGGCGAGGTTCCTGGTCGCCGCCGCGGGTGCGGTCCTGGTCGGCGTTGCGCTCGGCCTTGAGCTTCTCGGTGATGTCCTCGCCGGTGGTCTGGTCGACGACCTTCATCGAGAGGCGGATCTTGCCGCGGTCGTCCTGGCCCAGGAACTTCACCTTCACCTTGTCGCCTTCCTTGACGACGTCAGTGACCTTGGCGACGCGCGCCGCGGCGAGTTCCGAGATGTGGACGAGGCCGTCCTTGGCGCCGAAGAAGTT
>FSSH01002462.1_pt1 | contig 11318 bp, 9 predicted proteins | sample 1166101 | NCBI WGS metagenome assembly FSSH01 (sample SAMEA32972668, study PRJEB13176) | freshwater metagenome | biome: Drinking water system; feature: Biomass in drinking water that filtered by 0.45 um membrane; material: drinking water | place: USA | collected 2012-12-20 | depth 0 m | reverse complement strand
CTCGTCCGCGGACGCTACCACCCTCGGCGGACCACTCGACCGCTGGACCGTCTTCCGCCCATGCCGGACAGTTAATCGACAGAAGCAGCGCAAACAATCCGACCGCCAACCTCATTTCCACTCCTCACCAGTCCATTTGACGCGTCCGAGGGTGAACCGGTCAAATTAGCTGCACAAGGCATCCAAGCTCGGCCTTTCGAGGCCGCCGAAGATCCGCGGGGCAGACGATTCTACGTGCCGAAGACCATCCTCGAGCGGGACGTCGTTGCCGTCACGATGCATGCGCCATCCGCACGCCATAGGTTTTCTCTGCCCCGCAGCCCTCAACTGGCTCATGCGATGACAGCTTTAGAAGCGCTCTCCTTCGCTGCCGTTCAAGCAACAAGCCATTTTTATCGGTACTTTGCGGCTCAGGCGTCGAAAACAACTTACTCATTTGAGGTAGACCATTTGAATTATCTAATACCGAATTCGGTTCCGCGTAAGTTCGATTGCATCATGACATCGATAAGCGGATTATAATCGACATCCAAAGGCGCGAAGAGTGTTAATCATTGACAGGACGGACCATGAACGAGATCCAGCCTCACAATGAGAAGCCCGCGAGTGTCTGGAACTCGGGCGGTGGGCGCTATAACGAAATCAGCCGAGGCATTGCCGATAGCATCGAGCATTGCGTGCTTCGCCTCGATCCCAGGCCTGGTGAAAAGGTCCTCGACCTCGCGACCGGAACCGGTTGGACGTCTCGCGTCGTCGCTCGGCGCGGAGTTCAGGTGATTGGCGTGGACATTGGCCCCGACCTCATCGCGTTCGCGGCCGATCAAGCAAGGGCGGATGGCCTCGACATCACGTACCAAGTCGCCGACGCCGAGAAGCTTCCATTCAGCGACGGCGAGTTCGACGCCGTGATCTCTACTTGTGGCGTGATGTTCGCGAGCCGCCCCGAGGCCGCCGCGTCCGAACTGGGGCGGGTGTGCCGCAGCGGCGGGCGCATTGCGCTCACGACTTGGTTGTCGGACAGCAACGTTTTCCAGATGTTCATGGTGATGAAGCCCTATATGCCGACGCCGCTCGTACCGGTGGCGCCTTCGCCATTCGAATGGGGCCGGACGGAACGGATCGCGGATCTGCTGGGCAAGGACTTCGACTTGGCCTTCGAGAAGGGCGTCTCCTACTACCGCGAGCCCAGCGGCGTAGCGGCCTGGGAGACTTTCTCCGACGGCTACGGGCCAACGAAGGCTCTCGCCACTTCACTCGATGAGAACCGCCGCTCCGAACTGCGCCGAGATTTCATCGCCTTTAGCGAGCAATTCGCAACACCACTCGGTATCTGCGTGCCGCGAGAATACTGGGTGACGAGGGGCATCCGCCATTAGGGCTGTCGTCGCATGAGCCAGTCGACGCAATTCCAATTTTTGATTGGCATATTGCGACGGCCCACCGATTCGATGAAAAACGAAACACCCCTAAGAACCGGCCGCGAAACTTTTGGGCACGAACCCCTCGACAGTTCAATCCTGTGCAGCAGCACCGGATTGTTGAATCATTTTATCTGACATCCAGACGACGCGATCACGCCAGGTTGCGTAGCTGCGCCGTCGTGTCCACCGCGCCCATCTGCTCGGCGAGGTCGGCGGCGGTAGCACCTGCGGAATCGCGCCGGTGCGGGTCGGCGCCGTGGGCGAGGAGAAGGTCTACAATCTCCGTCCGGTTGAACATCGCGGCGAGCATCAGGGCCGTACGGCTTCCGTCGCCGGTGCCGTCGATCCGGGCGCCGCGTTCGATCAGGAGACGAGCCATCGCGATATCGCCCTTGAAGGCGGCTCCGGCGAGGGGCGTCTGTCCGCGATCGTTGGCGATCTCGGCATCGCCTCCGTGGTCGAGAATGGCCCGCGCGGTGCCTTCCTGCCCGTTATAGGCGGCGAGCATCAAAAGGCTGTCGCCCTTGTCGTTGCGCAGGTTGGGCGGGAGGCCCTGTCCCAGCAGCTCGGCGAGTTCCTCGGTATGGCCCATCCGGGCGAACTGGAAGACGCGGCCCGCGAAGGCCAAGGTTGCGTCGTCGAGGACGGGAGGCGCCATGTGTCCTTGGTCCAAACTCATCGCCGGCGTTTCCCTTTCGCACATCTGTACCGCATCGCTTATGCCGTGGCCGGCGGATCGGTTCCAGGGACGATAAAGCGGGCAGGATGTCGCTCAGCCGGGCGGCAGTTCCGACGCCGCAGCCGTCCGCTTCCCAGGCGGCTTGGCAGCATTCGGACGTGCGGATTGCGCCACGAAGGCGCGCAGGGACGCCGCGTTGGCGGCGGCGGCGTCGGGGGTCAGGTCGCGGCGGGAGATTTCCTCGGCCTCCGCGAACTTGCCGCGCAGCCCGAGCACCAAAGCGAGGTTCTGGCGCACGCGGGCATCGGCCTGCGGCAGGGAGGCGGCCCTGCGCAGAATGGTCTCGGCCGGATCGAGCTGGCGTGCGAGCGCGTAGGACAGTCCGAGATTGGACATCACTGTCGGCTCGTCTGGCTGGATCTTGAGGGCGGCCTCGTAGAAGGCCTGGGCACGGGCATGGTCGCCAAGTTGATCGGCGACGGCGCCCTGGGCCGAGAGCACCCGCCAATCCGGCCGTGCCGGAGTGTGGGCGTTCTGGAGCACGTCCGCGGCTTCCGCGAACCGTCCGACATCCGACAGCGCCTTGCCGTAGGCGGCGAGAACCGCCGAATTCTTCGGGTTGCGTAGAGCGACCTGCTGGAGGACCGCGACGGCCTGGGGCTTCTGGTCGGTGGCGCGCAGGGCCTGGGCGTAGCGTAGCGAGATCCCGATATCGCCGGAATCGGCGGCGTATTTCTCTCCCAAAGTCTCGACATCCCGGCGGCTCACGACGTTCCGGTCCCGCGACGCACCGCCGAGGAACGAGAGAGACGGCGTACCGATCGAGCCCGTCGTCTCGGGCGACCGTGCCTGGCAGCCGCCGAGTACCAGTCCGGCCGTGAGGAGGACGGGTGCCACTCTGAGCCGTGGCAAAAAGCGGGGCCGGACCATGACGCACTCCGAACAAGCAGGCCGGCCTCGCGCTTCACGCTACCGGTCAGCTGGTGTTAGAGCGTTAACCCTAATCTCCGGTTAATCCGCTCCGCTCGCGAACCTAAGGGCCCATGACGCGCCTCCCCGATCTACTCCCCTCCGGAACCACGGCCGTGCCCGTCGCCTGCGTCTCGGCCGCGGGCTGGGCGGCCATCAGGGAGGGGCTTTCGCAACGCCACCAGGCCTATTGCGCCGCGGTGGACTTCGCGCCCAAAGCCGGACGCATCGTCCTGCTGCCGGGCGAGGACGGTAGGGTCGCACGGGTGCTGTTCGGCCTCGGCGAACCTGGTGGGGATCGTCTCGTCGCCGGCAAGCTTCCCGGCCTGTTGCCGCCGGGCGCCTATCGCTTCGACGATGGCCAGGATGCCGGCTTCGATGCGGCCGAGGCTGCCCTCGCCTGGTTGCTCGGGAGCTACCGCTTCACCCGCTACCGGCAAGCCCCCCTCTCCCCCAGGCTCGTCGCACCGGACGGGGTCGATGCGGCGGAGATCGTGCGGATCGCCTCGGCGGTCGCCATGGGGCGCGACCTCGTCAACACGCCTGCGAACGATCTCGGCCCGGCCGAGATCGAGGCGGCGGCCCGCCTCCTCGCCGAATGTCACGGCGCCGCCGTTGCGGTGACGAAGGGCGAGGCGCTCGCCCGCGACTTTCCGATGATCCACGCGGTGGGGATGGCCTCGCCCCGCGCCCCCCGGCTCATCGACCTGACATGGGGTGACGACGGGGCACCGCTCGTCATCCTCGTCGGCAAGGGCGTTGCCTTCGACACCGGCGGCCTCGACATCAAGCCCTCGGCCGGCATGCTGCTCATGAAGAAAGACATGGGCGGGGCTGCCGCGGCGCTGGCCGCCGCCGACATGGTGATGGCGTCCGGTCTCCCGGTGCGCCTGCGTCTCCTGATCCCGGCCGTGGAGAACGCCGTCTCCGGCAACGCCTTCCGGCCCGGCGACGTGCTCCGCAGCCGCGCGGGCCTCAGCGTCGAGATCGGCAACACCGATGCCGAAGGGCGGCTGATCCTGGCCGACGCCCTGGCGCTCGCCGATTCGGAGACGCCGGATCTGCTCATCGATTTCGCCACGCTGACGGGCGCCGCCCGCGTCGCCCTCGGCCCCGACCTGCCAGCCTTCTTCACCGAAGACGATTCCCTTGCCGAAGCGGTGATGGCCTCGGCGAAGGCGGCAATCGACCCGGTCTGGCGAATGCCGCTCCACGCGCCCTACGCGAGTCTCCTTGAGTCGAAGGTCGCCGATCTCAACAACGTCTCGGGCGGGCCCTTCGCGGGTGCAATTACCGCCGCCCTGTTCCTGCGCCGCTTCGCCCCGAAGACCAAGGCGCATATCCATTTCGACCTCTACGGCTGGAACCCGACCACGAAGCCTGGAAGACCCGAGGGCGGCGAGGTCCAGACCGCACGGCTCGTCTTCGACCTGATCAAGCGGCGCTGGCCGAAGTGGGCCTGATTCCCACTGCCCTGAATCAAGCGCCGAGCGCCGCCTTCTCTAGTTCGTAGGCTGCCCGCACGGTTCCCTGACCGTATACCCGCTCGAGCCTCCGCACCGTGAAATGAGCGCGAGCCGTGGACTGGAAGTGGTCCATGAAGGCGACGTTGACGGCTGCGCCGCCCATGGCGCCGACGATCGGCACAGCCTGCGCCGCGACCTTCTGCGAAACGACCAGGCCGAAACGCGAGGCGATCTGCGTCGAGAAGCGGATCAGCGCCGGCGCAGCCTCGTCCAGGAGCGCCTTGTTGCCGGCATAGCGGGCGGCTTCGGCCAGGGTCCTGGCAAGGGCAGCCCGCACTGCAAAATAGCCGCTATCGCTGAGGCTGCTCTCGGCGCTCGAGCGCCCACCGAGCGCGAAGACCTGGACGCAAGCAAGGGCATTCTCCGGTTTCGCGAGATCCTCACCCTCTTCCCTGGCGATTTCGGCGATGGAACGAAGCATCAGGGTGGTGGAGAGCGGGAGCTCGACGGCAAGGGTCGCCAACCCGAAAGCGCCGCCGACGGCGCCCGAGACGCCCGCGAAAATCTTGTGGCGGGTTTCGCTCGATCCTCCGATCCAGTCGAAACGGCCCGGAGCAGGGATCGCGGATGCATCCACGAGGCTCTGCTCACCCTTGGCGGCAGCCTCCGGCAGGCTGGCCAAGGCGATCCGAAGGGCTGTGCGCATCGCCGCCTCGGTAGAGCGGGCGACGACGTCGGTGATGGGCGCGGGCAGCGCGCGGCCAATCATGTCGAGGGGTGCCCCCACCGCAGCCGAGAGACGTGCGGCCAGCCCCGGCTTCTCGAGGGCGAGGACGGCGCGCTTCAGGGCGTCCCGGTCGGCATCGGTGAGAGTCGGCATGGCGCTCGCGGCCGGCAGGGTCTCGGTGTCGCTGGGCAGGGCGATGTCTGTCACGGGTGTTTCTCGCACGGATGTCTCTCGCTCGTCTTCGACAGATGCGAACCACTGCCCTGGCAAGGCCCGCCCGCGGGTTTGGTTCCGAGTGTGAAGGTTTGCGACACATCAGACCTTGGCGGCGATCGCCTCTTCCTCCGGAGCAGCGACGGCAGCGGTCTGCGTCTTCCCCTCCCCCATCGCCGAGAGCACGAGGCAGAGAAGTGCCACGGGTATGCCGATGGCGGCAGAGGCCGCGAAGAAGTTCGGATAGCCAAGGCCATCGACCATGTAGCCGGAGAAGCCGCCCACGAACTTGCCCGGCAGGGCATAGAGCGAAGAGAGCAGTGCGTATTGCGTCGCCACGAAGGCCGAGGAGGTCAAGCTCGACATGTAGGCGATCAGCGCCGTGCCGGCGAAATTGCCGGCGAAGTTGTCGATCGAGATGCTGGCAACGAAGAGCGGCGTGTCGTGGCCGTTCAGAGCGAGCCAGGTGAACATCAGGTTCGAGGCCGCCCCCGCGATCCCGCCGACGAGCAGCGTCGGCTGCATGCCGAAGCGCAGCACGCAGAAGCCCCCCGCGAGGGCGCCGACGATGCCGATGATCACCCCGTAGATCTTGGTGACGTTGGCGATCTCGGTGAGCGTGAAACCCTGCTCGATGTAGAACGGCTGCGCCATCACGCCCGAGATGATGTCGGGCAGGCGGTAGAGCATGATCAGCGACAGGATCAGGATCAGCTTACCGCCTTTGCGGCGGACCAGGTCGCCGAATGGCTCGACAACGGCGATCCTCAGGGTGTCGGCAAGGCTGCGTCGCTCGCCGTCCACGACAGGAGCGTCCTGGCGGGGTGCGGCGAGCGCCCCGACGAGGCCGACGAGCATGAGGACGGCCATGGCGCCGTAAGCGGCAGACCATCCTGCACCTTGAGCGATGTAGAGAGCGCCGGCTCCAGCGAACGCGCGGGCGATCGCATAGCCGAGCTGATAGGCGCCCAGCATCACGCCCTGACGCTCCGTCGGCGCCGCGTCGATTCGCCAGCCATCCACCACGATGTCCTGCGTCGCCGAGGCGAAGGCGGTCACCAGGGCGCAGATCACGATGAAGACGAGACTCTGGTTGGGCTCGCCCTGGCTCATCCCGATGAGACCCGCCGCGACCACGAGTTGCGCAAGCACCATCCAGGCCCGGCGGCGCCCGAGCCAGCGCGTCAGTATCGGCAGGTCGAGCCGGTCGATCACCGGTGCCCACAGGAACTTCAGGGAATAGGCGAAGGAGACGTAGCTCAGGAGCCCGATGCTGGTGCGCTGGATGCCGGCCGTCGCGAGCCACGCCGAAAGTGTCGAGAATACGAGAAGGATCGGCAGCCCGCAGGCGAAGCCGAGGGCGAGCATCAGGGCGACACGCGAATCCTCCACCACGTCGCGGAACCCGAGTTTCTTCGATGCCGCGGGGCCATCAACCATGACAGGGGAACTCCTCAGGGCCTCGACGCCTTAATGGTCCAGAAACGTGGCAGCCATGAGCCGCAGCCGCCGCGCGACGATTGATGGGACAGGGAACACGCCGGCCGTGGCCATACATCGGACCGATCCTCGTGTCTGCGATCCGAAGGGCACGGCTTCGCGAAATCATTCCCCGGTCTGCCGCATCCAAGTCTTTGCACCGCAACGCCTATCGGCGAAACTCATCGTGGGGACGTCGGCTTGAACTACATCAGGATGGTTTCACGCCACGCTACGGGCGTCGTGAAAGAACGCGTCGTTCGTCCCGGCGCGCCATCGCGGGAGCGGCTTAGCGGTCGCACCCTGCGCCAGGCCGACGAGCGCATCGCCGCCTTGGAGGCGGAACTGCGACGGAAGACGGAGATGCTTCGCGAGGTCGACCATCGCGTGAAGAACAACCTCCAGGTGATCTCTTCGCTGATGCTCCTCAAGACGAGGCGCACGCCCGAGGGCGAAACCCGCGATGCCCTGCAGGCGATGGCCGAGCGCGTCGGCGCTCTCGCGGCCGTCCATCGGCTGCTCTATTCCGTGGACGAGTCGGTACGCCTCAACATCCAGGATTTTGCCTCGGAGCTGCTCGGGGATCTCCTCGCCGGCGTAGACACCTCGCGGATCTCAGTCGCGGTCGATTTCGAGGCCATTGCCGTCTCGGCCACCATGGCCGCTCCGCTGGCGCTGCTGGTCCATGAACTCGCCACCAACGCGATTCGCCACGCCTTCCCTGGAGACCGCGCAGGCCGGCTGTGGATCGCTGGGATCAGGCGGGGGGATACGCTCCACATCCGCGTCGAGGACGATGGCGTGGGACAGGGCACGCCGAGGACCGGAGGTTTCGGCCGTTCGCTGATCGACATGGTCGTACGGCAGCTTCGCGGCACGATCGCCTGGAGCGATGCACAGCCTGGCACCAGAGCCGAGGTCGTCGTCCCGCTCGACGAGGCGATTCGCTAGCCGGCTAGGCTCGCGCGCGCAGGACGTCGAGGCGATACTGTGTGGTCCGCGTCTGGTGAACGATATCCAGCCAGCCTTGGCCGTGCTCGATCACAAGGCCCACCGCCTCGTCTCCGCCGAGCGGATAATGGGTCGCTCCGAGCCAGTTCACGAGGACGACGTCTCCGCCCGGTTCGAGCACCTGCCTGAGGTAGGAGGCGAAGGTCGCCATGTGGCTACGGCTAAAGAAGTAGATGACCTCGGACAGCATCACGAGGTCGAAGGGGCCGGGAGGGCCGTCTAAAGGCAGGGCCGCCTTGGCGAAGCTGACGTGTTCGAGGCCGGAGCATCGTGCCTGCGCAGCATCGAGAGCGGATTGCGCGACGTCCACGGCGATGAGTCTGGTGCAGCGCGCGGCCAGCCGCTGCGTCAGCACCCCAATGGAGCATCCGACCTCCAGGCCGCTGGCATAGGTCTGGCGTGGAAGGCTCGCGAGGGTTGCCTCGTATTTGCCGCGCTCGTAATCGCTGGTCTCGAAGCTCCAGGGGTCCGGGTTCAACGCATAGAGGTTGTCGAAATACTCCGGCGGAACGGTCGTGACGTGGCGCGTCATGGAATGCGGCCTCAGTGCCAAAGGCTGTCGGCAGGACCGGATCTGGCGAGCACGTAGCCCGCCGCCATGTCAAGCGCCCTGTCCGGACCCGGCTGCCGGAGATAGACCATCAGATCGCGCGACAGGCGTTCGATCGGGTGCCCCTGAAGGAACCCGGCAAGCCCGATCGAGCGCTGAGCGTGTTCGAGCACGTCGAGTCCGGCGCGTTCGACGGAGGACCGGGCGAGGTTCACGTAAGCGATGGCCTGGTCGGTATGGACGTTGGGATCGTTGGCGATCGAAGCCGCTCTTGCCACGACGAGCCGGGCCGTTTCGACCGCGATGGCCGCTTGGCCGACCCGGCCGCGCTGGTGAGCATCGCCGTCGCGGCGGGTCTCGCGCAGGTGTTGACGCAGTGTATCGAAAACCGCCTCGATCCCGCCGAGCTGCACCGCGCAGAACCTCCAGGCCCCGCCGGAGAAGTCGGGCTCGCGGAAATAATCATCGGGGTCGCCGATAAATGCCTCAGGTCCTACGCAAAGCTCGGAGAAATCGACGGTGCCGGAAACGGAGGCGCGCATCCCCTGCGCCCGCCAGCTCGACAAATCGGCGCGTTCGCCCTGGCCAAGATCGACCACCAGCATCTGCTGGCGGCCATCGGGCCGTCTGGCGGTGACGAGAGGCCTCGTGACGAAGCCCGCGCCCGAGGCGAACGACTTGGAGCCGGAAAGGCGGTATCGTACCCCCTCCTCGCTGAGGACGAGACCGCCTTCCGCCGATTGAGTGTTCCAGACCCCGAACAGATGACCGTCCATGGCATCGCCGGCTAGCCGCTCGCGAACGGGGGTCGAAGCGTAGCGCGACACCAGCGAGAGAGCGTTGACGTGCCCCTCGTAGAGCCGCCCCAACGCTAGGCTGCCGCGGCCGAGCAGTGCCAGGACGTCGAGTAGAAGAGGCGCCATGCCGGCCTCGTTGAGGCTCGAGCCGCCGAGGCCATGCGGCAGCGGCGCCGCGAGCAGCCCGAGACGGTGGCAATCGGCGACATCCTCGGCAGGAAACTCGCCCTCGCGATCGAGCCTATCGGCCCGGGACGCGGCAAGAGACGACACGGCACGCGCTGCGCTTTTGAGCCGCTCGGACCCATGCATGCCGTGTTGGGGGACGACGACATTCATGGCGCGCGGCAAGGTCCATCGAGTGGTGCAGGGTGCGAGCCCTTTAACCTAGGACGCAGGAGCGAGATGGAAAGCGTGCTTGCCGCGTGTCGGCCTCAGCCTTGCCGTTCCGCCCTGAGCGCTTTCAGCCGATACAGCGCATCGAGCGCGTCCCGCGGAGTCAGAGCATCGGGTTCGATCGTATCGAGCAATGCGGCAAGCTCGTCGCGCTGCGGCTCGGGCGGGGGAGGTTCGGGCGGAGGCGGCGGGGCGAGGCTGGCGAAGAGGGGCAGGTCGTCGATCCGCGGGCGGCTCGGGCGGTCGCGCTCGGCGCTCTCGAGGTTCTTCAGAATCGCACTCGCTCTCGCCACGACGCTCGCCGGAAGCCCCGCGAGGCGCGCCACCTGCAGGCCGTAGGAGCGTCCGGCGATCCCCGGCACGACCTCGTGCAGGAACACCACCTCGCCCTTGTGCTCGGCCACCTTCAGGGTCGCGTTGTCGAGGCGTGTGAGGCGCTGGCCGAGCGCCGTGAGTTCGTGGAAATGCGTGGCGAACAGGGCGCGGCAGCCATTCTGCTCGTGCAGGTGTTCGAGGCACGCCCAGGCGATCGAGAGACCGTCGAAGGTGGCGGTGCCGCGGCCGATCTCGTCGAGGACCACGAGGGAGCGGCGCGACGCCTGGTTCAGGATCGCGGCGGTCTCGACCATCTCGACCATGAAGGTCGATTGCCCGCGGGCGAGGTCGTCGGCGGCGCCGACCCGGGAGAACAGGCGGTCGACGACACCGAGATGGACGCGCCTCGCGGGCACGAAGGCGCCCATCTGCGCCAGCACGGCGATGAGCGCGTTCTGGCGCAGGAAGGTCGACTTGCCGCCCATATTCGGGCCGGTGATGAGGCGGATGTGCCCGCGCCCCTCGCCGGAGAGGTCGCAATCGTTGGGGATGAAGGGCTCGCCCGAGCGCCGCAGCGCCGCCTCCACCACGGGGTGGCGGCCACCGTCGACGATGAAGGCGAGGCTGTCGTCGACGAAGGGGCGCGACCAATCGAGCTCCACCGCCAGCTCGGCATGGGAAGCGGCGACGTCGAGGGCGGCGAGCCCTTCGGCGCAGGCCGCGATGATGTCGGCCTGATCGAGCACCCTCGCGGCCAGCGCCTCGAAGATCGCGCCTTCGAGCGCCAGGACCCGTTCCGAGGCGCCGGCGATCTTCGATTCGAGCGCCCCGAGTTCGAGGCTTGTGAACCGCATTGCGTCGACCATCGTCTGGCGATGGACGAAGGTCTCGCGCATCAGACCCTTGAGGCAGGCCTCGCCCACCGCCTGCGGCACCTCGATGAAGTAGCCGAGCTGGTGGTTGTGTTTGATCCGCAGGGTCCGGCAGCCGGTCTCCTCGGCGTAGCGGGCCTGGAGCGCGGCCACGATCTTGCGGGAATCCTGGCCAAGCAGCCGGGTCTCGTCGATCTCGGCATCGTAGCCCTCGCGCACGAAGCCGCCGTCGCGCCGGTTCAGCGGGAGGTCGTCGGCGAGCGCGGCGCGCAAGGTCTCGACGAGGCCTGGATCGACCCGGGCGAGGCTTCCGGCGATCTCGCTCAGGGCCTCGGGAATGGGGCTGAGGGCGCCGAGCCGGTCGGCGATGGACGAGGCCGCGTCGAGGCCGTCGCGCAGGGCCGCGAGATCGCGCGGGCCGCC
>FSSH01012053.1_pt1 | contig 11321 bp, 10 predicted proteins | sample 1166101 | NCBI WGS metagenome assembly FSSH01 (sample SAMEA32972668, study PRJEB13176) | freshwater metagenome | biome: Drinking water system; feature: Biomass in drinking water that filtered by 0.45 um membrane; material: drinking water | place: USA | collected 2012-12-20 | depth 0 m | reverse complement strand
AGGCCGAGCGGGACGCCGTCCTCTATCAGGCGTCAATCCACGCTGGTCCGGTGAAGTCGCATGCCGCCCGCGCCCGGTTCTACACCAGCATCGCGCAGGGCCTGACCGAAGGCAAAAAGGTCAAGGAGGTCTTCACTGAGAAGCGCCTCCGCGATCTTCACGCGAGCGCCGAGAAGTCGGTCGAGCAGTTCCTCGCTGCGGCGGAGGTCTGATCGTGGACCTCATCGACAGCGTCATCAACGACATCATCAATCCGGCGGAAACGTCGGAGGCGAGCGCCGATCAAGGAGCGGCATCCATTCCCGTGTCGCGCTCGCCCATCCCATCCGCCTCACGGCGGGGGAAGCAGGCCATACAAGGTCCGGAGCCCACGGTACGCGCGCCTGCTTCTCACCCTTCGGCTTCCAAGCCGAGGACGAGCGCCATTCCACTTGCTGCTCCCAACGAACGGGCGCGCTCGTCCGACCTATCCGGCGCAAGCCGGGGAGCGGAGACCATTCTTCAAGCGGCTCCCATTCGGGAATCGTCTTCGCTCCACCCATCCCGCGCAAGCGGGGCAGATCAGGCCAGGTCATGCACGCAGCCCAAAGGAGGCACTCCTGATCTGCAATCATCCCCAGCAACGGGGGCTGACGAGGCTACACCTGCGGCGCAAACCAACGATCATGCGCCTCGTCGGCAGAAACGCGGCCGCAAGGCCGTAAGCGTCAGGGGCCCGACGCCGCGCGAAGCCCATACTGCGTGCGCCCCTGATGCTACCAATCCCGTCCTAGACGGGGCCGACGACGGCCAGACGAGTATCGAATCCCAACGTCCTGGCGCCGTCGTCGGCGAAGAGCCTCGCCGCAGCCCTCTTGACGGCGCGAGCCCCGAGATCGTTGCGATCTGGGCAGACTGGCGCACGCGCCAGCGCTGGGCGAAGGCCGAGAAGTCGCTGCTCCTGCAGTCCAAGGCCTATTGCCGAGGCTGGGTCGAGGACGGCGACAAGGAAAAGGCCGGCAAGCTCTATGCCGCCTATGCCGCTGGCGAGGGTGTCGACCCGGCGCTCGCCGCGCTGCTCGCCCCGTACAGCGCCGCCATCGCCCTGTTTGCTGAGCAACGCAATGAGATCGAAAAGAGCCTGCGGAAGACGGCTCGCAAGCTCCCGGTCTACCCGTGGGTCAAGTCGACCTTCGGCGCCTGCGACTCGACGCTGGCGGCAATCGTCGGCGAGGCCGGCAACGTCGGCTCCTACAAGTCGGTATCGGCTCTGTGGAAGCGGCTGGGCCTCGCTGTCTTTGATGGCAACCGGCAGGGCAACACCGCTGGCGCCGAGAACAAGGCGAAGACCTTCGTCGAGCACGGCTACTCGCCCGTCCGCCGGTCGGTCGTCTGGAACATCGGCAACGGTCTGATCGGTGGCATGGGGCGGGGCCCGCGCCTCGCGCCAGGCGAAGACCCGAGCGCCAGAGACGATCTCAGTCCTTACCAGAAGCTCTTCGTCGAGCGCATCCGGTACGAGGCTGAGCGCGACCCGGCGCACCGCCGGCCTGACACCACCAAAAAGGACACCGGCGAGGTCCGCGAGTCGTTCTCCAAGCACGCTGCCAATCGCGCCAAGCGGTACGTCGAGAAGCGGTTCCTCCGCGACCTCTACGCAGCGTGGCGTGCCGCCGACGGCCAGCCATCCGCTGCCACCCACAGAAGAAGCGCCATCGGCGGCGAAACACCGGCTTAGCCGGTTAGGGCGGTCGGTGTCGCAGCAGCACTCCGGCATCGGCCGCCCGCTCTCATCCTCATCATCAACTAGGAGCCGACCATGGCCCGACCACGACTTTCTCCAGAAGCCAAAGCCGCCAAGAAGAACCGCGACGCCGAGTCCAACGCGCAGAGCATGGCGGCCGATGCGCTGCTCTGCTTCCCGGCCGACATGGAGAAGCAGCGCGAGGAGTTCGTCGATCTCGTCGACCAGTTGACGTCGGCGGCGAAGGCTGCGGCTGCGGATGCCGGCGCGCACAAGAAGCGGCTCGTCGATCTCTACAAGGTCGAGCCGTGGGTCATCGGCGCGCTGAAAGCGATCCGCAAGCTCGGGCCGGGCAAGCGCGAGCGGGCGATCCGCCAGTTCGTCTATCTCGTGAAGCGCTTCCAGTACGACGCGCAGTTGGACCTGTTCAATGCCGACGCTGCGCCTGGCGGTGCCGAGCCGGATCAGGGCAGCGTCTTCGACAGCACGGGCTCTGGCGACAAGATGTCCGCCGAGCGGCTCGACGATCCCGGCCGAGCCCGCAAGAGCGCCGGTGGCCCGCCGAAGGCTCCTGCCATCCCCACGCCGAACGTCGGCGTCGAGGGGCTGGCGGCCGGCATCAAGCCGCTCGAGAGCCCGGAGGAGAAGCGCGCGCGGATCGCGGCCGAGAAGCAGGCCGATGCTGCGGCATTCGAAGGCCCGGCGGCCAAGGCCGAGAAGATCGAGGCCGACACGAAGCACATGACGCCGGCGCAGAAGCGCGCTCACGCGAAGAAGATCGCCGATGAGGTGTTTGCCAAGCAAGGCAACGCCGGCCTCGGCTCTGACGGCATCCACTGAGGCGCTGCCGTCATGCCCGCCACCATGATCCTCGGAATTGACGGCGCGGTGCAGTCGGGCTGGGCGCTTGGCGCGCCTGGCTCGATCCCCCGTGTCGGCGTCCAGCGGCTGAAGAAGCCGAACGAGGACACATGGCTGGTGGCTGACGGCGCCGCGCGGTTCCTGCGCGACATCTGCTTCATCGAAAGCACTCGACCCGATCTCATCGCCATTGAGGCGCTGATGCCGAACTTCAACAGCGGCGACGATCGGGAGAGGCAGGTCCAGCGCAGCGCGGCCTCAATGCTCACGCCGCCGCTGATCATGGGCGCCGTCCGTGGCATCGCCGCCTGCTACGGGATCGACGTCGTCCAGGTCTATCCCGCGACGTGGCGCAAGCATTTCCTCGGCCGGTCGAACTTCGGCAGCCGCGAGGAGACGAAGCGCCAGACACTACAGCGCGGCCACCTGCTCGGCTATCTGCCGCCCGGCTGCAAGGACGACAATATCGCGGATGCGGTCGGCGTGTGGTCGTGGGCCGAGTGCGTCCACGGCCGCGCTGTCCAGCCGCTCGTCCTCTTCGACGAAGGGCGCCTCCGCCATGGCTAAGGGGATCGCCTTCGACTTCTACCAGCCGCAGGCGCCGAAGCCTGCCGAGCGTCAGGCGCCGGTTGGCAACAGCCGCACCGCGCCGGGGCCCGAGCCCAGGCTCTGCATCGAATGTGGAAAGCCAGCCTGCTTTGGCGAGGGCGTCGCTCTGCTCAAGGGCATCGAAGGCGACTGGTTTTGCCCAAAGCACGCACCCGCCGAATTTCGGAGGAAGCCATGACGCGCGAGGACGCCATCATCGTCGCGGCCTATGCGGTCGAGGACATCTTCTGCCAGGCGTTCCCGGGCCGCTGGGAGCGGCTCAAGGCGGTCCAGGCTGAGATCGCCAAGCTGGTCGAACGCATCGCGCCGGAAGCGCCGGCCGAGATCGCCACGCTCAGAGATCACCGGCTGTCGCGCGCCGCGTCTCAGCCATCCCCCATCACCCCGTCGGACAGCGCACCTCCTCCCTGCGCTGTTCCGGCCGGTCCTCCGGCGGTCGAAAGCCCCCCAGCCGTCCCGCCGGAGGACATGCCAATTCCCCAGCCCGCACCTTTCCCGAAAGCCCAGAGCGAAGGGTTCGGCAAACAAGGCGAGGATCAGCGAGCGCAAAATGAGGAGGCGGTTGCAGCCGCTTCCTCGGCTGGGGCCGCTTCGGCGGAGCATGAAAGCGCAGATCCTCGCAATTCGTCACGCTCGGCAGGGGAGGGGCGACCTGTCCTCATCCCTGCCGGGCGGACGAAGCCCCCGGTCAAATCGAAGCCATATGATCCGCGGCCGGGCCGGCTGGCGGGCGTGACCATCACCGCGCCCGGGAAGGTCGTCGCGGTCGACATGGTGAACTTCGTCGTCGCCTGCCCTGGCGGCGATTGGCAGACCTCGCGCCCGGTCGCTCTGGTGATGGAGCGCATGAAGGACGGCGAGATGTTCGGCCATGACGTGCTGGCCATCGTCGGCAGCATGTCGCCATCGGTCTTCTCGGAATCCAAGCATCGCTGGGCCGAAGAACTTGCCAAGCGCGGCGTCGCCTTCATCCACATCAAGGGCGTCGGCTGCCGGATCGAGATCGCGGAGGCGAGCGCGTGATCCCCATGCCGCACGCCAACGATGAGCCGCTGCGCCTCTCCGACGACGACGCAATGGCGCTGCTCGAGATCGCGGTCACCGCATGGAACGCCAAGGTCGACACCGCCGACATCGCCAAGGTCGCGACGTTCCGGATGGGGAAGGTCATCCCGGAGTCCTTCGTCGCCAATTTGCTGGCGGCTTATTGGGAGGAAGACAGGCCATGACGGTGCTCCTGTCGGATGGAAAGAGCCGCTTCGCCACGCGCACTGTCAACTGCAAGCACTGCGGCGAGGAGTTCACGCGCAAGGGCGTCCCGCCGCAGTATTGCTCGCGGCAATGCTTCTATGCGGCGCGCAAGGTTCCCGGCGCTGATCGTCGAGCCAGCAAGCCAAAGCCCATCCCCGAAAACCGCAAGGTCTACATCGTTGGCGACCTAGCATATCTGCCGCTCACGCGCGGCTTCATCGCGGTTCTTGACGCCGCCGACGCCCATCTTGTCGCGCCGTACAGATGGCGGTGCATCACCAGCGACGGGCACAATTACGCGGCAAGAACCGCAGGCCCAAGGCGTCGGAATGAGATCGTCTATCTGCACCGTGTCCTCATGGAGGCGCCCGATGGAGTGACCGTCGACCATCGGGACAATGATGGGTTGAACAACAGGCGGAAGAACCTCCGGCTCGCGACGACATCCCAGAATGGGATGAACTCCCGCATGCAGAGGAACAATTCGACCGGCTTCAAAGGCGTCAGCCTAGTGCGGAGGTCGGGAAAGTTCTCGGCCATCATCATCGCCAACCGCAAGACCTACAACCTCGGCACTTTCAGCACCGCACAGGAGGCGCACGCGGCCTATCGTGGCGCCGCGAAAGTGCTGCATGGCAAATTCGCGAGGTTCAAATGACCTTGCTGATCATTGACGGCAACGCGCTGGTCCACCCCGCGCAGCACTCCAACAAGGACAATCAGCACTACCGGAGCGATGGCCTGCCGGTGGGTGCGATCGGCGCCTTCCTGCAGAAGGTCTGGACGATCTCCGGCAACGTCGGGAAGCCGTATATGGCAACCCATGGCGTCGTCGTGTTCGACGTGCGGGCACCGAACTGGAGGCACGACATCCTGCCCAGCTACAAGTCTGGGCGCAGCGCCGATCCCGAGATCCCGCCGCAGTTGCGGCTCTGCCGCGCCATCGTCCCGCACCTCGGGTTCAAGACGGCGCAGGTCATCGGCTACGAAGGCGACGACTTGATCGCGACCTATGTCAGGCTGGCTGGGGAAGCCGGCATGGCCAGCATCGTGTGCACGTCGGACAAGGACGCGCTGCAGTTGGTCCGGCCGGGCGTGTCCGTCTTCCGCACCCACACCATGCAGATGGCGGAGGTCGTCGACGGCAAGGTGCTGTTCGGGAGCGAGAAGGACGGCGTCTGGCTCTATCCCGACTTGATCACGCATGTCCAAGCGCTCGCCGGCGATTCCACCGACGGCTACTCCGGCATCCCTGGCATAGGCCTGAAGGGCGCGGCGGAACTGATCGGCAGGTTCGGCGATCTCGAGACGCTGCTGTGTCGCTCCGACGAGATCAGCAAGCCCGGGCTACGCGCCAAGGTCCAAGCCGGAGCCCTGCTGGCGCGCCAGTCCTTCCGGCTCGCCAGCCTCGACGATCAGGCGCCGGTGCCGCTCGACCTCGGCGAACTCGCGCGCAGCCCCATCGACGCGCCGGGCCTGCTCTCAGCTCTCCGCGCGCTTGAGATCGTCCAGTTCGCCAGGCGCTTCGCCTACCCCTTCGGCCTCCGCGCTGATGACGCAGAGCCATGCCCACGCATCGCCGATCTGGCGGATGAGCAGATGGAGATATTGGCAGCGTGACCATTCGCTATCTCAGCATCTGCTCTGGAATCGAAGCCTTCACGGTCGCGACCGAAGGGCTCGACTTCACGGCCGTCGGTTTCAGCGAGATCGATCCGTTCGCCTCTGCAGTGCTGGCGGAGAGGTTCGGATCGAACCTGCCGGGCGAACCGCTGTCGGCCAACGCGCCGCCGAACTTCGGCGACTTCACGGCAATCCCGCTCGACGATCTCGGGCCGGTCGACCTGCTGGTCGGCGGCACGCCTTGCCAAGCCTTCTCCTTCGCCGGCAAGCGCCTCTCACTCGCGGATGCCCGCGGCAATCTCACCCTCGCATTCGCGGTGCTCGCACATGAACTTGCTGGATCTCATGGCCTTAGAAACGCCCTCTGGGAAAACGTCCCCGGAGTCCTTTCGACCGAGGACAACGCCTTCGGCTGTTTCCTGGGAGCGCTTGTCGGGGCAGACGATGCCCTGCATCTCCCAGCCGGCATCGGGCGGTGGCCAGACGCAGGTATGGTTGCCGGGCCACGGGCACGGGCGGCATGGCGGGTTCTCGACGCTCAATATTTCGGCCTGGCCCAGCGACGCGAGCGTGTGTTCGTTGTCGTCGATTTTGGAAACGGGGCCGATCCCGCAGCGGTACTATTTGAGCCCCAAGGCCTGCAGGGGAATTCTCCGCCGCGCCGAGAAGCGGGGCAAGTCGCTGCCGCCACAGTTACAGCGAGCACTGGAGGCTGTAGCGGCAAGGACGGAATCGACGGAAGGCTCGCCTATGGGGGGGGTAACCGATCCGGACCCGTCGATGTCGCCGCCACGCTGACCGCCAAGGGGCAGCGGATCGACTTTGAGGTCGAGACCTTCATCGCCGGGCCTGCGCACACCCTGCGCGGCGAGGGCTTCGACGCCAGCGAGGATGGCACGGGGCGCGGCACGCCGTTGGTGCCGGTCGCACTACGCGGTCACTCCGACTATGGAGACGGGCTGCCCTGCCTGCGCGCAGAAGGCGGCGACGCCGGTGGCGGCAGCGAAGCGCTGATCCCCTCACCATGCTTCGCCATCCAAGAGCGTGCTGTCAGCGAGAATCCGAACGCCGGCCCTGACGGCATGGGTGTCGGGACAGACATCGCCTACACACTGGAGGCTCGCACGCAGGTCCAGGCGATCGCCTTCGACACGACGCAGATCACCAGCAAGGCGAACCGGAGCAACCCAAAGGCGGGCGACCCGTGTCATCCGCTAGCGGCGGCTGCGCATCCGCCGGCGCTGGCCTATCGCACGTCGGGCAATTGTGGAGCATGGGAGACGGGCGACCGCGTTGACGCCCTGACGACCGGCACGGACCCGAACAGCCATATCATCGCCTTCTCATGCAAGGATCACGGCGCAGACGCCGCCGACGAGCTTGCGCCGACGCTGCGGGCTATGGGGCACGGCGAAAGCCATGCCAATGCCGGCGGGCAGGTAGCGGTCGCGTTCGACCTGCGCGGTCGTGAGGGCGGCGCTCAATTTGAGGGGCCGCACGACACCGCCAACATCCGCGCCGCCAACGGCGGATCATCCCGCTCGTATGTCGCCGAGACATGGGCTGTCCGTCGGCTCGTGACTGATGAGTGCGCTCGACTTCAGGGATTTCCTGATGGCTGGTCTCGCATCCCGTGGCGCGGCAAGCCCGCATCGGAGTGCCCCGACGGCCCGCAATACAAGACCTACGGCAACAGCATGGCCACAAAGGTCATGCGGTGGCTGGCAGGTCGGATCAAAGCCGAGATGCAGCGGAGGGCCGCCGCATGACCTGGCCCTTCGATCCCCTCCCGCCGTTCGGCTTCGACGTCTGCGTCGTCGACCCGCCTTGGACGTTCGATGTTCGCTCCGCCAAGGGCGAGGGGAAGAGCCCCCAGGCGCAATACGCCACCATGAAGCTCGACGAGGTGATGGCCTTGCCGATGGGCGACCTGCTGGCGCCGGGCGGCATGCTGATCCTCTGGACGACATGGCCGCTGGTTGCGATCGGCGCCCATGTCGAGGTCATCCGCGCATGGGGGCTGAAGCCGGTTACCGGCGGCGGCTGGGCGAAGCGCACCATCAACGGCAAGCTTCGCTGGGGCCCGGGCTACATCGCCCGCACGGTTCACGAACCCTACATCATCGCCAGCCTGCCGGATGCGGACTGGCGCGGAGCGTCGTTCCCCAACCTGGTCGAGACGCTGGAGACGCTGTCGCTCGACGGCCTGGCGCGCGAGCACAGCCGCAAGCCCGACGAGTTCTATGGCCTGGTCGAGCGCGCTTGGCCCGATGCGCGCCGCGCCGATCTCTTCGCCCGACAGTCACGCGAAGGCTGGGCGACATGGGGATTTGAGCGGTCGAAATTCGATGGAGCGGCAGCCTGATGGGCGCGGTGATGAAGATGGACGGCACGCCGCTCGACCAGCGCAAGCTGCCGCACAACGTGGATGCGGAGCAGATGGTGATCGGCGCCCTGCTGAACGAGAACGACTGGCTCTCCAAGATTGGGCAGAACCTATCTGCAGCCGACTTCTACGAGCCTATCCACGGCGCGATCTATGAGACGCTGGTGAGCCTGATCGAGGCAGGCCATGCAGCATCTCCGATCAGCATGAAGCCCTATGTGGCCGAGATGCAGATCCCGGACATGGCGCCGTTCGACTATCTGATGCGGCTCTGGAATGCCGCGCCGAAGCGGATCGCCGACGCGATCGAATACACGAAGATCGTCAAGAACGATTCGATCACGCGGTCGATCTATCTCGTCTTCGAGGAGGAGATGGCGGACATCCTGGCCGGCAAGCCGATGGCTGCGGTCAAGCGCCTCGAGCGCGTCGAGACGGTGATCAACGATCTCAGGCCGCCGCTGTCAGCGCAGAGCGGATTTGAGCGGTTCGAGGTCGCCGCTGAGCGGGCGGTGGACATCGCGGCCCGGGCCTATTCCCGCGGCGGTGTGCTGGCGGGACTGTCCACCGGCCTGCAGCGCCTCGACGACGCGCTGGGCGGGCTTCACCGCTCCGACATGGTGATCCTCGCCGGCGCCACCGGGTCCGGGAAGTCGGCGCTCGCCATCAACATCTCCTATGCAGTTGCCCGCGGCCTGATGGAGCGCGCGGCCGCCGGCGAGAAGCCCGGCGTCGTCGGCTTCTTCTCGCTCGAGATGCCATCGGACCAGATCGCGCAGCGCATCCTTGCAGAGCATTCCCGGGTATCGGGGTGGCGCCTGCGCAAGGGCTTCGTCAGCGAGACGGAGTTCTCGTCGTTCTCCGATTCCGCCTACACGCTGCGATCGCTCCCAATCGAGATCGACGCCACCGCTGGCCTGACGATCACGCAATTGATGATGCGGGCGAGGGGGCTGAAGAAGCGGCGCGGCATCGATCTCGTCGTCGTCGACTATCTCCAACTGCTGAAGGGATCGTCGGGCCGCAAGGACACCAGCCGGCATCTGGAAATCGCCGAGATCACCGGAGGGCTCAAGGCGCTGGCGAAGGAACTGGATTGCCCCGTCGTTGGGCTTTCTCAGGTCTCGCGCGACATCGGCAAGCGGGAAGATAAGCGGCCCATGCTGTCGGACCTGCGCGAGTGCGTCACCGGCGACACGCGCCTGATCTGCGCCGACACGGGGCGTATGATCCCCATCGCTCAGGTCCAGAAGGGCATGCGCGTCATCGGCCTGGGCCCGAACCTGAAGACTGCGATCGGCCGCGTCGCGGATCGTTGGTCGACAGGGACGAAGCCGGTGTTCCGCGTGACGACGAAGTCGGGCCGTACAATCAGAGCCACGGCCAACCATCCTTTCCTTACGGACAAGGGATGGGTTCCGCTGGCCGACCTGAAGCCAGAGAGCCTGCTGGCGGTGCCGTATCGCGTCTGCCAGCACGGCGCCGCCGAAGGTGACCGCGCAGAGCTGTGCCGCCTGCTCGGATACATGGCCGGCAACGGTGCCATGCAAGAGCACCGGACCATGGGACTGATCATCCCCGACCAAACCGCCTTCGACGACGCTTGCTCGATCATCATGGGCAACTGGCCCGAGGTCCAGATCAAGGTGAAGGCCGGCGGCTACAACGACGCATGGATATCGCGGACCTTTGCGAATGGGCATGGGGCGCCATTCGGCAATCCGATGCGGGAATGGCTGCGCTCAGTCGGGATGATCGGGACGCGCGATCGCACCAAGCATGTCCCGGATTTCGTCTTCGAGGCGGGGCTCGTCGGCGCGCAGCAGTTCATCGCCGGCTACCTCGAGACGGACGGCTGCGTGAAGAATGACGAGGATCGCTGGACGATTCAGTTCGACACCACCAGCCCGCAACTCGCCCAGGACATGATGGCGCTGTTGAGCAAGATCGGCGTCGCATCATTCTGCGGCCCGCCATCGCTCAACACGTTTTCGACCACACCTCTTTACCGCGTGATGGTCGCGCAGAGCGCGCACAACCTGCGGCGGTTCGCGGAGCAGATCCCAGCGAAGGGGGCGCGGGGGCGTCGCTTGGCGGCGATGCTCAAGGAGATGCCTGACAAGGCGACGCGGCAGTCCATCTTTATGCTGCCAGCCGGTATCGCGACCTATGCTGCGGCCAACCACAACTTCAAGGACCAGTCCAAGCGGCTGAGCCGTGAAAAGGCTCTGCAGCTTCTCGCAGACAGGCCCGATCCAGTTCTCGAAACCTACTGCGGCAGCGATGTCATCTGGGACCGCGTCCGGGAGATCGCCCCGGTCGGCGAAGAAGAGGTGTTCGACGTCTCCGTGCCGGGCCTCAACTGCTTCGTCGGCGACGGCATCGTGGTTCACAATTCCGGCTCGATCGAGATGGACGCTGACGTCGTGCTCTTCGTCTACCGGGACGAATACTACCTGAAGAAGTCAGAGCCCAAGCCAGGAACCGAAGCGCATGCGGAGTGGACATCCGCGATGGAGCGGGCCCATGGCCGCGCCGACATCATCATCGCGAAGAACCGGCACGGGCCTGAGGACACGATCAAGGTCGGCTTCGACGCCACGCTCACGCAGTTCAAGGACGAGTTGCCGGACGATGTCGGGCCGCCGGCGAGCCGGCTGAAGGCCGACCGGCCAAAGAAGCTCACGCTGATCAAAGAGGCGACCGTCGCGCTCGGCATCCTGAAGAACCTGCTGATCACGCAGTCGATCGAGAACGACGGCCACGTCGATAAGGCGGCCAAGGGCGCCAAGCTCGTCTCCTATACGCTCTGGCGCGAGAAGTGCGCGGAGGCACTGCTCGATCCTGGTCGAGACGAGAAGGCCGCTG
>FSSH01002205.1_pt1 | contig 11331 bp, 9 predicted proteins | sample 1166101 | NCBI WGS metagenome assembly FSSH01 (sample SAMEA32972668, study PRJEB13176) | freshwater metagenome | biome: Drinking water system; feature: Biomass in drinking water that filtered by 0.45 um membrane; material: drinking water | place: USA | collected 2012-12-20 | depth 0 m | reverse complement strand
GATCGACGAACACCTTCAGCACTGCCTTGCTGAAACCCGCGTCCATCGTGAAGCGCTCGTTCGCCCAATCCATCGAACAGCCGAGCCGCCGCAACTGGCGCGTAATCTCGCCGCCGCTCTCGCGCTTCCAGTCCCAGACCTTCTCGACAAAGTCTTCGCGCGAATAGTTGGTGCGCTTGTCCTGCCGCGCCGCCATCTGCCGCTCGACCACCATCTGCGTTGCAATGCCGGCGTGATCGGTGCCGACCACCCATAGCGCGTCCTTGCCGCGCAGCCGCTCATAGCGGACCAGAATGTCCTGCAAGCTATTGTCGAGCGCATGCCCGATGTGGAGCGAGCCCGTCACATTGGGCGGCGGGTTGACGATCGTCCATGGCTCGGCGCCGGGACGCTCGGGGCGGAACAGGCCGTTCGTCTCCCAATGCGCATACCAGCGGGATTCGATTTCGGCGGGGTCAAAGGTCTTGGGAAGCTCGCTCATCGCCACCGTCTAGCGGCGCGGGCGCGTTTTCGCCAACCCCGTAATCGGCGATGTACCGCTATCAGCGGCCCTGGCTGATCCGCTCAATCTCGCGCTGGACCATCGTCTCGACGATCTCCGGCAGATTGGCGTCAAGCCATTCGCGCAGCATTGGGCGCAGCATTTCGCGCACCAATCCTTCGAGCGTGCCGTCGTTGGTCGGTTCGGGCTTGACCATCAGCCGCGACAGCGCGTCGAGCGCGCCCCGGCTCGCTTGCGCGGCTTGCGAAGAAACGATCGGCTCATCGGCAGGCAGTTCGGTGGCGGCAACGGGCGCAACAATCTTGGCGACGGGCGCCTCGGGCACCGTCTCAGCAATCGCCTCGCGCAGTTCGAGCACTTCATGCGCGGGTTCAGCGACAGCGCGCGCGGCGGGACGACCGGCGGCGCGCTTGGCCCGCGTCGCGGTTTCACCTTCCTCGGCGATGATCCGCTTGATCGACGACAGAATGTCTTCCATCGACGGTTCGGCGCTCAAATCCCCCATGTTGATGCCTCGCACTGCGCTCGCCCTGTTCTTGGCGCCCTATTTCTTGGGAACTGGTGGCGGATTGACCGGGGTGCTGTCAACCGGCGTTGCACGCGGCGGATTGCCAAGCAGCGGATCAGCCGACTTCACCACGCGCGCATTTTGGGCCGGGGTGTTGACGGTCGAGGTCGCGACCGGCTTTGGCGTCGGGTCCTCGTCCCAGTCGATGATGCGGTTACGCACACGCTGGTAATTGACCGTCGGATCATAGAGCGGCCCGTTGTCGAGCCCCAAATCCTTGGCTTCGGCATGCCCCATCGCTGCAAGCACCGCAAAGCCGGCGACATAGGCGTCGCGCCGCGCAGTCACGAGCGTCACTTGCGAATTGAGCAATTCCTGCTCGGCGTTGAGGATTTCAAGGATGGTACGATTGCCGACGCTATTTTCAGCGCGCACGCCTTCGAGCGCAAGCTTGTTCGCACTCACCGCCGCTTCGGCCGACTGGATGACTTCGAGCGAGGCGCGGTACGAGGCATAAGCCGACCGCGTTTGCGACACGACGCCGCGTTCGGACTCGGTCAGCTGCTCGTACGCTTGGCTCTGGCGCGCCTGCGCCTGGCGGATGCGCGCGCCGGGCCCACCGCCCTGGTAGAGCGGCAGTGTCAGCCGCACGCCGAACTGTGCGGTGCGATCGAACTGCGGCGGCGCGACGGTGTTGCCGAACGCCCCGAGCGTGCCGAGATAATTGGTGTAATTGCCCTGCGCGAACGCATCGATGCGGGGCAGCCGCGTCGCGCGCAGGCCGCGCACGTCGAAACCGCTCGCTTCGAGCGCCTTGCGCGCCGCCAGCAGCGTCGGATTGTCGGCAAGCGCGATCTGCACCGCCGTCTCCGGATTGGCGGGCAGCCCCGGCAGCGCCGGCGGCGTCCCCAGCTCGCCCGGCGGCGCGCCGTTGATCCAGTCGAATTCCTCGCGGCTCGAGATCAGCCGCGCCTCGGCGGACTGGAGCTGGCTGCGGGCAAGCGCAAGCCGCGCTTCGGACTGTGCGACGTCGGTGCGGGTGAGATCGCCGACCTGGAACCGGTCGCGCGAGGCATCCAGATTGACCTGCAGCACGCGGACATTCTGGGCATTGAGCTGAACGACCGCCGAATCGCGCACCACATCCATGTACGCGGCCACGACGGCGGTGAAGAGATCGGCCTCGGTCCCTCGCAGCGTCGCGCGCGCGCCTTCGACGCGAACCTTGGCGCCGGCCACCGCGTTCTTCACGGCACCGCCGGCGAACAGAGGATAGGTCAGGCTCGCCTGGGTCTGTGAAATGCGCGACGGCGCGGTGAACGACGTGATCGGCAGCACGACATTTTCGCTATAGGTGCTCTGCAACTGCACGGCCGGCAGCGCATCGGCCCGGGCGATCGGCACTGCTTCGTCCGCCGCGCGCACGCTGGCGCGCTGCGCGCTCAGCGTCGGATTGGTTTCATAGGCCTTGCGCAGCGCCTCCTGCAGCGTCTCCGCATGTGCGGCGCCGGCCATGGGCAGCATCACCACGGCCACACCCGTCAGCCAATGGCGCCGGCTCAAAAGACAAACCCCTGGCGCGGCGCAAAGCCGGGCAGGTGCGCTGCATCGACATCGGCGAAATCGAGCAGTCCGAAGCCGCCCGCGCTGCGCCGCCCGGCGGCAAGGCGGACGACGCCGCGATCGATCAGGCCGGTCACCAGCCGTCCCCCCGGCGCGAGCTGATCGGCAATCGCCGGCGGCACCTGTTCCACCGCTCCGTCGATCACCACCAGATCATAAGGCGCGTCAGCGGCCCAGCCGGCCTCCAGCGGCCCCTCGACGACCTCCACCTGAGCGCTATCGGCCAGCGCGGTGCGCGCGGCAGCAGCCAGCTCGGCCAGGCTTTCGAGCGCCACGACATGATCGCAAAGCCGCGCGAGCACCGCCGCTGCATAGCCACCGGCGGCGCCGATCACCAGCACACGGTCGCTCGGGCGCACCGCCGCCTCGGTCAGCAGCCGTCCGGTCGCGATCGGCGGATTGCTCGTCCGCCCGGCGCCGAGCGGCAGCTTCACATCGGCATAGGCTACAGCGGCGCAGGATGCCGGCAGATAGGCCTCGCGCGGCACCTCGCCCATTGCGCGCACGACGCGCGCATCGTTCACCGCATTGGGGCGCAGCTGGCTGTCGACCATCGCCCGCCTCTGCTCTGCAAACCGTTCCAGTTCCGCGCTCACGTCCATTGCCACCCCTTCGCACAGCCGTGTTAGCAGTGCAATACACTTTGTTGCTCGCTCCGGCTTCTACTCCGCAGCCTTCGGCCCGCCAAGCGCATCGGGGCATTTAATCGAGCGCTCGTTAACGCCAAGCTGTTGACAGCGGACAAAGTGATGCGCATGGGCAACCGCCCGGCCCGATGGCGGAGTGGTGACGCAGCGGACTGCAAATCCGTATACCCGGGTTCGATTCCCGGTCGGGCCTCCATCTTGCAGACCAGCGCGGGAGCGCGCCCTCAGTGCGTGGTGGTATGGGCCGCGTCCGGTTCGTGGCTGGCGGCAATGCCCCCGGACACGGTGCCGGCATTGCGGCGATAGGCGCTGGGATCGACGCCATAGACATCGCGGAAGGCGCGGCTGAAGTGGCTGCGGCTCGAAAAGCCGATCGACGCCGCAATCACTTTCACCGGCATGTTGGTCGAGCGCAGCATCTCGGCGGCCTCGTGCAGGCGCGTGCGGGCGACGAACGCCATCGGGCTCATCGCAAAGGCCTGGCTGAATTCGCGGGCAAAGGCCGAGCGGCTCATCCCCGCAGTCGCGGCCAGCGCCGCGACGCTGTGGCGCGCGGCCGGCTGATCGAGCACCGATGTCACCGCCTTGCCCAGACGCGGATCGCGCAGGCTGCTGAGCAAGCTCGTCTGATGATCGCCGCGCCCGAAATGGCGCCGCAACATGATGAGCACGCACACTTTCATCAGCGCCGCAGTGAGCGCGCGCGAGCCGAGCCCCGGATCGGCCAGCTCGCTCAGCATCAATTCATAGCTGTGGCGCACCACCGGCAAATTGCCCAGATCCTCGACGATCGGCCGACGCACGGCATCGAGCAGCCCGAACGAGCCCGAGATATTGGCAGTGATCAGCCCGCACACGAAGCGCAGATCGGCCGTGCCGCTGCGGGTGGCGTTGAAGCGGAGCAGCCCGCTCGTGGTGACCGAGCAATTCTCCATCGCCAGCACGGTCGCCCCGTCGGCGGCATCGGCGCCGATCGTCTGCTCGATGTACGGCGGCACCAGAACGACCGTGCCGGGCCCGCATTCGATCGTCTGACCGCCGGGCACGTCGAGGAACATGGTGCCCGAAAGCACATAATGAACCTCGATATCGGGCGCGCCGCGCGCCAGCATTTTCACCCCGCGGGCGACTTCGCAGATCGCAAAGGCGTCGATGGCGACGTCCAGTGTCTGCAATAACCGGTCGACGATCTGTTCATCCATGTTACGCTAGCCCCACATCATTCGTCTGTTCGGCTCTTTTCTAGAGGCGCTATCGTCGCTCGCCTATGGCGTGCGGACGTGAACGGACATTGGATGGACGATATCGAACGGTGCGCGGACGGAAGTCGCAATATTCGGATAGTGCGGATCAGCCGATCACGGCCCCGCCGCCATCCCCGCGCGCGAGCAGGCGACCGATCGCGTCGAACAAGGAGTCCATCGCGACGGGCTTGAACAGCACCTCGTCGGCGCCATCGCGCAGGCAGCGATCGCGCAGATCGACGGCGGTATCGGCGGTGACGACGATGACCGGCAAGGCGCCCTTGGCATCGCCGCGCGCGCGCAGATGGCGAATGGCGGTGAGCCCGTCCATGCCGGGCATCCGCAGGTCCATGAGGATGATGTCGAAGCTGCACTCGTCGACCAGCTTCAGGCCGATTTCCGCACTTTCGGCGCCGGTCATCACCGCGCCGGCGACATCGAGCATGTCTTTCACGACCCGACGGTTCATCGGATCATCCTCGACGAACAGGACGTTCACCGCAATTCTCCGCGCGAATGGCCGACAGCGTGTTTAGCATAAGACATTGCTGACCCCTATCGCGTCATGCGGCGCGCGACACAAGCGCGGGCAGGGATCGAAATGCGGCGCCATCTGCCGATGCGGCCAGCCGCGCCACCAGCGCCTGGCCGGCGATGGGCTTGCCGATCACGTCGGCCACGCCGATCCGGGCGAAGGCGTCGCGCTCGTCGGCGCTCGCCCCCGTCCACAGCAGTTTCACGCTCGCGCCGGCATCGCGCGCGGCATCGACCAGCGCTGCGATGGCGACGACGGGTTCGGCCGCCTCGCGCGCCACGGCTTCGTCGAGCAGCACCATGCGTGGCCGGCTCGCGGCGATCATCGCGCCCGCCTCCTCCAGGCCGTTTGCGAGCGACACGGTTTCGAAATGCGGCTCGAGCAGGGCCCGCAGCATCGACCGGACGATCGGATTGCGATCGACGATGAGCGCGCCGCATGACGCGGGCGCCGCGCACTGCGCGTCATCGGCCTGCGCTGGGCGCACAAAGGGCAGCCACACCGTGAAGGTCGATCCCCTACCGGTCGCACTGGTCACGCCGACATCGCCGCCCATTGCCCGCGCCAGATTGCGGCAGATCGACAGGCCAAGCCCGGTGCCGCCATATTTGCGCGTGGTGCCGGCATCGACTTGCCGGAAGCTTTCAAAGATCACGTCGAGCTTGTCGGCCGGAATGCCGATGCCGGTATCGCTGATGCTGATCGCCACCCGCCCGTCGGCCGCCAGCGTGCCGCGCAGCGTCACCGCACCGCTTTCGGTGAATTTCAGGGCGTTTGACAGGAGATTGAAGATGATCTGGCGCAGCCGCGCGGCATCCCCCTCGATCAGCGCGGGACATTCGGCGAGATCGAGCACGAAATCGACGCCCTTGGTCCGCGCCTGCGCCTCCCACAGCCGCGATACTTCGTGCAGCGTCGTCGGCAGATCGACCGGCGCCTTCTCGATGGTGAGATTGCCGGTCTCCATCTTGGCGACGTCGAGAATATCGTCGACGAGCGCCTTCATGGTGTTACCGGCGCCGTGGACCACCGACAGCCGATCGCGCAACGTCGCGTCGAGCGCACGGTCGGCCAGCATCACCTGGGTCATGCCGAGGATACCGTTGAGCGGCGTGCGGATTTCGTGGCTGGTCGTGGCCAGAAACTCGGTCTTGGCGGCAAGCGCCTTTTCGAGCGCGGTATTGGTCGCCTCCAGCCCGATATTGGCCGCGCGCACCTCGTTGCGGCTGCGCCGGATCGTCAACAGCCCGAAGATCAGCGCGCCAACGCCGACGAGCGTGACGGCAGCCACGCCGGTGAAGATGAGCTGCATCATCCGCCCGCGCGCCTGCTCGAACTCGAACTTGCGGCGGGCCTCATCGGCCTTCAGATTGGCGATCTTCAGGTTCTGGTTGGCATAATCGAACCGCGCGGCCAGCAGCGCGGTGTTCGCGGACGCCGCCAGGCTCGCGGTCTTGTCGTCGAGCCGCTTGAGCGCTTCGAGATGCCGGAGGGCGAGATTGGCGGCGCCGGCCGAGTGCTGATAGACTTTATAGGCCGTTTCGTGCGCGTCGCGATCGGCCAGCTCAGTGGTCGCGAGATCGACGCCGGCGAAATATTTCGCGATCAGCGAGGCGGCGCGCAGATGATTGCCTTCGTCTAGCGCCAGCCGGGCAGACAGAGCCACCAGCGGTGAACGAACCGGATCGGCGTCGGTTTCGAGCAGAGCAGCGCGCCTTATTGTCCGCGCCGCTGCATCAAACCGCCGAGCATCGATCTGGACGCCAGCAATGTTGCGCAGAATGCTGATTTCATAAACCTTGCTGCCGATGCCACGCGCAACGACGAGGGCGCGCCGATACTCCGTCTCCGCCTGCTGAAGATCGCCAAGCACACGGAGCGCGTTGCCGCGATTGTTCAGGTTCGACAGATCGAGGCCCGGATCGCCCCTGTAGATTTCAGAGGATTCCGCATCATATCGCATTGCCATTTTTAGGTCGCCGGCCTGGCGGTAGAGCGAGGCGATCTGCTGCAGCGCGATCGCCTGTTTGCGGGTCTCGCCCAGCGAGCGGAAGATGTTGTGGGCGGTCTGATAATCGGCCAGCGCCTGCGCGACATTGGCCTTCGTTGTCGCGACACCGCCTCGCGAGAGGAGGAGTTCACCCTGAAGGCGGGTCGACCGCTGCACAGTGGAGAGCAGATGCAACCCGCGCTCGATCTTTGGGCTCGCCAGCTCTGCGCGGTTGAGGCGTAGTAGCGCTTCACCCTCAAGCCACAGCGCCTCGGCGACGGCTTCAACGTCTGTGCGCGGATCGCCTGCCAAAAGCCCTTCTGCTTTTTGCGCCAGCGCCAGTGCTTCCTCGGGATTGGCGCGCATTTGATCCTTCGCACGCGCGGTGAGCATGGCGGCACGCATCGCCGGTGCAACGTCGCTCGGAGCCGCAACGGGTCCGGCTCCCGCCGCGTGTGCCGGCGAGAGCGGGATCATTGCCATTGCCAAGCACAGCAGCAGCGTGCGCATGCCCTTCTCCGCGGTCATTCGCAGCCGGTTCTGGCGGATCGGGATTAAGGCGGCGCTAACGCCGCTTCTCAGGCGCTTTTCCAGAAACTTGCCGGGCGATTAAACGCCGCGCGCGGATCAATGGCGGCTGCCAAGTGCCGTTCGTCTTCGAGAAACTGGCAAAGCGCCCCCACCGAGATCGGCCGGCTGATAAGGAAGCCCTGCACCATATCGCAGCCCATCACGCTCAGCAGCGCCATCGCCGCCGGCGTTTCGACCCCTTCGGCGGTCACCTCCATATCGAGCGCATGGGCAAGATCGATCGTCGAGCGCACGATCAGCGGATCGCGATTGCTGCTTGTCAGCTGGATCACGAACATCTTGTCGATCTTCAGTTCCCGCGCGGGTAGCTGCTTGAGATAGGCAAGCGACGACAGGCCGGCGCCGTAATCGTCAATTGCGATCGGGATGCCGAGCTCGGTAAACACCTGAAGATGCGCGATCGCCGTCTGCGGATCGCGGATTACCGAGGTTTCGGTGATTTCAAAGCCGATCGCGCCCTTGGTTGCCTTCACGATCTGGCAGGCACGCGCAACAAAGGCTGCGTCGCCAAGGAGTTGACCGGAAATGTTCACGAAGATGGTGAGATCATGCCCCTGCGCGGCCAGCAGCTGTTGATCGGCAATCACCTGCTCGATCGTCCACAATGTGAGCGCGCCGATGACGTGCGATTCCTCCGCCGCCGGGATGAAATCACCGGGCAGGATCAGGCCGCGCGTCGGGTGGTGCCAGCGCACCAGGGCCTCCGCACTGCAGACCTTCTGCCGGCGCAGATGCACTTTGGGCTGATATTGCAGGAACATCTCGCCGCGATCGATCGCCTTCGCAAGATCGCGGGTGATCGTCAGTCGATCGAATACCGGTGTCCCTGCCGAAAGATCGCGGACAACCGGCCGCTGTTCGCTCCGCGCCTGCGCCAGAGCCTCTTCGGCTTTCTCGATCAACCGGACGTCATCGGCGCTCGCGGTGAGTGCGGCCGCTGCGCCGAAGGCAAGGTCGAGACGATGCGCCTCCCCGTCGAGATCGATCGGATGGTCGAAAATCGCCCGAAGCGCTTCGAGCGCGGTGCGCAGCGCCACCGAATCGTCGCCCTCGAACGCGATCTCGATCATCGTCCGGCCGACCACCGTCAGGCGTGCGGCGGGCAACTGGTCCGAAATGCGGTCAGCCACATCGAGCACGAGGCAATCGGCCCGCGGCGCGCCGAGATGGCGCCGGAGCGGCGTGAAGTTGACGATTTCCGCCAGCGCGCAGAAACGCCATGCCGATAGCGACAGCGGCGAGCCGTCGCTGTGATCGGTGGCCGGTGCACCGCCGCCGTTTCCGGGCACGAAGGGCGCATCGGCCCACCGCGGCGCGCCACTGGCCGAAAACGGCGGCGGAAGCCAGATCGGTGTGGCAAGCGACGAGGTCGAGGCGCACAAAATGTGCCGCGCGGCCCCTGCCTGGGGCTGGCCGAAGCCGGGTTCTGCTGGGCGCACCATCGGAGCATGGCTTAACGCCGGGATTTGAAGGAAGCGTTAAGTCGCCGGGAAGCCGGTGTTTCGGCCAGCCGCCCGAATTGGGTTACTGTTGTCTTATCCCTAACATTATATTAATTCTCGATTTGCGCACTCGCTGCGCAAACGGGAGAAAGTCGATGTTGGAACTGCTGCTTTCGTTTCTCCGGGGTGAAGAAATCCGTCCCTGGTAAATGGAACGATCGGCCCGGTTTGCCAGTAAGCTCTTGATTTATAGAGACTTGTCTGGCGGCTGGGCCGATTTTTCGCGGTCTGGCCTCGGCATCCCAGTCCCAGTTCGAGGGACGCCGCGCAATAGTTAACGCCGCGATTCGCGATTATTGCGCCAGGCTGATCCGATTCGGAAGTAATCGTCCGGCCCTGCGTTAACCTTTATTACCGCGATTTGGCCGCCTCGCCGCCAACCTCGCTCCAGCCCCCGCCCAAAGCCTTGAAAAGCGCGCTTGTTTGCTGTCTCATCAGCGCCTCGCTGGCCGCGAGCTGGTCGCTTGACTCGAGCAACCTGACCTGGGCGTCGATCAGTGCGGTCTGTGCGACAATACCCGCACGGAATTGGGCGTCCACCGCACGTAGCGATCGCTCCGCGTCAGCGCGCGAGTCGCGCAGCACCGCCGTCCGCCGCCGCTCGGCGTCGAGCCGGCTGAGCGCATCCTCGACATCGCGCAGCGCGCGCAGCACGGTCGCCTGATAATCGGCATAGGCCTGTTCGCGCGCCTCGCGCGCCAGCCCGACATTCGCCTTGCGGCGGCCCCAATCGAGGATCGGGAAGGTTGCGGCCGCCGCCGCATTGGCCTGAACGCTGTCACGCGAGATGAAATTGCTGAGCGACGCCGACAGCAGCTGCGCGGCACCGGTCAGGGTGAAACGCGGATAGAGATTGGCCACCGCCACGCCGATATCGGCGGTTGCCGCTGCCAGCCGGCGCTCGGCGGCGCGAATATCGGGGCGGCGGCGCAGGAGATCGCTCGGCAGTCCAGGTGGGATCGCCAGTGGCGCGCCTATCGCGGCGCCCGGCGCCTGCAGCACGCCGAGCAAGGCTTCGGGCGGCTGGCCGGTCAGCACGCCCAGCGCGTGGATCCGCAATTCGGCATCGGCGCGCAGCGGCTCGAGCCGGGCGAGAGTCGCCGAGAGGTTGCCGCGCTGGCGCACCACGTCGATATCGGGCGAAAGCCCTGCCCGCGCGATATTGCCGGCAATTTCGAGCCCGCGTCGCTGCCGGGCCGCCGCCTCCTCGGCAATGGCGATCTGTGTCTGGTCCAGCCGCAGCGCGAAATAGGCATCGGCGATTTCGGCGGCGAGTGTGATCGCGGCGTCGCGCGCGGTCCACAGTGCCGCCTGCCCCCGTGCGCGCGCGGCTTCGACACCACGCCGGTCACCGCCGAACAGATCGAGCNNCGAGCTCCCAGCTGGCATCAAAGCCGATCGCGACGGTCGAGATGCCGTTGCCCGGTGTCGCCACCCCCTGCCCGCCGGTGCCGTTACCCTGCGAAAAGATCCGGCCGAGCGAGGCGAAACCAGCGTTGCGGCTGAACTCGACGCGGCTCACCTGGGTGGCGGCATTGATCGCCGGCTTGCCGGCCGCGCGTGCGACGATCTCCTGCAGCCGCGCGGCGCGCACGCGCGACGCGGCGATGGCGATATCGGGGCTGTCGGCAAGCCCCTTGTCGATCAGCGCGCTCAGCTGCGCGTCGCCGTAGCTCGTCCACCAGCGGGCGATATCCTCATCGCGCACCGCCCCGGCCGCCGGGCGGGCAAAGGCTGCGGGCACCGTCGATGCGGGCGGAGCGTAATCGGGGCCAACGGTGCAGCCTGCGAGCAGCACCGGCCCCAGCAGGAGCGATGCCCGCCCCCTCAATGCCCCGCTCCCTCGGCGGCCGCGCCGCCCTTGGCCGGTTTCATCAGGAACACGACCGGCGCGACGATGAGGATCACCACCATCAGCGTACGAAACACGTCGAGAAACGCGAGCATCGTCACCTGCCGCTGCATCTGTTGATAAAGGAGCGCCAGCGGCGTCATGGCGTCGCCGGGCACGAGCTGGCCCGCCTGCGCCAGCCACTCGTCATAGGCGGGATTGCCGGGGTGGAGCGCCTCCACCCGCCGGGCCTGGTGCACCTGCTGATAGGTCGACAGCAGGGTCTGCGCCATCGAAATGCCGAGGCTGCCGCCCAGATTGCGCGCGACATTGAGCAGGCTCGATGCCTGCGCGGTCT
>FSSH01010368.1_pt1 | contig 11337 bp, 10 predicted proteins | sample 1166101 | NCBI WGS metagenome assembly FSSH01 (sample SAMEA32972668, study PRJEB13176) | freshwater metagenome | biome: Drinking water system; feature: Biomass in drinking water that filtered by 0.45 um membrane; material: drinking water | place: USA | collected 2012-12-20 | depth 0 m | reverse complement strand
CTCATCCACGTGGAAGCAAACCGTGCGGACCCCGAGCGCTTGGCCTTGATGCTTCCCGGCTCGGATACGCCTGTCGCGCCGACCCACTGGAGCTTCGGCCAGCTTGCAAGCCAAGTCGGCGCTCCGGCTGCTTACCTGCGGCAACTCCCCGCGGCACTTGCGGGCATCAACCTGCAATATGGCCTGGCCGCCAATCGCGCGTTATCTTGACTCTGTGATCCTGTCTCAGAATCAGGCATGGAGCCGCATCGCCGACTGGTTCGGTGAAGCTCTTCAGACGTCCGGGTCAAGCGTTCCCGCAGCGTAGCGAGGACAACGCTTGACGCGGCGGCGACTCCACAAACTTGTCTATGGGGTGCAGGCAAAGTCCTGCACCCCTGCCACGCGGCGAGCGGGAGAGCGCGAGGGGAACCCCTCGCATCCTAAATAAAAGAGTGCGCCGAAGGCGCTCCGCTTGGGTATGTGCGTGCAGTTGTACTTTACGAACCTTGACGCGCTATCGCGTTCGCTTCCGCTTTCCATTGATGGCCTTGCGGTGAGTACCGCGCCCGGCGCGCTCGACGTTGCCGAGCGCGCCGGGCTGATCGACGGCATGCCGTTCATCCTAATGGATGACGGGAGCTACGATCTCCATCTCAATCGGTTCTTCCGCTCCTGTCCGGGTATGGGCGCGCGCTCGCCGAACACCTGGCGTTCTTACGCGCGGGACATTCTGGTCTGGGCTCGCTTTCTTTGCGAGCGCCGCGGCGGCAAGATGGTCTGGCAAGCCGACCGCCACGACGTTCTGGCGTTCCATCGGGCACGGCGGCTGTCGGCCGCTCCCTATCGCATTTCGGCATCGAGCTGGAATCGAGGCATCGCGGCGCTCGACAAACTCTATCGGTGGGCCGTCGAGGAAGGGCTCATGACGAGCTCGCCCTTCGGCTATGGCGTGACCCTTCACAGAAGGGCGGGGACGCGCGCGTTGCTGGCTGTGACGGCGAACCGCTCGCGCGAACGTGCCGCTCGGCGGCACGACATGCGTTTCATTGATCTTGGCAGATATTTGTTGTTTCGCGAGGTCGGCTTACGGGGAAGGCTGCCTGACGGTTCGGAAGACCCGACCTGGCGTGGCCGCAATGGCGAGCGCAATGCACTGTTCGCCGAGCTCCTGGTTACGACGGGTCTGCGGTTGTCCGAGGGCGGCAGCCTGTTGCTCGCCGATCTTCCGCGCACGTCGGACTCCGGCATGCGCTCGCTGCCGTTCGACCTTCCCGGGGCGGTCGCCAAGGGTGGACGACCGCGCCGCATTCGTATCCCTCGCCGGGTCTTGAGGATGATCAACGACTACATCGATCTTGAGCGCGCGATCTCGGCAGCCCGGCGAGAGCCGATGGTGTCCAATCCGTTTTGGTTGATGCCGAACGGCGATAAGGTTGCCGACATGATGGGCAGGCGGGTCCGCCTCGACCGGCTGACGCCGGGCGAGCGCGGCCGTGTGCTGATCGGCGCACCCGGCAAGGCGCAGCATGCGCTGCTTTGGCTGACGGAAGGCGGCGAGCCAGTTCCTTCAGCAACCTGGGAAGCGGCCTTCCGCCGCGCCTGCGCGCGCTGCCGCCGTTTCGGCATCGACCTCAACGTGACGCCGCACACGCTGCGCCACACCTTCGCCGTCAACATGCTTTCCATGCTGATCCGCGAACAGATCGGGATTGTGTTCGATCCGCAGGATCGGCATGGCGCAACCTACCGCCGGATTCTCGGGGATCCGCTGCAGAAGCTCCAGCATCTGTTGGGCCACGCCAGCGTCACCAGCACTTACATCTATCTCGACAGCCTGGCCGAGGCGCAGGAACTGGTCGATGCAGCCGCCGATCGTTGGGCCGAAGATGCGGCCGGTGACGCCCAATGACCGACGTGACAGCTTCCCCGGCGCGGCGGCCGGGACGCCGCGCGCTGTTTCCTGAGGCGTTGCCTGATCCCGAGGGCGAGGCGGTCTCCGCCATCGCATCGCTCCGATTCACCGTCACCCTCGCGGATCGCAGCATTACGATCGATCTGACCATCCTGTCTGGCCGCAAGGTATTGGCCCAACTGCTTGCGGGTGCGCTCTGGCGCGCCTGTCAGGTCGGCGGCCCGGCGGGCTCGGTTTCGACCGCGGCGGCTTATGCCAACGCGCTCAAACTCTTCTGGCGCTATCTCGATTCCACAAGGGCCCGCGTCACCCACCTCTCAGATGTAAGCGCAGCTTGCATCGACGGTTTCGATGCATGGATGGAGGAGGGGGGCCTGCACCCCAATCATCGGCTTCACCGCATGAGCAAAGTGCTCAATCTGTTTCGGCTCGCCGAGGCCGCCGAGCCGCGTTGTCTGCCGCCCGATGCCTCGCGGCGGCTGATGTACACGAGCGACCGGCCTGGGGTCCGCGCCCGGCCACGCGATGCCTACGGCGATGATGTCGCTACGGCCCTGCGGAACGCCGCTCGCACCGATCTCACCATGATTATCGGTCGCTTTTGTGAGGCGGATCAGAATCATATTCCGACGCTAGAAGACGCCGATCGGACCAAAGCCCTGTCGGTCGCGCACGATGGAGTGATGGCTGTGGTCGACGCCGAAGGCGTCATCGGTCACCGGCACCCTGTCTTCAAGCGGCTCTACACGCTCCGCCGAGAGAATGGCTTGCCGAACGATCGCCTGATCCATGATCTGCACGGCCGCCGGCATCTGCTCGCTGTCGATCTTGTGCCGCTGATGGTGTTGCTGTCGCTCGACACCGGGCTGGAGATCGAAGCGATCAAGGACTTGCGGTCGGATTGCCTGAAGAACCCTGCCGGCGGTTATGTCGAGATCGAGTATTGCAAACGGCGGGCGCACGGCGCCGAGTGGAAGCGGTTGCGTGTGCGCGATGGCGCTTCGTCGACACCTGGCGGCCTGATCCGCAAGGTGCTGCAGTGGACCGCGCCGGCGCGAAGCCGGCTTGCCGCCGACACGCTTTGGTCTCACTTTGCCTGGGGGCGGTTGACGCTGCGCATCCTCGCTACGACGCAACTTGTCGTCTCGTGGAGCGAGCGACATGGTATTCGCGATGAACAGGGCAAGCCTCTCCGGCTGAACCTGGCACGCCTGCGCAAGACGCACAAAGCGGCATGGTATCGGCGAACCGGCGGTCAGCTCGAGCGCTTTGCGGTCGGCCACAGCGTGGCGGTTGCCGCCAATCACTACGCCGATATCCCCGCGCTTCGCCACATCCACGAAGCCACCATTGCCGATGCCATGACGGATGCGCTCGATGCCGCCCTGCATCCGTGTGTCCTGTCATCGGAGCAGGAGGCAATCATTCGAGCCGATCCGGATAAGGTTGTCGGTCTGCCGGTTTCGGGCCAGGCGGACGTCAACGCTCTGCTGGACGGCGAGCAGGATGTTTGGCTCGCCAGTTGCGGTGGTTTCTACAAGAGCCCGTTCGGCGCCGAGGGGGATGCCTGTCCGTCGCCGTTCTGGGGTTGCCTCGAATGCAGCAACGCGGTCATCACCGCACGCAAGCTGCCCGCGCTGCTGTCGTTTCTGAGCTTCATCCGGACGCAACGACAGGTGCTCAGCGAAGCCGACTGGGCCACCAAGTTCAGCCGCGTTCACTGGCGGATCGCCGATCAGATTCTGCCGCGGTTCAGCGTGGCTGAGATCGAACAGGCCCGCGATATCGCTGCATCGGATCCGACGCTCATTTATCTGCCGCCCGAAGCTGGAGCGCCATGATGCCGGCTGTCAACAACGCCTCGCTACAGCCCACATCGCTGCCGTCGGTCATCTTTGGCGACGACGAACCCGTGCTTGCCGGCATTCCGGTCAGGGATGATGCCGACCGCGCGCAATTCCCGCGCTTTGGTGACGATCACTGGGATTTGGGCGCCGCCATTTTCCGGGTGAACGCCCGCTACAGCAATTACCGGCTCAATTTCGCCCGCATTGTCGATCCCGTGACCCGGCGGCTCGCCAAGGAGTATGTGCTCGCTCGGCTCCGCATCCATGTGCCCGGATACCGGACGCCGTGTGGCGTGGCTTGGGCGATCCGGCTGCTGCGCTACGTCCAGCATTTTGCCGCGTTCCTCACCGCGCGGATTGGCGCCGTCGATCTGCACCGGATCGACCAGCCGCTCCTCGACTCTTATCTGGCGCACACGCGTGACGGCGGCCGGCGAACGCCGCACGAGACGGTGAAGTACGTCGAGGTGCCGATCGACCTATATCATCTGTCGCTATGGCTGACGGGCGGTGGCATCGGCTTCCTGCCGTGGCGTGGGCGTGCGGCTCACCATGTTGCCAAGCGGCCGCCGGCGCCGGCGGAGAATGCAACACCGCGCATTCCCGAACCGATCGTTGGCGCCATGCTGCGCTGGTCGCTCAAATACGTCGAGGTCTTTGCGCCGGATATTCTCGCGGCGCGAGTTGAGCTCGATGCCCTTGAAGCCCGTTGCGAGCGCCTGATGGCCCAGGACGCGCGGAGCGGAGAGGCGGTCGCCGAGACCTATCGTTCCCGCATGATCGAATGGCTCGAGGCGCGCCGGACTGCCGGCAGAGGCGTGCCGATCTGGGAGCGCGCGCCCAATATCGCCCGCCGCATCGACCCACAAACCGGCGCGCAGACATCTCCCTACAATCTTCATCTGATGCGCCTGCATGCCGGCGCTCGCGAGAGCGGCCGTATCAGCCAGTCCGAACCGACCGCACGGCTGATCGATCAGGCGGCGGCCGAGCTCGGCACCGAGGTCGGCGGTCTCGATACGCCGATCTCCATCGACCCGGACACCTGCCTGCCGTGGCGCGAACGCTTCGACGGCCTGAGTCTCGCCCGTGAGGAGCGCATGCTGCAGGGTGCCTGCTACGTCATCTGCGCCTACCTCACCGGCATGCGCGACAGCGAGGTACAGGCCATGCAGCCGGGCTGCGTGTCGGCAGAGCGCAGCGCCGACGGATTGATCGAACGGTACCGCGTGCGCAGCACCGTCTACAAGCGCCAGGGTGCGCGCGGCGTGACCGCCGACTGGGTCACGATCGAACCTGTGGCCCGCGCGGTTGCTGTAATGGAAGTTCTTTCGGCGCGTAATCGTCGAGAGAAGGGACTATCGTCCCTATGGGTGGCGCTAAAGGACTGGCCCTGGAGTGCTGATCATCTCGGCATCGGCGCGACGCCGACGCTTAACCTGTTCCGCGAAGGTCTCGATGCGCGCTCTGGCGACGGACCAGCCATTCCTCGGGTCGAGAATGAGCCCTGGAAGTTCACGACCCGGCAGCTTCGCCGCACCATCGCGTGGTACATCGCCAACCGGCCGTTCGGCACCGTCGCAGGCAAGATCCAATACAAGCACGCCTCGATCGCCATGTTCGAGGGGTATGCGGGTTCGGCCCAGGGCGATTTTCGACTGGCGGTCGAGCGTGAACGCGCGCTCGGCCAGCTCGACGACATCGTCGCGCATTACGAAGCGTTCCTTGGCCATGAGGGGCCGGCCGGACCAGGCGCCACCCGACTGCGGCGCGAACTCGCCCGCGTGCAGGACGAACTTGGCGATCTGCCTGGTCGGATCGTGGACCGCAAACGATTGCGTGCCATGCTTGCCCATCTCGGCCGAACCTTGCATGTGGGCTTTCTCAACGACTGCCTGTTCGACGCTGCGACGGCCCTGTGCCTCGCAAGCTCGCCCGAACCCGAACGGACCGCGCCAGCCCTATCGCGATGCAGCCCAGATCGCTGCCCCAACGCCTGCCTGACCGCGCGCCATCTCGAACCATGGCGGGCCTCGATCGCCGAGGGCGAAGCTTTGCTCAGCGGCAATCGCCTGTCGCCCCTGCAACGCGCAGCCATCACGCAGGACAACGAGCGCAAACGCCGGCTGATTGCACCTCTGACGGATCGTGGCGCATGACCGCACCGATTGGCTCGAAGAGCGCGGCGGCGCTGCGGGCGGCGATGGCACGATTGCTCGACGGCCGACCCGAGCACACCGACGGCGCGCTGACCGTCGCCAACCTGGCGCGTGAGGCGGGTGTTAGCCGGGCCACCGCCAACCGTGCTGCCGATCTTCTCGCCGAGTTTCGCGCCGCCGAAGCCCGCCAGCGCCGATCATCTCCCCAGGCCTTGAAGCAGCACATCCGCGCCCTCGAAGCCGAACTCAGAGCCGTCCGCGGCGCCGAGACGGCCGAGCTGCGCACGCTCACCCGCACGCTCGCCCAGCACATCCAGATGCTGACGTTGCAGGTCGCCGAACGCGATGCGCAGATCACGCGCCTGCAGGATGAACTGGCCCAATCGCGTCAGGCCAACATCATTCCGCTGCGGCGCTTATCTCGCGACGACGCAGGCTGAGGGCCGCGCAGCATCCTCATCACAGCATGGTCCTGCGGCAGTCGCTCGCATGGTCACCGTCTCCTGTGCTCGCCCGTCGAGGCAGGGGCTCGGTTGTGGCAGACGCTGCCGACCCGTCAACCCTGTTCCGCACCAGCGACCGAGAACAGGGTGTGACGGGCCGGCCTGCCGCGTCTGCCCCTGATGCCTCGCCCTCGACGGAGAGGGCGAGCACAGGAGACACTCATGACCACGGATCGCAACCGCCCAACTCAAACCAGCACGGATATCTACGAGCGCGTCACCAATCAGATCATTGCCGCCATCGAGGCCGGTGCCGGCGAGTACCGGATGCCCTGGCACCACGATGGATCGTCCATCACGACGCCTGTCAACGTCGCCTCACGCAAGGCTTATCGCGGCGTCAACGTCATCGCGCTCTGGGCTGCTGCGCAAGAGAGCGGTTATCCCAGCGGCACCTGGGGCACATATCGCCAATGGCACGAACTTGGCGCTCAGGTTCGCAAGGGCGAGCGCGGCCAACTGGTGGTGTTCTGGAAGCAGGCCGATTGCGACCGCGACACCGATCGTCAGGACGGCGATGAGGATCGCGACGAACCGGCACGCCGCATGTTTGCCCGCGGCTACACAGTCTTTAATAGCGCGCAGGTTGACGGCTACACGCCGCCCGAGATGCCGGTGTTGCCGGAGACCGAACGCATCGCACATGCCGAGCACTTCTGTGCCGCCCTCGGCATCAATATTCGGCACGGCGGCTCGCAGCCCTGCTACATTCCATCCAAGGACTACGTGCAGATGCCGGCGTTCGCCAGCTTCCGCGACGCCATCGCCTATTACGCCGTGTTGCTCCACGAGTGTGGGCACGCTTCCGGCGCCAAGCATCGCCTCGATCGCGATCTCACCGGACGGTTCGGCTCGGCCGCCTACGCCATGGAGGAATGCACCGTCGAACTGCTCAGCGCCATGATCTGCGCCGACCTCAATCTCAGCGTCGAGCCCCGACCGGATCACGCCCATTATATCGCCTCCTGGGTCGATGTGCTGCGCTCCGACAAGCGCGCCATTTTCACGGCCGCGAGCAAGGCACAGCAGATCGCCGACTGGATGCACGCCCAGCAGCCGCCCTCCTAGGCGGCGGGTTCGACTTAGTTGACGGGCGTCTTGCCGAACAGCGTCTCGATCAGCGGACACTCCGGCAATGTGCCATCGCCACATTGGGCGACCACGACCTTGAGTACGCGCTCCATGCGCTTCAAATCGGCAATCTTTGCTCGGACATCCTGGAGGTGGGTCGATGCAACCGAGCGTGCCTCGGCGCAGGGCTGATCGCGTTCGTCCACGAGACGCAGCAGCGCTCGGATCTCATCCAAGGAGAAGCCGAGTTCGCGCGCCCTCAGCACGAAGCGAAGACGGCGCTCATGCGCCGTATCGTAGCTGCGATAACCGCCCGCAGTGCGCGGCGGCTCCGGCAGGAGACCGACCTTTTCGTAGTAGCGCACGGTCTCCAGGTTGCTGCCGGTCCGCCGGGCCAGTTCGGCCCGCTGCATTCCCTTCACGGCAGCTTGATTGCGCATCACAAAGTTCCACTTGAGCCTGTAGCCACTACAGACTTCAAGCTACCGCTCAGCATCGATTTGAGCAAGGGAAGCGTAGGCGGACATGGTTGCATCGCAACGCCAAAATCCAGCGACAGCCGCGGCTGATATTCCTTCGTCCGAGCAAGGCGAGGTGGGACGGCAGCGCCTGGTCGCCGTCGGCGGCATTCTCGGCGCGCTCGCTGCCTCGTCGTGCTGCATCGTCCCGCTCATTCTGTTCAGCCTCGGCATCGGCGGCGCCTGGATCGGCAATCTGACGGCGCTCGCACCCTACAAGCCGTTCTTCGTGACCGCGACAGCCGGCGTCCTCGGCTATGGCTTTTACCTCGTTTATTGGAAGCCGCGCCGAGCCTGCACCGACGCCGCCGCCTGCGCGCGTCCCATTTCCAGCCGCCTCGTCCAACTCGTGCTCTGGATCGCGACGGTGCTCGTCGTCGCCGCCTTCGCCTTCGACTACGTCGCCCCGCTGCTGCTTCGTGCCTGACCCAAGAGGAGAACTGACCGATGAACAAGTATGTGAACGTGCTGGCCCTGATCGGCTCCGTGATGGTCGTTCCGGCTGCCTGGGCTGGTGAGCGCACCATCACCTTCGCCGTCGACAACATGACCTGCGCCTCGTGCCCCTATATCGTGAAGAGCTCGATGGCGGGGGTGCCCGGCGTCGCGAAGGTGGATGTGTCGTTCCGAGCCAAGACCGCAATCGTGACCTTCGACGATGCGAAGACGAACCCCGACGCCATCGCGGCCGCGAGCGTGAATGCGGGTTATCCCGCGCACCTGAGACAGGGTAGTTGAGATGAACGACCGCGCGCTGATTCACGTCGGCGCGGCAGGTGCCATCCTCGCCGCTATCTGCTGCACGGCGCCGCTCCTCGTCGTCGGCCTGCCCTTGGCCGGTATCGGCGCTTGGCTGGCGGGCGCGGGTCTGGTGATATTTCCCCTGATCCTCGCGGCCCTCGGTCTCATTGCTTGGGGCGTCCATCGTCGCGGGGCAAAAACCGCAGGTCGCGAGACCAAGATTCACAACGAAGGCGTAAAGCCATGAACGACTGCTGCGCATCCTCTTCACCGCGTAACAAGGCTGCGACTTCCACATCCGCAACACTGCCGCGCTACACCGTCCGGCCGGGCATGACGTTTCCGGACTGGTCGGCGGTCACGTCGCCCGTGGTCAAGGACGCTCTGCTCGCCATGGACGGCTCCGATCATGTGCTCAATCGCTGGAGCGGCTACGACCCCGCCGCGGACCGCGTTCGCGTCGCGCTGCTCCAGTTCTACGTGGAAAAGGGACGGGCCCCCCACGCGGGCATGCTTGCGGAGCGCACAGGACTTGGTGAGACGGCCTTGCGGCCATTGCTCGAAGAACTGCGTCGGCGCGACCTGGTTGTGCTCGACGGCAACAACATCACCGGCGCCTATCCCTTCACCGACGACGACGCTGGTTACCGGGTCATACTGGACGGACGTGTTCTCAATGCGATGTGCGCGGTCGACGCGCTGGGCATCGCCGCCATGACCGATCGCGACATTGCCATAGCTTCGCGCTGCCGCTATTGCAGCGCGCCGATCCGGATTTCCACGCGAGACAATGGCCAGGGGCTATCTCATGTCGAGCCACGGACTTCCGTCATGTGGCAGAGCGTCCGCTACGAAGGCGCGTGCGCAGCGAGTTCGCTATGCGCAACGACCGCCTTTTTCTGCTCGGACGAACATCTCGCCGCGTGGCGCCGTGAGCGTTCGGCGAACGAGCCGGGATTTCGGCTGTCAATCGAGGAGGGCTTGGAGGCCGGTCGGGCTCTGTTCGGGCCGAGCCTCGCGGGCCTCGATGCGCCGCCGCGATCATCGATCGATTCTGCATCCAAAAGCACCGCAGGAACGAACCGCGCAAGTGGTCGCAATCGTGGCGCCTACGACCTCATCGTGATCGGCGCCGGCTCGGCCGGCTTTTCGGCTTCGATCGCGGCTGCCGAGCAGGGCGCACGGGTGGCGCTCATCGGCAGCGGCACCATCGGCGGTACCTGCGTCAATGTCGGCTGCGTGCCGTCGAAGACACTGATCCGCGCCGCTGAGACGCTTCATAATGCGCGCGTGGCAGCACGTTTTGCCGGCATCACGGCGGAGGCCGAACTGACCAACTGGCGCGCAACTGTCCGTCAGAAGGACGTCCTCGTTTCCGAACTGCGTCAGGCCAAGTACACGAACCTGCTCCCCTCCTACGAGGCCATCGCCTATCACGAGGGCGCAGCGCGACTCCTAATCGGCGGCGTCGAAGTGGACGGCGCACGCATTGCAGCCGGGAAGATCATCATCGCGACCGGCGCGCGGCCAGCGGTACCCGCCATTCCTGGCATCGAGGCCGTGCCGTATCTGACCAGCACGACTGCGCTCGATCTCGAGGAACTGCCACGATCGCTGCTTGTCGTCGGCGGCGGCTATGTCGGGGCGGAGCTCGCCCAGATGTTCGCGCGCGCCGGCGTCAGAGTGACGCTCGTGTGCCGGTCCCGCCTGCTTCCCGAAGCCGAGCCTGAGATCAGCGCGGCGCTGACGGGATATTTCGAGAACGAAGGCATCTCCGTCGTCTCCGGCATCAACTACCGTGCGATACGCAAGAGCGAGCATGGCATTGCGCTTGACGTTGCGCGCGACGGCCAGACGATCACGATCGACGCCGATCGGGTGCTGATCGCTGCCGGGCGTACGCCCAACATCGAAGGTCTCGGCCTCACCGAGCACGACATTGCCGTCTCGCCCAAGGGCGGCATCATGGTCGATGACCGCATGCGTACCACCAAGGGCGGCATCTACGCCGCTGGCGACGTCACCGGGCGCGACCAGTTCGTCTACATGGCCGCTTACGGCGCCAAGCTCGCGGCCAAGAATGCTCTCAACGGGGACAGCCTGCGTTACGACAACGGCGCCATGCCTGCCATTGTGTTCACCGATCCACAAGTGGCGAGCGTCGGGCTGACCGAGGCCGCAGCGCGCGCCGCGGGGCATGCAGTTCGCGTTTCGACGATCGCTCTCGACCAGGTCCCGCGTGCACTCGCCGCGCGCGACACCCGCGGACTCATCAAGCTTGTCGCGGACGCCGGCAGCGGTCGGCTCCTGGGCGCCCATATCCTCGCGCCCGAGGGCGCCGACAGCATCCAGACCGCGACGCTGGCGATCCGCCAACGCCTCACAGTCGACGATCTCGCGGACACGATCTTTCCGTACCTCACCACAGTCGAGGGCCTGAAGCTCGCGGCACTGTCGTTCGGCAAGGACGTCGCCAAGCTGTCCTGCTGTGCAGGCTGAGCGGCCGCCAGGGTGCCTCAATCTGTCTCATGCGCCGGGATTGCTCGGAAGCCGCGGATTTTCAGGCAAAAATCCGACTGAGACAGATTGACTGTTCAGATAACG
>FSSH01005963.1_pt1 | contig 11338 bp, 9 predicted proteins | sample 1166101 | NCBI WGS metagenome assembly FSSH01 (sample SAMEA32972668, study PRJEB13176) | freshwater metagenome | biome: Drinking water system; feature: Biomass in drinking water that filtered by 0.45 um membrane; material: drinking water | place: USA | collected 2012-12-20 | depth 0 m | reverse complement strand
CGCGGCGGAGGGTCGCCAGCGCGGCGTGCGCGGCGGCCTGGTTGGGCGGGGGGGGCAGGCAGGCCTCGAGCTCGGTTTCGGCGGCGGCGGTGTTGCCGGCGCGGCTTTCGGTAGTGCCCAGCAGGAAGCGCAGCTCGGCGGTGTCCAGGCCCTGGTCGCGGGCGCGGCGCAGCAGGCCGGCGGCGCGGTCGACGAAGCCGTGCTCGGCCATCATCCGGCCAAAGCCCACCAGCAGCTTGGCGTCGGTGCAGGCGGCCACCGACGCATCGTCCACGCAGTGCAGGGCCGACCGGGTTTCGCCCACGTTGAGCAGCAGGCGGCACAGCGCCTCGAGCAGCGGCGGATCGGGTTCGCGGGCGTAGAAGGCGGCCAGTGCGTGGCTCACCGCGGCGCGCACTTGCCCCGTCTCCAGGGCGATGGCGCCCAGGCGCAGGTTGGCCGGCAGCATCCAGTCGGGGTCGGACAGCAGTGCGTCGTATTCACGGCGGGCGGCTTCGGCCTGGCGTGCGGCCCAGAATTCTTCCGCGCGCTGCCAGCGTTCAATCGAGGGGGGCGTCATGCTTGTTACATTGCCACGCCGACCTGCGGATTGGCATTACAAATTCGCGCCTTCACGCCATCGTCGCAACGCAGGCCGCGCCGCTCAGCCGCCGTGCGCCTCGCAGAACGATTTGGCAAAGGCGCTACGGCGGATGTCGGCCGCGGCCCGGCCGGTTTCGTCCACCAGGTTGAGCCGCGCGGCGCTGAGCCGATCGATCTCGGCGCCGCGGCGGAACGCCACTTCGCGCTGCAGCCGGGCGCGGCGGTGGTCGTCCAGGCCCGAGGCGATGTCGGCGCGATGGTCGGCCAGCGCGCGCCAGGGTACGAAGATGGCGCGCATCTCGCCGCCGGCCACTGCGAAAAAGCCCACGCCGAACAGGTCGGCGCTGGCGGTGTGGGCGTGCAGGGTCCATTCGCCGCCGTCGCGGTACTTGAGCGTGCTGGTGACCGACATGGGCGCGGCGACGGCCTGGGCCGTGGTGTCGGCGCTGAGCAGGATGCCGCGCAGGTCGGCGATCGGATTGGAATGGGTGACCTCGCCCGAGCGCAGGATCACGTTGCCGCCCTCCCAGTCCAGGCCGGTGAGGTGGCCGTACAGCAGCTCGCCGGTGTCCAGCAGCAGGATCACCTTCTGCAGGTCCGGCGACACCGCGCCCATCCAGCGCGGCGGCTGCGGCAGGCCGTAAAGCACGCCGGCGCCGTAGCCGAAGCTGCCGGGGAGCTCATCAATGCGGGGATGGTCGGGCATGGGCCGAGTCTAGTACCGGCCGCGTGAAGCTCCCAGCACCGCCGCGGCCCGGATGAATTTGCGCCGGGAACCGACTAGAGTCGGCCCGGGGGGGTACCGGATGCGCTTGAACCTGTCATGGCGAGCCTTCGCGGCGCTGTTGCCGGCTTGCCTGTGGACGGCCACGGCGGCCTGCGCCTCGGACATCGACGTGGACCAGATCGGCCGCGTGCCCGCCAAACTCTTCGACGAAGGCAACGGCCTGCCCGACCCCACGGTGACGGCCGTCGCGCCCGCGCCCGACGGCCACGTGTGGGTGGGCACGATGCGCGGCCTGTCGCGCTTCAACGGCCTGCGCATGACGCCCATCGAAGGCCCGGACCGCAAGCTCACCAGTGCCGTGCGCGACGTCGCCGCCACGCCCGACGGCCGCGTGTGGGTGTCCATGGCGGACGTGGGCGTATTCGTGCTCGACGACGGACGCTGGCGCGACATCGGCGCCGACGCCGGGCTGGGCGCCGCCAGCGCGCGCCGCCTGCGCTGGTTCCCGGACGGCGACGGCTACCGCCTGTTCGCCACCTCGGTGGGCGGCGTGCACGAATGGGTGCAGGGCCGCTGGCAGCCGCGCGCCCTGCCCGCCGAACTGGCCGACGTGGACATCTTCGACGTGGCGCTGGCGCGCGACGGCTCGGAAACCCTGTGGCTGGCCACCTTCGGCCAGGGCCTCTACCGCTGCCCGAAGGCGCAGGCCTGCGCGCTGGTGGAACCGGACGTGGACGGCCCGCGCTTCGACGAGATCACCAGCGTGGACACCTGGCCCGAGGCCGACCATGGCCACAGCGTGTGGGTGGGCAGCTACGGCGGCGGCGTGGCGCGCCTGCACGGCGGCCAGTGGCAGCGCCTCCACAGCGGCAACGGCGCGCTGGGCAGCGACTACGTGCACACACTGATGCTGCAGGACATCGGCCAGACGCAGCCGCAGGTGTGGGTGGGCCTGCGGCGCGGCGCGGCCCGCCTGCGCGGCGGGCAGTGGCAGGCGCTGGACTACCTGACGCGCCTCACCAGCACGCGCACCCGCGCCATTGCCCTGGGCAGCGACGTGCAGGGCCGCCCGCAGGTGTGGCTGGGCACCGACGCCGGCGCCGCGCGCCTGCGCCTGGTGGGCAACTGGCGCACGGTGAGCGAGATCGGCAGCGCCGGCAACGGCGTCTGGGCATTGCTCAACGAAGTGGGCCTGGACGGCCACGAAACCCTGTGGCTGGGCAGCGACGGCGAAGGCCTGGCCCGCTACCGCGACGGCGCCTGGCGCACCTGGACCCAGGCCGACGGCCTGCCCCACCGCACCGTGCGCAGCCTGGCGCGCGTGGCCGACGGCAACCCCGGCGGCACGCTGTGGGTAGGCACCTGGAATGGCCACATCGCGCGCCTGGTGGGCGAACGCCTGGTGGAGCTGCCCACGCCCTGGCCCAAGTTCGAGCGCGAGGCGGTGGCGAAGATCCTGCCCGTGGGCAGCAACGAAGTCTGGATCGGCCTGCGCCAGGCCGGCGTGGCGCACTACCGCGACGGCGCTTGGACCTTTTTCGATGCCGCCGATCCCGCCAACCCCGGGCGCGTGGTGTCGCTGCTGCAGACCGGCAGCGGCGGCGACCCGGTGATCTGGGCCACCACCGTGGGCCGCGGCCTGGCGGCGCTGCGCAACGGCCGCTGGCGCTTCCACGGCCGCGAACAGGGCCTGCCCGACGACAGCTATTTCGGCATGACCCTGATGCCCGACGCCGGCGGCCGGCCGGTGCTGTGGCTGGGCTCGCAGTCCAATGGCGTGGTGCGTGTGGACATCACCAACCCCGAGCGCCCGCTGCTGGTCACCGAGCCGGTGCTGCCCGCCGCGCCCAACCCCTACACCTACGGCGTGGTGCGCGACGGCGCCGGCGACCTGGTGCTGTGCACCGACTACGGCGCCGCACGCTGGCAGCCGCTGCCCGACGGCCGCTTCGACGTGCTGCGCTTCCAGCGCACCGACGGCCTGCCGCACGACGAATGCAATGCCGGCGCGCTGCACGTGGACGCCAAGGGCCGCGTCTGGGCCGGCACCATCGGCGGCGCCGCCGTGTACCTGCCGCGCACGCCGTCGCAGCGCCCGCTCACGCCGCCGCTGGTGATCGAGCGGCTGGCGGTGGACGGCGCCGAGGTGAATCCACCCGCCGCCAACGCGCCGCTGGCCTTGCCCGCCGGCACGCGCAGCCTGCTGGTGGAGTTCGCCCTGCTCAGCGGCGAACGCGAAGGCCTGAACACCTACCGCAGCTGGCTCGAAGGCCTGGACCCCGCGCCCGGCGAGTGGAACGCCACGCCGCTGCGCCAGTTCACCGGCCTGCCGCCGGGCCGCTACCGCCTGAACCTGGAAGCGCGCGACTACACCGGCGCCAGCGCGGTGCCTCAGGTGATCGCGTTCGACATCGCGCGGCCGTGGTGGCGCACGGTGCCGGCGATGGCCGGCTACGCCATCGTGTTCCTGCTGCTGGCCCTGGGGCTGCTGCGGCTGCGCGAGCGCCGGCTGCGCGCGCGCGAGGGCGAACTGGTGGGCCTGGTGCGCCAGCGCACCAACGAGCTGGAATCGCGCAGCCTGGAGCTGCGCCGCGCCAACGAAGAGCTCACGCGCCTGTCCTACTTCGACGCGCTCACCGAGCTGGCCAACCGGCGCCGCCTGATCGAGCGCCTGCAGGCCGAGTGGGCCATCGGCCTGGCGCGCGGCACGCCGGTGGCGTTCGCGCTGTTCGACCTGGACGAGTTCAAGGCCTACAACGACCACAAGGGCCACCTGGCCGGCGACGACGCGCTGCGGGTGGTGGCGCGCCGGGTGGAGGCCGAGCTGCGCAAGCCGCACGACACGGCGGGCCGCTACGGCGGCGAGGAATTCGGCATGGTGCTGCCGGGCCTGGAGCTGCACGAGGCCCTGGCCGTGGCCGAGCGCGTGCGCCATGCGGTGCTGCACGCGGACTTGCCGCATCCGGATTCGAAGCTGGGCCGGGTAACCATCAGCATCGGCGTGGCGGCCATCGTGCCGCGCGCCGGGCTCAGCGCCGAACTGCTGATCGCCGCCGCCGACGCCGCGCTCTACCGCGCCAAGCAATCCGGCAAGAACCGCGTCGAGGCCGCCGAGTCCCTCGACTGACGGGGCGCAGGAAGCAAGCCGGGTTGCGTTCGGCACCGCCGCCACCCCGGAAGCGAGCCCGGTCGCGTGCGGCGCCGTCGCCACCCCGGAAGCGAGGGTCACTTCCTGCTCAGTGAGGCCGGCGGCTTCACTGAGCAGGAAGTGATCCTCGCCTCCGCGGTGGGTTCGGCGCCAGATCGGCCCGGTGCATGAAAGAAGGGCAAAAAAAAAGGGCCGGCCAAGATCACCGGCCGGCCCTTTGCCCTACTACTCAAACTATTCGGTGACGACTTCGCGGTGCATCGGCGCCAGCTTGGCCAGCAGCTTGTTCTGCGCGCGGAACGGCACATCGTGCTTGTCCATCGCCACCTGCAGCACTTCCACCAGCGCGTTGAAGTGGCTGCGGTCGATGTTCTGGCCGGCGTGCGAGCTGCGCATGTCGCGGCCGGTGTAGGTGCAGTCGCCGCCCAGGATCACGCAGAACTGCTCGGTCAGCTGGCGCTTCACCCGCACCTGGTCGGCGTTGGCGAAGAAAGGCTGGGTGCGCGGGTCGGCCAGCAGGCCGGCCATAAAGGTTTCCATCAGCGCCGTCAGGCCGGCTTCACCGCCGAACTCGTCCAGCACCGGGCGCAGCTCGGGGAAGGCCGGCGCGGGGTTGGGCGCGGTGGGGTCGTTGGCGTTGGCCGAGGCTTCCACGGTGGCCTCTTCGGCCTCCAGGCGGGCTTCCTCGTCCAGGATGGCCTGTTCTTCGGGGCTGATGGCGGGCTGCTGGGCAAAGGCCGGCGCGGCGGCGGCGATCAGCAGGGCGAACACAAGGCGGGTCAGGGAATTCATGCGGTTCTCCAAGGGGTTCAGAAGCCGACCTGCAGCGAGGCGTACAGGCCGCGCTGGTCGTCACGGATGACGATGTTGCCGAGGTCCACGTAGGCCACCGTCAGCGACACGTTCTTGTAGGGCGCCCAGGCCACGAACACGTCGAACGCGTCGTCTTCCCCGGCGATGCCCAGGTTGTCGGGCTTGGTGCGGTATTCCGCGCCCACCGCCAGGTTGCGCGTGAGCAGGTAGGCGGCCGAGCCTTCGAACTGCGCCTTGTAGCTGTCGTTGCGGTCGCCGCCGAAGCCCAGGATGCCGAACTGGTTGGCCTTGGTGAACCGCACGGTGCCGTTGAGCAGCAGGCTCTGCGACAGGTACAGCTTGGTGGCGCTGACGTAGTAGTCCACGCCGCTGTCGTCCCTGGCGCCGACGAAGGCCAGCACGCCCGGCTGGTCGTTCTTCTTGTACTGCGCGCCCACCGCGATCTGCGGCAGCCACGAGTCCTGCTCCAGCACGGCGTCGCCGGCCACCTTCACCTTCAGGCCGATCGTGTCCTGGGTGAAGGTGAAGCCGTTGCCCAGCCCCAGCGCGCCGCCGACGTTTTCGGTGTCGAACTGCTGGCGCGAGTAGCTCAGCTCCACGCGGTCGTAAAAGCCCACCAGCGCGCCGTAGCTCTGCAGCTGGTAGTCGTCCAGGTTCACCTGGGTGTAGAAGGCGTTGGCGCCGATCTGATCGCGCGTGCCGTAGCCGCCGATCACGGCCCAGGGCGTCAGGCCGCCGCCGGCGGAGCCTTCCACCTGGGTGACGCCGCCGGTGAGCAGCAGTTTGCCTCCGGCGCTCAGGCCGTCATCGTCGGCGGCGTCCTGCGCGAAGGCGGCGCCGCTGCCGGCAAGCATCGCCAGCGACAGGGCGGTGGAAAGGGTCGTGTGCAAGGCACGGCTCATCGGTTGGTCCTCGGGGTGGCTTTGGCGGGTGAAGCGCCGGCGGGCGCCGGCGCGGTCGGGAAAACGGTGCGGATGGTGCCGGCGCGCGGCATCGGCATCGGGAAATACGGCACGACCTGGTCGGCGAACTGCGGCGGCACCTTCACCAGGAACCAGACGCCGGCCACGCCGTCGCCGCCGGCGGCGCCGCGCTTGCGGTCCGACACCCAGCGGTACAGCGGCTTGCCGCGCCAGGCCCACATGGGCCGGCCGTCGAAGCTGCGGGCGATGGTGAACGGGCCGGTGGGCTTGTCGCCCGGCTCGGCGTAGTGCGGCGGCCAGAGGCCTTCGCAGGGTCGGTCGCACGAGCTTTGCCCGGTGCTGTCGGTGGCGAAGGTGTAAAGCGCGCGGCCGCCTTGCTCCACCAGGATGCCGTTGCGGCTCCAGATCGGCACCGGGTTTTCGCGGGCCCGTCGCGCCATGTCGGCGGCACTGGCGGCGGCGCTGGCGGGGGCGGCCGGACGCGCCGGTGCGGCGGCCGAAGCCACCACCGACAGCATCAGCAGGAACAAGGTGACCAGCAGGCTGGCAAGCAAACGCGGCATGGCGGTGGCACTCCGGGAAGCACGCAACAGGCGTACTCCGGGCATTACGCAGGCCGGGTTCCGGCCGGATGCAGCTCAGCCGGATTTATTCGCCTCGGCCAGCTTCCGCAGCTTTTCCGGGTCGGGAATCAGCTCGCTGCGGATCAGCAGCAGGGCGCCGCGGGGCGCGAAGAAGGGCTTGTGCCGCTCGCCCACCGGCGCCAGCAGGAAGTCGCCGGCGAAGTACTCCACGTCGTCGTGCACCACCGAGCCCTCCATCACCATGCATTCCTCTTCCCGGGTATGCGGGTGCGGCGGCACGCTGGCGCCGGGCTCGATGCGCCACAGGCTGGTCTGGGTGCCCTCGGCCTCGTCGCGGCGCAGGGTCTTGATGCGGATGCCCGGCACGAACGGCACCCACTCGCCTTCATTGGCGCGGATCACCTGGGTGCGCATCTGGCGGGCCTGGGCCAGGATGCGGCCGCGCAGCGCCGCCGACGCTTCGGCGGCCGGCGCCTGTTCGGGCACCAGGCCCGCCAGGGCGGCCAGCAGCAGGTCATCAAGGGGCGGCGTGCGCGGGGTCATGGGCTGTCGGTTCCGTCTTCAAGCGCCTCGCGCAGCGCGGCCAGGCCGCGGCGTGCATGCGATTTCACCGTGCCCAGGGGCAGGCCGGTGCGCTCGGCGATTTCGGGTTGCGACAACTCCTCGTGGTAGGCCAGTTCCAGCACGGTGCGCTGGATCGGGCTCAGGGATTGGAAGGCACGCTGCAGGGCCTGCACGTTGCCCAGGTGGTCGAGCAGCGCGTCGACCGGCTGGTCTTCACCCGATGCATACGCGTCTTCATCGCCTTCCGGATGCAGCGGGGTTTCCAGGCGCTGCCGGCGCAGGCGGCGGACGCGGTCCACGGCCCGGCTCCAGGCCAGGGTCTGCAGCCAGGCCATCACGCTGCCACGCTGCGGGCAATAGCTTACGGCCTGGTCCCAGACCTGCAGGAAGACGTCGCTCACCACTTCCTCGGCGTCCTGCGGCTGGCGCAGCACGCGCAGGGCCAGGCCGTAAACACGGCCCAGCGCCAGGTCGTAGAGGGTGCCCAGCGCCTCGGCGTCGCCGAAGCGGATGCGGCCCATCAGCGCCACCAGCGCCGCTTCGTCGGGCGCGTCGGACACGGCGGCGGCGGGGCGGGCGGAGACAGTCGCCATGGGGCGCCGGTGAAGGAAGATGCGTCATTTACCGTCACGCGCCGGCCACGCGGCGTGAAGGCGGCCGTCGCGGCGGCCAAAAAAAAAGGGCGACCGCGTGGCGGCCGCCCAAGAAACCCTGCTCTAGGGTTGGAGGCTGGCGGTCTTCCGGGGAGAGACAAGTCCGCCAAGCATTTAGGGGAACGCAGCACCGTGGGCGGACCGGACAGCAGCACACGCCGCTGCCGTTTCCGGACCCGCGTGCCGGCGGGGCGGACCCAACCGCCGGGTTTCCGGGCCACGCGGCTGCCCGTGCGCCCACGCGCTGTCCGTTTAGAGCGTTTGCTTTACACTACGGCGCGTCCAGACCCCTGGGGAGCCTTTTTCCCGGTCGCCTGAACCATTTAAATCAATCACTTGCGGATAACTCTTCGAGTAACCTCGCAGGCCTGCATTCGCGCAGTGCCGCGGTGTCCGCCGCGTCGGCGCGCGACCGGAACGGGCTTGAAACCATCTCCACCTCGGGCCACGAGGAAGTGGTGTTCTGCCACAACAAGGACGCGGGCCTGAAGGCCATCATCGCGATCCACAACACCGTGCTGGGCCCCGCGCTGGGCGGCACGCGCATGTGGCCGTACGCCAGCGAGGCGGAGGCCTTGAACGACGTGCTGCGCCTGAGCCGCGGCATGACCTACAAGGCGGCGGTGTCGGGCCTGAACCTGGGCGGCGGCAAGGCGGTGATCTGGGGCGACCCGAACAAGGACAAGTCCGAGGCGCTGTTCCGCGCGTTCGGCCGGTTCGTGAACTCGCTCGGCGGCCGCTACATCACCGCCGAGGACGTGGGCATCGACGTGAACGACATGGAATACGTGCTGCGCGAGACCGAGTTCGTCACCGGCGTGCACCAGGTGCACGGCGGCTCGGGCGACCCGTCGCCGTTCACCGCCTACGGCACCCTGCAGGGCCTGATGGCCGCGCTGCAGGTGAAGTACGGCAACGAAGACGTGGGCAACTACTCCTACGCCGTGCAGGGCGTGGGCCACGTGGGCATGGAGTTCGTGAAGCTGCTGCGCGAGCGCGGCGCCAAGGTGTTCGTCACCGACATCAACAAGGACTCCGTGCAGCGCGCCGTGGACGAGTTCGGCTGCGAGGCCGTGGCCCTGGACGAGATCTACGACGTGGACGCCGACGTCTATTCGCCCACCGCCCTGGGCGGCACGGTGAACGAGAAGACCCTGCCCCGCCTGAAGTGCAAGATCATCTGCGGCGCCGCCAACAACCAGCTGGCCAACGACCAGATGGGCGTGGAAGTGGACGCCAAGGGCATCCTGTATGCGCCCGACTACGCGGTGAACGCCGGCGGCCTGATGAACGTTTCGCTCGAGATCGACGGCTACAACCGCGAGCGCGCCATGCGCATGATGCGCACCATCTACTACAACCTGGGCCGCATCTTCGAAATCGCCAAGCGCGACGGCATCCCCACCAACAAGGCCGCCGACCGCATGGCCGAAGAGCGCATCACCGCCATCGGCAAGCTGCGCCTGCCGCACCTGGGCGCCCCGGCCCCCCGCTTCCAGGGCCGCCGCGGCAACTGAAAAAAACGGGGTCAGATCAACTTCCCGAACCCTGACCCCGTCCTTTCGCCGCAGATCCCCATCGGGAAGGTGCTCTGGCCCCGTTTCTGCTTTTCGCGACGCTTTACCGCCCTGTCACGGTCGATAAGTGAACCTGACCCCGTTTTCCTGATCTGGAGTCGCAATGCGCACGTTCCCCCTCGGCGAAGACCTCGATGCCCTGCGCGAAGCCGTCAGGCGCTTCGCCGACACCGAGATCGCCCCGCGCGCCGCGCAGATCGACCACGACAACCTCTTCCCCGCCGACCTGTGGCCCAAGCTGGGCGAACTGGGCCTGCTGGGCATCACCGTGCCCGGCGAGTACGGCGGCAGCGGCATGGGCTACCTGGCCCACACGGTGGCGATGGAGGAAATCTCCCGCGCGTCCGGTTCGGTCGGCCTGAGCTACGGCGCACACAGCAACCTGTGCGTGGCCAACCTCTACGCCAACGGCAACCAGGCCCAGCGCCACAAGTACCTGCCCGGCCTGTGCAGCGGCGAACTCAAGGGTGCGCTGGCGATGAGCGAGCCGGGCGCGGGTTCGGACGTGGTGGGCTCGATGAGCTGCCGCGCCGAGCTGCGCGACGGCCAGTGGATCGCCAACGGCAGCAAGATGTGGATCACCAACGGCCCCGAGGCCGACGTGCTGATCGTCTACATGCGCACCGCGGGCAAGGAAGCCGGCAGCCGCTGCATGACCGCCTTCATCGTCGAGAAGGGCATGCCCGGCTTCAGCACCGCCCAGAAGCTCGACAAGCTGGGCATGCGCGGCTCCAACACCTGCGAGCTGGTGTTCGAAAACTGCGCCATCCCCGCCGAAAACGTCCTGGGCGAAGTGCACCAGGGCGTCAAGGTGCTGATGAGCGGCCTGAACACCGAACGCCTGGTGCTCACCGGCGGCCCGATCGGCCTGATGCAGGCCGCCCTGGACATCGCCCTGCCATACGTGCGCGAGCGCAAACAGTTCGACCAGGCGATAGGCACCTTCGGCCTGATGCAGGGCAAGATCGCCGACATGTATACCGCGCTGCAGTCCAGCCGCGCCTTCGCCTACCAGGTGGCGCGCGACTTCGACGCCGGCCACGCCAGCCGCATCGATTCGGCCAGCTGCCTGCTGCACGCCAGCGAGTGCGCCGTGCAGGTCGCCCTGGAAGGCATCCAGGCCCTGGGCGGCAACGGCTACATCAACGAGTACGCCACGGGGCGGATCCTGCGCGACGCCAAGCTCTACGCCATCGGCGCGGGCACCAACGAAATCCGCCGCATGCTGATTGGCCGTGAGCTGTTCGACGGCCGCAGTTAGGGATTGGCGCGTGCGGCCGATGGGATTCGGGAATTGGAAGGTAGGAAGTAGAAAGTAGAGAAAGCGGGCCGAGGCGAGCACCAGGCTCCTCTCTATTTCCGACTTCCTGTCCACTACTTCCTGATTCCCGCCCCCAAGCCATTCCCGCCACCCCGTCCGCTCCGCCCCTTCCGATCGCGCCCGCAGCCCCCATAATTGCGTCATCCCTTTCCCATCCCCGGAGCCCCCATGTCCAAGGTCGTCATCCTCGGTGCCAAGCGCACTGCCCTCGGTGCCCTGCTGGGCCAGTTCACCGGCGTGCCGGCCACGCAGCTGGGTGCCACGGCCATCCAGGCGGCAGTGGCGCAGTCGGGCGTGGACGCGGCCAAGGTGTCGGAAGTGATCATGGGCTGCGTGCTGCCCGCCGGCCTGGGCCAGGCCCCGGCCCGCCAGGCGGCGCTGGGCGCCGGCCTGCCCACGTCGGCCGGCTGCACCACGGTCAACAAGGTCTGCGGCTCCGGCATGAA
>FSSH01000453.1_pt1 | contig 11342 bp, 9 predicted proteins | sample 1166101 | NCBI WGS metagenome assembly FSSH01 (sample SAMEA32972668, study PRJEB13176) | freshwater metagenome | biome: Drinking water system; feature: Biomass in drinking water that filtered by 0.45 um membrane; material: drinking water | place: USA | collected 2012-12-20 | depth 0 m | reverse complement strand
TGTTAGTTTCAAATTCAAGATTATGTACTATAACTAAATATTCTCATTTCTTCTCTGTTACTAACATAGATCCTATCTTACATAAACATTTGATGGATTTCTGTTTACAGTTCGTCATAAGAACTTTAACAAGAGTAGATCCTAAAAAACCACCAGTAATGAAAATAACTACTATATTTGCATCTAGACTAAAGAATATGTCTGAATATAGATTTCATATAGGACAGTTAAATTTATTACTTAATTTTTTAAAATATAGATATATAGAAATAGAATTAATAGAAATAATAGAGAAACCTTTATATCCTTTAATAACTATAAATAATAAATTAAAAGATGGTTGGGTTCTTAGAGAAGAACAACAAGAAGCTGAACAATTTGTTTTACAATCTTCTCCTGATGATAATAATAGTAGATTATTATATATGCCGACTGGCACCGGAAAAGCACAACCATTAGATGCTCCTATTAAGATCCCTGGTGGTTGGACAACTATGGGTGATATTAAGTTAGGGGACACTATCACAGCTTGGGATGGTGAACCTACTATAGTTAATGGTGTTTTTCCTCAAGGATTTAAAGATATATATCAAATAACTTTTTCAGACGGTAGAACAGCTGAGTGTTGTGAGGATCATTTATGGAAAGTATATATAGGTAGAGAGAATAAAGAATATAAAATTATCAGCACTAAGGAATTAATAAGAATAAAAGAAATAATAACAAATAGAGTTTATATTCCTTTAATTAAACCAGAACAAGGTGAGGATATAGATTTACCTCTTGATCCTTATTTGTTTGGTGTTGATTTAGTAGACAATTATTATGATTCTTTAGATATCTACTTTAAAGGATCATTCTCACAAAGATTAAGTATCCTACAAGGATTATTAGATACTAATAGCATAATAGAGAAAAACGGAATTATAACTATCCCTTCTATTAACTTAGAATTAGCTATAGAAATACAAGAATTAGTTAGGTCAATAGGAGGAATAGCTAAAATATCTATATGTAATTCTGTATTTACTTATAAAGGAGATGTTATTACAGGAAGAACAGCTTATCAAGTTAATATAAGATATTCAAAACCAAGTGAGTTATTTAGGTTACCTAGAAAAAAGAATAGAACTAATAATTTTAATCAATATTCTCCTAATCTTAAACTTAGAGTAGAGAAAATTGAAAAGATAGGTAAAAAAGAAGCTCAGTGTATATCTATAGATCATCCTGATAAACTATACGTAACTAATGATTATGTTGTAACGCACAACACGGTCACTGGTTTATCAGCGGCTAGTAAGTACAAAAATAGAGTTCTTATATTTATATTAGCAAAATATGTAGATAAATGGATAAGTGATGTAAAACAAATAATAGATATAAAAGATAAAGAAATATTAACTATACAAGGATCTGATAATTTAAGATCATCTATATTCTTAGCTAAAGATAATCAATTTAATTATAATTACACAATTATAACTTTAGACACTATGTCTAATTTTATAAAGAGTTATGAAAATAACTATTATGAATGTTTAGACATGTATGGTATAGATCCTAGTGAATTATGTGAATTATTCAATATAGGTGTTGTGTTAGTAGATGAAGCACATCAACATCTATTTAAAGTATTTAAAACATTGTCTTTTATACATGCTCCTAAGGTTATAGCTTTATCAGGAACTTTCTTATCTAATGATCCTATGATAGATAGAATGCAATCTATCATGTTTCCTAAAGATATTAGATTTAGTAAGATAAAGATGAAGAAGTATATAAAAACTTTATGTGTATCTTATCAGATAAAAGACTATAATAAATCTAAAATAAGAACTAGTGAGTTTAGGAGTAGTACTTACTCACATACAGCTTTTGAGAAATCATTAATCAGAAATCATGTTAAACTAAAAACCTATTTTAATATGATAAAAGATTTAGTAAATAGTATATACATTAAAGACTATATAAAAGGAGATAAGGTACTAATATTTTGCTCAACTAAAATTTTATGTCGTAAATTAAAAGATTATTTATTAAATATGTTTACAGGTTATGATATAAGAACATATATAGAAGAAGATCCTTATGAAAATATCATACAAGCAGATATATCTATTAGCACATTAGGATCAGCAGGAACAGCTTTAGATATACCTAATCTTAGAGTAGTTATAAATACAGTTAATGTTGATAGTATAACTACTAATCTACAAGCATTAGGTAGATTAAGAGAACTTAAGGATAGAGATGTTAAGTATTGTTATATATATTGTTCCAGTATACCAAAACATGTTAAGTATCATGAAAGAAGAAAAGAGTTGTTTAAAAATAGTGTTCTCTGTTTATCAGATTTACATTATCCACAACCTATATAATAGTTTTAAAGTTAAATCAAAAAGGAAAATGAAAACATGTTAAATAGTTTATTATTGTCAGGAATGATTAACAGAAATAAATATAATGCTAACTCAGTATTAAGTAATTCTGTTAATATAGAAATGGTTGAAAAATCACCAAATGAAATGTTAAGTAAAAGACATTCTTTATTAAGATTTAATCAAGTCATTTTAGATAATAAATTAATAATTAAAGATATATCGATAAAAACAATAGTAGGTTATATTGATGTATCTGTATGTTGTATATCAACATATAGTTTAAATAGTGTATTTTATGATGAAGCTTCAGTTTTAAAAAGTATAAAAGAACAATTAGTTAAGATTTATGAAAGGAAAAATATTAATATAAATTCTACAGGTTTTTCTTACAGAAATAAAACTGATAGTGATTTTTGGTGGGATTTAAATAATGATATTATGTGGAGTTTTGATAGTATATTTATAAATGAATTTCTATCAAAGAATATTGAAAATAGTGTAGGGGTGTTATTAGATAATTCTATTATTGATCTTAGTTTGATTGATAATGCATTTCCAAGTAATAACTTTGTTAGTAATAATTAGTAACAATTAAAGATATATACAGATAGGACATANNTATGTCCTATCTGTATATATCTGTTCTATGTTTTTTTTTGCATACTTACTTCAATATCATCTAAAGCTTTAGATTTTTTACTCAACTCATTGAGACAAACTCTATCTACTATAGTTGATATATAAGAAGGTAATTTTAAATATTCCAATAAAGTCAGTTTAAATATATCACCTACTTGTTTATTAACATAATTTTGAAATAATGCTTCATATTTCCCATCGTAATCTAGTTTCTCTTTCTCATGAATAATACAAGAAGCTAAAGCTACTTGATCATTTTCCATATGGTTGAATATTTTAAATTTAGTTCTATATATATCTCTTAAAAATATTTCAGCAGAAACACAATTAAGTTTTGGTACTTTTAATTTAGTTATTTCTTTATAAATAAATTCATGAACATTTATATCTTTACCAAAATTATTATGCCAGACTGGATAACCATACTTACTTAGAACTGTCTGATCTTCGCTATTTTCTGAGTAAGATGAGAGAAAAAATATGTTAACATATCCACAGGAATAATTTCAGAGAACACTGGATCATATACAGAAGTTTCTTGAGTTTGTGGTTTTTCACAAGCAGAACAATTGTAAACAGGTATACCTATTACAGTCACTGTAGATTTAGAAATATAATCAGTTACAGCATCAAAGAATTTATTTAATACCTCAACATTATCTCCAATAAAACTTATATATTTTTCTATAGTTTCTCTATCAGAAATAATCTTAACAACTTCTTCATCACCGTCATACCTAATTTCTTCTATTTGACTTATATAATGACAATATTGTCTTATAGAAGTAGATTTACCAGCATCCAAAATAAACCTATCTCTATCATTCTCAGAAGATGTGCTGAATATTTGATTAATTTTATCAGATATTTGCATAACCCAAGTTCTACTAGAATTAATATATTCATTAACAGTAGGTGCTTTTAGAATTACATTAACTTTAAGTTGTTTACTTTCAATTAATGGTACTCTTTTCTCTGACATACAAACTAATTCTTTTTGATATCTTAATACTTCTTCTTTAGTTTTACTTCTATTGTCTATTCTAGACATAGCTATTTTTTGTGCTTCGTTAAGAGCATTTCTATTTATATACTGTGCTTCACTTAATTTTAGTATACCAGATTCAACAATATTACAGTTAGCTGGATCAACAGTACATGCTCTTTTATAGTTAAAACCTGATGGATTAGATACTAACAATATACCCCATATTAGATCAGCTATATCTTGAGAAGCTATATAATCCATATAGTCCTCACCTGGTTCTAATTTTAAACTAGAGTTATAGATATGGTTTTTAATAAATTCTATTACACATTCTATAGCATAGTAAGTAGTACTACTGTATACTAAACCTTTAGTTTGTGAACCTAATGATATTTTATTTTCAGATATTTTAATATTTAATTCAACTAATTCTATATTAGTATAAGGTTTTAAGATTAGATGAAATCCACTATTAAAAAGTGGTATATTTTTAAGAGTTCCTAGTCCTAATTCCTGTGCTGCTACAATAACAGCTTTCTCACCGGTTGCATTGGATGAACTTAGCTTAGGTGTCTTATTACCTAACTCACTATTACCATATGTAAACTTATTAGTAAAGTCATTCATCACATCAATTAATGCTGACTGAAATACTTTATTAGATACAATATGATCTAAAGAATCTCTTAGTGCTCTAGCCCATTCTTTCTTGTCTTCAGAATCTTCTAAATTTATCTTATCACTATCTGTAATATTTGCTTCTATGTTCTCTATAAAATCAGATGGTAAACAAATATAATCCTCATTGTCCTCTAATGTTTTATCAGAAGGATATAATACTTTTTTAACTGTTTCTACATTTTGTTTAATTCTTTTTGTTTTTGGCTTAATAGTATCAGTAGTTTCTTTATTGATTTGTTCAGATTGTTCTGATAATAGTTCTGATTCATCTAACGGAATTTCACTATCTGTAATAATTTCTTCTTTATAAACAGGAGGAGCTTCTTTAGGAAGATTATCTTCTTCGTTATTAATTATATTGGTTCCACTTACATCACTCATTAGTAACCTCTTCTTTTTTAGTTTGTTTTTCTTTTTCTTTCAATGCTATAAGTTGCATAAATTTATCTTGTATTTCTATAGCGTGTTTAAATAATATATCTGTTACTAAACCACTAAGTATCTCATACTCACCACCTAAAGTAAGATATAATCCCATATCGTCTTCTGCTACCAAACCTTTCTTTTCACTATACTTGTCTTTGATAACTTTAAGTCTATCTACAAAATTATTAAAATCTTCTAAGAAGCAATCTTGAAATAATTTAACTTCAGGATCATTTCTAAAATGTTCACTAGTTAATAATATTAAAAGATGTTCTTGTATTTGAAGAACCATTTCACTAAGTGCTTTACGTATAGTTACATCTATAACTTCTAAGTCATCCCATCTTTGAGTGGGTGCACTATTAAATTCAAATTGTTGTTTTTTCTTGTTAGACATTTACTATATCCTAAATGTTAATTAATTGAATGATATTTATTTTTATAATAAAGATAATATTGGTACTATATTATATTTGTTTGTGGTAAAACAATAACATAAGGAACAAGCATGGATGAGTTAATACATAAATTTATAAAAACATATTTAACTATAGAGTTACAAGATCTTATTAGCGAGTCTTATGTTTTATTTGAGAAATTTGATTATAAAGATGTAGAAGATTCTTTAATAAATATTATAGTATCTGAAGATTTTACAGATCCTGGTGAGTTAAAAGATATTTTCTTAAAAAAATTTAATAGTAAAATAGATTATGTAATTAATCAAAACGGTATAAGTTTAAAAGAAGATACAGATATATATAGTAAAGTAGAAATAATGAAATCTCTTTATCAATTACAACATCTAGAAGATTATAATATATTATATAATATTATTTCATCACAAGAAGATGATGATGAAACTAAATTATCTTCTGTATTAGCTCAGTGTTGTTTATTAGATGTTAATACAATAATGGAGTTAATAACTAACTTACAACCAACTCTTATAATAAGATTGAGAGAATATATAGAAATGAAATTATCTAAAGAGCATCAAGAAACTTGTTCTGATGATGTTATGGTTAATATACAGACATTCTTTAAATATTTAAAATCTAAAAATAGAACATGCTTAGGAACACAAATTGTTAGTTCTAGAGCACAGTTAGGATTAGAATTTAATTACTATTTTCCTTTTGTAGAAGACGATATATTATCTATAGATGATAATCAAACAGCTTTAAATTTCTTATCTATTCTAATGATATCTAGTGATGGTCAGAATAAAATTTTAGATATTTATAGACAATATATAGGTAAACTTATAGAAAGTATAAACCAAACACAAAAGATAGAAAAACTATTAATGTCAAATTACGAATCCTTTATGGAATTTAAAAGAGAACATAGTTTATAATGAAGAAACTAGATTATTTAAAAAAAATAGTTAGTGATGTAAACATAACTATAACACATCATAAATCATGGTTTGTTAATGCTTTTGCTGTAACTAAATCTAAAGATACAGATGTTAGTAATTTAAAACCATATGAACTAGTAAGAGAATCTTGGGGGATGTCTTTTCTAAATGACAAAGGTGTAATAGAAAAGATAGAAGATTCTAAACCTAATGAACCTTTATTTGTTTTTAAAGATAAAATCACTATAGATGAAACTTGGGCTTCTAATGTAAAAGAAAAGTTAATTACATCTATAGGTAATGTTTTATTTAATAGATTATGTATATTAACTTCTTTTGGTAATAAGATGCAATTCTTCACAGGAAGAGTATCTGTAGAAAAGATAGAAGATATAATATCATTAAAATTAAAAGATACTCCAGCTAAAGGAGAAGAGAGATCTAATTCTTTTTTTTATGTAGATGAGTATGTTAAGTTTACTAACTCTTTAGAATTAATAAATACATTATCTCAGTTATGTACATGGAGTGCTACTCCTAAAAACATAACACCACCTAAAGGCATAGAGAAATTTAAAGAATCACTAAATAAAGAATATGAAGGAAAATTAAATAATCCTGTAATCTTAGCTGAGTATGAAGCTAAGTTAAAAGAATTTGATGCTGAATATTTAAAAGATGATCCTTCTAATGATACTTTCATAACTAAAAAGATGAGGGAAAATAGTAGAAAGAAATTATTCTTAACTATAGGTGGTGAAACAGGTTTTGAAGATAATATTAATTTTACTACTATTAAATCTTCTTTAAATGAAGGATGGTTTACAGATCCAAAAGAGTTCTCAGCTATGATGAATAATCTTAGATCTGGTTCTTTTGCACGTGGTGCTGAAACTGTTAAAGGTGGTGTTGCTGCTAAAGTATTACTAAGAGCAGCTAATAGTTATAAAATAGTTGATGATGATTGTGGAACTAAATTAGGTATAAGAAGAATCTATAATAATAAGAATATAAATTATCTAATTGGTAGAAAGATATTCTCAGGAAATAATACTATTTCAATAGATACTATAGAGGAAGCTAAACAATATATAGGGAAAAACCTTATAGTTAGATCCCCTATGTTCTGCAAATCTCCTAAAGAAACTATTTGTATAAATTGTGCAAGTAAAGCACTGTCACAATATAAAACAGGTATAACAATACCATTAACAGAAATATCAGCTATTATATTAGCCACATCTATGTCTAAGATACATAGTACTACTTTAAGTATAGCTAAGTTAGATCTAGATATGGCATTCTCATAAAACATAAAGGAAACACATGGACAATTTTGGTGATGAGTTAAATCAATTTGATCAACAATCGAATAATAAAAACAATTATCCTAATAAATTTAATAACAATAATAATAATAAAGGTAATTGGAAAAGTAATAATTATAATAAAGGTTTTCAAAGGAAACAAGAACCACCAAAAGACTTTGTTCTATATAAACCATGTGTTATAACAGGTAACAAAGAAGCATCACCTTCTGTGATAGAAACTATTAAACAATTATGTATTAAACTAGAAAGTTTAGGTTATACTATTAGATCAGGCGGTATGGATGGGATAGATTCTGAAGTAGAAAAAGTGGCTAAGAAGATGGAATTATATTTACCATGGAAAGCTTTTAGTGGTAAAGACAGTAAATTGTACTATAGTGATGAAACTACTTTACAAGCAGCTAAAGCATATAGTCCTACCTTTGATAATTTAAAACCAGCTATACAATCATTCCTAGCTAAGAATGCTAGAATGGTTTTAGGTAGTAAACTTAATAGCAATGCGTTATTTCTATTATGTTGGTCTGAAGATGGTGCTGAGTTAAAGAAAGATGTTGTAGCTGGTACTGGTAATGTAGGTCATGTTATTAAAATAGCTAACAGTATAGGTATACCTGTATTTAACTTAGGTAAAGAAGGATCTAAAGAAAGATTAGAAAATTATTTATCTTCTATTGAATAGGAAAGTTATATGAAGAAAAAGAAAGTTATTGTTCAGAAAGATATAAGAAACACAAATTTAAATACACAAGGTGATGAAATTATGGAAAATCAAAATACTGAAACACAACAAGAAACAACAACCACTGAAGATAATGTTCAACTATCTGAAGAAAATAATGTTGTAACAGAGGAACAACCAACTACAACATCAGAAACAACAGAACAAAAAGAAGAAGAAGTTGTTGATACAAGTGCACAACAAGAACCTACTCAGGAATCCGCTCCTGTGGATACAAGTGCAGTTGATAATAAAACAGTTGATACAAATGTAATTTCACAAGCACCTGAAGTTATTAATACTAAAGATGAGAATCTCACTGATTTTGAAAAGTTTGAAAGGAAGATTCTTAATGAAGGTGGTGAGTTTGAAAAAAGTCTTGTTCTTGGATTACAGGAATATTTAGAGTTTATGAAACCTAAGAAACCTGTATCTCCTGATGAAGGTTTGAAGAAACAAAGAGAATTGTTACAACATATTAAAGGTACACTAAGAATTCAAGATAGTAAAGATTTCAAGAAATGTTGGAAACTTCTTATTAAATATTTTGCTGAACATACTCAATATGGTAAAGCTTTGCATGAAACCTATATTAATAGATTTACTGAACATTGGTCAACAGGTCCAGATCAATTAAACGCTTTTAGAGATCTAACACATCTATTAAAAGAAACAGCTCAGAAAGGTATAGCTAATGTACAAAAGACTGTTAGTCTAGATGCTGTTGTTAAGAGTGGATATTTCACAGAAGAAGAAAGAAATAAATTAATAGATTTCTATAATAATTAAAAAAGACATTACTATACAGACATTACTTAATTGTAATGTCTGTATAGTAACGAAATTTTAAACAAATTTATCAATTTGGAGAATGCTTAATGAACATCTAAACTACTATTGTCATAATAAAGAAGTTATGACAATCACAGGAATTTATATCTAAGGAGAAATAAATTGTTTTCCATTATATTTACAACTATAAGTATTTTTATACATCATCAAATATGTTTAGAAGATCTTGAGGTTTTGGAGCATCAAACATATTTACCACATATTCTAATGAATTAGAATAACCTATAACAAAATTAAGATTTTGTATTCTAAAAACATCTTCTTCTTTACCATCTATAGATATCAATTCTCTTAATGTTGTTTCTTTAGATACATTAAGAACCATAGTAGCTGAAGGATATGCTGAAACTTCATCAGAATCAAAAACAAAGAATCTTATATTAGTTCTTATAGAACTATCTTCTTTTATAAGAGGTAGACCTAACATTATTAATGACGCAGGGAGGGTCACAATCCAATCCCGTAATGAAAGAATGTCATGATTTTCAGGAGTTATTTCATCTTCATCATCTACTAAATCTTCATCTCTTATCTCTGCTTCTGGTTTATTACCGACAGAACCTAAAACATAACCTTTCTTAAATATAAAATAAAAGAATGCATCAGCTATTTTACTAGGTTGTGAATTAAATTTAGAGAAGTCTGTATTACTAGCAAAGTTAGGTAAAGAAGCAGCTAAATCTTTTGTTTTAAAATCTAACTCTAACATACGTAAAGAATCAAATATATTATAAATCATATATTCTATCTTATGATAAGTTTGCATGAAGATGTGCCATTTAAGTTTACTATCTTCATAATCTTTAGCTTCTTCAAAAGTTAGTTTACCATCTAACCCTTCTTTTTTAAGTATATTGTCTAATGAATAACTAGGTTGATCTTGTTCGCTCATTAACCTAATCTGTTTATAAGAACACATACCATCTATAACATAGAAACTAGCTGATAAGAATAATGTATGCCACTGAGCAGCATTTTTTATAGGTTTAAACTTACCAGAAGCTGTCTCTTTCTTTTGCATACCTTTCTTATATTTACATAATCTATATTCTTTAGGAACAGAAGGATCACATAAAATATCTTTAGGATCTACTCTATATTTTTTAAATAGTTCTAATATCTTAGGAATATCGAAGTCTATATTCCATATCTCTAAGAAATCTGGTTTCCACTCATGTGCTTTATTAAAACAACCTCTTATACAATCAATAGGATCTTCCGCTAAATGTAACTCTATATTTAGTTTATATTTATTTAATTCTTTATCTAAATATTTTTTACATAATTTTTGAAATAGAAAATCTAAATCAGTTATTCCTTTTACAAAATTCTTATCAACAGATATAAAAACTTTATCTTCAAAAACAATAGATGCCATAACAACATCACCTGTTCCATTTACTACATCAGTTTCTATATCAAATCCAGCTACAGAATATAAACTCTCACAATCTTTATATTTATTTTTATATATATGTTTTATAATAGAGGTAGATAAAATATCAGCACCATATATGTAAGGTGATGATAATAGATCTCTAAAACTTTTAGGTCTTTTACTATTATTGTTGTTATTAACAAATTTACCACCTAAAGCTCTTTCTATATTGTCTTTTAAATCTGTTTGTGTTGACTCATATTTTATAAGATTATCTATATGTCTGTATTCTTTTTTTTGTTTATAATTTCTAGATGATTGTTTTTCTACCCAGAAAGGTCTTTTAAAATCTTTTAATAATGTTATTCTAGACTCGTAAGTATCGTCAGTAAAATGAACACGTTCCTTAATTAAATGGATGTCATGTAGATCTGGAGTTTTAGCTGGTATATGCACAGCAAACTTACATTCTATTCCTTTTATCTCTTTTTCCATATTCTCTTTTAGTAATATTTTAGGTTCAATTAATTTTTACTATAAATTTAAATTCCATACAGGTAAATTATGTCAGGTATATTA
>FSSH01000181.1_pt1 | contig 11349 bp, 9 predicted proteins | sample 1166101 | NCBI WGS metagenome assembly FSSH01 (sample SAMEA32972668, study PRJEB13176) | freshwater metagenome | biome: Drinking water system; feature: Biomass in drinking water that filtered by 0.45 um membrane; material: drinking water | place: USA | collected 2012-12-20 | depth 0 m | reverse complement strand
TCTTCATATCTTGGTAAAAGTTGAAAAAGTTGTGAATTGTATCAAACGCTTATGCACAGATAAGAATTTTGTACAGGTTTGAGTTATAGGGGCTTGACGTCAGCAGCCTGTCCCGCGCGCCGAATTACCAGCCAATATTCCCGGTGCGGCTGTAGGTATACGGCGTCGCTAGGCTTGTTTTTTTCCAGGGAAATCAGGTAGCCGTCCGCATGTTGTGCCGCCCAATCGGCAAGCCGTTCCCCAGGCAAAACCGGTAGCGGCTGGGTTAAACGCCCCAAGAAATTGAATTGCCCTTGGTAATTGCCAACATAGACATAAGGGATGTGCTGTTCGTTGTAGTTTTTCACCTGCATTGCCGCGGGCGCCAGGTTGTATGCCGGGCCGGCATAGCGGAAGAAAAATATAAACCCGACAAAAATCGCCGTCACCAATGCCGTGGATAGGGCAGCTATCGACAACCCACGTTTAATCCAAACCGACAGCGCCAAAATGATGGCAATAGCCAATACGCTCAAACCCCATGCCGGCTGTACAGTCTGGACCCAATTCAATTTCGACAAGCCCGGCGTCTTGGGCAGATAAACTAAAAATATCCCGATTGCGCCGAACAGCACCGGCAATAACCACTCTCCGGCTAGCCTCGGCTTTTCTGCGTTTTGCCCCACCACCCGGGCTACCAACAACGCAAAGGCCGGTAACATCGGAATCAAATAATGAATCTGCTTGCTGGGCAACAAGGAAAACACCACAAAGCTTGATACCAGCCAAACCAAACAGAAACGCAGGCCGCTATCGTTAAAAAATCGGCTCCCGCGCAAACTACCCCAGAAATGCGGCCAGAACAGCCAGGGGAACAAAAACATCGGCAAAAAAGGCAGATACCAGAACAGTGACCGGGTATGGATTTTGGTGCTTACTGCGCGATCAGCGGTCTGATGCCACAGGATTGCGTTGGTATATTCCTCGCCACCGGCCATGGCCGCCGGAATCGCCCAGACCAGCGCGATAGCGGCTCCGAGCAAGACTGCTATTAACAAACCACCAAACCAGCGGGGGAAGACAATCGGACGCGGCGCCCAGACAACTACCAAAGCCGCGGTTGGGATTAGATGCAAAAAAACCACCGGCCCTTTGCATAGAACGCCCAACCCCATTGCTGCCGCAACCAATATCCAACCTTTACGTTCAGCTCCTTGCATAACTTCCAGCAGACCGAGCATTCCCAACAGCACCCAGCCGGTCAGCAGAATGTCAAACATGGTTGACGTGGCGAATAAAGTCCAGAGCAAGGTTGCCATCAGTATCCACGGCGCCAACAAAGCGGCTGCCGCCTGCTCCGGCCAAAGTTTTTCCGCCAATTTCCGCGTCAGCAAAAGATTTGCCAATGCTGCCAACGGCCCTACCAAACTCGGCCACCACTGATTAACGCCGAATACCCCCCAGCCGGCTTGAATCAACCAAAATAATAAAGGCGGTTTATGACTATAGGTTTCGCCATTCAAATACGGTACCAGAAAGTCGCCGCGCAGCCACATATCCCAAGCCACACTAAGATAGCGCGTTTCGTCGATGGGTATTGGCGAGCGAAAATAAACGGTTGCGGTCAGCAGCAGCCAAAGCGGCAGGATGCCCCAACGGTATATCAGTTTTTCGGGTATGGTCATTGTTCTAGAAAATATCGATTCCGACCACTGGACATCCAAGCGACCAGAATCACGCCAGCGTTAACACAAATGATTAAGCTAATTTCGTGCCAGCAACATCAGAGACTGCAAAGCCCAACGCGTCGCAAGCGGAAACTCAAAAACAACATGATCGGTTGAAACAAACCGATAAGCAGGTTGAATTGCCCCATTTATCATAAGGAATCAGGCGACGACTAAGCGCCATGACAGACTCTCGCCGGCTCGTAATGGCGTAATAGTTCCATCCGCATCGGCATAGGCCTCCGGTACGATCCAGGCTTGTTTTTCTAAAGTGACGCTCGCGGAGTTGCGCGGCAAACCGTAAAAATCCGCGCCGTAAAAACTGGCGAAGCCTTCCAGCTTATCCAATGCACCAGCCTGTTCGAAGGCTTCGGCATACAATTCCAAAGCCGCATGCGCGCTATAACAACCGGCGCAACCGCAGCTATTTTCTTTCAACCCGGTCAAATGCGGCGCGCTGTCGGTACCGAGGAAAAATTTGGAATTACCGCTGGTAGCCGCCTTTGTTAAGGCTTGGCGATGATGTTCGCGCTTCAGGATAGGTAAACAGTAGAAATGCGGGCGAATACCGCCGGCCAAAATGGCATTGCGGTTGTAGAGCAGATGTTGCGGGGTAATAGTCGCGGCGACATTCGCGCCGGCGGCTTGGACAAACTCTACCGCTTCCTGGGTCGTCAGGTGCTCGACAACAATGCGTAGCGCCGGGAATTGCCGGGTAAGCTTGCTTAATTTACTATCGATAAAGATTTTTTCCCGGTCGAAAATATCGTATTCAGCATCGGTGACTTCGCCGTGGATTAATAGCGGCACGCCGTATTTCTCCATCGCCGCGAATAAAGGATAAGCCGCTTCGATGTCGGCCACGCCGGCATCGGAATTGGTGGTCGCGCCGGCCGGATACAATTTGAAAGCATACACATGCTCGGCATCGGCCACTTTTTTGATTTCCTCCACCGAGGTATTTGCCGTGAGATACAAGGTCATCAAGGGCTGAAATGTCGATCCTGACGGCAAAGCGGCCAAAATTTCTTGTCTGTAAAGCAAAGCCTGCGCGACCGTTGTGACCGGCGGTTTCAGATTCGGCATAATGATGGCCCGACCGAATTGTCTGGCCGTATGACCTATCACGGTTTTTAAAATACTGCCGGTCCTGACGTGCAAATGCCAATCGTCGGGTTGGCGGATGGTCAATTTATCCATAATCTCCGGGCGTTTTCATTTAAAATAGCCAGTTATTCTAACATTAAGGGCCTTGAAAATTTAAAACCCCGCCCTTAGTAAGCCGTTTTAGACACTTTCAACTGGAGAAGCAGATGCCTATTTACGAATACCAATGCAATGCTTGCGGACACGAACACGAAGCCCTGCAAAAATTGGGTGCCGAGCCCCTGGTCGTTTGCCCTGCCTGCAACGAAGCGGAATTAAAAAAGAAAATTTCCGCAGCGGGATTTCGTCTGAAAGGCGGCGGCTGGTATGAAACCGACTTCAAAAGCGGCACCAAGAAAAACGTGGCCGGCGAAAACAAAGCCCCCGAAAAAGCCGCCAGTTGCAGCGGCTGCCCCAACCATAACCATTAGGAAACCCATGGTAGCTGCCAGTTTTTCCGAAACGACTGGCACTTCCTAATTTTTACCTATCCCCCGTATTTTGATTAACCCGAGAACAACTATGCGTAGCCACAAATGTGGAGAATTGGACACCCAAAATTTAGGTCAAACCGTTGCCCTGTGCGGCTGGGTACATCGTCGCCGTGACCACGGCGGCGTTATTTTTATCGACTTGAGAGACCGCGCCGGCCTGGTGCAAGTGGTGTTCGATCCCGATATGGCCGAAAGCTTTGCGATTGCCGAACACGTGCGCAGCGAGTATGTACTGCGTATCGAAGGCATCGTCCGCGACCGCCCGGAAGGCACGCATAATCCCAATATATCCACAGGCCAAATCGAAGTACTGGGTAAGCATATCGAAGTATTGAACGAGTCGGAAACGCCGCCGTTCCCGTTGGAAAGCGACATCGAAGTCAACGAGGAAACTCGGCTGCGCTTCCGTTACATCGACTTGCGCCGCACCGCGATGCAACAAAAAATGAAGGTCCGCCGCGACGTCACCCGTAATCTGCGTCAGTATCTGGACGACCACGAGTTTTTCGAAATCGAAACCCCCTACCTGACCAAGGCTACGCCGGAAGGTGCTCGTGACTACATCGTGCCTAGCCGGACTCACCCAAACTCGTTCTTTGCCTTACCGCAATCGCCGCAGCTATACAAACAGCTGCTGATGATCGCCGGCATGGATCGTTACTATCAAGTAGTACGCTGTTTCCGCGACGAAGACCTGCGTGCTGATCGCCAGCCGGAATTTACTCAGCTGGATATCGAAACCTCGTTCATGAATGAGCAAGACATCATGGCGATTATGGAAGAAATGATCCGCCGCTTGTTCAAAGACATTATCGACGTTGATCTGGGCGATCAATTTCCGGTGATCAGTTACTCCGAAGCGATGCGCCGTTACGGCTCCGATCGCCCTGACCTGCGTATCCCGCTGGAATTGGTGGATATTGCCGAGGAAATGAAAGACGTCGATTTCAAAGTATTCTCCGGCCCCGCCAACGATCCGAACGGCCGCGTCGTCGCCATGCGGCTGCCGGAAGGCGGCGACTTGAGCCGTAGCGTGATCGACGAATTGACCAAATTCGTCGGCATTTATGGTGCCAAAGGCTTGGCTTACATCAAAGTCAACGACTTGGCCGCCGGCGTCGAAGGCTTGCAATCGCCCATCGTCAAATTCGCTCCGGCCGAAGTTTGGGCCAAGGTCATGGAGAAAGTTAGTGCTCAGAACGGCGATTTGATTTTCTTCGGCGCCGACAAAACCGGCATCGTCAACGAAGCGATGGGCGCGCTGCGGGTTAAATTAGGCCTGGACCGCAACCTGTTGACCGGCCCGTGGAAACCCTTGTGGGTCGTGGATTTCCCGATGTTTGCTTGGGACGAGAAAGCCCAACGCTTCACCGCGATTCACCATCCGTTTACCGCACCAAGCTGTTCGGTCGAGGATCTGGTCGCCAATCCCGGCACCGCCTTGTCGCGCGCTTACGATTTAGTATTGAACGGCACCGAAGTCGGCGGCGGTTCGATTCGGATCAACCGCACCGCGATGCAGCAAACCGTATTTGATATCCTCGGTATCGGCCACGAAGAAGCTCGGGAGAAATTCGGCTTCCTGTTGGATGCCTTGAAATACGGCGCCCCTCCCCACGGCGGTATCGCCTTTGGTCTGGACCGTTTGGTCATGTTGATGACCGGCGCCAGCTCGATTCGCGATGTCATTGCTTTCCCGAAAACCCAGACGGCCGCTTGCCCGTTATTCAATGCGCCAGCCTTGGTCAGCGACGAGCAGTTAAAAGAACTGGGTATCAGGCTGCGTAACCCTGCCGGCAAGACCGAAAAGCAGGATTAAGCAAAATCTGAGGGCGGACAAAATTGTCCGCCCTTTCTTCTTGTTAAAACACTTATCTTAGTAAGCTTACCAGCAGCAATACCTTGCCAAGCAGTCAACAAAGGTATTGATATACGTCAAAAAACCGCGCCAAATACTCGTTGACTTTTTTTGCCATATTGATAAGTTAATCACGTTATTTTTATTAAATAACAGATCCCGGTTGCGGATCTTCGCATGGCATACGGATTACCGCCCAACACTCCGAATGAGGAGGGGGGATGCTATGAATAAAATAACTCCACATCTACTTCGCGATTTGAACGCCACTCTTCCTGAGGGTGCAGAGTGCTATCTGTGCGGCGCAGTCAGAAGAGCGCTAAACAATTACCGCAAGGGTCGCGAACCGGTGGCTTACCTGGAAAAAGATCAAGCTCTACCTGTGCTGGCGCATCGCCTTGGCCGCGGCCTTAGACGCTTTTTCGTAGACGACATACAAACGGCGCTAGATGCCGCAGACCACCCGGACCAACAAAAAAGTTCGCTCAGCTGGCCCTACTAAGCAAACCGATTAATCGTTTTTAGGGAAACCTACCGACTACATCCCCCTTCGGCGAAGGGGGAGTTTTTCAGACTTTTCAACATTGAGCTTCAAACTTACGCGACAGGAAAAGCCAACACATCACTAATAGATGCACTGCCCAGAGCAATCATCAGTAGCCGGTCCAGGCCTATCGCTACCCCGCTGCAATCCGGCAAACCGAATTTCAATGCCTGCAAAAATGCAGCGTCCTTAGCAACCGCCGGCAAACCATGACTTAGCCGATAGGCAATTTCCTTATCAAAACGCGCTTCCTGTTCAAGCGGATCGGCGAGTTCATAAAAACCATTGCCCAGTTCCACGCCATTGATGAACACTTCGAAACGCTCACTGATTCGCGAATCATCGCCATTCAAGCGCGCCAGCGAAGACTGGATGGCCGGATAGCCATGCAGCAAATAAATCGTATCGTTATCCATCATCTGCTGGACGCGATGGCTAAAAATGAAATCCAGCCATAATGCATGATCGTTACCGCACAGCTCGTTAGCCTCTGGAAGCGAATTCGCAACCGCATAGGTCTGATAATCGCTGACGCAAAAAATCAAAGGATCCAAACCTGTGGAATCCAAAAATAGCTGTTGGTAGCTGATTTGCTTGGTTGGCAATTCGGCAGAAAAGGACTGCAATAGCTGCTGCAACAATTCGGCGACTTCCACCATCAATTGCCGCAAATCGTAGCCGACCCGATACCATTCCAAAATCGTGAATTCCGGATTGTGATAGCGCCCGGCTTCGCCGTTCCTAAACGCCTTGCAGATCTGATAAATACTGCCGCTACCCGCGGCCAACAGCCGCTTCATCGCGAACTCCGGCGACGTTTGTAGAAACAGAGTTGGTCTGTTGGGGGGGGAATTAAATTGACTGCTGAAAAAATTCAGCTGCGGATCGGTGCCGGTAGCCGGGCACAGTAGCGGCGTTTCGACTTCCAGCACATCCCGCGCCTCGAAAAAACGCCGTATCGCCGCCAGCATTTGCGCGCGAGTGCGCAAATGCTCGATTGGGCAGCTGGGCTGCCAGCGTACCGTCACTCTTTAACGCGGGACACGTACTCGCCGGTACGGGTATCGACTTTGATCACTTCGCCGATTTGCACAAACAAGGGCACGCGCACCACGGCACCGGATTCCAAGGTCGCAGGTTTGCCGCCGCCACCCGAAGTATCGCCTTTCAGACCGGGATCGGTTTCGGTGATAGTCAATTCCACAAAGTTGGGTGGCGTTACCGACAACGGTGAGTCGTTCCACAGGGTCATTGTGCAAACATCTTGTTCTTTCAGCCATTTGATCGCGTCGGACACCGCATTTTTATCGGCTTGATACTGTTCGAAGGTATCGGGCACCATGAAATGCCAGAATTCGCCATCGCTGTACAAATATTGCATTTCCTTATCAACGACATCCGCACCTTCCACGGTATCGCCGGATTTAAAGGTACGCTCAATGACCCGACCGGTTTTCAGATTTCTGATCCTGACCCGATTGAACGCCTGCCCCTTGCCCGGCTTAACAAACTCGTTTTCGATAATCGAACAAGGGTCGTTGTCCAGCATGATTTTCAAACCGCCCTTGAACTCGTTGGTGCTAAAAGTCGCCATTTTTTCCTCGTGAAACAAATAATAGTCGGGCGATTATAATGGATAAGATTTTTAATCGGAAACCGGAGCAGCATTGAACACCCAAACCGCCGGCTGGCAACAGGCGCTTGCCGAGGCATTTACCAGCGTCGAAGCCCTTTGTGACTATCTGCATATTCCAATAGACAGCGTGGCATTGCTACCGGATTTCAAAGCCTTTCCGCTTCGTGTCCCGCGCGGATTTGCCGATTGCATGCGCCCCGGCGATCCAAATGACCCCTTGCTGAGACAAGTGCTGCCGACTCCGAACGAACTGATCGACTATCCGGGCTACAGCCATGACCCGGTGGGCGATCTCGGCGCGGTCGCCGAAGCCGGCATCATTCATAAGTATCATGGCCGAGTATTGTTGATTAGCACCGGCGCTTGCGCAGTGCACTGCCGGTATTGTTTTCGGCGCAATTTCCCTTACGCAGAGTTGCAGTTGTCTACGCAAAAAGTCCAACAAGCACTTAGCTACATCATCAGTCATCCGGAAATCAGCGAAGTAATCCTCAGCGGCGGCGACCCCTTACTGCTAAATGACGATAAGCTCGGCCAGCTACTGGAAAAACTGGGGGAGATTGAACATGTCAAACGGATTCGCATTCATAGCAGGGTGCCCATCGTATTGCCGATGCGCGTTACCCAACAACTGCTGAACGCCTTATCCAGCCTATCGCAACAAATTGTGCTGGTATTTCATGCCAATCATGCGAATGAGCTGAGCCCTGCTGTTGGAGCGGTTTGTAGCGATTTACGCCGCCACGGCATCACTTTATTAAATCAAAGCGTCCTGTTGAAGGGGATTAACGATGCCGGCACGACGCTCTGCGCACTGAGCGAGAAACTGTTTGAGCTGGGCATTTTGCCTTACTACCTGCATGTGCTAGACCACGCCAGCGGCACCGGCCATTTTGAAGTATCCGAAACCGCCGCTAGGCAATTAATAGAAGATATGCGAAGCCATCTGCCCGGCTATCTGGTTCCTAAACTGGTTAAAGAACGGGCCGGAGCAGCGTATAAAATCCCAATTTGCTGACCACCGGACAGTTTTCCGGCGACATGGATTCACATTTGCCGATAGCCGGGCTAAGATTTTTCCCGACCCTCCCGGTTTGATTCCCGACATCAGCAAACTATGACAGATAAACTCGCAAACACTGCCAATCAGATACGCCGGTTCGTGCTGGTAGCAGTGTGTTTACTGTTGATATGCGAGATTACCGTTGTGCTGTATCAGAGCATAAATGGCTCTGGGGAACTGACCGAAATATTGATAGTTTTGCTGCCTGGACTGGCTGTCTTGCTGATTTTTAGCGAATTGTTGTCGAATCGGCAACATCCGTCATCCGGACTGGCGCCAATCGGCAACTTTTACGACCATATCGCCCAATCCGCCATCGTGGTGGATAATCGGGGCATCATTCGTAATGCCAACCAGGCTGCGGCTTTGTCGGTGGGCAAGTCCCCAGGGGAATTAGAGGGACAAGCTATACACGCCTGGTTTCATCCGACCAACCATGCCGAAACAGCATGTCCCTTATGCCAACATATCAAGGCCGGAAAGGCTATGCCCGCCAGCGACTTTGCCTTTCCAAATCAAACTTGGCAGCAAATCTCGCTTACCCGTCTCTCCTCGCATAACAACAGCGAATTAATCCAGTTCCATATCGACATCACACCTCGAAAGCAAATTGAGGAACAATTAGCCCTGGTAATAGACGGCGCCCAGTTGGGCTATTGGGATTGGAATTATCTAAGCGGCAAACATTCCGTGAATCAACGCTGGCTGGAAATGCTGGGCCTCAGCCATGACGAACTGGATAACTATGTCAGCGACTGGGACAAACGCCTGCATCCGGACGACAGACAACGAGTGAAAGAGGTGGTTGCCAAGCACATAGAGTCCGGCCGTCCCTATGTAGTGGAATTTCGCATGCGCCACAAACTCGGCCATTGGGTATGGATACAAGGGTCCGGCGCCGTTGTAGCCCACGACCCTGTCAGCGGTGGCCCAAGCCGGCTATGCGGCACGCACCAAGACATCAGCGTGCGTAAACAGTCGGAGTACAATCTGCAACGCGCCTATCAAATTATTAGCCAGAGCGCCGCAGTGGTATTGAAATGGAATAATTCCGAAGGATTACCGGTAGAATTCGCCACTGAGAATGCCCGCCAGCTGTTCGGCTATAGTGTCGAACAATTGATAACCGGCAATCTGTTTTATCTCAACCTGGTCCATCCCGACGATTCCGGGGTTTTCCTTCGCGAAATAAGCACCTGCCGCAACGATCCGGACTGTTCCGAAATAGCGCATCAACCCTATCGCATTGTCGCCCAAAACGGCGGCATAAAATGGGTGCAAGACCGAAAAATGGTGGTGCGCAACGAGCAAGGCAGGATTATCGATTATCAAGGTCTGGTTACCGACATCACTCAACAGCGCCAGCAAACTAGCGTGATCAGGAATATCGTATCCAGCAACCTGCCGCAAAATGCTACATCGCTACTGGATAATCTGACTCTATTGACCGTAGAAACCCTGGGAGCCGACTTTGCATTAATTGCCGAAACACTGGACAGTGGACGCGCCCGCAGCCTATCGCTTTGCGCAAAAGGCAAAATTGTCGGTAATCGCGAATTTAGCCTGGATAACTCGCCTTGCCGCGAGGTTGCCGCTGGGGCTATTTGCTGCGTCGAACACAATGTAGCCGAGCAATTCCCCGACGCCGACTGGCTGCGGATCCAACAAATTCAAGGTTATCTGGGCATTCCATTGCTCGACAAACAACAAAATAGTTTCGGATTTATCTCGGTATCCTACTGTCGACCAATTCCCGATACCAACTTTGCCACAGACACCCTGAAATTATTTGCGTTGCAAATTACCGCCGAGTTGGAACGCAGCCGCGCCATCAATGCACTGCAAGACCAAAAACAACGCTTACTGGATGCGCAAAGTATTTCCCATATTGGAGACTGGCATTGGCATTTGCCGGATAATCACTTTAGCTGGTCGGACGAAATGTATCGGATTACTGCAACCAGTAAAGTTGTTTTTACCCCCACCTTTTCCAGCATTTTAAGCACACTGGTTCACCCGGACGACCAAAGCTTTTTTAAAACGGCGATGCAAAACGCGATCAGTAGCGGCAGTATCGATTTCAGACATCGGATCGTTCTCGGTAACGACCAAGTTCGTCATGTCCATCAGCGAGGACAAGTTATTCGCGACCTCAGTGATAAAATCACTGGCGTTCAAGGCACCATGCAAGACATCACCGACCGGCTGCAAACCGAGCAAAGGCTGTTGGAAGCCAAGCAGCAGGCAGAACAGGCGACACGAGTAAAATCCGAATTTCTCGCCAATATGAGCCACGAAATCCGCACGCCGATGAATGCCATTATCGGCTTGGTTGAATTATGTCTGAACAGCAGTATCACCGCAAAACAGCGCGACTACCTGGAAAGAGTGGAAACCGCCTCGCGCTCGTTGATGACCATCATCGACGATATTCTGGATTTTTCCAAAATGGAAGCCGGAAAAATGCATCTGGAATCCGTACCTTTTTTACTGGGAGAAATGCTGGATAAGGTGTTTTCCACGATGTCCGAACTCTGCGCGAGCAAAGGCATAGCATTGATTCGCCCGCCGGAGACTCAAACCTTTCTCCCTGTCGTTGGCGACCCGCAGCGTCTAAGACAAATTTTTATCAATCTGATCGGGAACGCGATCAAGTTTACCGAACATGGCGAGGTAAAAGTCACGCTCACCGAGCTTAGGCGCTCCGCGCAACAGACTTGTTTGCAGTTTAGTATCAGCGATACCGGCATCGGTATGAATGCGGAAAAACAAGCCAAGCTATTCCAGGCATTCAGCCAAGGCGACAGTAGTGTTACGCGTCATTACGGCGGCACGGGCTTGGGCCTGATCATTTCCAAACAATTGGTAGAGCAAATGGGCGGAACGATAAGCGTCTCCAGCC
>FSSH01001688.1_pt1 | contig 11354 bp, 15 predicted proteins | sample 1166101 | NCBI WGS metagenome assembly FSSH01 (sample SAMEA32972668, study PRJEB13176) | freshwater metagenome | biome: Drinking water system; feature: Biomass in drinking water that filtered by 0.45 um membrane; material: drinking water | place: USA | collected 2012-12-20 | depth 0 m | reverse complement strand
AAGACTGTCTTGAACCTGAACGAATCTCTGACATGCTCAACATCATGCCAGGGCTTGTCGGCTCTAATAGAAGGTCTCGATGCCTTCTCTAGTATCTTCTCAGGCTCCTTGAAGCTGGTCTTAGACTCGGTTCCGTATTTGCTATCCAGCTTTTCCAGAAACTCTTTAACCTTGGGCTCGTTCTCCAGGGATAAGCGGCGAAGCTCTTTTACCTTGTCTTCTTCTTTTGCTCCGCGACCTATCGGGTTGACTATGTCCTCATCATCCTGATCTATCAACTTCCCCAAAGCACGCCACCTGCTTCAATTTACGGTTGTAAAGCCCACCCAAATATGCCATAATAGAGTAGCAGATAGGGGTACACGCGATGTCGTATCGAGTCCACAAATCAATAACCGGCAATGTGGTTGTTGCCTCCAGGGAAGATGATTTCATTGCCTCTTTCAAAGATGGAAGCTGGCTGGATCGCCTGGCTTTCAACGCCCATGAACTTGAGGACATGCTCCTCGTCACTGACCGTAGCGAAGCTGAAAGCCTCATTAAACAAGCCAAGAACGCTCTTTCCCATGACGCGATAGTGGCATAGCTGGCTTCGACATACCCAGACAGATAGTCAAAAGGCGGCTCTTGGAGCCGCCTTTCTTTTCACTCAACTATGTCGCTTATTCGGTAATAAGTCCCGTTCAGGCAGACCATCAGAGAGTCCTCCACGGCGCTATCGGCATTTTCTTGCGCCCCTATCCTGAAAGCCACCGGATCAACCGCTTCCAGCACCGCTGACGGGCTATACTCCAGCTCCCCGAACCTGACCGGCTCATAGATGTCATCTAAGAGATCCCGGTAAAGCTCCTCAATATCGACCCTCTCGCCCTGGGTCTCTACCAGGTGCTCCATCACCCAGTCATAACCCCATTCGACTCCCACACCTTCCACTTCTCTCATAAGGTCATCACTGCCGCATTTGGGGCAGCGGTACTGCCCGTTTTCGTCGGCTTCTACCGTGACATAGTCCGAGTAACAAAACGGCCTTGAGGCTTCATGAGCCATCTCTTGCAACTTCTCTTTAATCTCTGCGCTCGCTTCCAGCATAGGCACCTCCAATATTTCCGGTGCGTCGCCGCACCCCCCATGCCGCACATGCGCTATTGCGAAGACCAGGGTCCCAGAGTCAAGACCGCCGAAGGCGCCTTTAGGCTCGGTCTTGACTCTGGGGGTCTGAAGTTACGCTCTCTTGCGGGCATGGAAAGGAAGGCTGACGCCTACCTCAAGTCGCCCGCTTTGACTTTTCTCTTGCTTGCTTCTTCTCGTGGTACTCTCTCCACCGCTTTGCCGTAGAACACTTACGGCAGCCATAGCCATCTCTGGCCCTTGCATAAGCAGGGGTGGTCCATTGATTAGAACACTTATGACATTTCCAGGTAATCCTGGTTGCACTTCCCTCGGGCACTTGCTTGAGTGAAATGCCAGGGTTCAACTTCGGGTCGAAGTCCTTCTTCAATACCGGTATCAATGCAAGGTTGTTTGTGGAAGATGCTTTAGTACCACGGCAAAATGGACAGGCTTCTTTGACATGGTCAGTCCAGAACCCTGAATACCAGCGGTGATCTTTGGCCACATCACAACGCCACCAGACTTTTGTTGTCACAAGCAACTTCATCGGGTCTATGCCCTTGTTCTTTTTGTAATCGAAGTACTTCAAAAACTCGGGATAATTCGCAAGCCCAGTGCATCTCCTCTTCTCAAAACAAACTGGACAGCCTGATGCGATTATTTATAACAGCCATCCATTCGTGACCTTCCTTGCAAATCCACCAGGCTTGATAATCAGCTCGGGCAGTCACTTCCGAAGGCTTGCAATTATTCTTTGTTGGATGCCACTCCCTGGCCAGTTTAGGATTTAACTTCGCCAGGGAGTTAGTAACAGACACCCTTTGGCCAGCACAATATGGACAGCCACGGTCGGTGGTGACGCGAGCGCAAATCCTCTGGCGCCAGATATGGTCCGGTCCCTGATCGCAAACCCACCATGCATTTATCCCTGACCCACGACTGAAGTCTTCTGGAACCCAGCCGCAATTCTTCTCGTAATACCACTGCGCTGCTACATCTGGAGCAGCCTTAGCCAAAGAAACCCTCTTTTGCAGCGGATATGGATCAAGGACCTTTTCAATCGGTATGCCTTTTGCTTCTTCCACAGACAAGTTGCTTGGCTTACGTACAGCTAACTTGCGGGGCTCAGTCATGGCTTCTTCTTCATTAGCGCACTTACGGCAGCATCAGCCCAGGAGACGTAATCAGCCCCGCCGTCTTTACCTCGGCGCGACCAGTTATAGAGATTGGTGGCGTCTATCAAAGCGTCGTTTATAAACCAATCCTTGAACATCCCGCTCATGTCTTTGTACTTCGGGTAGGCTTTGCGCCACCAACTGATAGCAAACTCCTTCTGTTTTTCATAAGGCACAAAATCGGAGCCTGGCTTCATCGCAGTGCGATAGTCGCCGCCTTTGGCGGCAATGAACTCATGCAGGTCATAGGCAAACTGACACATGGTCTCCACCGGCTGGTCTTTGTATTCCGACCGGAACTCCATATGCGGCTCAACCAGGTACTGCCCTAAAGGCCTCTTTGCGCCCTTCCCGCCACGTATGCCCGTAATCGAAAGGTCCCATTCGCGGCCATTATCATTCACTATTTTCGGCGCAGCCGAGGCAGCCGAGATAAGCTCAGTCATCACCTGGCTGTTGCGCTGGGGCGCTTGCGATTCTATCGGTTGAAAAAAGCCCTGAGCGTATGCTCCTTGAGTAGCTGCAATTATCGCCAGTGCCGTTAGTGCTCTTTTCATGGCAGTTTGTTTACCTCCACATACGCTTTGAAATCATTCTGGTTCTTCGCTATTAGATCCCTGACCATACCTGCTCCAGAGGGGCTAAAAATGTCATAAGTGAGCTTGACTCTTGTTGTTGATTCTCCAGCCGTAAGCTGGGCCACAAGATCTATTTCTCTGGCAAACAGCCTGGTGTTCTGCCCGGCTCCTAAGGCCTGCTGAAAGGTCAGCTTGGCGTGGATGTAGCCGCGAGAGTCGTCCTCTTCAACAATCCGCCAGTTCGAGCGGCCGCTCACTCCGGTCTCTACGCCTGAGCGCTTCAATACGTCGGCGATACAACCCCAGGCCACAGGAAAAGGTACAGGCCAGACTTGCTCCTCTGGGTCCAGGAGCTCCTTCAATTCCTTCTGGTTTTTGTCATAGAAATACTTGAAGGTGAAGCCCGCCGCTGCAAGTGCCACTAGAAGAGACAACCCCATGCCGAAAATATAATTCCAGACTGCCCCGACGATAAGAAAAACCACTACAGCAAGCACTACACCTAAAGCTGTCGTCGAACCCACTATCTCTCACCTCACCATTGCATAAAGCCAAGTTCCGGCACTTCCGCGACCTCGTCTTGCGCTTGGGCGGAAGGCGAGCTCGCGGTGTCCTCTTCCTTCACCTCTTCAGCTTCTTTTGGCTTAGCCTTGGGCTTGCGCACAAGCTTCTCATCCACTTCAAGCACCCGCCTTGGCGGCGCAGGATAGAGCGACTGGTCAGTTTCTTTCTGGTAGTTCTCCCAGCTAAGTGCCCGCACTTGCACCGGCCTTGTGGCAGGAAGAAAGACGATCATATTGGGCTTGCCGCCCTCAGCTTCCGCCTTCGACTCGTCAATAACTCCCAGGTTCAAGAGGTCGCTTACACTAAGCAGCGGCTCTTTGTCCTTCATGTCTTTGAGCTGCCCGCTTGATGTAACTTTGCCGTCTGAGATTATCGCCTCCCCCAGCATGTCGCTTATCTTCTTCGCCGTATCGCCGTCATTCGGCTTAAAGAATGCCTTCATTGCAGGCTGACTGATTAATAGCTTCGCTTCGTTTTTGTACAGATTCTCTAACTGCACGAAGTCTTGCACACCTAAAACAGCCGGTATTTTGTCGTGCCGGATGATACTTAACTTCGCAGGCATCCCGCGCACGTAGCCGAAGTTGGTGAACTCATCCAAGAAAAGTGCCACCGGATGTTTGTACTGCTTTGTTGTCACCATATCTAATGCCAGGTTGAACATCAGGGCAGCCAAAGGCTTAAATTCGGGCTTGTCTGCCGGTGTAGCCAAATACCAGGTGAATAGTTCATCTTTGAGCGCAGCCAGATCGACGCTTGTTGTCTCGGTCAGCTTCCTTATCCTTGGCTGGTTCCAGAGGTCTAGCCTAGTGATTAGACCATTAGCTACAAGGTTCCGGTAGGGCGCCGTTGTGGTATTCATGAACTTCTTGTACGCCTTAGCGGCTGCTTCTATCGGGCTATCTTCCAGGAACTTCTGGATGCCTTCAGGGCCGTCTTCAAAGAGGTCGGCGATGTATGCCAGGTTGGCTTTACCTTCATCCCTGAGCCCTACAGCATGGAGAATGAGCCCGGTAAGTAACATCCGTTCCGACATCTCCCAAGACTGGTCGCCTTTGTGAGTATCGAGCGTGGTCGATTGCATGATGATTTCCACCACGCGCCTGGCGTCTCTGTAGGTCTCGACATAGTCGAGCGGGTTTATCTGGTCCGAAGTCAGGTCGTCCGGGTTGAAATAAATGGTCTTGTGACCGTTTGCCGCCCTGTACCCTACGGTTTTGGTGAATAGGTCCGCTATGCCTTTGCCGCCGGTCGCCTCAGTCACGACCGCCGAACAAGTCACCCGCTCGACTAAATTGGGGATGAATATCCCGGTAGTCTTTCCGGTCCCGGTCGGTCCGCAAACAAGAGCGTGGCGGTTAGTTTCTCCTTCCGGCAAAGTGAGGAAGTTCTGGCCGTCGCCGGTCACAAGTAGGCGGGTGGGCTCCTTGGTCTTGGAAAGGTAGCCAGCTTTGGCTAGCTCCTGGGGCGTTGCCCACCGGGCACCCTTCTTGGGTTTCTCCTCCGCCTCCAGGACCATACGGGAGTCCTCATACAGCCCCCTGCCGACCTCCAGAAAGCGTTTTTTGCACTCCTCGGCGGTCCAGGCATAGGTAAGCTCATTCACCTCGATTAAAACGCCCGCTAGCCCGCTCTCGTCTTTCCACCTCAAAACTATCGAATACTGATAGTTCCAGGTCTTACCCATGACAATTTCCGGCTGCTTCCTTTCTGCCGTTATAATCCCCGTCTCTTCATCCACGAACGTCACATGCCAGTTGTGCCGGCGGAGAGTCGTCATCAAAATCCTCGCCAGCTTATTTGCCGGTATGTCTGTCGGGAAGCGCTCTTTGTACTGACTCGGCATCAGACCCCTCCGGTCCCCCCAACTCCCCTATGCGGCATATTGAGTTCATGAAATTTGCTCGGATTGCGGTTAGGGTCTCGCATTATCTCTCTTGTCTTCATCTCTTTTATTTTCGAGCGCAGCTTACTGTGCTCTATTTTCTGCTCGGTCGCCAGCACTTCTTTTGTCGCCTGGACCTTCTGGGATAGGTCAGACTTGAGGTTCTTGATGTTGGTCAGCTTAAGGTCCTTTGCCACTTTCTTGATTTTGGCCAGCACCTTCATGGTTTGCGGGTCGAGCTTATTCTGGACTTTTGCCCCGGCTTCCGCCCTCTTCATGTTTATCCAGATGCTTGGATCTAATTTCCTCAGACCGGTGGAAGTTGCACCCATGGGACCGGCCGCTATTGCCGACTCAAAGCCCGAAAACTTGGCGGTGTACTGTCCGTCGATTGTCTCCCTGACATCCGATATCTTGTTTAGGGCTTTTATCTCGGCCTCTAAACCAGCCTTTTGTTTCTCCAGGGAAGCCCGGCTTGCCGCCTTTTGCTTAAAGTGCTCCGCTAGGCGGGCCTTCTTTTCGTCCTGGTAGTCCTTCTTTTGAGCCTTTTCTTTCTCGGTTACCTTGCGCTTAGGCTTCTCTTTCAAAGCCTCGCGCCTTGACTGGCTAGCCTCTTTGAGCTTTTTGTCTTCTTTCTTTCTGGCGTCCTGGGGCTTGTCTTTCTTGAGCCTGTTTGCGTCTTCTGGCTTGACCTTAAACTCGGTCTGCTGCCGCTTTTCTTCCTTCGCCTTCTCTTTGTTATGACTAGTGAGCGTTTTGGCGAATTTCTTCTTCTGCGCCTCTGACTCACTGCGCTGCTTTTGGTCCTGCCGCTTACGCTTCTTCTCGCTTTCCGAGTCAACCACTTCTCTCACCTATCTGACACTGAGTCAGCCTTTAGCCCTAAATACCATGGTCTTCCTTGAGTGCTTCCTTCGACAGAGCCTTGTCCATCTCTCGTTTTTCAGCTATCCACTGCTTGAGCTTCTTGTACTCAGCTTTTGTAATACCGTCCCTTGCCCAGTCTTCACCTTTTCTGTATTCGGAGGCAAGAAACTCGAGCGACTCGCACGAGTCTTGCCTATCATACAAAATCGGCTCCTTCTCTCCATCGAGCATCACCCTGATTGGCTCTTGCTTCTCTTTCTCCTGAAGCCATGATTTTAGAGCCTTCTCTTCTGCTTTTGAGAGAACTATGTCTCCTGCCTGGTGAGCTTCATTTACTTGCGAAAGCTCCTGCAGGCTTGATTCCTTACCAAAGACTCCATACTCGCCAGCCTCTATTTTCTCAACCTGCTTTGATTTGCGCTCAAAGTATTTCTCTTCGTAATAGCTGTCTTTTATCCAAGTCTTGAGCTTCTCCTGGTCTTCCTGTGATAGAAGCCCGCCAGCCTCAGCCAGCCGCTCCAATTCCCGGAGCCTGCCTATTTCCATGTTCCAAGAGTATTCGACAGCCTCCCCGGCCATCTCCACAGTTATCGACTTGGAGTAATACTCCCAGGCTTCAGCCTTCTGAATAGCGAGCTTGTCTTCTTTCGCCAGCCTCTTTGCCGCAAGCTGGTCATAGTCCGGCCTGTCACCCAGAGAATCAGCCTCCTGCTCTTTCATAGCCTCAAATCTTGTCAGCTTACGCTGGTCCTCGTCTTCTTTCATGACCCTGAGGAATTCAGATTTAGCCGCCTTCATGGCTTCCTTGAGCTTCGCCCCAAGCGGCCGCTTGCTCTTCTCCTTGAGCTTCTCTTTATCGAGCAGCTTGTTGCGCTCCAGGTACTTATCCCCGGTCTCTTTCAGCTTTGTATAGTCGTCCTTTGAAAGCTTCACCTGGCGACCGTTTTTGTCCTTGGACATAATGACGACATGAGCGTGCGGGTTAGCCGTATTTCGGTGCTCGACTGCATACCACTCAAGCTCCAGACCCTTTTGCCTGCCAAGCTCATGCATGACTTCCCTGACGTATTCTTGAGTATTGGCGTCCTGGACCCCAGGCGACACTATCATTTTGTGGACCAATACGCCGGTCCCGGTCTGCCTTTCTATTGCCTCATGGACTGGACGCGACGTCAGGCCGTCTTCCTTGTCGGTGAAGAAAGACCGCTTGCCTTGCTCTTCTTTGTCCTTACCCGGCCGGAACTTAATGTAATTGACGTGCGCCTTCGCCCGCGCCTTCCCATCCCTGGATGCCCGGATATAGCTGTGCTTCACTATCGAGCGCAGAGCCACTTTCTTAAACGCCTATTCGGTTATTTGGCACTCTTTCGGTCTCAACACCACTAACTTGTTCTTCTTTCTTCTGGCAATCAAGTCCTTCTCGACTTGGTCCAACTCCACAGAAAGCTGAATTAGGCGGCGGTTGACCTGCCTTACGTCAAAAGCTTGCGGGTCAAACACGTAATTTATCTTGCCTAGAAGTTCATCTCGATGAGGATAAAGGTCGTCTTCTAGCGCTTCTACAAATTCAGCATACTCGTCTACGCCCGAAAGGCACTCAGGCGGACAAGCCCGTTTGCCACTGAAGCAGTACGCATGTGGTCCTCCGATCTTGGCGGCTTCCCGGTCTATCCACTCAAAAGTTACATGGTGCGCCCATGGTCCATACTGGTACTGGAAGCCCTGACCTGGATTTGCCATCAGGGAAAACAATGAGTAATTGGCAGCATCCCTGTCCCCCTTCGAAGGCTTCCAGTCCTGGTCATAGTCGGTGTACCGGCTTCCTGCTATAACGAACCTATACTCCAGGCTTTCGTCCCAACCCATGACTATTTGCAGCATCTCGTGAAATAGCCCCAGCGGCACATCGCACCTCACGATAAGCCGCCGCCAGATAGGCAATGGTGCTTCCGAAAGCCTGATTTTGAATCGGTAATAGTTCAAGTGCTCTTTTTGCATGGCGGCCGCCTTACTTGTCTTTTCTGCCAAGCTTATCAATCAGCTCAGAGCTCTGCTTCTTCAAGAACTCCAGCTGCCCTTCCAGCTGTGCGGCATGTTTTGCGCCTCTTCTTTTGCCGTCTCAAGTTTCGGCACAGCTCCGACCGGGGTCTATTGTACAAAAATGGCGCAACACGCAACACAGTGCCACGCCTTCACACTTACCCCCCTAAACCTACTGCGGATTTGATAAGCCTTCCGCCACCTCGCCAGAAACATTCAGAACCCCATAGGCTAAAGGCAGTATTGCTCCGCCGCCGGACACTCTCGGCAACCACCAAAGCCCAGCAAATTTAACCTCAGAAAATCCAAACAAGAACACTGGTGGTTGCTCGAAGTCCCAGCCAACGGGCATTTGACTACACTTGACCCAACCCAGGCGCTCACATTACGCTTAAGGAGCGTGAGGGCACTAGCCAAACCACCAGAGACAGCCAAAGAACACTAGCGGACGGGCAACCCCCGTCATTTCGCCCTCACGCACTCTTACTTAATTTCACAACCGCGATAGTCGTTAGCGGACTCTCTCTTGCTCACCTGAGCAGGCGAGCACTCTTTGCCGGAGGTTTTATGCGAAATACAGCCATTTTGATAATGCTGGTAACAATTTTTGCGACCGTCATACTGCGCTAAGCCAGCCAGCTGGAAGTAGCCCGGTGCAAACCGGGCGACTTCAACTTGAACCAGCCCGCTTGCTCATAGACTGCGCTACAGCCTTTTCTTCCTCAGTAAGCCCGGCATGGACCTGCTTTGCGGCGGCCCCAATACAGTCCTTCATGATGTCCTCAGTGTCCTCTAACCTAGCCAGATACTTATTTGACGCCAATGTCGCCACCGCCACCTTGGCGAGCATCGCGCAGATTCTATTCACACCGGTCTTTATCACCCCGGTTATCTCAGCGGTCGACGCCTTCAACTGCTGGGCGTACTCGGACTCCAGCCGGTTTCTTAAGTCAGCCTCCTGGACGGCAAGCCCATTCAAGATAAACTCCCTTGCCAATTCCACATCCTTTAGCCCCCTCGCTCTGGCTATCTCCTTAAACTTCACCAGATCATGTGCCGCTATCCAGGTCCGCACTTCCCCCGGATAGGCTTTGCCGGTTTTTGCCATCTTCATACCTCTACGGATAGCCATAATTGAGTAATTATAATCATTACAAGCAATAACGGATAAATTTAACCATAAATTGATCTATTAGCGGATGACTATAATACTTGTATACTAACTATTCTAGACATTAGCGGCAAAGACTTTATCCTGCCTTAGCTCAATTTGTTCCAAATTGGCTCCGGCTTGCTTGCGCTTTCGGTTCCGCCTCGCTGCCCGCTCGCCGGTTGGATACGAAGGCAACAGGGCACTAATATGAAAAGCAAAACACAACTTCGTTCCACTTTCGTGCCTAAAGTTAGTGTTAGAGTTTGGGCAATTCTAGTTAAGAAGTCAGCCTCTACGAATGTCGAGTGAACTAACGAAACAACACAAGGAAGAAGCAATCAGCCGTGCCCACATAGCTGCTATAGCTGGGGCGGCTGGACTCTTAATAGGAAATACCGATTTCGACTACAAGATGGACGGCACGTTCAGACGTATCGCAAAAATTAACGGACAGAAAGGTCCAACTGGATTCCCTCTCGACTGGCAACTCAAAGCTTCAAAAAATACTAGTATTAAAGAGGACAAAATCGCCTATAGCCTTGATGTCAACGCATGGAACTATATTGTCGGGAGAAATAATCCCAGAGAAGGAGTTCCAATATTGCTTCTGCTTTGCTGCCTCCACACAGATGAAGCACAATGGGTTAATACTGAATCCGAAGAACTTCTTCTCAAAAAGTGTTGTTACTGGCACTACTTTGAAGGAAGCGAGATCACTGACCAAGGTCACACAACCATCAAGATTCCAACCAGCCATAAGCTAACTCCTGAAGTCTTGCTTGAAATGCTGAAATCTCTGGAGGTGAAAAAATTTTATGCGCTTTTCGCAAGCTGAGTTGCAAGCAGTTAAACCTGAAGTTCTAGCTTTTTACCTCACTAGTCACGGGTGGAAAAAATCCGAATTTGACAAGAAAGTCTGGCGATTTGAAGGACCACCTGACGACGACGGAAAGCCCCTATCTTTAATTGTTTCAAATAAACAATCGTCTAAGGACTATGCTTCAAGAGTATATGAAGCGATAACGCTTGCGAGCATGACCGAACAAAAAGATTCGGAAGAAATTCTGACAGCGCTACGAATGCCCAACCAAGATATTGTCAAACTGCGGCTTTTGATTAAAGAAACCACTTCTATTCCAGTTGAACTAGCGTCAACTGTAGTTCAATCTCTGCGCCAGCTCTTTTACTATGGCAGCGCCAGCCAAGAACAACCCAGACCATACTTCAGCGGCAAGAGCAAGAAAGGACTGGCGTTTGTAAACCATTGCCAGTTTGAGCAAACTTTTGCTGGAAGCTTTGGGTTCAGCATCTCAGTCGAGATGAATGAGCTAAGTATGACCGATAACACGTTAATAGATTCATCTAACAGCCCCAAGCCATTTGAGAGACAGGTGGTAGAAAGGATTTTTCGCGGTGTTATTTATACAAAAACGGCTGAGATAGAAAACAACCCCTCGCTCCTTGTCGAACACTACGATGACGGATTCAATGGAAATATGTGCAAAGCTCTTTCCAAAGTCTTTAATGCTGGACTGCTTTCTGAGATTGAGTGCAAAGTAAACTGGTCGCCACTAATAAAATCACGTGATAAGAATTTTGAATCACCTATTGTCCTTTCCAGAAAATGCGCCCCTTTCCTTCGCTCCGCCTATAAAGAAATGGCAAAGTCAGTCGAAAACCGACAGACCGTTGTGTTTGTGGGCAACGTGACAGAAAGCAAATGGACAGATGAAACAACTCAACTGGACAAAATAACATTGACCAGGAGGGTAGAGATGACAGGAAACAATCCGCACCAGAAGTGGAATGTTGTTAGAGTGTACCTAAACAATGAAGACTATGCTTTGGCTTGCATCGCTAATGGCGAAAAGCTGCTGTGTAGCGTGGAAGGAGAGTTAATTCAAAATGGGAAGTTTTGGATTATTGAAAATGCACGCAACTTCAGATTCGTTGACCATTTGAGTCTGTAAAATGAATTGTGT
>FSSH01000697.1_pt1 | contig 11361 bp, 10 predicted proteins | sample 1166101 | NCBI WGS metagenome assembly FSSH01 (sample SAMEA32972668, study PRJEB13176) | freshwater metagenome | biome: Drinking water system; feature: Biomass in drinking water that filtered by 0.45 um membrane; material: drinking water | place: USA | collected 2012-12-20 | depth 0 m | reverse complement strand
GGCTCGTCCCGCAACGGCCGCGATTCGAACCCGAAATACCTCGGCGTGAAGATGTATGGCGGCCAGGCGATCGAAGCCGGCAACATCATCATCCGCCAGCGCGGCACCCAGTACCACCCGGGCATGGGCGTCGGCCTCGGCCGCGACCACACCCTGTTCGCCCTGGTGGACGGCGTGGTGGACTTCTCGGTCAAGGGTCCGAACAAGCGTCGCACCGTGAGCGTGGTCCCGGCGGCCTGAACCCCGCCCGGCACCCCCTGAAGGGCCCCGCTTCGGCGGGGCTTTTCATTTCAGAACCCGGCTGGCCCGGCCCGCGCCCTTCACGGCGCGGTGCGGACGGCCCACAATCGAGGCGAACGGTTCATTCCGTCGCCCGGGAAGCACCCAGTGAAATTCGTAGATGAAGCCCAGATCCTGGTCATCGCCGGCGACGGCGGCAACGGCTGCATCAGCTTCCGTCGCGAGAAGTTCATTCCGCTCGGCGGCCCCGACGGCGGCGACGGCGGCAACGGCGGCAGCGTCTGGCTCGAGGCCGACGAGAACCTCAACACCCTGATCGACTTCCGGCACCAGCGCCAGTTCCGCGCCCAGCGCGGCCAGAACGGCATGGGTCGCCAGGCCTTCGGCAAGGCCGGCGAAGACATCACCATCCGCGTGCCGATCGGCACCGAAGTGATCAACGTCGAGACCGACGAAATCATCGGCGACCTCACCGAGCACGGCGACCGCCTGCTGGTGGCGCAGGGCGGCGTCGGCGGCAAGGGCAACGTGCACTTCAAGAGCTCGGTGAACCGCGCGCCGCGCAAGGCCGGCACCGGCACGCCGGGCGAAGAGCGCGAGATCCGCATGGAAATGAAGCTGCTGGCCGACGTGGGCCTGCTGGGCTTCCCGAACGCCGGCAAGTCCACCTTCATCCGCGCCGTGTCGTCCGCCACCCCGAAGGTGGCCGACTACCCGTTCACGACCCTGCATCCGAACCTGGGCGTGGTTCGCGTGGAAATGGACCGCAGCTTCGTGATCGCCGACATCCCGGGCCTGATCGAGGGCGCCGCCGACGGCGCCGGCCTGGGCAGCCTGTTCCTGCGCCACGTGCAGCGCACCCGCGTGCTGCTGCACCTGGTGGACATGGCGCCGTTCGACGAAGGCGCCGACCCGGTCACCCAGGTCCGCGCGATCGAAAACGAGCTGCGCAAGTACGACCCCGCCATGCTCGAGAAGCCGCGCTGGCTGGTGCTCAACAAGGCCGACCTGATCCCCGAGGACGAGCGCCAGGCGCGCGCCGAGGCGGTGGTGAAGGCCCTGGACTGGAAGGAGCCGTGGTTCATGGTGTCGGCCATCGGCCGCGAGGGCACCTGGCCGGTGGTGCTGGGCATCCAGCAGTTCTTCGACGACATGAAGGCGGCGCAGGCCGAAGCCGATGAAGACGCGGCGGCGCGCGCGGAGATGACCCGCAATGCCTGACCGTTCCGGCGTGGCGACCCGGCCGCAGCCGGCCCTGGCCGGCTGCCGCGGATCCCGGGCAGCAAAAAGGCCGGCTTTCGCCGGCCTTTCTTCGCTTGGGCAGGGGGCGCCTTGCGGCGCCGCCGGCTCAGGCCTGCTTCAGGGCCTTGATGTGGGCGCTGATGCGGCTCTTGTGGCGGGCAGCCTTGTTGCGGTGGATCAGGCCACGGGCCGAGTAGCGGTCCAGGATCGGCTGGGCGGTCGCGAAGGCGGCTTCGGCGCCGGCGGCGTCCTTGGCTTCCAGGGCCTTGATGACCTTCTTCACGGCGGTACGCAGCATGGAGCGCTGGCTGGCATTGCGGGCGTTGCGGACGACGGTCTGCTTGGCGCGCTTCTTGGCGGACTTGATGTTGGCCACGGAGGGCTCCTGAAATCGATGGTTGGTAGCCGGATCGGTGATAACCGGCGGGGAATATTGGGTGACGGCTTGGGTGGTGCTGGAAAGACCCGAAATTATGGGGGATTCAGTGGCTTGAGTCAATTGCCCCGCGACACCCGGGGGGGCGGGGCATGAAACCCAGCGGCCTGCTGCGCTCCACGGCGGTTTTCAGCGCCATGACCCTGCTGTCGCGGGTGGCCGGGTTCGTCCGGGACATGGTCCAGGCCCAGCTGTTCGGCGCCGGCGGCATCGTCGATGCCTTCGCGGTGGCCTACCGCATCCCCAACTACCTGCGGCGCATCTTCGCCGAGGGTTCGTTCGCCTCGGCCTTCGTGCCGGTGCTGTCGGAGCTGCGGCAGAAGAACGACCCGGCGGCCCTGAAGGACTTCCTGGACCACGTGGCCGGCGCCCTGTGCGCCACCGTGCTGGTGGTCAGCGGCCTGGGCATGCTGGCCGCGCCGCTGGTGGTGGCCATCATCGCGCCGGGCAGCCTGGACAACCCGGAGAAGTTCGAACTCACCTCCCACCTGTTGCGCATCGTCTTCCCGTACCTGGCCCTGGTGTCCATGACCGCGCTGGCCGGCGCCGTGCTCAACAGCTTCCAGCGCTTCGCCCTGCCGGCGGTCACCCCGGTGCTGCACAACCTGGCCGTGATCGCGGCGATGCTGTGGCTTTCGCCGCTGCTGGAAGTGCCGATCACCGCCCTGGCCTGGGGCGTGCTGGCGGCGGGCGTGACCCAGCTGCTGCTGCTCTGGCCCGCGATGGGCCGCCTGGGCCTGCGGCCGCGGCTGCGGCTCAAGCTCAACCATCCGGGCGTGCGCCGGGTGGGCAAGCTGATGCTGCCCACCCTGTTCTCGTCGTCGGTGGCCCAGCTGAACCTGATCGTGGGCACGGTGTTCGCGTCGCTGCTGGTGGACGGCAGCCAGAGCTGGCTTTACTACTCCGACCGGCTGGTGGAGTTCCCGCTGGGCCTGTTCGGCGTGGCGCTGGCCACGGTGATCCTGCCGCACCTGTCGCGCCGCAGCGCCGACGGCGACGGCGCCGGCTATGCCGACGCGCTGGACTGGGGCCTGCGCACGGTGCTGCTGCTCGCGGTGCCGGCTGCCCTGGGACTGGCCCTGTTGGCCGAGCCGCTGTCGATCACCATGTTCGAGCGCGGTGAATTCGCCGTCGCCGACAGCCGCATGACCGCGCTGAGCCTGGTGGCCATGAGCCTGGGCATCCCCGGCTTCATGGCCAGCAAGGTGCTGCTGTCGGCCTTCTACGCCCGGCAGGACACCCGCACGCCGATGAGCGCCGCCATCAAGACCGTGTTCATCAACGTGGCGCTCACCGCTGTGCTGGTGACGCCGCTGTGGCTGGGCAAGGTGCCCGGCGCGCATGCCGGCATCGCCCTGGCCACGGGCCTGGCCGGGCTGGCGAACGCCTGGCTGCTGTGGCGGTCGCTGCGCAAGGACGGCGATTTCACGCTGTCGGCGGGCTGGGGCCGGCACCTGCTGCGCATCGGCCTGGCCTGCCTGGCCCTGGCGGCGGCCGTGCTGGCGGCCAACCACGCCATCGGCGACTGGCGCGCCTGGTCGGGCACGATGCGCTGGCTGCTGATGCTGGGCGCGGTGGCGGCGGGTGCGGGCGCCTTCGGCCTGGCCCTGCTGGTGTCGGGCTGGCGGCCGCGCGAACTGCGCGGGCCGTGAGCGGCAGCGGCTATAATTTCGGCATGAGCAAGCTGTTCCGGGACGTCGAGGGCAAGTCACCTTGCCCGCAGGGCAGCGTGGTGTGCATCGGTGCCTTCGACGGCCTCCACGTGGGGCATCGGGCGCTGGTGGGCCACGTGCGCCAGCGCGCGCGCGCGCTGGGCGTGGCCGCCGTGGCGCTGAGCTTCGAGCCGCTGCCGCGGGAATTCTTCGGCGGCGAACGGGCACCGCCGCGGCTGCTGCTGCCGCGCGCCAAGTTCGAGGGCCTGCGCGGACTGGGCATGGACGTCGTTGGCCTGCTGCGCTTCAACGCGGCGATGGCGGCGATGTCGGCCGAGGACTTCGTCGAACACGTGCTGGTGCGCCGGCTGGCCGCGCGCGAGGTCTGGGTGGGCCCCGAGTTCCGCTTCGGCCACGCCCGCCGCGGCGACATGGCGATGCTCCAGGCGCTGGGCGCGTTGCACGGTTTCACGGCCGGCTCGATCGAGGCCGTGCATGCCGCCGGCGAGCGCGTGTCCAGCACCGGCCTGCGCCAGCAGCTGGCCAGCGGCGACCTGGACGGCGCGGCGCAGGCGCTGGGCCAGCGCTACGCCATCGCCGGCAAGGTGGTGCGGGGCAAGCAGCTGGGCCGAAAGCTCGGCTACCCTACGGCCAACATCCGCCTGGCCGGCAAGCGTCCGGCGCTGTCGGGCATCTACGCCACGTGGGTGCACGGCATCGGCCCCGAACCGCGCGCCAGCGTGTCCAGCCTGGGCACGCGGCCGACGGTGCAGGGCGTGGAGCCGCTGCTCGAGGCGCATGTGTTCGACTTCGAGGGCGATCTTTACGGCCGCCGGCTCGGGGTGGAGTTCGTCGCGAAGCTTCGCGACGAGGAAAAATTCGATGACTTGCCCGCCCTGGTCCGCCAGATGGACCTCGATGCGGAGCAAGCCCGGCGCGTCCTGCGCCACGACAGGGAAACAAGCGGAGTGATGGCGTGAGCGAGAACGGCGGCAAGGACTACAAGCACACCATCAGCCTGCCGGAAACGGCCTTCCCGATGCGCGGCGACCTGCCCAAGCGCGAGCCGGCGATGCTGGCCGGCTGGCAGCAGCAGGGGCTCTACAGGCAGGTCCGCGCCAAGGCCCAGGGCCGGCCGCTGTTCGTGCTGCACGACGGCCCGCCGTATGCCAACGGCGCGATCCACATCGGCCACGCGGTGAACAAGATCCTCAAGGACATGGTGGTGAAGTCGAAGCTGCTGTCGGGCTTCGACGCGCCCTACGTGCCCGGCTGGGACTGCCACGGCCTGCCGATCGAGCTGGTGGTGGAGAAGAAGCACGGCAAGGTCGGCGACAAGCTCGACGCTGCGGCCTTCCGCGCCAAGTGCCGTGAATATGCCGCCGAGCAGATCGCCGGGCAGTCCAAGGATTTCCAGCGCCTGGGCGTGCTGGGCGACTGGGACAACCCCTACCGCACGATGGACTTTGCCTTCGAGGCCGACATGCTTCGCTCGCTGGCGAAGATCGTCGAGCGCGGCCACCTCACGCGCGGCGTGAAGCCGGTGCACTGGTGCTTCGACTGCGGCTCGGCCCTGGCCGAGGCCGAGATCGAATACGCCGACAAGGTGTCGCCGATGGTGGACGTGGCCTATGACGCGTTCGAGCCGGCCGCGCTGGCCGCGAAGTTCGGCGTGTCCCCGGGCGACGCCATCGTGGCCGTGCCCATTTGGACCACCACGCCCTGGACGCTGCCCGCCAGCGTCGCGGTGACGCTGGGCCCGGAGATCGACTACGTGCTGGTCGAAGGCCCGGCCCGCGATGGCCAGCGCGTGCTGCTGGTGCTGGCCGAGGCGCTGTCGGAAGAGGCGCTCAAGCGCTACGGCATCGACCAGGCCACGGTGCTGGGCCGCGTCGCCGGCGCCGCGCTGGAGGGTCTGTCCCTGCGCCACCCGTTCTACGACCGCGCCATCGAAGTGATCCTGGGCGACCACGTCACCACCGACGCCGGCACCGGCGCCGTGCACACCGCGCCCGGCCACGGCCAGGAAGACTTCCAGGTAGGCCTGAAGTACGGGCTGCTGGACAAGTTCAGCCCGGCGCAGATCAATCCGCTGGGCGGCAACGGCGTGTACCTGCCGGGCACGCCGATCTTCGCCGGCCAGTACCTCTGGAAGGCCAACGACACCATCACCGCGCTGCTGGCCGAGCGCGGCGTGCTGCTGTCGTCGGGCAAGCTTACGCACAGCTACCCGCACTGCTGGCGCCACAAGTCGCCGGTGGCGTTCCGCGCCACGCCGCAGTGGTTCATCTCGATGGAGCAGGCGAACCTGCGCCGCGACGCGCTGGCCGCGATCAAGGGCGTGGGCTGGGTGCCCGAGTGGGGCGAGGCCCGCATCGCCGGCATGGTCGAAGGCCGCCCCGACTGGTGCATCAGCCGCCAGCGCACCTGGGGCGTGCCGATCGCGCTGTTCGTCCACCACGTCACCGGCGAGCCGCATCCGCGCTCGGTGGAGTTCATGCGCACGGTCGCCGACCGCGTGCAGCAGCACGGCACCGACGCCTGGTTCTCGCTCGACGCGGCTGAACTGCTGGGCGCCGAGGCTGGCGAATACTTCAAGGTCACCGACATCCTGGACGTGTGGTTCGATTCGGGCGTGACGCATGAAGCGGTGCTGGCCGCGCGCGGCGCCGACGGCCTGCACAAGCCGGCCGACCTGTACCTGGAGGGCTCCGACCAGCACCGCGGCTGGTTCCAGAGCTCGCTGCTCACCGGCGTGGCGATGGACGGCGTGGCGCCCTACAGGCAGGTGTTGACGCATGGGTTCACCGTGGACGCCAAGGGCTTGAAGATGTCCAAGTCCATCGGCAACACCGTGGAGCCGCAGAAAGTGAACGACTCGCTGGGTGCAGACGTACTGCGCCTGTGGGTGGCGTCCACCGACTACCGCAACGAGATGTCGGTGTCCGACGAGATCCTCAAGCGCACCGCCGACGCCTACCGCCGCATCCGCAACACCGCGCGCTTCCTGCTGGGCAACCTGCACGGCTTCGACCCGGCCGTGCACCTGCTGCCCAATGACCAGCTGCTGCTGCTCGACCAGTGGGCCGTGCATCGCGCCCACGCGCTGCAGGAGGAAATCACCGCGGCTTACGAGCGCTACGACTTCGCCGCCGTGGTGGCCAAGGTGCAGAACTTCTGCACCGGCGACCTGGGCTCGGTTTACCTGGACGTCACCAAGGACCGGCTGTACACCATGCCGGTGGACAGCCACGGCCGTCGTTCGGCCCAGAGCGCCATGTTCCGCATCGCCGAGGCGTTCACCCGCTGGGTGGCGCCCGTGCTGTCGTTCACCGCCGACGAGCTGTGGCAGCACCTGCCGGGCCAGCGCGAGGGCCACGTGCTGTTCGCCACCTGGTACGACGGCCTGGCGCCCCTGCCCACCGGCGCGGCGCTGTCGGCCGACGGCTTCGAGCACCTGCTGGTGCTGCGCGAAGCGGTGAGCAAGGTGCTTGAGCCGATGCGCGCCGACGGCGCCATCGGTGCCTCGCTGGAAGCCGAGGTGGACCTGTACGCCGACGAAGACACACTGGCGCGCCTGTCGCCGGTCGCCGACGAACTGCGTTTCTTCTTCATCACCTCGCGCTTCGACCTCAAGCCCATCGCCTCGAAGCCCGACGCGGGCGCCGGCCCGTGGATCCACGCCGTCTCCACCGTGCACGCCAAGTGCGTGCGCTGCTGGCACTACCGCGCCGACGTGGGCAGCCATGCCGGCGACCCGGAGCTGTGCGGCCGCTGCGTGGACAACATCGGCGGCGCCGGCGAAGACCGGCGGTGGTTCTGATGGGCCTGCGCGATTCGATGGCCGCGGTGCTGCGCGACCTGCGCTCGCCGCCCCGGCCCAACGCCACCACGTGGCTGTGGCTGTCGCTGGTGCTGGTCGTCGCCGACCAGGCCACCAAGTGGCTGGCCGTGACCCACCTGGAATACCTGCGCCCGGTGCCGGTGATCGAAGGCTTCTGGAACTGGACGCTGGTGCACAACTACGGCGCCGCCTTCAGCTTCCTGTCCGACGCGGGCGGCTGGCAGAAGTGGTTCTTCGCCGGCCTGGCCACGCTGGTCAGCGTGGTGATGGCGCTTTGGCTGCGCCTGACGCCGCGCGCCGACTGGCGCAACGCGCTGCCGCTGGCGCTGGTCATCGCCGGCGCCATCGGCAACCTCATTGACCGCGTGCGCTACGGCTACGTGGTGGACTTCATCGACTGGTACGTGGGCAAGCACCACTGGCCAGCCTTCAACGTGGCCGATTCGGCCATCGTGGCGGGTGCGGTGCTGCTGGTGCTGTTCAGCTTCAAGCCGGCCACGCCGGCCCCGAAGGCGGGATAATCGCGCCATGGACGTCCTGCTCGCCAATCCCCGTGGTTTCTGCGCCGGCGTCGACCGCGCGATCGAAATCGTCAAGCGCGCCATCGATTCGCTGGGCGCACCCATCTACGTGCGCCACGAAGTGGTGCACAACCGCTTCGTGGTGGAAGACCTGCGCCAGCGTGGCGCGGTGTTCGTCGAAGAGCTCGACGAAGTGCCGGCCGGCGCCACCGTGATCTTCAGCGCCCACGGCGTTTCGCAGGCCGTGCGCGCCGAGGCCGAGCGCCGCGGCCTGAAGGTGTTCGACGCTACCTGCCCGCTGGTCACCAAGGTGCACATCGAAGTGGCCCGGCACTGCCGCGCCGGCCGCGACGTGATCCTGATCGGCCACGCCGGCCACCCCGAGGTGGAAGGCACGATGGGGCAGTGGAAGCGCGAGTTCGGCGAAGGCCGCATCTACCTGGTCGAGGACCTGGCCTGCGTGGCCAGCCTGCAGGTGAACCAGCCCGACCAGCTGGCGTACACCACCCAGACCACGCTGTCGGTGGACGACACCCGCGAGATCATCGCCGCCCTGCAGGCCCGCTTCCCGGCCATCCAGGGGCCCAAGCACGACGACATCTGCTACGCCACCCAGAACCGCCAGGACGCCGTGCGCCTGCTGGCCGGCCGCTGCGAGGTGGTGCTGGTGGTGGGCTCGGTGAACAGCTCCAACTCCAACCGCCTGCGCGAGCTGGCCGAGAAGCAGGGCGCGCGCGCCTACCTGATCGACGGCGCCAGCCACATCGACCCGGCCTGGGTCACCGGCGTGGCCCGGGTCGGCGTCACCGCCGGCGCGTCGGCCCCGGAAATCCTGGTCCAGGGCGTGGTCAACCGCCTGCAGGAACTGGGCGCCGGCACCGTCGAACACCTCGAGGGGGAGCCCGAGGACGTGGTGTTCGCCCTGCCCAAGGAACTGCGCATCACGCTGGTGAATTGACCCCGGGGGCCGCTGGCCCGGATCTCGGCGCCTCCAGCCGAATTGCTTGCCCGGTCGCGCGGCGCCCGGTCTTCCGCGCCGCGCAGGCGTTGTTCACGGCGGCCAAGGACTAACCTGAGGAAGTTCCCGTCAGCAGCACGCCTTGAAGCCGATCGCGCCCCCGCTGCGTCGTGCGGCGGGGGCGTTAAGGAAGACCTCTACTGTCTCGACACGAATACAAGAGAGCGGGTGGCAAACAAACACGTGAGCTACGGCCTACGGCCCACTGCGGCGTCTATTCAACCAAGCATACATTGCCATCGCGGCCCGGTAATCGGAGGCTGGTAGTCGTTGCTCCAAGGCTTGCGCGAGGTTCAGGTTCTCTTTGCAGCCCACCTCCGCGCAAAGCACCGCGACTTCGAACGAATTCGTTCCGCATCCGCCAACCTTGTCGCACGTTGCCAGCGTGCTGGCACGCAGCCAGGCCTTTGTGATTTCCTCCGGCCCGTAGTTCTCCTTCATTCCCGGCAGAACCTCGTCGTATGGGAACACATTGTTCTCCATCATCAGCTGTCCCGCCGTGAAAACATCAATCGCGACGCCAGAAGTCGCAATCGTCTCCGACGCCATGGTTTCAGTCGCTGGCCAACCGTTGGTTCGCACGGAAGCCATCAGGTTGGGGCGATTCAACGTTACCTTGAACTGCTTCGGATCGTATCCCGCACAAATTTCTATCAGTCTGGCAATCGCCCAAGCCCTGGTGTCGTCAAATTCAAACCCGTCGGAGTCAGCCGGAGTAAGGTTCGGCGATGCATGGCAGTTGGCGGCCATGAATGCGAGATTTGCCTGGGCCTCGGATTCGATTCGGCCGTCAGTGGACTGCGCCTTCAACGCAGCCGCCAATGAGGATCCGTTTTCGATCGCTGTCTGGACAGGATCGACCTGTTTTCCCTTGTTGCTGGGTTTTGGGCGGCCTTCCATCATCGCTGCCGGCGCTTGCACGCCAGCCGGCGAGGCAAGTGAGTCGGACACTTCGCCGCTGCCTGCCGTCTTGTCAGGCGTTGGCTGTCTCAGCAGCCAAACCGAAGCGGAAATCGCAAGGGCGACGACTACGAGCACTACAGTGCGTCGATTCTTCATGGGCAAGTGAGAGATCCTTCGCGGGGGGCGGCTTGGATCACGGTGGACCCTGTCGCGCCCATAGCCATCCATATTTCAGTGCCGCCGTCATCATAGGTTATTTGGACGGCGCCCTGAACAGGTCGGCCTCCACGCGCAACTTGGTAGTGGCGGAGATCTTCGTTTGCGTGATTGCGCCGGTCGTCAACGCCCGACGTGCAGTTCGCATTGTAGCCAGTCAACGGAGAATCAGGCACGTCGGTCGCCGGCGGTTCGGCATCGTCACCCCAGAAAAGAACCATGTCGTCGAGCTCTCCGTTGTAGGTCGGACCGAACGAGTCAAAATACCCAGCGCACTCCATGCCGGTGCAGAGCACGGTCCACTTGCTCGGGAGGCCGGTTCCTTGGACCGGGACGACAGGAAGAACGGTGGTAGCGGTCGAAATGCTCGACGCAGAGGCCATCACGGTCAGTGCTACGGCGCAAAGGAAAGATTTGGTTTGCAAGATTAATCCCCGGTCTTGGTTTTTTTTGGTGCAGGAAGGGCGCCGATTTCCCGCACTTCCAGTGCGGCAGTCGGGTTTCGGATGGGTATAGAGGTGGCGTTCGCGCTTTTCTCATGATCAGTGCTCAGGACGGATAGCACTTCGGTTCGCCGGAGCACAATGTGCAAGGGCCTTGTGAATCCCAGGAAACACAGGCGCCATCACGGACGAACGCGAAGCATCGCTTTCCAAATACGTATTTCGCGCATGAAAGAACCATGAGAGTTAGCGAATCTGGTCATTGCGAGGGTAGAAACGCTGACGTGGTTAGCAGGACAGTTCGCTGTTGGTGTGTGCGGTCGCCCAGACCGGGCGGTGGTCGACATCCCGGGCGGGTGCTTTCTCTTGGGTGGCACTGCCTTTCAGCCAGCAGTCGGTCCTCCGTCGCTTGGTCTTCAGCAGCGCTACGTCCTCACGCTGGCGCCAACGTTTCGCGTCCGTTCCAACGCGCAGTTCGCGGCAGCGTCCGCGCCACTGGGCGATCCAGTAACTTTGATTGAGCGGTCCTGGGCGCCTGCCCGGCTGCCCGGCTGCCCGGCTGCGCGGCTGCCCGGCTGCGCGGCTGCGCGAGGTCCGGTGAGGGCCGAGAATTGCTGGCGATCCAGGCGGCTGGATCGCAACTCCTGATCGACCGCCTGCCGGGCGGCGTTCTGGGCCGTGCCGGAGGCCCGTGGGACATTCAATCCGTAGGACAGGAAGACAAAGGGGCCGTCTTTGCTGAGCCAGTCCTGATCGACGGCGCCAGCCACATCGACCCGGCCTGGGTGCTGGGCGTGGCCCGGGTCGGCGTCACCGCAGGCGCCTCGGCCCCGGAAATCCTGGTCC
>FSSH01003650.1_pt1 | contig 11396 bp, 7 predicted proteins | sample 1166101 | NCBI WGS metagenome assembly FSSH01 (sample SAMEA32972668, study PRJEB13176) | freshwater metagenome | biome: Drinking water system; feature: Biomass in drinking water that filtered by 0.45 um membrane; material: drinking water | place: USA | collected 2012-12-20 | depth 0 m | reverse complement strand
TTTTGGTGCGAGTAAAAATAAATTCGAACTGGTTACTGTCCAAGTTGGAAGGACTGAAGAAAGTCCAGAATTTGGTTTTTTCACGCACCTTATCTCTGTAATTTATACACAGTAGGATAGCAGAGAAACGGGACCCTCGATTACAACAATTCTGAGCGAATCTATTGGTTGATTTTTTTTTATGTTTGTCGGTACTTGGCGAGATCGCGGGTGGTCGCGGCGGGGTCGTTGGACCAGACCCGGGCTTGAATGATGAGGTGGTCTTTCTTGAACGCGGCGACAAAGTCGGCGAATCGACACCATTGCGCGCAGGAGAAGCGCTCCACGGCCTGGCCGGCAAGCGTCGCCTGCTCAAAGTGGAAGGTGATGGAATCCAGGATGTCGCGGACGCAATGGCTCCCGTCGTAGTTCCGACGATAAGAGCAGAATACTATGGCATCGGCCAGCCGATTCCTCGCCAGCTGCAGCTCGCGCGCGTGGGTAGTAAAGTGGACGGTCGCCTGTGCGAGGTTATGGAGCTCGTCGCTCATGATCTGGCTTTGTATTCTTCGGAAAAATATGAAAAGAGGGCGCGAAAAAAATCAGAGTAGGAGGGGAAGGCGCGTCGGGCGATCACGAGCGCGGACGCGAAGGTGAGGGCGGAGAACACGAGGATGTGTCCCGGCAGGATCATAAAGATGACAGCTGCGCGCCATAGAAACGAGAAGTGCTGGGCTTCGGTGAAGTTGCGCGACACGCGGGCGTGGAACCACTTGAACACGAAGGCGTTGCCGATCCAGAACAGCATTTCGCGAGTGAGCGTCAGCCCGCTGGGGATCGTGCACGAGATAAGTGCGAAGCCGATGAACGTGGATGTCAAGTCGAAGAACCATTTGGGTTTGACTTCGACTTGGGTGGTGGGTGGGTCTCCGGCGCCCATGTTCGTTTAGTCGTTCTTTCCCAGTCGGTGGCGCAGGATTTCGTGCGAGGCGTAAACGGTGCCGATTACCGCAATCCCGAGGAGCACGGGAACGGGGATCGCAAAGATGAAATGGAGGGTGCTGAGGATCCCCACGAAGAACAACGCACAGCACAGCAGCAGCGCGGACTCGGACACACCGATCATCCTTTTCTCGACTTTGAAAATCTGACAAGGAGTTTTAGTATCGAAAAAAAAATAAAGTGGGGACGCTGCTACTTGACGGCGTTGATCAAGACGTTCAGCTCGGTCTTCTTTCCCGACAGCTCCGACTTGTGCGAGTCCCAATGGATGTCCGCCTGCTTCTCCATTTCCTTGAGCCGGGTGTAGTAGTCGGGCGACTCGAGGAGGTGGGCGAGAGCGATCTTGATGGTAACGGGAATGGAGTCCCTGGTGATGTTGAGACGGGTATCGAGTCTGCTGCCGTGCTCCATCTCGACGCGATAGCCCATGACGAGCTGCTCGCGCAGCCAGGGAGGCACGTCGGTCTTGAAGGTGATGCCGTGGAGGGCAAAGTAGCGCGAGATGATGGGCTCGACGTCGTCCATTGTCGCGCTTGGTTACATGAAGCGTTGCCATTTATTCCTTGTCTTTTTTGCGCTGACTAACGCGCGAGCGCCGGAACACCTGCACCAGCGTGATGAGGAGGAGCAGCCCGGCCGTGCCGCTGAAGATGATGAAGAGCAGCTGATACAAGCGCAAGCGCCGCTGCTCGTCGATCACGTGGTTCCTGAGGCACATCACGTCGTTCTCGGGGCAGACGCAGTCGGGGTCGTCCGGGCCGCAGCAGTCGCAGATGTAGTGCCAGTTGGGCGGCGCGCAGGTGGTGTCGTTGTTGGGCACCACGACCACGGCGCTCTCGTTGTTGCACGCGGGGTTGGCGTTGATGACCGTGACGTCGAAGACCTGCTCGCACAGCTGCAGGTTCTGGGAGATGGTGTCGATGTGCACGACGGTGTTGTCCTGGGCGATGTAGACGGTGAAGTCGCGGGCGTCCACCTCGCGCTGGTCGAGCCGCTGGCACTCGCAGTCGACCTTGCCGTCGCCCGGATAGCGGGAGGCGCGGCCGGTCATCCGCACGATCTCGAGCAGCACGTCCTCCTCAAAGTAGAGCGGCACCTCGTCATCGGGCACGGACCTGAGCGTGTAGTCGCGCGACCCCATCGAGGGCACGCAGACGAAGGTCTCGCCGGGGTTGATGCCCGAGTCGCACTCTGTGCAGTCGAGGCCGGCCCAGCCGACGAAGCACTGGCAGTTCTCCGACACGTAGTCCCACACGCCGTTCTCGCAGGTGTCCGCCGAGAAGAAGTCGACCGCGTCGCTGCGGGAGGCGACGTCTCGCGTCTGGAAGAGGCAGGCAAAGTAGTCGAGGTCGAAGAGCGGCGCCGCGCAAGGAGCCTGGGTGCACTCGCCCGGGCCGAAGATGCCCGCGTTGTAGGTCTTGAGCATGATCGCGTACGACTTGTAGAGCCGCGCCGCCTGGACGTTCGAGGCCAGCTCGAGGTCGCAGGTGAGGAGCAGCGTCTCCACGGCGGGGAGGATGTCGAGGACGGTGGCTGGCAGGCAGGCCCCGTTGGCGCTGTTGAGGGTGGCGGCCAGCCACTCGTGGAAGAGGGCGATCCAGACGGTGCGCGCCCGCTTCTGCGACCAGTAGAAGTAGGTCTGGTCGCACGCCACCGCGTCCTCGAGGCCGTCGGGCCAGGTGAACTGCTGGGCGGGATTGCGGCAGCGGCTGTTGTGGAGCGACCACCAGACGAAGGGCACCGTGCACCCTCCCGAGCAGTAGTCCGGGTCGCAGGCGCGATCGACGTAGACGGGCACGCATTCGGCGGTCGAGAGCGTGAGCGGCGTGCACTGACCGTACTGACAGGAGGAGTTGAGATAAGAGCAGTCGAGCAGCTCTCCGGGCACGCAGATGCCCGACTGGCACGTGTCGTTCGCAGTGCAGGGGTTGTTGTCCGCGTTACAGGCCACGCCCTCGTTGACGGTGGTGGCGACGCAGGTGCCGCTCAGCGGGTTGCACACTCCGTAGGTGCAGGTCGAGTCGAGGTGGCCGCAGTGGACCAGAGTCCCCGCGACGCAGTTGGAGTTGTAGCCCGAGCAGTGGTCCCGATCGCTGCACAACGATCCGTCGTCGCACGGAGTGAGCTCGTTGGCGTAGTGGGGCGCGCATCGGCCGGACTGACAGGACGAGAACGGCACGCACTGCCCCTCCTCGCCGCTGACGCACGGGGTGTTTTCCTTCTTGGGTCTCGCGATGCACTCCTTTTTCTCCTCGTCGCAGACTCCCGTGGTGCACGGGCCGTTCAGGTCGGAGCAATCGCGCGTGGTCGTGGGCAGGCATCGTCCGCGCTGGCAGGTGTTGGCAGTGCAGAAAAGAGAACCCGGGCACGGGGTGTCGTCCTGCTCAAACTCGTTGTCGGGGCAGTAGTCTCCCCATCCCGAGCAGTACTCGGGCACGTCGCATCCGCCCGGAGCGGCTTCCCGGCAGATCGTGCCCTCTCGATACCTTCGCACGCACTGTCCGCGCTCGCACACGTCCTCCCCCGAACAGGGGCCGCGGGGGATGTCGGTGTAGCAGGGCAGGCCGTCGGGCAAGTCCTCGGTGACGCAGGCGCCGTCGTCGACGCAGACGTTCACCTGGCAGCTCTGCTTGGGGATGAGGTCGCAGGGCGAGAACTGCCCGGTGACGCAGACGCCGCCGTCGCACCGATCGCCCAGCGTGCAGCCGTCGCCGTCGTAGCAGAAGTCGTGGTTGCAGGCGGTGGGCGCGACGCAGCCGCCGGTGTCGGGGTCGCAGGTCGTCGCGGCGTCGCAGGCGCAGTCGTGGGCGCACGAGATGTTTTGAACGACGTTGCAGACGCCGTTGTGGCATTCTGCGCGCTGGGTGCACTTGCTGTCCGGGAGCGCGCACTCTGCTCCGTTCTCCTCGAAGACGTACTCGCAGGCGCCGGTGCGGGGGTTGCACCCCGCGCTCTCGCGACAGGGAGCCGACTGGTCGCACTCGAGGGCGCGGACTGTGAGACAGTGGCCCTTGCCGTCGCACCGCGACTCGAGCGCGCAGAGATCGTGGTTCTGGCAGGTGATATTACCTGCGGGCATGTGCCGGCACTGCTGCAAGTCAAAGTCGCATTCGTCGATGGTACACTCGTTGCCGTCGTCGCAGTTCGGAGGTGGCGCGATGTGGCAGGAGCCTGCGAAGCAGAACTCTCTCCCGTTGCAGAACTCGTTGTCGTTGCACCCCGCCAGTGCTGTATCATCTGCGACGTAAGCGCAGAAGCCCGCCTGGCACGTGGCCTGCTTGCAGGCAAAGTAGGGGCAATCGCGGTCCTGGGCGCACGGACTGCACACGTTGTTGCTGGTGTTAACGCAGCCAAAGTAGGAGAGGCAGTAGGTCGGCTCGCAGCGATGATCGTAGGAGCAGTTGTACGGAGTGCCGCCGGTGCACTGCCCGCTCTGGCAGGTGGTGGCGACGGTACAGGCGTCGTCGTCGTCGCAGAAGGTGCCATCTTCGACCTGCTCGTAGACGCAGCCCAGCTCTTGGTCGTAGCGCGGACGCACGCACTTGTTGTTGGTGTGAGGACAGTAGACGGGATCCGCATCAGTACACACGCCCGCGAGACAGATGCTGCTGGCCACGGTGACGTTGGGCATGGTGTTGGGGCTGATGCAGGGCGTGAAGTCCGGCAGGGGCTGGTGGGCGCACAACCCGCTCGTCTTGTTGCAGACGCCTTGCGCGTGACAGGAGTCGGGACTGCGACAGAGCACGGGATCGGCGCCGACGCACTCGCCTGCCGAGCAGGAGGAGGACTGAGTGCACGGGTCGCCGTCGTCGCAGGAGAAGCCGTCGTCGAAGTAGACCGGCACCAGCTCCCCCGTCTCGGGGATGCACACTGCCCCGCTTATGCATCCGGCAGATGGAGGATAGCTCACCGCATCCGAGACGGCGATGCAGCTCCCAGAGACGCAGATACTGTTCTTGCACTTGTTGAGCAGGTTGCATGGAAGACCGTCTCCGACGGGTATCGCCACGCAGGTGCCGTTGAAACAAGTATAGGAGTCGACGCATTCTGGAGGCGTCGGACAGACCAGAGGCTCTTCAACGCAGACGCCGCGGTCGTTGCAGACGCCTTCGTTGAGACAGGGATCGCCGGTGCCGCAGTTGACGCCCACGTTCACGGGAGTGACGAGACAGGTGGGGCTGCCTCCTTCGTCGACGCAGGCGTACTCGCGACAGGTGGTGTCGTCGGGACAGGAGAATGGCGCGCCGACGCACTCCCCAGCCACGCACGCATCGCCCGTGGTGCACACGCTACCGTCGTCGCAGGGACCCGGCGGGGCGGGGACGTGGACGCAGCCGGTAAGCGAGTCGCACGAGTCGATGGTGCAGGGGTTGCGGTCGTCGCAGTCCATGGGGCCCTGGGAGACGCAGACGCCGTTGCCCGTGCACACCTCGTTGCCGTTGCAGACGTCGCCGTCGGCGCAGGAGAAGCCGGCCGGCTCGGCGATATAGCGGCACTGGCCGCGCACGCAGTTGGCCTGCTGGCAGGTCTGGGGCGAGCAGTCCGCCGTCTCGTTGCACGCGGCGCAGTTGAGGATGGGGACGTTGAGGCAGCCCGAGTCGGCCAAACACAGGTCGTCGGTGCAGTCGTTGAGGTCGTCGCAGTTGATCCAGATGCCGCCCGGCACGCACGTCCCGTCTGGAGCGCAGACGTCGCCCACCGTGCACGTGTTGTTGTCGTCGCACGCCTGCCCCGCGAGCGCGCGCTCGACGCATCCCGACACCGGGTCGCAGACGTACTCCGTGCACGGGTTGGTGCTGACTGGGCAGACGAGGGGGCTGCCTTCGACGCAGCTGCCGAAGAGACAGTAGTAGTTACTGGCGCAGGCGTCGGCGCTGACGTTGCAGCGGGTGTACGCCTCCACGTGCAGGGCGTAGCAGCCGCCGAACGGGTCGCAGACGCCGACGGTGCACTCGCTGTCGAAGGAGGAGCAGTTGATGGGCGTGCCGCGGCACTGGCCGTTGACGCAAAAGTCGTCGACGGTGCAGCTGTCGTCGTCGTCGCAGGGGTCGCCGTAGTCGTCGGGTACGAAGCGACAGGCGCCGTCGATGCACTGGGAAAAGTAGCACTCTGGAGAGGCAGGACAGGAGATGAGAGATCCGGCGCAGACGCCCGTCTGCGTGTTACACACGTCGTTTTCGGTGCACGAGTCGCCGTCGTCGCAGGTAATGGGAGTGCTGACGAAGGACCAGTCGGTGGGAGACGCGGTGGCGTTGCACACGAGACAGTCGCACTCGGGATTTGCGTCTCCGTCAGACCAGCAGCGCCCGTCGATGCGGCAAGCGCCAGGCGCGATTGCGTGTTGGCAAACTCCCAAAGGCGAGACGCACGTGTCGACGGTGCACTCGATGTAGTCGTCGCAAGTCTTGTTTTGTCCGACGCATTCGCCCTCGATACACGAGTCGTACAAGGTGCAGGCGTCGTCGTCGTCGCACAACCCGCTGCGCACGATGGCGTCGCATTGTCCCGTGGAAGAATTGAACTCGTAGCGGACGCAAACGGAGGGATCGATGACGGGACATGGGATGTGAACATGTTCACACGCGCCCCCCACGCCGCACTGGCCGAACGAGCAAGGCACGCTAATCAAGGGCTCAAAGTCGAAGACGCAGCGACCGTATGGTTCTTGGCACGTGTCAAAGGTGCATTCGTTACCGTCGTTGCATGTGATCTGTTGTCCCGAGCATATTCCGGCAATGTTGCACGAATCGTTGATGGTACATGCGCTACCGTCGTTGCACGAACTGTTCGCGGGACGCTGCGTAATGTTACAAAAGTTGTAAATACCACACGTAGCCACATCGCACCGTCCAACCGACACGTTCGCGCAGTCTGCGTCGACGAGACACGGGATAAGCACGCATCCTTCATCGACGGCGCCGTTGCAGTCGTTGTCGATGCTATCTCCGCAGATTTCCGGCACAGGCAGCACTTCTCCGACGCACGTGATTACCGGCGTGGGACCGGTGCCGTTGCACGATCGCGCCCCACCAACGCACGCGCCGAGGCCAACGTTGCACGGACCCGTCGATCCCGCTACCGGCGTGTTAACGCAAGCACTGTGGAAATTACTACACGAGTCGATGGTGCACGAGGTGGCGTCGTCGCAATTGATAGGTGTTCCAGGAATGACGGCGCCATTACTCGGATTGCACGTCTCAAGTCCGTTGCAATAAAGACCGTCGTCGTAGACGATGGCGGGCCCTCGAAGACACGTTCCGTTTGTCGCGCACTGGTCGAGAAAGCACAGATTTCCGTCGACGGTGCACGACGTGCCGCCTGGAAGGATATTGCTTGGACACGACACAGTTGCTCCCGTGCAAGTGGTATTAACGGTGCACGTACTGGTGGACACCGCGCACACGTAACCGAACGGATAGAGGGCGTCGGAGGGACACGCGATAGCGAGACCCGTGCAGTTCTCCGGGATGTCGCAAGGGCCCGCTGACGCGCGACAGACGGTGGTCGACGGCAGGTAAAGATCGGCTCCGCAGGTCTGGGAGACGCCGTTGCAGTAGTCCGGAGTGTCGCACGGGCCTTGCGCGGGGCGGCACACGACCGAGGAGTTGTAGATGACGTCGACGCAGTCCACCGACGTGCCCGAGCAGACGTCCTGCGGGTCGCAATCTCCGGCTGAGACGCGGCACACCGTGCCCGCTGTCTGGTAGGCGTCGAGAGGACAGGCGACGTCGACGCCTGTGCAGAACTCTTGAAGGTCGCATAGTCCGGCCACGTCGCGGCACATGAATGCATTTGGCCGCAGCACATCGACTGGACACAGTGCGCTCGATCCCGTGCACGTTTCGGCGAGGTCACAGTCGCCGGCGGCGGGACGGCACTCAACGCTGCTGGCGAGGTACGCGTCGACGGGACAGTTGGCGCTCAATCCCGTACAGTTTTCTGCGACGTCGCAGTCGCCGGCTGTTGCGCGACAGACGTAATCGACGGGGTGGAGTGTGTCGACCGGGCACGCGCCGCTGCTTCCGGTGCATGTCTCTGGTACGTCGCACGGGCCGGCTCCTGCCCGACACACCGTGCCTGCGGTGACAAAGAAGTCGATCGGGCAGGTCGCGTCGACGCCCGTGCAGTATTCGGCGATGTCACAGATGCCCGTGGAGTTTCTGCACAGACGGGTGTTAGTGTAGAGAGTGTCTGCAGGACATCCCGTCGCCACGCCGTCGCAGAACTCAGGAATGTCGCAGACGCCCGCGGCAGGGCGGCACTGCACACTCGAGTTGTAGACCACGCTTGCAGGGCACACAGCGCTCACTCCAGTACACACGCCGGGCGAACTACACGCGCCGGGGGCTGGACGGCACTCTGTGCCAAGGGTAAGAAACGCGTCGGACGGACACACGCCGGAGACGCCCGTGCATGTTTCGGCGACGTCGCAGTTCCCGGCGGATGCGCGACACACCACCGTCGAGTTGTACACGACGTCCGTGGGACACGAGGCGTTACCGAATATACAAAACTCCGGAGAGTCGCACGTGCCTGCAGCAGGTCGACACTGCACCGTTGAATTGTGGAAGGCGTTCGTTGGACAGGTGGCGGAAGATCCACTGCACGTCTCGGCTGGATCGCACAGACCAGTTGAAGCGCGACACGTGAAAGACGGTGTGCGAAACAGACAGACATTAGAGCAACATGACGTCGCGGCTCCATTTGTACCGCTGCCGGCGTCGCAGTCCTCGCCAAAGTTGATCACCGAGTTGTTGCAGCAAGAGCCCGTGATTGTGCGCGCGACGTAGTCGTAGGTGGTGCTGGCGTTACACAGCGGAGACCGGAACCACACCACCACGGATCCCGTGATGGCGCCCGACAAGAAGATGTGCGTGGCGTTGCCGGTGACGACCAGTCCTCCTAGCGCCGAGTAGTTGTACAACGACCAGAGTTGCGCATAGTTGCCGTCCACGCTGTTGTTGTACAACTGCAGGGTGGAGTAGGAGATGGTCGCGGCGGTGCATACGGGCGAAACGTACGTGAGAGACGGAAGGGTGGTGCTGACGGGAGCCGAGCAGTTCGAAGTGCAGCAGCCTCCAAGCAGGCCGTTGCTGGCGCCCGCGTCGCAGCTCTCTCCCACGTCGACGATGCCGTCTCCGCAAATGGGCGGGCAGTAGCACGACAAGTTCTGCGCCTGCTCGATTTGTATGTTACAAACCGTGTTGACGGAAGGGGCCGTTGTACAGTCAAAGTCGCGAACGGTGACGTTCTTTGGTTTGGGAGTTAGCAAGTCGCCACACACTGCGTTGCAACTGTTGTAGCCAAGCCGACAATTGTCAAAGCAGGTTGTCTGACCTGTCGAATCGTAGTAGAAGCACGGATAGAGACTGCAGTCGCACCGCGTTCTCCCGTTGCCGACGCCCAGGCGGTTTGAACAAAAGGTGTTGCCTGCGTCGCCGTAGCACGCGCACGGATTCGACTTGGACACCATGAACAGGTAGCGTTCGTATTCAAAGGCGAGCAGCGGGCTGTTGCAGTAGACAATGCGAAAGTTGACCTTCATCGTGCCCATCCAGCTGGCGTCCCAGACGAGGTTCGAGGTCGTGCCTGTCTGCACGACTGAAAAGTCGACATTGTTGGCCCAGGTGTAGTTGACCGGGGTCGCAGACACGATCTCCCACTGCACGGGGAAGTTGAGCAACGCGCTGTTCATGTCGATCAGACTCATGTTGAGATTGTAGCCGAAGCCTGCGGTCACCGTGTATGTTCCATTGAGCGGGAAGGGGTTGACGGGCGGCGCGGACAGGGCGCTAGTGCAGTTGTTCAAGCAGCACGAGCCCGGCGTGGTGCTGTCGCATTGTTCGGTGGCGTCGACGATGTTGTCGCCGCAGACGGGCCCGCACGTGCAGTTCACCCAGTTGGCCACGGGGTTTCCTGCGCCGCTATTACAGCCGCCCAGCGTGCAGGCTACGCCAAACGGATCTGTTTCGCGTCGTTGAATGGAAAACGACACCGGCTTTGGCGAGAAGACGTCCGGGCATGCCTCTGCGCAGGTGGAGTAGCCGGTATTTGAGTAGCAGGCGCCACTCAAACAGCCAGGGATTGTGCCGCTGCTGCTGCTTGTGCGAAAGCATGTGACTTTGCTGCAATCGCACCGATAAGTCGGGGTACCGGCGGGAGTGCCCGCGCCCACCGTTGGCGAGCAGTGCGGGCCAGCGCCCGAGTCCGCGCAGTAGTCGCAATTGCACTTTGGAATCCAGATCGTCTTCCAGAATCGATAGGTGCTCGGTGACCCGAACCCGCAATAGTCGACCTCGAAGGTGACGTTGACGCCGCCGATGAACGCCGAACTGAAGCGCAAGTACGAGCTTGTTGCGTTGGTGAAGATGGTGCCGCCCGCTTTATCGCTGTAGTAGGGACGATCCGTTTCGCCGACGCCCTGGTACCAGGTGTTGACGCTGACCACGGAGAGACTGTCTGCGCGCATGTTCATCGAGCCGAGGCCGATTTCGCTCAAGCCATAGGTTCGCTGATTGCGACAGACGGGAAAGGATGTGTTGGGTCCGCCTGGGTTGAAGGCGAGGCAGTCTGTCGTGCAGCAGAAGCCAGGGCTGCCGTTTTGTGCGCCCGCGTCGCACACCTCGCCTGGGTCGATGACGCCATTTCCGCACACCGCGTACGCGACGCCGATGTAGCAACACACCAGCGCGAGCGTGAGAGCGGCGCGCATATCTTGTTACATTCTTTTTTTTTTTTGGATTGGCGTATTTTAGTGGATAAAAAATCAAGCAGGCACCACGTCGACGCCGTCGGGCGCCTTGCCGGCGACGCAGAATTGATCGTGCATGGCCTGGAGATCGGGGCAGGGCAGAAGCTTGAGGACGAGACGATAGTCGTTGATGTTGGTCGACGGAGAATTGGGGGTGATGCACTCCATCACGCGGCAGATGTCCTTGTTCAGGTTCTTGCAGATGATGGAGCACTCGTCGGGACAAGGGAGGCAGTTGGAGGGAATGGCGGCCGCGGCGGCCTCGAGTGCCACGGCGACGAGGAAGCAGACGATCAGAATCTTGTGCATTGTTGCTTTGTTTTGTTGCGCTCAGAGAGAACATATCTATTTGCTTTTAAGACGTCGTTTTTTTGATGCAAAATAAACTTGTCTCCATGGCGTCCACCGCGCAGTGCGAGCTGTGCGACTTGATCCATCCGACGACCAACCTGATCAGCAACGAGCCCAGCTGCCCGCACAAAGCCTGCGCTCCGTGTCTGTCTTCCTACGTCGACGGCATGAACATTTTCGGCATGCTGTCGCTGGGCTGCTGGTACAACAACTGCGAGCAGCCTCTGGCCTGGCACGTCGTCGCCCTCCGCGACTACCGACCTTGACGTTTTTTGTCATTCTGACAAAATCGAGGGACTGAAGAAAGTCCAGA
>FSSH01003659.1_pt4 | contig 11410 bp, 5 predicted proteins | sample 1166101 | NCBI WGS metagenome assembly FSSH01 (sample SAMEA32972668, study PRJEB13176) | freshwater metagenome | biome: Drinking water system; feature: Biomass in drinking water that filtered by 0.45 um membrane; material: drinking water | place: USA | collected 2012-12-20 | depth 0 m | reverse complement strand
GGTCCGTCATGGAGTACATACTTGGGAGCCGCTTCCCGGCGTTTCAAGCTGGCTTCATAAACACCGGTTTCGTCCCAGACCTTCTGAATCTCCACTTCCCTAACGGCGCTATTGGCTTTCATGGGAAATGCCGTTTGGGGCAGGTTCACGCTATAGGTCGACTTCTCTTTCATGCTCTACTCCAAAAACAAAAACGCCAGCGTTTGGCGCCGGCGGTATCTCTCTAAGACTACGCCAGCTTGATTAGCATTCAATAATAATATTCCGGATAATATTCCGCACTGACACAATCTCCTCGCCAGAGCTAAGGATAGAGCCGGGGAACCCCGGTCGTCAATAAATCTGCAAGAAGCGTAAACATATAGTTGGTTGGCAACCGCAAACCACTTTTCATCCTCCCGGGCGAACCCGCGCCGGTTCTGGTATCGCCAGCGGTAGCAGGGCAGGTTAGAGCTAAAGTAAGCACATTCTTCTGCTGTAAAATAAGCGAGTTGAAACTTACCATCCAACAATCTGCAGGAAACAATTACAAAATGGACAAACTGGAAAAGGTGGCCCGGGAAGCAGCCCTTCGTGCCGGTGAACTGCAAAAATCACGGCTGGGCAAGATCAAATCCCTTGATTACAAGAGCGCCTTTAACATAGTTACCGATGTTGACAAGGCAAGCGAAGCTTTGATCATCGAGACCCTCACCCAGGAATTTCCCGACGCCTGTTTTCTGGCCGAGGAAAGCGGCGAGTCGGGCAGTAAGTCCGGGCGCCGCTGGATCATCGATCCCCTTGACGGCACCACCAATTTCGCCCACTCCTATCCGTTTTTCTGCGTGTCCATCGCCTGCGAAGAGGACGGTCAGGTGGTGCTGGGGGTGGTCTATAATGCCGTCGCCTCCGAGATGTTTGTAGCCCGAAAGGGACAGGGCGCCACTTTGAACGGCGAAAAGATAAATGTATCAATGCGCACAAGCCTGGAGACCAGCTTGCTTGCCACCGGCTTCCCGCCCGATACCTTGAAGAGTGTGCATCACAACATGGACAGCTTCCGCGCCATCACCAATATGTGCCACGGCGTCAGACGGGACGGCTCAGCCGCTCTAGATCTTTGCTTTGTAGCCAGCGGCCGCCTCGATGGTTTCTGGGAGAGAAAACTTTCCGCCTGGGATGTGGCAGCCGGTGCCTTAATCGTGGAAGAAGCAGGCGGCAAAGTAAGCAATTTGGAAGACGGCCCGCTGGATATGATGAGCGGTCATATACTTGCCACCAACGGCAAAATTCACGAAGAAGTAGTGAAGGCCCTGGCCGCTTCGAGAACCGAGACTGTAGCAAGCTGAAAAGAACTGGCAAGTAAAAGCTCCAGGAAGCTTTCATGAACGGCGAATTGCAGGCAAAGAAGTTTGAGTTGAAGCAAGAGTTGCTAATGCCACTGATGCTGCTGTTCCTCTTCACTACAAGCGCAGCAATGTGGATATGCGGAGTTTCTTTCGTTTCCGAACCGCTGGATATGGTGCAAGTGTTTCTGCGCTACTTGCTTCCAATTGGCTTCTATTATTCCTTGCGGAATACGCCCTGGTTTCCCTTCAGAAATACAGTTCAGAAACTCTCGTTTGCAACGTCCCTCCTTTGCATCATCGGACTTATGGTAAATATATGGGGTGGAGAACTTAACCCGAACTTTCGACGTTCCAGGACAAGTGCAGAGGAAGGCTCCAGCTATCGTTCAGCCGTCAATACCTGGCACACGATTCTCCAGAAAGACTATTTTCGATCAAAAGATCTGACAATACTTCTAGAAGCAATCACAGAGGCTGACCTTCGAGGCGACGTACGAACCCTCCGATTATCTTATGACAGGACTGTTTTTGGCTTTCTTCGGCAGTCTAAGCAAGTATGTAAATTGACCGGTTTGAGCAACGCTCAATTCACTATCAACCAGGAATAAAAGAAATTAACACTGCAGGCAAGCAGCTGCTTAGCGCCAGAAAAGCAGGTGGAGAAGACATTTAGCATTGACTTCAGCGGAGTGAAGCCGTGCATTTTAAAAGCGGATTGAGGAAGGGGTCATAGTTGAGCCGAACCGTACCGCTCAAACACGCTCAAATCAATACCATTTAATACTGGATGCTTCGCCGTTGATTCGGCAAGTCGCTCCCACAGCTTAACCACGTCGCTTTTCAACAAATCGGACTCATCTGCGCTGTTCATAAAAAAATCGATATCAATTAAAACTTCAGAGATAATGCCTGATTGAAGTCTTTGCCAAAACTCCGAACCGGAAATAACAAGTTGATTACCGGCAATCTACAAATACTGGCAAAAGGCAATGGCTTGCTCTAACGTAAAATAGTCAAAAAAAACGTTTGACTACAAATGTCCCGCTCTCTGCATTGGAACCTATGTAAATAACACCTCCGCATCCAAATTGACCGGACGGCTGCATTAGGAGGTCCACAATCCAGGGTTCCAAGTGTAGTCTTCTGAATACCATTGGAAAATCATTTGCAGTAAGCAACAACATCATTTCTCACACTCTTTCTCTGCAACCAGCACAGTCTGAGGCAAATTTAGGCTCTGGAAGGGATCAACTGTCACAAGAAAGTGCCGTTTAGCAGGGCTGGAACTTCCTTTTCCATAGGAGGGAAAGGGAGCAGACTTAGTAATTGCCAGCTCGGCACAATAGTCCACCTTACCCAGCCCGCATGATTGAATCTTCTTCCAATGGAGCAAAGCTCCGCTCTTAGCAATCGACACCTCAAAAATGACAGGCTTTCCAACCGGAGTCATGGGCGGGAACAGATTACGCCTAATTAGTTTTGCAATAGCCTCCGAGTAGCCAGAACTTTGCGCATGCTTTAAAACCATTGGCGTAGTTCCCTGAGCAAATACTGATTGCGAATTGACACCCATGAATACTAGAAGGAGCAGCGAAGTGCCAAGTTTTCGTTCTAAGTTTAGTGAGTTCATCAGCATCAACAATCCATAGTCACAATTACAAACCGCTGTTTCTCAACGAAACATCTCTTTCCCTCTAGGAAGTGTAACGTCTCAAAGTCCCCCTACCAGCCTTAGGAGCCCGAATCGGCAATTTTGCGCTTATAAGTACCGAACCAGGCACCAACAGTAATACCAAGCACTTCCATAAGCATGCGGGGTGAATCGGTTAAAACATTCACCTTGGAACCTTCCATGTTGTTCCAATTAATGGCTACCTCATGCAGCTTGTATCCTCTTAGCCTGGCTATATAGAGCAACTCCACATCAAAAGCATAACCATTCAGGCGCGCCACCGAGAAAATATCCTGGGCGGCATTGCGTTCGAATAGTTTAAAGCCGCACTGGGTGTCTTTAACACCAGGCAAAAGCAGCGATTGCACAATCAAGTTGAAAGTGTTGCCGATGTATTTGCGGTAGAAAAGAGCGTTCACCTTAGCCGTAGGATCTTCCTTGGCACGAGAACCGATCACTACTTTGTAATCAGGCTTCATGCCTTCCAGAAGCCGCTCAACTTCTTCAATGGGTGAGCTGCCGTCGGCATCATTCATCAAGAGATAATCGCCACGGGCCTTGAGCATGCCGGTGCGCACGGCAAAGCCCTTGCCTTGATTAGGTGCATAAGATACCAGACGAATCTTTTCTTGCTCACCCTCGTTCTCAGACTCCACTTGATGACGGGCGAATTCCTCCACCACTTCACAAGTACCGTCATGACTGCCGTCATCTACAACGAGAATTTCATAAGTACGACCGGTCTCTTTGAGAGTTTTCTCCAGATAGCCGTAAACAGAGGAGAGAGTAGCCGGCAGACGGCGCTCTTCGTTATAGGCAGGGATGATGACCGATAAATCTGGCATCTAAGAAAGAGGAACCCAAAAGGTACACTCTATCTAAATACCCTATTTCCCTTCTACTTGTTCAACAGGTAAAGCTAGAGTTGACAAAGGATCGAAACGAGACTGCAAACTGCCGCGCATTCTGTCGTAATCCATGAGGCTATAGGGAATTCTGCGATTTTCAACTCTCAGTCGGCTCTGGTAGGTCTTGAGGGTTTCAGCAGAACCATTGGCAGGGCTGAAGGGACTGATGCGGTTCTTAGGATCGTAGGCGGAACCGGCGTTCCAGGAATTGGTGGTTTCAATGGCACCAATAAATCCGGTAGCCAGAGCCGTGCTCTGCATTGTATTGCCTAGAGCCATTTTGTAAGGCTCTATCACTCTGGGCAAGGTAATGCGATCAAGCCCTTTTACCGGCGTAATGCGAGCTCCGAACTGACCGAAGGCAGCGTTGAAGGCTGTATTTGTACCGATATTCTTGAGACTCTCATTCCAGGTTATAGCCTGTTCGCTGGTCCATCTATCGCCCATCTCCTGGGTAACGGCACCGCTAAAGGCAAGAGGAGAAATCTTGAGGGTGTTGACGCCGTAGGTGAGAGCAGCATTGCCGCTTCTGGCAAGAAGACTCATCGTGGCCGCTTCTGTGGCCTTCACTGTACCGGTGGCGGCAATACCGTGTCCGAGAGCAATGGCGAAAGTAGGTACAGCGGCACCGATGGCGGCAGTCTTGCTGCCGATGCGCCAGCCGGCAGAAAAGTCTTTGGAGAAGTCGGCCTTGTCGTAATCCTTTGTGACTCCCATCCAGTCAGCAGCATGGTGTGCTCCGGAGTAGAAGAGACCGGCGGAAGCGCCGCCGGCGGCAATACCACCAACGGTGCCGACCACGAGCAAGCCGCCGGTGGCCACACCGGTGGAAACTCCAAGAAGGGCAGCCGTACCGGCTACAGCAGCAGTGGAAGTGGCGGCACTGGCTACGCCGAAGCCAACAACGGCACCGACCACGGCAGCACCGGCGATGGCATAGGTACGCCAGTCTTTGTACCAGGGTACATATTCACAAGCTTGCTCGATTTTCTTGCGCTGATCATCATCAAAGCGCTTGGCCCAGTACTCGGGATGGTCTCTCTTGAGAGCCTCAAGAGCTTCCGAAGCTTCGGATTTTTCGTTGAGCATGCTATGGCGGTTGATAACCAGCATCTGTCTCTCGGCATCCTCAAAATCATTAACGGCTTTGGCTCCGTCTTCCATCTGCTTACGGGCCGCTTCCAGCACGCGCATTCTGTTTTCGAGCGTGGCTTGCTCCATTTCGCGCTTGCCGTCAACATCAAATTCTTTGGAGCCGAGACCTTTCAATTCCTTTTCCAGATTGGCCTTTTCCTGGGTGAGGGAAGCAAGGGTTGCTTTGCGGTCTTCCTCACGCTTTCTGGTCAATTGCTGCATGGCGGCAAGCACCTGGTCGGCGCCGATATTCTTGTCGTCCACGCCGTTCAGAACCTGGTCATAACTGGCTCTCTTGCCAAGGTCGCTGGAGGTCAACTGACCCTGTTCCATTTTCTTATTGTAGATATCGGCAAGGCGCTTGAAGTCAGCAGCGTTCGTCGAAGTACCTAGAGCCATTTGATTATCGAGATCGCGCCATTCGTCGTTTTTATAGACGAACACTTCCTTGCCGTCTTTTTCTTCGATATGGCCGACGGCAGTATAGTCATCGGCTTTGATGCGGGTCATGAGCTTCTCAGCATCGGCAGTACGACCTTGCTTGGTATAGAGACGCATCAACTCCAGGCGAGCATCATTGGCACTATTGACGGTGGCATTGAGTCTATCTTGCACTTCCTTGGGTTGCCTGGCCATGAAGTCTTCATCGTTACGCAGCCTGGCCAGCTTATCGAGTCCGATGATATTGGACTGTTCGACGGCTTGCTTGAGTAGTTCTTCTTTGCGCTTAGGATCTTTCTCGACGGCAGCTTCCGCTACTTTCTTGGTCATGCTCTCACCATGGTCTTTCTCACCAAGGTGCTCACCTAATCTGGCCAGGGTCTGCTTGTAGGTGGGGTTCTCACGGAAATCGGGATTCTTACCGGCGGCAATCACATAGGAAGCGGCCAGTTGCACGTCAGTCATGTCGACTTTCATGCGTCCGTTATCGCCTTTTTCAAGACCATATTTTTNTAGCCAAGAGCCATGTATTGGGCGTAGAGCATCTTGGTGGCATCACCGAGATCACCGGTTTTGCGATACTGCTCCGATTCATCATGCAACTGACTGAGGCGCTGCAATTCTTTGTTAGAGGGATCAAGCCTGAGCTTGCCGTCTATCTGCTGCTTAATTTGATCGGGAGTGCCGATTGTCATATCGATGCCGTTCTTCTGGCTCAAGGCCAGACGCTCAGCGAAATTATTGCTGACCAGTTCCACCAGCGGCGCCGAAGGAATGGTCTGGGAAGTTTTAATGGCCTCGGAAAACTGCTTATCGATATCCTTCTTGAGCTGCTTGACCCGCTCATCCACAGTCATTTCCACGGCTTTGCCGCTGGCATCGGTGACAGTTATTTTGGCACTGGGATCTTTGTGCTCTTTATCCAGCTTATTGATTTCGTCAGCCTTTGCCTTCGCCTCAGCCAGATGACCCATTACGGCTGTAGCAGGCTTAAAAATGGCATCCTTAAGGCGAGTGTTGTCTACTATAGAAAGGTCTTCGGCTACTTGCACCCGGTCAGCGGGCTTTGCCACCGGCACCTGAGTTTCCAGAAGGAACTTCTGTTCCGCCTGGGGAGCCTTCTTCTCCGGCTCCTGCTTAACTTCTTGAACCTTTCCCGGTGTGTCGACCATAACTCATACCCCTAGAAAACAAATCGTGACCGTGTTCCCGATATGTTTTGTTCTATACAGAATATGCCCCAAATTTGACACATTAAGTCAAAATTCCCAGTAAAAAGGGAGCTTTTGGCTCCCTTTTTAGCATTCTATTGTCCGAATCCCTCTCCTGGAGCCAGGGTGGATGGATCAAGGTTGGGCTGCTTGGGCGCTTGCGCCGCTCTCTTCCTGGCTTCTTCAGCCTCTCGGTCGGCCTTGGCCTTAGCTTCAGCCGCTCTGCGATCGGCTTCAGCTTTGGCCGGGTCTACCTTCGGTTGTTCAGCCCTAGGCTGCTCCGGGGTTTGACCGGCATTGGTATCAACCGGAGGAACCACCTGTCGCTGTTGCTCCTGCTGCATTTTTTCAAAGACAGTGCCCGTGCTCTGGTCTTCATTCTGCAAAGGACGTTCCATCATATCGGCTGTCTGCCTCAGTCTGGCCGACTCACCCATCTGATCGTTGTCCCGAGTGAGCAAGGTGGGACTGACGAAGGCCCAGCGCCAGGCTTCTTTAGCGGTCTGGGCAGCAGGGTTGGCAATAGGCTTGAGTATCATGCTGCCAAGCAAAACATCAGCTACGGCACTGGTCTGAATTCTATTGGTCAGGTCGCCGCTACCCACCATTGAGCGAGTGAAAGCCTCTACGGGGGTGAGTTGTCTCACTTCATCACCCACTTTCACCTTGCGCGTATTGCCGTTTATGTCGGTGTCATAGGACATATCGTAAACACTGGTGATGCCGTTGTAGGCGACAGAACCGGCCAGAGCGCCTGCCATGGTAGCGCGGGAGCGCATGGAGGAAGCAGCTCTTTGAATCGAGGCCAGGCTGGAGGTCTCGGGATTAATCCGTCCCCAGTTGCGCGCTTCACGGCCTTGAACGGCTCTATTGATGTCGCCCACGTTCCAGAAACGATCTCTGTAGGCTGCATCGAAGACCCAGTTCTTAGCACCGCTTACGGTGGAGCTGATCATACCGGGCGGCTTCTCAGGCACCTTGCCCAGAATGGCATCCACTCTCTGCTGAGTAGCAGAGCCGTTTTCACCAAAAGCACGAGCGTCCCGACTCATCAGTTCGGAGATTCTGGTGGTACCGGTTATCTCGGAAATCTCAGGATAACGGTGACGCAGGCTCAAAGCCGATTGTAACTCGGTGCCCACGGCATGAGCCACCTGGAACTGCTGCATATTGGTGACACCCATACGCTCCAGCACCGGCAGTTTGGCCTCCATGCTGGCAATAATAGTAGGGTCGCCGCCCTTGGTCTTCAGTTCAGAAAGTACCTGGCGCACGGACTGGCTGTCGCTCAAAGTGACCATATCTTTGCCGCGGGTGAAGAGTGACTTGGGAGCAATCAAGCCCTTGTCGGCTGCTTCTCTCATGAAGCGCGTCATATCAGGCAGATTGGCTTCCAGATAATAGCCGCGCATATCGCCCAGGTTGTGCACACCGGAAGATTTGAGGAAATTGATTTCCGCTTGCTTGGCGGCATCATCGGGATACTTGGCCCGGTTGTTCTTGGCCATTTCTTCCACCACATCTTCAATCTTGGTATTGGGATTGGTGAAAGTAACTTTGTCTTTGATAGCACCAAAGCGACCACGATCGCGAGCAATAGCCGTCTTATCGAGATCGGCCATGAAGTCGGACATGCGCTTCTGATGAGCGGCAGCCCTTCCTTCAAGCGAAGCCACATCAGAGATACCGGCGGCTTCCAGTTGAGCGGCCCTGGCGATGTCCTTGGCGTTAAGACCCTTGACGGTAGCCAGAAGCTCGGTAAGTTCCACTTTACCCATGGGCTTCATGCCCAGGGCATCGTACATCTTACGCACTTCCTCCGGTGTCATATCCTTGACGGGCTTGGTGAAGAGTGTTTCCATCTCAGTCTTAGGCCGCCCGGCCACACCAGGTTTGGCTAGATCATCGAGGAGTTGCATACCCTTGGGATCAAGTTTGCCGGCGGATCTCAGTTCCTGGGCAAACTTCATACCATTAGCCTCGGCGCCGGCAATACCTCTGGCCACGGAGACTTCGTTAACATCCTTAAGACGCATGCCGAGACCATCGATAACGCCATCGGGCTTCATCATCCAGCGCGAAGTGTGCTTGAAGCCGGCCACGGCAAGGCCTGCAGCCGTACCATGGGCCAGGGTGTCACTGAAGTCTTCCCACTGACCGGTACCGATGCGCATCACAGCAGCCCTGGTGAAGATAGCCGAGCCGATACCGGCGATGTCGCCGCCATAGGTGTTGGCTGCACCGCGAATTTTATAACGGGCAAGCAGAGCGCGTCCGCCGATATCGCCCACATAAGCCATGGCCATGGCGGCCATGTCGGCTTTGGGACTGGTGAAGTTCTCGGCCGCCAGGGCAGCTTGTTTCCTGAATATTTCAGGATTCTTCTGTTCGCCGAAGGCAACCAATTGAGCCAGTCCTGCGTTCGGTCTGTCCGGATAATTCTTCTTCCAGATTTCCAGGGCTTCACCGGCTAAAGCGGCGGCTTCCTGCGGTTTATAGAGAGCGTTTGGACCTCTCTGGGTGGCTTCCGACCTGGTTTTATTCAAGTCGATGGCATTGGTCAGATCATGGAAGGTATAGATACTGCCAATTTCCGTGCGCATGTCCACGGAAAGATCTTTCATGCCAAGTTGGGGAATTTTCTGTCCACCTTCAAGTACCAGTTCGCCACCGGAAATGAAGACCTTGGCTTTGGAAAGAGCAGCTTCATCGGAGACTCTGCCGATGTTCTTGCTCTGCAATCTTTCTTCGGCAAGTATAAGCTCTCTGGGCATGGCATCGGCAGCCTTGATAGCTTCTCTGGACCATTTCTGCATATCGGCCAATTGATTGACGCCGCCTTCCACAAACTCGGCGCTGGCGTTTTGGGCGGAACCGGGCTTATAAGGCTGTGCATTTTCCGCTTCGTGCAGCATTTTCTGCCGACGGTGGAAGTCACCCAGATATTTCGAATATTCAAGACGAGTGACAGCACCGTAAGACAGGTCTTGCAGGGCTCTGGTGTTTTCCAGGTGCAAGCGCGTGCGGTCTTCATTGGTGAGGGCCGTGCCGTCAGGTTTCTTGTCCGCTTCCAACTGCTTCTGATTGCCGACTACCAGCTCGCGCTTCTGCTTGAGCATTTCAGGATCGCTGTATTGACGAATCAACTCTTCGTAAGCAGCCCGAACCTCTTTGACGGTAGCCGGACCTTTCTTCTGTTCCTCGATAATGAAAGCTTCCAGCTTGTCGGGCGCTACACCTTTCATTTGATCGGCAAGAGGCTTGGTGCGATCAAGTTGAATAAGCGTCTCAGCGCTCTGAGAACCGGCTGGAGTATCAGTGGGATTGGCACCGCCAAGGGTATCTTGAATCAACTTATCGAGTTTGGGACGAGGCGGCAAACCGGCAGCTTGATCACCTTTGATGAGCTGATTGACTTGAGGCTCGGTGAGACCGGCAAAGACTTGTGTCAGCTGTTCTTTGGCTCCGGCTTTGTCACCATTCTTGATCAGTGCTGCACCATAGCTGGTGCGCAGATCAACCACGTCGTTATAAGATTTGGTTGACTCTGCAAAGAAGATCTCCCGGTCATCCATAAGAGGTTTGGCGGCAAAAGCCTTTTCAGGAGAGCCGGCAGCTTTGACAAATTCGTCTTTGGCTTTGACAAAGTCGGGAAACTTCTCTGCCATTTCCTTGCGAGCAGCCTCACGGTCGGCTTCTTTAGCCGGATCGGGATTCTGCAGGCGCTCTACAATGGGTTTGGCGGCAGGCAGAAGCTGACCGTCCGGTCCCTGTAGTTTGGCGGCTTCAGTACGGAAATTGCGGTAGGCAGCTTCGAAGCCGGGCATCTTATCGGCGCCGACTACTTCTTCTGCCTTCTTGGTGAGAGCCATGAACTGCTGCAAGTGAGCATCACTTCTAGCCTGGGCAGCCTTGATGGCATCTTCGGCAACTTTCTTACCGGCGTCATCTATTTTTCTGCCGTCAGTGGCTTTTTCCAGTTCATTGAAATACTTGATGCCGGCATCGACGGCTGCTACGGCCTTGGCTTCATCATAGGCAGCGGCCGGCTGAGTTTTATCTCCGGTAGCGGGTCTGGTGGTATCTTTACCGGCCTGCACTTTATCCGGCGTACCAGGCTGGCTAACAACGGTTTCCGAGCCTGGATTGGGAGTGCTGAAATTCTGCCGATCTCGTCCACCATTGTTTACAGCGGGCGGCACCTGAACGTCCGTACCGCTGGCAGGTTTTCCAGCCTGTTGCAGGGCTTCCGCTTTCTGCTTTTGCTCCAGTTCGGCATTGGCCTTGCGCACCATGTCGTGAAGTCCGAAGTAAGCTTCCGGCACGCCAATCTTTTTCTCATCACGCAGACGAACCATCTGACGCTGGAAGTAGATATCGTCAAAAAGGGTGACATTAGCCAGATCGGGCACCTTGCTATCGAGGGCCTTCAAATCATCAGGAGCCATTTTGGCGTGCTTCTTGGCGCTCTCCTCGTCGACACCGGCGCCTTGAAGCAACTTGGTGTTGCCTTCCTCCACTTTGCCCTGGCGGTAATACCAGAGTGCCCTGTTGCCGTAGGCCGCGTCCTTGACACGTGAGACGCTGAAGAGTTCCCGCTCCCTTTCTTTGAGCTTGGTCTTCTCTTCCAGATTAGTCTCGGTCTCAAGCTTCTTGCGCACGTCCACAAGATCTTTCTTGGCCTTTTCAATATCTTCTTTAGAGACCTTCTCAGCC
>FSSH01004300.1_pt1 | contig 11417 bp, 14 predicted proteins | sample 1166101 | NCBI WGS metagenome assembly FSSH01 (sample SAMEA32972668, study PRJEB13176) | freshwater metagenome | biome: Drinking water system; feature: Biomass in drinking water that filtered by 0.45 um membrane; material: drinking water | place: USA | collected 2012-12-20 | depth 0 m | reverse complement strand
TCATCTTTCTTCCAATGGAGTTTGAATCATGAAAAATCGACTTGGCTATGGTAGAGCCCGGCTCATCAAGTATGCTGCCGGGTTCTCCATCATTTCAATTTTGGCTTGCGGGTTGTGGCTGGTTCGGCCCGGTAGTCAGTTCAACTATAATGCCTTGCGATGCCGGGCGGAGCCTCAGGCGGCACCGCCTTTGACGGCGCAGCAATTGACCGATATCCTACTCATTCCGGAGCGTACCAAGGTGGCCGGGTTGAGTGCCGTACTGCCCGGCGCAGTTTGCTCCCTTCCCGATCTGGAAGTGCGTTCTGGGGCGGTTTTGAAGCGCAAGGTCTACCGATTTTCCTTCAATGAGCAGGTTGTGCTTGTGGTTGGAATTGAGGGTGACGAATACGTTGGTTTTCGCATCCGAGGCCTGAAGGAAGGCGCTTCCAGCGTTGTGGAAGACAGACCACTTAGCCTCTATCAAAATTGGCAGGTGAAAGTCGGAGATGAGATCAAAGGTGCGCAGGTGATCGGCTCTCTCGGGCAAGTTAATCTGCGACTTGAGGGGCATGAAGTAGTGGCCCCCTTTGACGGCAGTTTGGTGCCGGTCAAGGGTGGCTGTCTGCGCTTTGATGGTCTGGATGTGCCGGGCTATGCGCTGCAGTTTTGTGGACTGGAGAACGCGCGCATTGGTCTCGTTAACCAGGGCCAGCCCCTGGGCAGCGCCCGCACGCTTCTGGTGGGGGTGCTGCGTCGCCAGACCAACGGCTCCTGGGCTTTTGTGGAGCCTTCACAATCCATCATTCAGTCTGTGATTCAGTAGCGCTTGCTCTTGCGCAAGCCGAAAAAGTGAATATTATGGCTCATTCTTTGATTGAATCCCTGTCAGCGGTAGGCTCTGGTGCCGCCTGTGGTACCAGAGCACTCTTGTCCGGTAGGTCGGCTGTAAGGTGCGTCGCCAGTCGACGCCCACTACAGCCCACATCAATTGGAGATGGGGCTGCGAGGGGTGAGTCTGCCGGTTCCAAGTTGTATGCCAAGTTTTACGGGGGATACCTTCCATGTCTGCTAAATTCGATAAAGTCCTTTTCCTTTCCGTGCTTTCTTCTGTTTCACTTCTGCTTTCCGTTAAACAGCAAGCCAGTGCTGCTGTTACCTTGCCTGAAAGTGAGGCTCCGCCCAGCTCAAGTCTGCAACCGCAGGCGACAAACGCTGATCTGATTTTGAGCTTTGCCGAGCCGCCTGCTCTTGATACAGGGCAGAAAGCTAATCTGGTGGCGCCACCGCCGACAGTGCCAGTGCCTCTGGTGGTGGAGCAGCCGGTGGCCCTTCTGCAGGGTGGCTCGCCTGCGCTCAACCCCTCCGACCTGCCCGTGGTTGTCGTGCCGAGCGTGCCGCCCGGGGCACAGTTGAGCACCGAGGTGCCCACTCCGCTGCCGGTGCCGACCCTGCCCTTACCACCGGTGTACGCCCAGGCTGTGCTGCCTCCGCCTCCAGATGAACCCTCTGTACCCTCTGTTTCTGCGGACGGGAGCGACTCATCCGCGCCCTCTGCGGCAGCCAGTCCTGCTTCAGGCTTGCCTGACGAGCTGAGTGGTATGGTAGCTCTCGCCCCCTTGCCGCCGAGCCTTCCTTCTGCACTGGTGGAGCCGCCCTCCCTGCCTGTGCGTCCGTCCCCCTTTGTGGCAACGGATCCGACTGCAGAAGCTCTCAGCCCGCCGTCCCTCAATTCCTTCGCTTCGAAACCTTTGTCGACTCCGGCTAAGGTAGATGATTCCATCGTACTTCTGGCGCCGCCTCAGACTTCGTTGCAAGCAAGCCCTCTAGCCACTGCACCGATCAACTCCTTGCCTGCAGTCGCGTCTTCCAATCTGGTAGCCCCGGAGGTGAACTCCCCTGCGCCGGTCGAATCTGTTACCACAGGCGAGAACCTGCCCGCAGCCGCCGCTGTAAATCAGCCTGTAGTACCGGTTGAGGCGCCTGCCGCTGCCAGAGACGGCAAGATACTTACCGGTGTCGATGTCTCCGGCTGGCAGAACGAGGTTGACTGGCAGCGCTTGAAGGATAGCGGTGTAGACTATGCTTACCTCAAGTCCACTGAGGGGCGCACCTTTGTCGACCCTACCTATGAGGTCAATCGGCAGAATGCTCGCAAGGCCGGCGTCATCACTGGTGCCTATCATTTCTTTCGTCCGGCTACACCGGTTTTGGACCAGGTCGATAATTTCATGAAGGTGGTAGGGCGAGTTGAGAGTGATGATTTGCCGCCGGCTTTAGACCTTGAGGATCCATCTCTCTGGAGGGGGTACAGCCAAGCCGAGAAGCTGGAGATGGTCTTGAAGTGGCTGCAGGAGGTGGAAAAACGGACCGGTGTGCGACCGATTATCTATGCCTCTCCTTCCTTTGTAGAGAGTGTGCTTGGTTCGGCTCCTGAGCTTGCCTCGTACAAACTCTGGCTGGCTCATTACACCAGTGCCGATGCCCCTTCATTACCACAACCTTTCTCTGATTGGCTCATGTGGCAATACAGCGACAAAGGCAGACTGCCCGGTGTAGTCGGCAATGTTGATTTGAACCGCTTTCGTGGTCATCCACAAGAACTGCTGGCTCAGGCGCGGATGGCACCTCCGCAAGCGCCGCCCTCCAGCGCGGTAGCTGCGGCTCCCCAGGTGCTTCCGGAGCAAGGAACGGTTAGTCCTTCTGCTGCCAGTGTTGATAAGGTTGCAGACGTGATCATCAACTTCGACCTGGGGGCTTCCTGATTTTCTTGAGGTAACAAATGCGGGAGTGTTGCGTTAAAGGCATTTTGATACCGCCGTCAGGCTCGGCTGCCAGTCTTGCGTCGGTATCTTTGCCTTTTGGTCGGCTTTTCATTAGCAAGGTAGTTAGTCTCAAAAGCAGGGTCCATATATGCTTTCAATCTCAAGATGTTTGGTATTTTCATTGGTTCTTTCCATAAGTGGTCTCTATCAGTTTTTTGTGGATGGCTTTAACGAGCCGCGTTTAGTGGTTGAGAAGAAAGTGGAGGAACGCGGGGCCGGGCTTATGGGCGCTTCAGGCAAAGGGACGGAGGAACCGGGTTTTGTCTATGGCGCCGTTGTCTCGGATGCACTCGCGCAGCGCTGTGAGGAGGTGCGTCGGCACTCGACTCTACAGATAGAGGCGGTGGATTCAGCCGGCTCTGTGCGCTCCGGTGCCGGTGTGGTGGTTTCCGAAGATAGTGTTGTGACGGTCTGGCATGTGGTGGCTTTCGATGCGAAGATTACCGGGCGCTTCGCCGATGGTCGAGAATTTCCTTTGCAAGTCGTAACCCATGACGCCGCTCAAGATCTGGCTGTGTTGCGCAGTCCGAAGAGCTTCGTCCCCGATTATCGACCGGTACCTCTGGCTGCGGTTGAGGCTTTTAGAGGTGCTGTTTGTGCCATCGGTTCACCTTACGGTATTCCTCTTGTGGTGAGTTATGGACAGGTGGAAGAAAGCCTCGGCAATGGTGATCTTTTGCTTTCCAAGCATTTTCTCTATCCTGGCAATTCAGGTGGGCCTCTCATCAATGAGGGCGGTTATCTAGTGGGGGTGAATAAGTCTTTGTTGCATTTTCAGGTGGGCAGGGTTTCTGCAAGCGGGCTAGTGGACCCGACTTTAGAGAAATATTGGCAGCTCATCTATGAGGGTGCCGGTCTGGCCGTGTCAGCCGAAAGAATTTCTCCCATTTTGAAAGCTACTGTTCCCGATAAATGAGTGTATCTGACGCTGACATATCCAGCCTTGTTTGGCACCGTTTACCGCTGCGGCTGCAATCAGGGCTGGATATTTGTTTTTTGGGGGGCAGGTAGTAGACCGGTCGGCTAGTTTTGATCAAAAAATGGAATGCTCGAGGAAACCGGAAGAAAGTAGTGCCTGCGCTTTCTTCCGGTGCTGCTTTCTAATAGTGGAGGCCGGCGCCGGTTTAATTCAAGATAGCGGCAGTGGTGTCGGCACTTGAGAGGTCGAGACCATTTCTCAAGGCGCCGGTGAGGTCAGCCGCTAGTAGAATGGCTCCGTCGAGCTTCACCCCCGTCAGGTCGCAACCTTTTAAGTTGGCTCTGGTCAGGTCGGCGCCGGATAAGTCGGCGCCGGTTAGATCAGCTCCTTGAAGGTTGGCTTTGGTGAGGTCTGCACCAGTGAGTCTGGCCTTAATCAGCTGGGCCCGGCTCAAGTTGGCTTTGGTGAGGTCGCTCTTGGAAAGATTGCATCTGATCAAGTTGGCTTCTGAAAGCTCTACAGCAATCAGCGTCGCCCCGCTCAGATCAGCATCGGAAAGTCTTGCTCCCTTGATTTTGAAACCGGTCAGATCGGCCTGACTGAGGACAATGGCAGCATCGGCCGGCAAAATACCGAAGAAGGCTAGCCAGTTCCCTTTAACATTGCGGGCTGCTATGCGCTGCATTAAGGCCAGATCTTGATTGCCCGGATCTACTTTCTCCGGTTTCGCCGGTGGTGCCGGTTTTACTTTTGGAGCTGCCTGTTTAGGCGTTTTTGGCTCGCCATCGCCCTTGACCGATAGAGCGGTACCGGGGTTATTTTTTTCTGGCTGGGTGTTCATATGGGATACCTTTTTAGGATGGTTTTCGTTTGAAAATGGCAGTGCACCCTGGTTTTGTCAGTTGTCACTGGTCGGATTGTTTGTCCACGCCAAGGGCCGGCAGGAGCAAGAGTGCGGCCAGTGTTAAGACGGATAAGCCAAGCAGAATGATGAGGACAAGCAGGACGTTGTCTCGCTCTTTCGGGACATTTTCTCCGCCTCTTGCTTCCGTCTGAGGAGCCGCGGCAACCTGAGGGGGTTGAGTGAGGGGTTGGGGGAGAGTTTGAGGCAAAGGCGCCTGGACAGGGGGCGTTGGCGACACAACTGTGGTGGGGGCGGCGGTAGCGGTGCTGCTGCCGGCATTAGAGTCCACGATGGGGGGCGGAAGCGCTGTTTCTATTGGCGGTTTCGGGCTGTCTTGCGCGGATTCTACAGTTACTTGTGCGTCCGGTGAGGGCTTTGCGCCGGGAGCCGGGAGGGTGGCCAGCTCATTCAGAATGTCGCTGGTGGAACATTTGCCCGCATCCACGTTTTCATTGAACTGGGGATTGTCAAGAGAGCAGGGCGGTGGTCCGAGGCTCAGTGGTGCATTCAGTTGAGCTAGGCTTGTTGCCGGGCTCAGGAGGGACAGAGGCAGGGCAAGAGCCGCTGCCTGCCAGGTGAGGCGGTACTTGTTATTCATGACTTTTATGTATCCGTTATGCTGGTTGACTGTATGATTTGTGTTTCGATGAAGGTGACTGCTTCGCAATAGGAATCGACCAGGCGGCTATAGCTTGCTACGGCTACTTGCAAGGAAGCTAGAGTCAGTTCCCAGACCAGGTCGGCAGCAAGAATCTGGGTCTCAATGGAGTTTTTCTCCAGTGCCTCCCTTACCTCGCTAAATAAGGCTTCACTGACGCCGGGGTGGCGCCAGTTGTCTGCGGCAGCTTCAGCTTTTGCTTTGAGCAGTGCCGCTTCCATGTTAGCGTTAGAAAAGCCCACGGCTCGGGCGCGAAGCTGACGGTATTCTTCCACTTGCAGAGTCAGTCTGGAACTGTTCAGCCGGGCAAAGTTAGAGAAGAAAAGCGATTCCAGTAGTCTTTCCAGTTGTCCTGTGAGAGCATGCTCCAGTTGGCTGAGCCGCAGATTGTTGGTTCCATCGATGACATTGCTTATGAACTGCTCGGTTAGACTGCTCTGTGCTTGCAGAAATTGCACCTGCCAGTAACTGCCGTAGAGATCCGGCTGAGAACTGTAGTGGGCTGGAAGCACATATTTGCGTTTATGACTTGAGAATTTGGAGTGAGCTTGACCGGCTTGCAGGAGCAGGCTTTTCACTTGCTCCAGGTGAGTTTCATTTATTTCGATTGTTTGGTTGACCGCAGAGGATTGTTGAACTTTCATAGGTTTTGCTGTTTCGTTTGTAAGTGCCTTGTTTTGCTTTTGGAGGTTCCGGCGAGGGCGCTGGAACCTCATGTCTTTCGGACTTAACCGTAAGGGATGCCGACTTTGTGATTGTTTAGGCAAGCACCGCGAATGGTGCTGGTATCGGTGGCGGAAGTTATGGCTGCTTCGCTAGCCGAGTTTAAGGCTTCCATCACCTCCTTCACACCTTGCCCTGACCAGCCGTCGATCTTCTTGCAGTCGTCGGCCGTCAGGTCTTTGGGCAATTTCTTTAGAATCGCCAGTGCATCTGCACCGGCTTGTATTGCCGGAGGATCTTGCCTGGCTCCTGGTTGTGGGTGGTTTGGCAGGTTCGTTTGCGCCGACTCCTGTGAAGGATTGGCTGGTAAGGTCTCAGTGTCTGGGATCTTTTCGATGGTATCGTTGACTGTGCCGTTCAAGCTTTTGGGTGGTGCTGTCGGTGCTTGCTCAGAACCCTGTCTATTGCCTGGTTGGCAGGACATAAGTCCGATAACGACCAAGAGAGTGGACAGTAGCAATGACTTCGAGAAGTTTGGAATACGGTTCATGAGTTCTTCCTTTGCCCTTCGGCAGGTAGGTTTGTTGTCTTGAGTGAGAAGTGATTGAATCAGGACTCCTGGCTTCCATTTTGTAAGTTGGGCGGCATGAGATGATCGAGGGCCGGTTCGTTGGCCACGATCAAAATTGCCAGGGCAAAGTACAAAAGGAGGAGGACCGACAGTTTGAGCAGTACGGACTCAGTCTCTCCGGAGTATGGGTCATCCCGGCCGGAAGCAGGAAATGGACCGTAGAGACATTCATAGAGCAGGATGGCATAGACTTCGTTCATGGAACTATCCTGAATAAAGAACTTGTTTTCACTCCCCTGCAATTGCTTGCGCGCACTCCACCCTGACCGGTAGTTGCGTCAGGATTAGCCCGGCCAGAGCTGCTTGAGCCTTGGTTTGGGGGATTTCCTTTTCGTTTGGTTGAGCTTGATGGCAGGGCCTGGAGCCAGGAGGGGTGAAGGGAGGAAATGCCTCGGCTCCATCCCCCCTGTTAAGCCCTGTCTCGAGTTTGTCGGCTGAGCTTCTAACCTGCAATCTTCTAGCCGGGTCTGAGCAGAATTTCCATTTCCGCCGCATGCTTTTCTTGCAAAGCGCGCTCTTCTTCTGCTCTGGCTGCCAGTTGCCGGGCAATTGCCGCATATTCACCTGCCTCACTATAANNTGTACATAGATTAGTTCCACCAGCTCGTCCACGGTATCGAGGAGCCGGTATTCGCAGCTGTCTGTGAGCAGCTTTTGCACTACGTCTATGCACTTGTGCAGGTGTTTGAGAGAGGCCTCTTCACCTATGGTCTTGTTGAGCAGAAAGAGAGTCAGCTCCAGTCTCGCGAAGAACAGGCTGGTTCTAGGCTGCTCGCCAATTTGTCGCTCCGCGTAATTGAGGGCGGAGCGGGCGCTGCTCAAATTAGCATTTGCATTCTTTAGACTGGAAATAGCCGCTGCCCAATAGAGCCTGTGACAGGCGACCGCCAGTTGCAAAAGAATGTGACCGGTATTGAGCGCGGCGATGGCCTTTCCATAATGGATTTCGGCAAGCCAGAGGAGAGTCTCGAGGCTCTCATCCGAGTTTTCGCCGTGCCAGTCTGCTCTTTCCACCAGGCTCTGAAAAATCAGTTTTCTAGCCTTTGGCATTTTGCCATCAAAGGCCAGTTGTTTTGCCTCTTCTCGGACTCGGAAGCGAGATAGCCCGAGCAGTCGACTGAGTAGGAATGTGTTCACATGCTTGGTCTCCCTTTATGATTAGTCGGTGCTGAATCAGCCCACATACTCAAAGTAGATAGTCTGGGAGTAACGTGGGCTGTCCGGGTTGAATTGGGCTTTGTGGTCGGAGAGTTCGTAGAACTTTCCGTTTTCTTTATACAGAATGCCGACGTGACCAAGGTTTCGACCCTGGTAACGGTCGCCGTAAGAAGCAACCACTTCCGGCGTCCACTCTCGCACGAAGGCTGTAGCCTTGTTTGGGTCGTCGGTGACACGCCACTTGGGTGATTCAAGGAAGGCATAGCGCATCTGCCAGCCGTCGCCTGAACCCATGAATTCAGGAAAACCTGCTCTGTCGAGGGCTATTTGTACCCCGGCAGCGCATTTGAAGGTGATGTTCATTTCTGCCGCCACTTCCTTGCCCTTTTGAATAATCCATTGCCGCTGGGCTTCCAGGTCGTCGTCTGGTTTCTTCTCGGTGCCGTCGATCTTCTCGGGCAACACCTGCTCGGGACGGGGTTTCTCGATACTGGGTCTGGCCGGCAGCATCACCAGACCGTCCGGCATTTGTCCGTCTCCTGGCGGCAAGGGAGCGGTGTCAGCGCCGTTGATGGAGTTTGTGATAATCAGGTTTGCCGCCTCTGAGCCGGCGGTAATCTGCGGTGCCGGTAGAAGCTGGGCGGCGGAGCCCGGCGGCGTACCCGGCAGATGACGCCGAGTTTGCGAGTTGTCGGATTCCTGGGCCGAGATGATTACCAGTCCTTGTTCTGTGTTTGGCAGGGTTTGTGGGGTTAATGCTCCTGGCGGCTGGTCTGTTGTTCCTGCCTGGCGGAGTGGATCTCTTGTCGGCAAGGGTGGGGCTGCTGCTTGCAGGGGCGTCTGGGACTCCAGGGTAGACTGAGTAAGTGCGGCACTGCCTGGAGAAAGGACAACGCCGACAAGCAAGTTTGCGCCTTGCGGGTGGGTGGGAATTGGAGTTGACTGACTCCCGAACGTATCTATACCCGGCGCAACCGGCTGATTGGTCGGCTCCGGCGGGATTTCAACGATGAGAGTTTCAGCTTTGGCTTGTCTTGTGCTGAGTAGCAGCGAGAGTGCTGCCAGGAGGGTGATCAGCGATACGTTTGTCGGTTTCTTGGAGGGGGAGCCTGTAGGCCTGGTTGGCTCGAGTCTTAGCCGTGATTCGTTTTTCATGGCTCGAGTGGGTGGTAAGGTTTACGTTTCGGTCATGCGTACTTTCAGTTTTTCGGTCTAGCGATCGGCGCCCACACGGTTAGCCGGCTTTACTTTGGCAGCTTTGCCGAAGCTTTCTGCCTTCAGCTTTATGAAGGTTGCTGCTGCATCTTGCCGATGCAGCAGCAAGCACCAGGTCTGGGGGCGACCATAATAGATGCACTTCTCTCCCACAGCCGTCCTGGGCATTTTGGCTGTCTTCAGGTAATTTGCGAAGCTCTGCCTTTGCTCTTTATTCATGGATGAAAGGTCGAGGTAGACCACATAAAGCTTGCCAGTACTGTGCGAGATGGGCGGGTGGTTGCGGTTCGGTCCGGCGACAGCGGCTGTGCTCTGTGAAAGGCAAGCGAGAAGAGTCAAGAGTGGTAGCAAGCTGGTGACGCGGTGGACTATTTTCGAGGTGTTTCTTGGTTTTGGCATAAGGGTCTCTCATTCATTTGTTAATGAAGGTCTTGAGGTCTGCCGCATTCACGGCAATGCCGGGTCCTTCCTGGCGAGTTTTCTTTGATTTCATAACGGCTCGGTTTAAGCCAATCAGCTCGCCGTCTTGAGCGAGAAGAGGTCCGCCCGAGTCTCCCGGCTTGAGAGAGCCTGGTTTGATTTCAATTTCGCCTTTGACGTTTACTTTCAAAACCGTGGTTTCCAGCGCTCTCAGCGGTGCACCCAGGGGCGAACCGATCAGGCAGGCGCGGGAGCCGGCCGTGGGAGGGGCGGCCTTGATTTTGAGCGGTTCGGACCCTGGTTTTGCAGAGTCGGTCTTTAGTAATGCCAGGTCCCTGGCTTTATCTTTTCGCACGTAGATGAGGGGAATAGAAGTGCCGTCCGGGAAGTTGCCGGTCAAGAGCTTGTGATTCCTGACCACATGCAATGCCGTTAGTATCGTTGTCTCATCTATGTAGAAACCGCTACCTATTTCCTTTTGACCGCGCCGGGTGGTATTTTGAATCTGTACGGTGGATCTAGCCAGGGCTCTTCGGCAGTTGCCCGTCAAGTCCGACTCCATGGTTTTGCCCGAGGTGACGGCACTCTTGCCGCTTCGCTTGCCTTCGTCCCGGAAAGGCTTGAGTGGGGGCTGCAGCGCTGGGCCGGATGGTTGACCGGAGTTAATGGCTCCGTAGGTTTTTGTCTTATCTATGGTGGCTAGCTGCACATCCGCCGGTTGTCGCCAGGCTGGTGCTTTAGAACTTGGAACTGAGGCTTGCTCCTGGCGGTCTATGAGTATTTGCAAGAGTCTTGTGCCGGCCAGGTACAGCAGAAGAAGTTTTATGTGGGCTCGGTACTGCATTTCATTTGTTCTCTGGTATCGATGAATCCGACAGAGCAGTCAGACCCGCGCTGTCGGATTCTTTGTCGGCAGTAGGATAGCGGTCTTATTCTGAGTCTTCCTGATCGGAGGCTTCCGGGTCTGAGCCGCTGTTGGTCACCATGACTAGACCGCCGGCCAGTGCCAGGAGCACTAGAAGTCCAACTGCCAGATAGAAGACAGGATTGTCGAACAGGCTGTCCTGCTTGGGGAGCGAGGCACTGGCGGGGGTGCCTGTCTGGGGCGGGTTTACTGCCACCGCTGGTGGTGGGGCTGCCTGACCGAGGGAGGGAGCGGTAGCCGGTTCTACTGCTCCGGGTGCTGTCGTTTGTGCGGGCGTGACCTGAACTGCCGGTGGTTCCGGTAGTTTAGCCGGTTCATTGCTTACCCGTGCGGGTTGCGGGCTGACAGTGGGGAGTACGGTCGGCAGAGCTGGTAGCACTGATGTGGGGCTGCTTGTGGCTGGCAGATTCGGTAAGCCGTTCAGCAGTCCGGGCACGAGATATTTGCCTCCTCCTGGTCCACACATGAACTGACTGAGCGCATCTCCCGGCTCGGGAGTGATAAAGCGGTTGCAGTTTTCATTGGCTTTATTACCCAGAGATGTGCCGGGCGTTAGCTCGGCACCCAACCCGGAGCCGAAAGTTGCACCCAAGATTGGATTGACCGGTGTGGATGAGGTAGGGGTGACGGTTGAGAAGAGCGAACCATTGGAAGTAGTGAGATCGGCGCCGGGTATGGCGCTCTGGTAGGTGCCGCCGTTTGGTCCGCACATGAAGCGACTGAGCGCATCTTGCTGCTCAGTTTCGGGAAAGAGTGAGGAGTTTGGGATGCATTTGGGGTCGGCTGCTGCGGCTGGGGTAGGAGCGGATAAGCTCAGCATCACCAGTGAAATGATGGTCAGGGTTGTTGGTAGGTGGCGTGACATAGTTAATTACCTGCTTGGTTTGCGATGTGGTCTTGACTTGATGTAAGCACCCTGAACGTGTTGCTTTCGCCAGCTGATGCTGGTTAGAAATTTGTTTGGTTGCGTCAATTTAGCTTTGCTCTTGGGGTATTGGTCTTTTAGATTGTCTGATTGAATGGGTTGATTCACTTAAGCAGAGGCGAAGTGCGCTTCTCAAACCCACTCAGGTATTTTCGGTAGAAATTTATCGGAAGCCTGGCGGGCTGTTTCTCAATA
>FSSH01001323.1_pt1 | contig 11423 bp, 13 predicted proteins | sample 1166101 | NCBI WGS metagenome assembly FSSH01 (sample SAMEA32972668, study PRJEB13176) | freshwater metagenome | biome: Drinking water system; feature: Biomass in drinking water that filtered by 0.45 um membrane; material: drinking water | place: USA | collected 2012-12-20 | depth 0 m | reverse complement strand
GGCTCGATCAGCAAATGGCAGCCGAGCACCGCCAGCCGCGCCTCCTCTTCGGCCGAGATGATATCGAGCGCGATGCCGGTTTCGCGGTAGGCGCGTTCGATGAAGGCGGCGCCGTTGCTCGCGCGCCGGCACGCCTCGGTCGCGACCGAGCGGGCAAGGGCGACGTTGCGGCACCGGAGCTTGTCGGCGCAGATGGCGAGCGCGGCGATGGTGCGCTCGATCGCGGCATCGCTCAGCCGGCCGGTCGCGGCGAGCCCCTCGCCCAGCCGGACGATGCGCGAAAAGGCATCGACGACGGTGAACCCCTCGGCGGCGGGCCGCGCGATCAGCAGGCGGCAGTTGTTGGTGCCCAGATCGAGCGCTGCATAATGGCGCCCCTCGCCGGTGCGGGCCGGCCCCGTCGCATCATGCGCCGGCCGCGCCGGGCGATTGCCGCGCCACGCCGGCATCCGGGCGGAAGACTCCCCCATTGCCGTACCACCATGATCTTTTCCGGCCCGGGGCGTATGCCCCCTCCGGTGCTTGAGGGCAGTGATAGCGAATGCGCAGGGCCCCGGCAACCGCGCGTTGACAAGGGGGCCGCGGCCCGACTATGGCGCGACCCCTTGGTGCCCCGTCGTCTAAAGGTAAGACCACGGACTCTGACTCCGTTAATTGAGGTTCGAATCCTCACGGGGCATCCAGCCGCTGGACGGGGTGTCGGCGCGGCGCGGGCGCGCTGCCGAGGCGCTAGTCGGCGGTAGCTATGGCGGCCTGGCTCAGGCCCAGTTCAACCTCCGCATCGGCACGCAGCGCGAACAGGTGGCGCAGCAATTCGATATCGTTCTGGATCGCCACCGGGTCCAGCCCTTGCGCCGATCGCAGCGCCGTCTTCAGCCAGTCGCTCATGTGCGGATGAGCGAGCACCCAATCGGTCCGGGCATTGGCGAGCGAGCGCAGCACCTCGGGCTCCGGCCGCGCGCAGGGCATGGGCTGCGGGGGGATGGGCTGAGGGGGCATGGCTTGGCGGCTCATGGATTGCACGCGTCGCAATGCGCCGGATCGGCGCTGGCCAGCGGCAAAGGCCGTTCGCTCCGCTGCTCGCAGCCCTGGCAGCCGAGCAGTTCTGCCCTGGCAAGCCGCGTCGGCGTGCCACAGGCAGCACAGGCCAGCCCCGGAACCCGGTCGATGATGCCAAAGCCGGGCTGTCCGCAAGTGGGGCAGCGGGTGCGCGCGCGGATGATGAGGTCGAGCGTCGCCTGTTTGATCGCCCGCATCCGGCGCGGATTGCGGTGCGCGCGCATGTCGGTCTCGATCCAGGCGGCGCGACATTCGCCAATGACGCGGGCGAGCACGGTCGCCAGCGCACCCTTGGTGGCGCAATCCTTGACCAGCGCCAGATCCGGCGCAGGATTGCCATTGCGGCACCCCATCACGATCACGCCGTGATCGGGAAAGCCGATATGTTCGGCAAAGGCGATGGCGCTTGCGACGTCGATGACCGCCAGATGGCTGAAATTCGTGTCCGGGGTGGCGAACTGGCCGATCAGCTCGACCGCGGTTTCGCGGTCGTGCAGCAGCACCATCTCACGGTCGATTGCGCAAAAGGGAAGCTGCGGATGCGGCCCGAAGCTGCCTTCGCTGGCAATGCCGATCGGGCAATCGGGCAGCATCGCAAAGGCCGCGTCGATCTTGGTTCGCGCAGCTTCGCGCGGCGATCCCGGCCGGGCGATGTCGCGCGTGAAGGTGCCGAAGGCATCGGTATCGAGGCCCTGCGCCACGGTGACGCGCAGGCCCAGGCCGCGCTGCAGCAGCGGGGCCATCCCCCGTTCCTTGCCGTGCATCGTGGCGATCACGGCCGGGCGGCCGCGCCAGGGAAGCGTGGCGGCGGTCATCGATCAGGCTGCAAGCTCTTCGGGCAGCGCAGCCGCCGGCGCGTCGATCATCGGCGCCCATTCAAGGCCCCTTGCATAGCGCCACGCCATCCGGCCCGCCTCGTCGAGCGCGAACAGATGCAGCCAGCGATTGTCGAACAGCGCCCGAACGCCGGGATGCCGCGCGAGAATGTCGGTAATCGCGGCGCGCGGCGCTTCGATGCAGACGCTCAGGCGCAGCGGTTCATGGGCCAGCGCAGCCCCGTCATGCACCGATTGCCAGGGCAGGCCGGCGCGCATCAGGCCGCCATTGCCCTCGACCACGCCGACGCCGGCGATGACATTGTGGAGCAATTTGTTGCCGCCGCCGAACAAGGCGGGCGCCGTGGTTGAGCCGTAATACTGCAGGCTGATCCAGCTCGCGACGACGACCGGCGCCGTCAGGATCAGCTCGAGCACGCCGAAGCCGGCATCGCGGCGCCAGTCATAATCATGCAGGAAGGCGCGCCCCTCGAGCGTCTTGCCGGCGGTGCGGTGGCGGGGGGCGGCGATGAAGGCCTTGCAGCCCGCCAGCGCCCATTCGGGGCGGGTCTCGGCCCAGTCGCGGCTGCGTTCGGCGATGCGGGCGCCGCTGTGGGCGCGCGGCAGCCGCAGCGCCCGCTCGGTGCGGGCAAGCGCGCCTGCGGCTGACAGCCACGTTGCCGCCCGGTCGAAATCGGCGGCGTGGCCCGCCGATGGATGATCGTGGCGATAGAGGAACACGCTGTCGGTCGTGGTATCGTGGAGCGCGCCCACGAACAGCGTCTCGGCTGGAATGGCGATGCCATTGGCCGCCAGCCCGTCGCGCACCGCCGGATCGTTGAGCAGGCCGGCCAGCAGCCGGGCATTGACCTCGCCCGAATAGCCGCCGCAAGCGCCGCAATGCATCGCACTTGCGTGGGGATTGTTGACGACATTGGCGCCGTGGCCGACCAGCAGCATCAGCCGCGCAAAGCCCTCGGACAGCGACATTGCCCGCAGGATCGACGTCGCCATCGCGATCCGCTGGGGCAGATCGAGCGCCGGGTCGGGCCGGGGCGCGGGATCATCGGGCACGCCATTGGGATGCAGGCCAAGCGCATCGCGGACGAGCTTGACGATGTAGGCGGGGCCGGTCGCCTCGACAAAGGCGAAGGAGGAGACGGCGGCGAGCTTGAACCGCCCCCATGCCCGGGTGGCGCGGTCGCGGTAGCGCAGCGCGCGATCGGCGGCGTCATCGGCGCTGCTGCCCGATCGGGATTGCAGCCCGGCGTTGAGCAGGACGGGCAGCCGGTGCTCGGCAACATCCGAACCAAAGCGCCGGTGCGCGGCAGTGAGCCCGAAAAACCCTGCAAAACCGAGCGTCTGGATGCGCGGATCGACCGATTCGAGCGCGCGCCGATACACTTCGGAGCGCACGTCGATGCAGAAAGCGGCCTGGAGGAGCGGCGCCGCGGCGCTGCGCTCGACAGGGGTTGCGGCCAGCGTTTCGGCCAGACTGCGCTGCGCCGCGCGCTCGCACGCTTCCTGCAGGATCGCGTCGATCCGCTGCGCTTCGTTCGGCGCGAGCGGCTGCGCGTGGGTGGCGATCGCGCCGGCCCAGCCGGGGGCGATCTGCGGCTGATATTGGGTGAACAGCGCCTCTTCCCAGAGCAGCCGGATCGCCAGAAAATCGGTGATGGTGTCGTCGGCGCCCCCGGCTAGCTCGGCCTGCCAGCGGCGGAAGCGCGCAAGTTGCGACCAGCCGCCAAGCGTGATGAGCAGGCGGTGGAAATAGGTCGGCAATGCCGCCGGGGTGAGGCCCAGCCGCTCCGCTGCCCTGGCGATGGCGGCGGCCGCGCTTTCGGGCGCGTCGGCGACAAAGGCCGCAAAGCCGCTGAGGCCGATGATCTCGGGCGTCAGATCGTGCGTCGCGACCGCGCGCCACGCGGCATAGGCGCCCTGGCCGCGCGGGGCCGCCCACAGCGCCTGGCCTTCATCGAAATAGCTGCCCGCCCAGGCGCCGAAGCGCTCGGCAATCACGCCGGTCCAGTCGATCCCCGATTGGGCGGCGGCGAGATCGGCAAGGGTCGGCACCGCGACAGGATCGGCCGCCTGCTCGTCGAGCGCTGCCTTGAGCGCCTCGAGCGAGAGCGGAGGAGCCGACGCCTGGCCATTGCTTAGGGCGGCGATGAGGTCGGCGTCGGTGACGGTGCCGCAGGCGATCTGGTCGCGATACCAGGCGCGCGGCATCGTCACCGCCGCGCCGGCGACGCGGGCCAGCAGCGCTGCGGTTTCGGCAAGCGCCAGCTCGGTCTGGCCGAGATAGGGATTGACCGCGACACTCGAGGCGAGCGGCCAGACCGGCGGGATCGCCCGCGCGGCGGCATTGGCGGCGGTCTCCCGTGCTGCGGCGGTCAGCATCTTTGGGGAGGATTGGGCGGGCATGGGATATGTCTCCAGGAAAGGGGGGCAGCCGCGCGCTCAGCGCGAGCGCCGTGCCGTCCACCCGCCGAGCAGCCGGTCGAGCATGGCGTTGGCATAAAGGCCATTTGCGAGGTGCACGCGCAGCCCGGCGGCGGCCGGGTGATAGGCCCAGAGCGGGAACATCGCCTGCGCGACGGCCACCACGCCGAAGCTCAGCACGCCGAGCACGATCAGCGTCCATTCGAGCGGGCCGGGCGCAGGGGTCGCCGGCAGCGTGCCCGCCGTCAGCCAGCTCGCCAGCGCGTGCAGCGTGAAATAGCCGAGCGACGCCGCGAGTGCATAGGCCGCCATCCGCTGGGTCAGCGCGCGCGGCGCGGCATCGGCCAGCCCCTGCGCCAGCAGATAGGCAACGCCGAAGATGAGGATCGCACCGAGCGCGGTGGCCTGCACCGACCGGGCCTGAGCCTCGAACGCCAGCCCGATCAGCGCATAGGTCGCAAGCGCTGCGAAAAAGGCGCGGCCGACCGCCTTGGCATCGGGGATCGCCACCGGCCCCGGGCGCCGTGCAGCGGCGATCCGCTCGACCGCGCCGCCCGAGGCGAGGAACGAGTGCGCTTTGTAGAGCGAATGGGCGACGATGTGGAGCAAGGCGAGCGGGAACAGCGCGAGCCCGCACTGCATGATCATGAAACCCATCTGCGCGACGGTCGACCAGGCAAGCGAGGTCTTGACCGCCGGCTGGGTGAGCATCACCAGCCCGCCGAACAGCGCGGTGAAGCCGCCGATCATCACCAGCACCGCCAAAATGCCCGGCGCGAGCAGCATGACATCGGCAAAGCGGATCAGCAGGAAGCCGCCGGCATTGATGACGCCGGCGTGGAGCAGCGCCGAGACCGGCGTTGGCGCCTCCATCACCTCGGTCAGCCAGCCATGCAGCGGAAATTGCGCGGATTTCAGCAATGTCGCCAGCGCGAGCAGCGCTGCCGCCGCGACGGCCAGCGCGCCGCCTTCGCCGCTCCGGGCGGCGTCGAGCAGGGTCGCGATGTCGGTCGACTGATAGGCATAAGCGAGCAGCCCCGCCGCCGTCACCAGCGCGACATTGGCCAGCCGCGCCGACACCAGCTTCTTGCGCGCGGCGCGCTGTGCGGCGACGCGATCGGGGTAGAAAAGCAGCAGCCGGTGGATGCCCAGGCCGATCGCCATCCACGCGATGACCAGCTGAACCAGCGAGCCGGCGATCACCAGCAGCATCACCATCGCCAGCGTGAAGCACAGCCAGACCATGAAGGTGCCGTGGCGCGCCTCGCCATCCAGATAGGTGGCCGAATAGCGCACCACCACCCAGCCGATGAACGCCACCAGCAGCAGCACGGTGACGCTGACGATATCGAGCCGCACCGCCAGACCAATGCCTCCCGTGCCGAGGAGCGGGCTGGTCGCGGGTCCGAAGGCCGCGAGCGTCGCGGCCGATCCCAGCGCCGCCACGATCGCCAGCGCCGCCAGCGTCTGGACGGCCGTCAGCACGCCGGCGCCGGGTCGTCTCGGCTTCGCGAGCCCGATCAGCGCCGCTGCCAGCAACAGGGCGGGTGCGGCAAATGGCAGGAATGCAATCGACACGATAAGACCTCGCTGGCCCGTTTTTCGGGTGGGTCCGCGGCTAGCGCAGCGCACGCATGCAAAAAAAATTCATTGTTTAGCGTAAAGCGTTCGTTTTAATGAAACGATATGGCCGAGCTGAATTATAACCATCTGCGCTATTTCTGGGCCGTTGCGCAGGACGGCAATCTGACGCGAACGGCCGAGCGGCTCAACGTTTCGCAATCGGCGCTGTCGGTGCAGATCCGCAAGCTCGAGGATCGGCTCGGCCACCCGCTGTTCGAGCGGCGCGGCCGCCAATTGCAGCTGACCGAAGCCGGGCGGATCGCCCGCGACTATGCCGATGCGATTTTCGCAACCGGCGACGAGCTGCTGGGGACGCTGCGCGAAACCGGCAAGGCGCGGCAGGTGGTGCGGATCGGCGCGCTCGCCACGCTGTCCCGCAATTTCCAGATCAGCTTCCTGCGGCCATTGCTCGACCGCAGCGACGTCGAAATCGTGCTGCGCTCGGGCAGCCCGACGGATCTGCTCGGCGGCCTGCAATCGCTCAAGCTCGATATTGTCCTGACCAATCAGGCGCCCGCCAGCGATGCGCTGACCCCGTTCATCCTCCACAAGATTTCCGAACAGCCGATCAGCCTGATCGGATCGCCCGCGCTGCTGGGTGACGAGCGTTCGGTGGCGCGGTTGCTGGCCGCGCATCCGGTCATCCTGCCGACATTGGGCAACAGCATTCGCGCCGAGTGCGATGCGCTTGCCGAGCGGCTCGGCGTCCGGCTGCAGATCGCCGCCGAAGTCGACGACATTGCGATGATGCGGCTGCTCGCGCGCGAAGGGGTTGCGCTGGCGGTGCTGCCATCGATTGCCGTGCGCGACGAACTGGCATCGGGTCAGCTTATCGAAGCCGATGCGCTGCCCGGTCTCGCCGAGACGTTTTTCGCGGTCACGATCGGCCGCCGCTTTCCCAATCCGATCCTCCGGATGCTGCTGGAGCGGCTGTGAGCCGCCCTTTACGACGTCCGGCGCGCGACCCGGATCAGGGGCGCGGCGGCGCGGCGGGAGCTTGCAGCGCGATCAGCGCGGCCACGAGCCGCTCGTCATCGGCCGGGTCGATCGGCGCGTGATAGACTTTGCGCATCTTGGCAATCTCCGCGCCCCATGTCTTGGCGTCGAGCGGCGGCTGGGTGATGAGCATCTCGGCCGAATGGCAGCCGGTGCAATTGGTCGAGACGATCTCGGCGCCGGCGGGCAATGCGGCACGATCGGCCGTGAGTTCGATCGTCTTGGTGGCGAGCTTGAAATCGGCGGGCAGGCTGGTCTTCGCGGCGCCGCGATCCCCGCTCTGGCCGCACCCGGCCAGCAACAGCGCCGCCACGAGCAGGGGCAACCGCTCGCTCATGCCGCGCGCACCGTGATCGTCTCGATCGTCGAGAGCATATAGCCGCTGGGGTTCCACACCGGGGTGAAGGATTGCGTGCGCCCGTCGGCGGCGGTGCAGCGCACGCTGATGCGGGCGGCGCCGGCCGCGAGCGGCGGCAGTTCGGCGCGCCACTGGCGGAAGCTGTAGCGGCCGAGATCGGCGCCCAGCGTTGCCGGCTGCCAGCCCTGCCCGCCATCGCGGCTGATCTCCACCTTTGCCACGCCGCTCGCCCCGCCGAGCGCAATGCCGGCGAGCGTGAGCGGCTTGCCGGCAGGCACGGCGGCGCCATCGGCGAGGGTCGTGATCCAGCTGCGCGGCACCATCGCGCCGATCGGCTGGTTCGGAAAATCCTTGGTGCCCGGTGCCACGGTTGCATTGGCGGCGGTCGGGATGCGATAGGCCTTGGCCATCCAGAAGCCGTCATCGGGCGCGGTGATGAGTTCCAGACGGTCCAGCGCCTTGATCCAATAGGTCGAATACCAGCCCGGCACGACGAGCCGGATCGGGAAGCCGTTGAGCATCGGCAGCGGCGCGCCGTTCATCGCAAAGGCGATCATCACATCGCCTTCCATCGCATGGGCGAGATCGAGCGACTTGGCGTACCAGGGCGCGCCCTCCACCGGTGGGCGATCGAGCCCCGAGGCGCGCACCGCCACCGCCGCAGGGGCGATGCCGGCGCGGTCGAGCACGTCCTTCAGCCGCACGCCGGTCCAGCGCGCATTGCCCATCGCGCCGTGGCCCCATTGCGCGCCGGCGACGCGGGGCGTGAAAAACCCGCGCGAATTGCCCGAACACTGGTTGACGGCGGCGATCTCGACGCGCGGCAGCTTGAGCAGCTCGCCCAGCGAGAGCGCACGCGGCGTCGCCACCGCGCCGCCGATCCGCAAGCGAAATGCGGCGGTATCGACCGACAGCGGGATGTCCGGATAATGCCAGCGAACATAGAAGCGGTCGTTCGGCGTGAAGACATTCTGGCCGAACACATCCCAGGGCGTCTCGAGCAGCGGCGCTCGGCTGCGCTGGACGATCATCGCGCCCTTTTCGGGAAAGTCGCTGGCGATTCGCCGCGCGCCATTGTCGAAGCCGAGATTGTCGACGCCGAGCTGGGCGATATGCTGTGCCCAGAGCGGCGCGGCGGCGGCACCCGCGCCCAGCGCACCTAGCGCGGCCCGGCGCGACAGCTCAGCCATTGGCGGCGAGCGGCGCAAACCGCGCGACCTGACGCCCGACCAGCGCGAGCTGTTCGCCGACGGCAGGATCGCTCGACCCGCCGTCTTCGTCGAATTTGGTGACCTGAGTATTGATCGCAGCCGCAAATGGCGTCGGCCAGCCGCGCAGAGCGTGGACGATCGAGCGCAGCGCCGCGATCGTGCTGCCGGTCGCCTGCCAACCATAAGCCGTTGCGATCAGCCCGACCGGCACATCGGCGAGATAAGGGCGCGCGTCCCTGGCGGTTTCCTCGAGCAGATCGAGCGCGTTCTTGACGAGGCCCGACAGGCTGCCGTGATAGCCTGGGCTGGCGATAATCAGCGCCGAAGCCTGTCGAACAGTATCGACAAAGTCGCGTTCGGCCTCGGTCCGATCGGTCGTCTTGGGATTATAGAGCGGCAATTGGGCGAGCGCATCGCCGCCGAACAGCCGCGTCTCGAACCCTTCGCGCGCGGCGCTGTCGAGCGCCATCCGCAGCGCTCGCTCGGTCGAGGCGACGCCGCCGATCGAGCCGCCGATGCCGACGACGAGCGGGCGGGGGGAAGGGTCCAAATCGCTCACGCCAAGGCTCCGTGGATCATCAAGTCGGCGATAGGCGAGCCCGGCAGCTTCGACAAGCACGGTGCTAGAGCAAGCCGTGGTCGATGTGCGGCAGCACATGGCGCGCGACCAGATCGGCCTCGGCCGCGTGCGGATAGCCCGAGAGGATGAAGGCTTCGATGCCCATCGACCGATAATCGTTGAGCTTGGCGAGCACCTGGTCGGGATCGCCGACGATCGCGGCACCACAGCCCGAGCGGGCGCGGCCGATGCCGGTCCAGAGCTGCGACTCGGCATAGCCCTCATTATCGGCGCCTTCGCGCAACGCGGCCTGCGCGGCGACGCCCGCCGAGGTCGAATCGAGCGACTTGGCGCGGATCGCCGCCCCTTGCGCATCGTCAAGTTTCGACAGCAACCGCGCGGCATAGGCGCGGGCTTCGCTTTCGGTCTCGCGCACGATCATATGCGCGCGGTAGCCGAACTTGAGGCTGCGGCCATATTTGGCGGCGCGCGCGCGCATATCGGCGATGANACCGCCTCGCGCTTGTCGGGCCACATCAGATAGACGTCGCAGCCCTTGGCCGCCGCCTCGCGCGCATCTTCGGACAGGCCACCGAAATAGAGCTGTGGCGCCTTGCCGGACAGCGTGCCGATGCGCGGCGGGTCGAGCTTCAGCTTCCAGAACTCGCCGGGGTGATCGAGCGTCTCGCCGTTGAGCAAAGTCTTGAGGATATGCATCGCCTCAACCGTGCGAGCATAGCGCGGGCCTGAGGCAAGCGTCTCGCCGGGCAGGTCGGACGAAATGATGTTCACTTTCAGCCGCCCGCCGAGCATGCGGTCGATCGTCGCGATCTGGCGCGCGAGCTGCGGCGGCCAGCTTTCGCCGACGCGCACCGCCATCAGCAGCGCGAGGCGCCGCAGCATCGGCGCAATCCCGGCGGCAAAGGCAGTCGTATCGACACCGAGTGCATAACCCGACGGCAACAGGATATTGTCGAACCCACCGGTTTCGGCCTGCATCACAATGTCGCGGCAATGCTCCCAGCTCGACTTGAGCATCGGATCGGGCGCGCCGAGAAACTCATAATCGTCATCGCACAGCGCCGAGAACCAGCTGATTTCGCACGGCGGCAGCGCGGTCATGGCAAGCGCTCCCCACGCGATGCGACGAGCACGTCGTACCAGGACTGGCGCGTCCAGCGGCATTTGAAGGCGTCGGGAATTTCGGCGATGCGCGCGGCATTCTGCGTGCCGACGATCGGGATTGCCCGCGCCGGATGCGCCATGATCCAGCTGTACGCCGCTGCTGCGCGCGACACGCCCGCTGCGCCCGCCACCACATCGAGCGCCGCACAGACCGCGCGAGCGCGGTCATCCTGCGGATCGCCGATCCGTCCGCCGCCNNGCGACCAGGCGAGCACCGCCATCTCCTGCGCCATCGCGAGGTCGAACAACCCGCCTTCGATCGGTTCGATCGCGAGCGGCGAGACCTCGGGCTGGGTCGAGGCAAGCGGGATCGTCAGAAAGCTTGCAAGCGCGCGGTGCTGCTCGATCGTGTGGTTCGACACGCCGATTGCGCGCACTTTGCCGCTGGCCACCATGTCCTCAAGCGTCCGCGCGACTTCCTGCGGGTGCGNNTGTCGGGCCGGTGGATCTGGTAGAGATCGACATAGTCAGTCTTCATCCGCCGCAGCGATGCTTCGAGCGCGGCCATCAGATACGCAGCGCTCGAATCATAGGGCACCGGCGGCGTGATCCCGCCCTTGGTCGCGAGCACCATCCGCGACCGCAGCGACGGGTCCGCCACGAAAACCTCGCCGAGCAGCGCCTCGGCATCACCGAACCCGCCGCTGCCGTCGAAGCCGTAAATGTCCGCCGTGTCGAACAGCGTCACACCGGCTTCGAACACGGCCTCGATCAGCTTGCGCCCCTCGGCTATACCGGCACCAGCGAAGCGCCACATCCCCCAGGCAATCGGGCTGACGTTCAATCCGCTCTTGCCGAGCGGACGGGAATCGGGTGTAAGTTCACTATCAGACATCGTTGTCATACATAGAGGCTCAGGCGTTGGTAGAGCAAGTGCGATATGGCCTGGTCGGCACCGGGATGATGGGTGTCGAGCATCTCAACAACCTCGCGGTTACCCCCGGCGCGATCGTCACCGCGATTGCCGATCCGGTCGCGACTTCGCTTGGCTGGGCGCGCGCGGCCCTTGGGGAGCGTGAAGACGGGGTCGAGGCGTTCGACAGCGCGGCAGCACTCGCAGCATCGGGGCGGTGCGACGCGGTGATCGTCGCGAGCCCCAACCACACCCACCGCGACACGCTGGCGCCGCTGTTCGACGCGGGGCTGCATATCCTGTGCGAAAAGCCGCTGGCGAC
>FSSH01000745.1_pt1 | contig 11437 bp, 12 predicted proteins | sample 1166101 | NCBI WGS metagenome assembly FSSH01 (sample SAMEA32972668, study PRJEB13176) | freshwater metagenome | biome: Drinking water system; feature: Biomass in drinking water that filtered by 0.45 um membrane; material: drinking water | place: USA | collected 2012-12-20 | depth 0 m | reverse complement strand
ATGGATTTCGGATGACGGCGCACCGGCCAGCCAAGAACAGCGGTCCGTTTCATTGGCTGGAGCGTGTCTACGGAGGGCCTTTGAGTACGACGATCGATTTTCTGCTCCCGAATCAGCGCGTCGAACTCATGGAGTGCGGGCGGGTATGGATGGCCAACCGGCTGATGGCCACGCCCATATCGGATATGGAATGCCGTATCGATTTCTCCGCCTATTGGCGCGGGCTGCATTGGCTTCCGTTTGGAAATCTGATTTTCCGTACACTCACCAAGATGTTTCTGGGTCAGGATGAACGTGCCATGAAGCATCTTGCCGTGGGGCTTCGCCACAAACCATCGTCAATGTTTCTTGGCGATGCCGACATGCCGGCCAAGTGGTACTACAAACTCAAGGCTGCTCATCTCGCCTCGCTTCAGACGGGGCAGCCGATGGAACATCCCCTCAAAGAGCGGGTGACGCTGCGGTGGAGAAGCTGACCGGTCGTCTCAATATCCTCCAGCTCATGTTCGTAATCATTGTTGCTGCTCTGTTCGTGTCGCCGGTATGGGCAGGAAGCGACGCGCGGACGGTGCTCGTTCCGGCTCTGGGTGTGCCTGAAGAAGGGCTTCCCGGTGTCGTCAATTACATCATCATCCAGTTCGAGCGGACGATGAGGGAGGATGGTCCGACGGTCCAGTTCAGCGAGATCAATCTGGGAGGTGGCTCACTTGTGGGTGAGGAGTGGAAAGAGGGAGTACGTCGGGCCATGCGGGCCGTGGCCCACGCCGTCGGCGATGACGGCCGTAATTGGCTGATTACGATCAAAAATCGTTCGCATATGGCCATGACCGACGGGATGAGTGCCGGGGCTGCCGTGGCGGTGGGTATCATGGCGGTCTATAAGGGTGAAGTGATCAGATCTGACGTAGCCCTGTCCGGCCAGATTACCCCGGATGGCCGACTTGAGGCTGTCGGAGGATTACCTGTAAAAATTGAAGCGGCAGCCGGTGCTCAGTACCGGGCGATGGTCGTACCCCGGGAGCAGATCTTTACCACCGACTGGGTAATCACGAAAGAAACAGCCGATCGAAAGCGGGTACAGCTTATTCACGCCGGCACACTGGAAGAGGCGTATCAGGTTATGACGGGGAGCGTCCGCTAGGGGGTTCTGTTTCGCGTAAGAGAATGAGACCCATTGCCCGACGGATCTGGTCGCGCGTTCCCAGTAAGACGATGATGTCACCGGGAAGAAGTGTGGTTTTCATAGAAGGATTGGATTCTGTGATGCCGCTTCTGGTCCACGCAATAATCGAGGTGCCGGTTCGGGGCCGCAAGGCCAGTTGATCGATGGTCTTCCCGGCTGCCGGTGAATCCTCCTCGATCCGACAAGTCTCCACTTCCACATCGCTGAGTGTGCCGCCACGAAGATGGTGGGCCAACTCGGGCAGCTCGCTCCGGCGCAACAGGGCATAGCCTTCCCGCCGAACCTGTTCGGCCTTCCGCATCACGAATTCTTGCGGCATGTTGTAGGTCCGCAGCACCAGCGCGAAAATCTCGATCGATGTTTCAAATTCTTCCGGCACCACATCGTCGGCGCCGAGTTGATGGAGCTCTTCCAGCTCGCGCAGGTAGCGCGTCCTGACGACGATATGAATCTTCGGATTCAAACTGCGCGCCACTTGGACGGTTCGGCGGGCCATGAACGGATCGGAAATCGCGATCACCAGGACTCTGGCATCGTCGATTTTCATATGCCGGAGCACGTGCGGGTTCGTGGCATCGCCGTAGTAGAGGGGCAAGCCGTGCTGCGCTTCCCGGCGCACCGTATCGCCGTCCAGATCTAACGCAATGTAGGGTACTTCCGTTTCACCCAGCACGCGAGCCAGGTTTCTGCCGTTCAATCCGTACCCCACGATGATCACATGGTCTTTGATACGGAGGTGCCGCCCTTCTGTCTCCAGCACATGGGCCGTGGTCTGGCCGGGCAGCCAACGGCGGAGCCGCTGGACGGCTTCTACGTGCCGGGCGAGATGTGGCGACCCCTGCATGAGGAACGGCGTGATGATCATGGAACAGACGGAGACCGCCAGGAATACTTGATAGGGTGTGCCGGACATCAGGCCGTGCTCTTGACCGACCTGGGCCAGTACAAAGCTGAATTCGCCTACTTGAGCCAGGGCTATGCCGGTCATGACCGCCGCCCGTGGAGGGATCGATGCGGCCAGCACGGCTCCGGCGCCGCTGAGGAATTTTAGAAGCAACACAACGAGTAATAGGCCGGTGACGACTCCGGGATACTGGAGCAGGATTCGCCAATCCATCAGAATGCCGATGGAGATGAAGAACAGACTGTTAAAACTGTCTCGGAACGGGAGTACCTCCGCGATGGCTTGGTGACTATACTCCGACTCGGAAATGACGAGCCCGGCAATGAAGGCGCCCAATGCGAGAGACAGGCCGCTCATTGAAGTCAGCCATGCGATGCCGAGGCAGATGACAATGATCGTCAGCAAAAAGAGCTCGCGGCTGCGGCTGCGGACGATGTACTCGAGCACCTTCGGCGCTGCATACCAGGCGGCTGCAACGATACAGGCGACGAGCACCACGGATTTTCCTACGGGCAACAGGATGGTTGAGAGTGCGTCCTCGCTGGGGCTGGCCAGAATCGGCGTCAGCAGGATCATGGGCACTACGGCGAGGTCCTGGAAGATCAGGATGCCGATGGTTGCGCGGCCGTACGGAGCATCGCTGTCTCCGCTTGCCGCCAGCGCTTTCAATACGATCGCGGTGCTGCTGAGTGACAACAGAAAGCCCCAGAACACCGCCTGCGGGCCCGGTATTCCCGCAATGATGCCGCCGAGCCACACGAGGACGATGACCCCGCCGACTTGAATCGGTGCGGCGACCAGAAGCAGTCGCTTCAGTGAGGCGAGTTGGACCAGCGAGAACTCGATGCCGATGGTGAATAACAGCAGGGCAATTCCAATTTCCGCGAGAACTTGCACGGTACCGATATCTGAAATGAGGTTGAACCCATGCGGGCCGATCACGGATCCGGCGACGAGAAACCCGGCGATGGATGGTAAGCGAAACTGGTGAAAGAGAAACACCACCGCAATAGAGACGGTGTAAATAAGCAGCAAGTTGCTGAGGACATCGTTATCGGTCATTGCGAGGCCCGTGTGAGGTCAAGCCTGAACGGAAACATGTAAAGGAGAAAGGGAGTGCCGATCCACGATCCGGATCGCTTCTCACTATCTATTCACCCGGAATGGGGTGGAGGATACCTCATTGTCCTCAAGCGAACAAGGCAAAGCCTTCAATTCCAAGCCCGGACATGACCTGGTTCGGATGATTGTGGGTAGCCGGATTTCCTGGAACCGGCTCAGGAGTTGGGTTTCCCCCTCCCAAAGTGGCATAGATTCTTGGAAGTCCCATTACGTAAGTTGTGTGTGCGCGTAGACGAGGACGGAATTATCGGAGAGCCTGTGCGCGGCTCATCGGTTCATTTTTACGGAGGTGCCCCATGTGGCTCATGCGAATGGTGTTTTCAGTATCCATACTCGCGGCGATGTTTTCCGGTTCCGCGTCAGCCGATACTCCGCCGCCGGCTCCTGAACCGACAGGCGTATTGGAATGTCTCACGGCGGATGGGGACACGATCTATACCAACAAGGAGCGGCCCGGTTGCCGAGTTATGATGTTAAGGCCCCTGTCGGTAGTGCCGTCGCTGGACAATATGCCGATAGTTCCCCGTCCCGCTCCAGTTGCGGCCCCACATTACGAAGTGCCAGCCTACCAGGATCGACCATCGGGTATGGGAGGGCGAAATGTTCCGGATTGGGCTCGGGAGTGGCACGCAAGCACGACAGGCTCCGGCTCAGTGCAAGGCGAGGTTTGTGGACTGTATATGGAATGGCTTCAGCTGGTTCAGAAAACCCGTGGGGGCTTGTGGTTCGGATCTGACCCGTCTTATGGCGGAGACCTTTCCGGCCGCAATCAGCGCGGGGCGAGCTACTCCTTCTACGATAACGCGCGCTATGTGACGCTGTCGGATATCTTTGGGAGAGGGTTCATTCCGATCGGGTGTCCGTAAGCTCCGCACAAGGGAGAAGGCTGGTTTTTATCAGGCTTGGTAAAATTCTCGATACCACTTTACAAAGCGGGGAATGCCTTCTTCGATCGGTGTGGCCGGTGCGAATCCGACATCGCGCGTGAGGTCGTCGATGTCGGCGTAGGTGGCAGGCACATCGCCCGGCTGCAACGGCATCAGCTTCTTCTCCGCCTTCTTGCCGAGCGCCTTTTCCAATACCTCGATGAAATGCAGAAGCTCCACCGGTTGGTGGTTGCCGATATTGTAGACGCGGGCCGGTGCCGAACTGGTGCCGGGGTCCGGCTTGTCTCCCGACCAGGCTGGATTGACCGTCGCCGGGTGATCGAGGGTCCGGATAATGCCCTCGACGATATCATCCACATAGGTGAAATCGCGTCGCATGTTGCCGTGATTGAACACCTCGATCGGCGTTCCTTCCAAAATTGCTTTCGTGAAAATGAACAGCGCCATATCAGGCCTGCCCCACGGGCCGTAGACTGTGAAAAATCGCAATCCTGTACAGGGAATCCGATACAAATGTGCGTAACAGTGGGCCATGAGTTCATTGGCTTTCTTCGTGGCGGCATAGAGCGAGACAGGGTGGTCCACATTGTCGTGGATGGAAAACGGCATGTGGGTGTTGCCGCCGTAAACGGAGCTGGACGATGCGTACACCAAATGCGCGACGCGGCTATGGCGGCAGCCTTCCAGAATGTTCATGAAGCCTTCGAGATTGCTTTCGGTGTAGGCGTGAGGGTTCACGAGTGAATAGCGTACGCCGGCTTGTGCGGCCAGATGGACCACTCGCTGAATCGGCTCGTCGGTGAAGAGATCCCGCATGCCTTGCCGATTGGCCAGGTCCAGCCTGACAAAACGAAATCCCTTGTGCGCGGTCAGTTGGGCCAGACGTGCCTCTTTCAGCCGGACGTCGTAGTAGTCGTTGAGGTTGTCGAGACCGATGACAGAATCACCGCGATCTAACAGACGCCGGGCCACATGAAATCCGATAAAGCCTGCCGACCCTGTGACTAAGATGGGAGAAGATGGCCCGCTCATGTGTAATCCTTTCAACCGTGCGATGACAATCCGGCTACACGTGTCGCCCGGTTGTCATAAACGGCGGATCGCCGTGATCCAGCCGGTGAAGACTCAGAGGGGTCAGCGCGTCGCCTGTTGAGACGATCTCAATCCGCGCATCGCTGGTCGATCGATACAGATCCAGCGCCCGCGAGCAATGATACCCACAATTGTGCAGGGAGAGAAGGTCTTTCAGTGTTTCCGGACGTTCCCACCGGGCGGTGAGGAGCGCGGTGCGCGCAGGGTTTCGCCGGCTGAACATGAACGACAAATGGTCCGGGTACCAGTCGGCGCCGCCGGTGGCGTAGGACACGAAGAGCCTCGCCTGCGCCGCACGGCACAGGTCGCTCAGATAGGCGTTGGTGAGATAGCCGTTCTCACCCACCTCCAGCCACTTGCCCGGATGAGACAAGGGCGCCTGGGCGGCATGGCTACGGAGTTCGAGCAACTGCTGTTGCGATGCGAACACCAGCGGGATCGGACCATATTTGCCGGCCAGTTGAGCGATGACGCCGTCCTTCAGCGGCGACCGTCCGTCGTTGGCCGGCCCGCTGTCCGCATGGACGAGGATGTTGTAGCCACGGTCGCTGATCAAGTAGCAGTTTCTCGGCATCTGTAGATCGCAGGGGTCCTCACCGTAGAACGGCACGGAGACGATGGTTCCGCCCTCGAGTGGCCAGCTCTCGCCGTGCGCCAGTTCGACTACGCGGCCGAATCCGAGTTCCCGTAGGAGCGGCAGGTAATCGTAAAAGAATGTTTTCCGGTTGCGCCGACTGGGCACGATGATCGGCGTGTCTTTCGGCAAGTGGAGCAGTGTGCGAGGATCGACATGATCGTCGTGGTCGTGGGTTAAGAACACAGCCGATGGCTTGGGCAAGAGCGAGCCCCACAGGGAGGGGAGGGAGGATTCGGCGAACCACGGCAGCAGCCAGGGGTCGAAGAGAAAAAAATTGTCCAGTTGCCGATAGAGCAGCGCCGCGTGGCCGAGATGCACCATATCCCGGTCCTGTATGGATTTGAGCCAGTGCGGCCGGATCGAGGTCCTCGGCGAATTGAGAAGGCACTCATGCTGAATCAGCAATTCCATCAGCCGGGTGAGCGCCGTTCTGGCTTCGCGCGGCGCGGTCTCTAGGACTGTCCTGATCTCGTCAGTCTGGCGTGTGCCGTCTAACATGCCGAGCAGGGTTCCCACCATTGGTCCCAGGGGGCGTTGGTCGAATCCCAGAGGAATGGCCTGCCGTTTGACTGAATGAAATATGCGAAGGCCGCCGTTCGTCACCGTGGATGAGCGGGTGGGGTCGGTCGGAAACTCCCAGCGAAAGGTGCCGTCCGGATTCCGGCCACATGTGATGTGTCGGTTCAGGTAAGGACGCGCATTCACCAGTTCCGCATACGCGTCTTCCAGCCGCCTCTGCCGGTCCGGATCGTCGACGGGCGCCCTCTTGGAAAAGACGTCGCTGATGGCTGTGTCGATGGCACTGGCCAGGAGGCTGTGTGCTTCGGTGAGGCTTCCCGCTACGTCTGGTGCGACGCCGGCCACAAAGGGAAACGGTCCAGGCGCGTGAGCGCTTTCCAACTGCACCCAGCACCATGGGGCGAGGGCCACATAGTGATTTCTCGGTAGCCGTTCCCAGAGCGTCATGGTCGTGAAACATGAGGCGCCGGGTGTAAGGCGAGGAGGATTCTCAAATCGAATGAGTATACGGCTGACATCGCCTCACCCCTTACGTGTAAATTCAAATGTGCTGATCGTCGGCTCGTACAGCGCCTGGATCGCGTTGCCGTCCGGGTCGGTCACATAAAACGAGTAACTGCCGTCACGGTGCTGTTTCGGCTCTTTGGCGATATGTCCGCCAAGTGATTCGATCGTGGGCGCGATGGCGTGATACATCCGGTCGACCGCCTCCGGACTGTCGAGAATCACTCCCATATGATCGAGGAGTTGGGCCTGCGGCGGCTGGTGTGCTGCAAGTTCGCCCTTCGGGATTTGATGGAGTGCCAGGTTGTCGTTTCCGGAGCTGAAATACACGTTCTCCGGATCAGGTTCCCACACCACCTGCATGCCGAGCACCTGTTCGTAGAATCGGCGTGAACGCGCGAGATCCGTCACGCGAAGTGCGAGATGTCGTAACCCTCGATGGAGCGGCTGGTTCATCATTCGTCTGGCCCTTGTCCCCGTAGTGTTTGTATAGTAGGGGCGGCATGCGGCCCCGTCAAATGGAATTCCACACGATATGACGTCTGCAATTCACGGCTTCGACCAACCTGACTTCCACGGTCTGACGGTTGCCTCATTCGAGTCTCGCATGGCGGTGGAGATGGCCCGCCTGATTGGACGGTATGGCGGCAAGTCCCTCGTCGCTCCAGCCCTCCGCGAAATTCCATTGGAGGACAATTCGGCAGCCCTGGAGTTTGGGATTCGGTTGATGACTGGATGGATCGATATGCTGATCCTCCTGACCGGCGCCGGCACGATCGCACTGTTCGATCTTCTCAAGCTGCGCTATCCCTGGCCGTCGATCGTGGAGGCTCTGGCCCGGACGGCCATTGTTGCCAGGGGGCCGAAGCCGGCCGCGGCCTTGAGGGCGCTCGGTCTCCAGCCGACTGCAACTGTCCCGGAACCGAACACATGGGTCGATGTGGTTCGCACTGTCGATGAGCGTTTGCCCGTGATGGGATTACGCGTGGCGGTGCAAGAGTACGGGATGCCGAACCCGGCATTGCGTGAGGCATTGCAACGGCGTGGTGCCGAGGTCTTTCAAGTCCCCATTTATAAGTGGGCACTGCCGGACGATCTTGCCCCGCTCCGTCATGCGCTCAATGAAATCATCGCCGGGCGCGTCACCGTGATGTTGATCACCAATGCGGCGCAGGCTGATCATGTGATGCAGGTGCTGGAACTGGATGGACAAGTCGAGTTCTTTCTATCAGCGCTCACGAAGATGGTTGTTGCCTCGATCGGTCCCACGGCCAGCGAACGACTTCGTCACCATGGCTGGCCGGTCGATTTCGAGCCGTCGCATCCGAAGATGGGTGTGCTGGTCAAGGAAACGTCTGAGCGGGCTTCCAGTATTCTCGATCGAAAGCGATAGAGTCAGTTATGGGTTTCGGTCCGAAGGCAGGTCAAAACTTCCAGACCCCGGTCTTTTTCGAGGGGCCAGTCACGCAGCTCTTTGTGTATCCTCTTCGACGAATGTATTTTAAGTCGTTGAATGCATTGATATATTTATTTTGTTGTCGAAGGGAACGTTCATGATAAGATTCAAGCGCTGCTTTCTTTACGCTATGGACTCTCTTCTGGCGCTAAGAAACTGGGGGAAGTGATGTGGCCATCACTTCCCCTTTCTTTTTCCGCGCCGTCTCTTCGTTGTCGTGATCTCAGCTTGCCGGTCGCTCCGCCCTCTTTTACCTTCTCTGCATGATGTGTGTTGTGCCGACGTAACCGGTTGCATCCCGGCACCTTCGCCGATTCCATTCCGATAGAAGGCTGATTGGTGAAGGTGAGCTCTTGGCTGCGAAGTAGGTTCTCTCAGGTGCGCGAGTCTATCGGAGACATTGCCAAGGAAGTCTTCGATCGGATAGCGACTTGTGTGATGTGGTGTGGAATTCGAAAAGATGAAGGACGTGAGATGGTGAGGAGGCGCCGTGACCGACGCCTCCTCATGGCGCGACTACTTCTTCTTCGCCGCCTTCTTTGCAGGCTTCTTTGCTGCTTTCTTCGTTGCCATGAGTACTCCACCCCCCTTCAATTTCAAAAATTGTGATTGCCTATGTGTGTGGTATAGCAGAGTTTGTGATGCGAGTAAAATTTTCTCAGCACAATTTGTTCTGTTCGACGGGATCCAGGGGGCAACTTGAAGGGCGGTGCAACAACTGGCCGGCCATTGCACCGTCTCTTGCACCTATTGGCATGCACGTGGTCACCATTGTTTGAAGTCGGGGTCTGTCAGAAACGTGGTGAGGGTTGGCCGACAAGCTCACTAGGACGCGTAGTGTCCTGATCACTTGCAGTTCCTCGCGATCACATCGTGAGGACAGCCGCCCCTTGAAAGCGTCCCGCTTTCAATTCTTGTAATGCGCGGTTCGCTTGTTCGAGAGGAAAGCGGACTGTGTGTGGTTTGATAGGAATTGCTGCCGCTTCGCAGTTCGATCCCGCCCTGCTGCGTAACGCGATATTGCTCCGTGGACAGCTTGGCGATGGCATCACGGTTCTTCCGGTGCATGAACATCCGAATCTCCTAACATGGTGAGACGATGGCACGCATGAGCAGCGTGCTATCGCCTCACGGCTTCATGCTATTTCCGCAGCGACCTAAGTCCCGCGCGGAGCTCTTCAACAAAGAGATGCGGCTGTTCCCATGCCGCGAAGTGTCCTCCTTTGTTGAGCTTGTTGTAGTGGATGAGTTTGGGATATGCCTGCTCTGCCCAACTTCGCGGAGCTGGATAGAGTTCGTCTGGGAAGACGCTCACGGCTACCGGGATGGAGACGCCTTTAACGTTGAAATACCCTTTGCCAAAGTATTCCCAGTAGAGACGCGCGCCAGAAAGCGCCGTGTTTGTCAACCAGGCGAGCGTGATGTTGTCGAGAATGTCGTCGCGGGTCAGACCCTCAACCTGGCCGTCAAAGGCGCGCGCGATAAGCTCATAGCTGCGTGCGTCGTGATCAAGGAAATAGGCCGCCAGACCAACAGGAGAGTCCGCGATTCCGTACAATGTCTGCGGGCGTAAGCCCATCTGGAACCCGTAGGCGATTCCCTTTTGATAGACGAACTGCAGACGCTCGTAAGCGAGTTTCTCATCGGCCGAGAGCCCTGATGGAGCCGGCGCGCCGGAAAAGGCCGCCGCGTCAATATCCGCTGGAAAGACGCCGGGCATGTTGGTGTGAATGCCCAGCAGTCCTGACGGCGCTTGCACGCCCATCTGATCCACTACGATCGCGCCCCAGTCGCCGCCTTGTGCCACGTATCGCATGTACCCCAGTCGTTTCATGAGCACGTCCCACGCGCGCGCTATATGGTCAACATCCCAACCAGTGGTGGTCGGCTTGCCTGAGTACCCGTAGCCCGGCATGTTCGGAATCACAACGTCAAACGCATCCGAAGCCTTCCCGCCATGTGCCGTGGGATCGGTGAGGGGATCGATGATCTTTATCTGTTCGAAGATCGAGCCGGGCCATCCGTGCGTAACGATGACGGGCAACGCATTGGGATGCTTTGAACGCACATGGATGAAGTGAATATCCAGCCCGTCGATCTCGCTGATGAACTGCGGGTAGGCGTTCATTCGAGCCTCGACTTTGCGCCAATCGTATTCGGTTGCCCAATAGCGCGCGAGTTTCTGAACTGTCGAAAGCTGCACGCCTTGCGACGCATCTGGAACAGTTTCGCGGTCAGGCCATCTTGTCGCGTTGATGCGTCTGCGCAATTCCGATAGTTCCGCGTCCGGAATGGTGGCTTGAAACGGCCGAATCGCCGTTTTATCTACTACCTCTGAGAGCGTCGTCATAATCCCCTCCTTCGCAGCTGAATGGTCCAAATGAATGCGACCCATCGCTGACCACGCGGCGCGCTAGCTGCATTCTCGCTGCTTCGTGATCCACTCGCGGATATAGGCTGGACAGCTCCTGAGTTCGATGCCTTCGGCTTCGGTCTGTGCCAGAAGCTGCACAGTGTCACGGTCGACCAGTTCTACCTCTGCGAGTTCGATGGCGACGACACGGCGTCCGCCGAGCGCGGTGCGAACCACATTCAGGTCTTCCATTGAGAGCCGACCGCTAATTCGTAACACCAAGCCTTGGGCAGTCGGAACTTGGTCGATTCTGAACGTCATGCTCGTTGCCTGTCGCTCGATGGTTCAATAGCAAACGACACGCCCAGGTAAGTGGCTGAGACTGCACAGGACCCTGACTGTCTAGGTCTGGTGAATGTGGTGAATTCGGTGAATATTATGAATCTGGGGGATTCGGTGAGCTCTTCTTCAGCCAAATTTAAATTGGGTTTTGTCAATGCGCAATGCTTTAATGCGATGGTCAAGGGTGGATGGGGGAACTCCGAGCTTCGCTGCGGCCCCTGAACGGCCGGAGACCCGGCCTCTAGAGGCTAGGAGCGCAGCTTCGATGATCTCTCGTTCGCTTCGGGGGGCACCTTTTACCGGTCCGGATGAAGGAAATTGGAATGGTCGGCGAACCGGTTGCTTCGAAAGCCAAGATTCATCGACAGTAAATGTCTGGCCTGAACTCAGAATTACGGAGCGTTCGATCACACTTTGCAGTTCGCGGATGTTGCCCGG
>FSSH01006014.1_pt1 | contig 11442 bp, 9 predicted proteins | sample 1166101 | NCBI WGS metagenome assembly FSSH01 (sample SAMEA32972668, study PRJEB13176) | freshwater metagenome | biome: Drinking water system; feature: Biomass in drinking water that filtered by 0.45 um membrane; material: drinking water | place: USA | collected 2012-12-20 | depth 0 m | reverse complement strand
CCGCCGTCGACCTGACCCCGCCCCCGCCGAAGGTCGACGCCAAGACCGGCCTCGAATACGGCTCGCCCGGCCCGCGCCGCTGAGGCGTGACCCTCAGGCCTGCTCGCGCCCCCGACGGTTCTCGTAGGCCTTGAGATGGGTATAGGCCTGCCTCAACAGGGGGCAGGCCGACTCGTCCGGCGAGCGGGCGATGAGATCGCCGACGATGTGATCGGCCTCGATCCGCGCGCGGCCCTCGATATCGCGCAGCATCGAGGCGGTGAAGGCCGAGCCTTCCGCCGTGAGGATGCCGCGGCCGTTACGGACTGGCTTTTCCCGAGGCGTCTGGCCGGACGCGGCCGCGATGGCGATGCACTCGTCGTAGAGGCCGTTGATGAAGGCGAGGCCGCCCGGAGCGGCGACGATGTCCCCGATCGTGGCGCGCATCAGGCAGGTCGAGCCGGCGAGCGTCGCCAGGAAGACCCACTTCTCCCACATCTCGATCAGGATGGTCTCGCTCAGCTTGGGCTGGAAACGCACACCCTCCATCAGTGCTTCCACCGCCAGGATGCGCTCCGAACGCGAGCCGTCCCGCTCGCCGTAGGTGAGGGTATGGAGCTCGTTCATCTGCCGGACCTCCCCCGCCGGACCAAGCGTCGACACGATGGCGCAGGAGCCGCCGAGGACCCGCTCGGCGCCGAACCGGGTGTCGAGGACGTCGAGATGGCGAAGACCGTTCAGGATCGGCAGCACGGCTGTGCTTGGCCCCACCGCAGGCGCCACGTCGTCGAGGGCGCTGTCGAGGTCGTAGGCCTTGCAGCTCAGGAGGACGAGGTCGAAGCCTTCGCCCTTACCCGCCGCGAGGTCGGCTGCCGTCAGCGTCTTCGGGGCCGGGATGTGGATGTCGCCGATGGGGCTCTTCACCTTCAGGCCTTCGGCCGCCAGCGTCTCGGCACGGGCGGGCCGGACCAGGAAGGTGATGTCGCGCCCGGCTTCCGCCAGCCGCGCCCCGAAATATCCACCGGTGGCACCGGCGCCGACGACGAGCACGCGCATAGGCAAGGTTCCTCGAACTTTGGTCCGTGCCTCCTCTAACGGAGAAGTTGGCGTTGTTGCCAGGCCCGCGCGTCAGATACCGACCGGGGCCGCGAAGATGCGGATTGCGAAGATGATCCACATGATCAGCAGCACGAGGGCTCCCGCGGCATAGGCGCGGAATCGGTTCGGAACATGGTTCGAGGTCACCGTGATTCCCGCATGGACGAGGCGGGTCGCCACGAAAATCCAAGCGAGAATGACGAACAGCAGGTCGGCCTTCTTGGTGAAGAGCGCGAGCGGCACCAGCGCGAAGAACAGAACCGGCAGCTCGAACTGGTTCGAAAACGCATTCGCCGCCTGCTGGGCGCGGATTGGCCAGTTGCGCTGCCCGAGCGCGATGTCGCCGATCTTGACGCGGTCGGCCCCGACCTCCGCAAAGCGCACGCGCCCCATCCAGAACAGAAGGGCGAAGACGAGCGCGACCTGAACGAAGACGGGGGCGAGGACGGCTTGGACACTCATATCCGGGTCATGCCCGCCCAGGATAGTTCGGGCTCTCCCGGGTGATCGTCACGTCATGGACGTGGCTCTCGCGCAGGCCGGCATTGGTGATGCGGACGAACTGCGCCTTTTCCTGGAACTCTGGGATCGTCGGCGCGCCGACATAGCCCATGGCGGCACGGAGGCCGCCGGCGAGCTGGTGCAGCACCGCCGCGACCGGGCCCTTGTAGGGCACTTGCCCCTCGATGCCCTCGGGAACGAGCTTGTGGGTGTCGCTAACCTCGGCCTGAAAGTAGCGGTCGGCAGAGCCGCGCGCCATGGCGCCGACCGAGCCCATGCCGCGATAGCTCTTGTAGGAGCGGCCCTGGTGCAGGAACACCTCGCCCGGGGCCTCGTCGGTGCCCGCCAGCAGCGAGCCGAGCATCGCCACCGAGGCGCCCGCCGCGATCGCCTTGGCGAGGTCGCCGGAATACTTGATGCCGCCATCGGCGATCACCGGCACGCCGGCCTGGTCGGCCGCCTCAAGCGCCTCCATGAGCGCGGTGAGCTGGGGCACGCCGACGCCGGCGACGATGCGGGTGGTGCAGATCGAGCCGGGCCCGATCCCGACCTTGATCGCGTCCGCGCCGGCATCGATCAGCGCCTGGGCGCCGTCGCGTGTCGCGACATTGCCTGCCACCACCTGCACGGCGTTCGAAAGCTGCTTCACCCGGCGTACGGCGTCGAGCACCTTGATGGAATGGCCGTGGGCGGTGTCGACCACGATGACATCGCAACCGGCATCGATCAGGCGCTCGGCCCGCTCGAATCCACCATCGCCGGTCGTGGTTGCGGCAGCGACCCGGAGGCGGCCCTGTTCGTCCTTGACCGCGCCCGGATAGGCGACCTGCTTCTCGATGTCCTTGACGGTGATCAGGCCGATGCAGCGGTAATGGTCGTCGACGACGAGCAGTTTCTCGATGCGGAACTGGTGGAGAAGGCGCTTGGCCTCTTCCTGGTTCACGCCCTCCCGCACGGTGATGAGACGTTCGCGGGTCATCAACTCGGCGACGGTCTGGGTGGCATTCGTCGCGAAGCGCACGTCGCGGTTCGTCAGGATGCCGACGAGCTTGCCGCGCGAGCCGTTGGGGCCGCGCTCCACCACCGGGATGCCGGAGATGCGGTTCTTCTTCATCAGGCTGAAGGCGTCGGCTAGGGTCTCGTCCGGGTGGATGGTGATGGGGTTGAGCACCATCCCCGACTCGTACTTCTTGACGAGGCGGACCTGCTCGGCCTGCTCATCCGGCTCGAGGTTGCGGTGGATCACGCCCATGCCGCCGTTCTGCGCCATGGCGATCGCCATCGGCGCCTCGGTGACGGTATCCATGGCCGAAGCCAGGATCGGCAGATTGAGGTGGATCGCCCGCGTCAGCCGGGTCGCCACGTTGACATCCGTCGGCATGACCGAGGAAGCCGCCGGTCGCAGAAGGACATCGTCGAAGGTCAGGCCCTCGGTGATCGACTGAGCTGTGATGCGGGCCATGAACCAACTCCCGTGAGGATGAGCGACACCGCCCCGAAAATCAGGGACGCGTGAATGAGTTGGCACGGGGCGATATCATGCGGCCGGGAAGGGTGCAAAGGCGGGAATGCCGGGAGCGCGTGGAAAACGGCTCCCGCAGATCCCCCATGCGTCCTGTTCAGTCGCCCGCCGCTCAGTTCACGACGGGACGAGCACCCTTGTCGGTCCAGTCCGGCGGCAGACCGAGATAGTCGCCGATGATGCCGTCGATGCCGGGTGCCCGTCCAAAGCGCTCGCAATCCGGATCGAGAGGACGCTCGCCGAGGACGGTGATGCGGACGCGGTTGTAGTTCGGAATCGCGTAAGGTGCCTTGAACGGATCGACACCCGTAGCGACGAAGCCGCCGAAATCCTGGCCGAACTCGCCGGCAAGATCGTAGGCATCGCTGGCCGGGGACAGCCGCGCCTGATTGGTGAAGGCATTGGCCGCCCCGCCCCAGACCATGGCGGCGCGCTGCTCGCGGCGCCGGTCGAGAGCCTCGGCCTCCACCGTGAGGGTGCCAAGGCCGATCGGCACTCGGGGGATCGGAACACGACCGACCGTGGAGGCGAAGCCGACCCCAAGCTGGGAGGCGATGCTGATTCCGGCCGAGGTCGCCAGCGTCGCGCCCGCCGCCGGCACGTCGGTATCGCTGAAGCGGGTCACCATTGCGCGCACCGTCAGATCCGCCTTCTTCGTCGAAACGACGTCGTAGCGGAGCGAAAGCTCGTAGCAGAGGGCGCGGTCGGCCGCGTTCGCAATCAGGCGCCGCTCCTCGTCATTGAGGTTCGGGCCGGCGATGGCCTGGGGAAACACGGTCGGAACGATCCGGACCGTGCGGGCCGCCGCGAGCGCGGCCGGATCGACATAGAGCTTGGCGCGCGTGGTCGTCTCCGAACTCGCGGTCAGCCGATCGTAGCGCGTCAGCGAGCCGGTTTCGTTGAGAAGGATCGTGCCGCATCCAGCCACCAGGGCCAGGACGCCGATGCCAGACGCCAGCTTGGAGAGAGTTCCCAAACGGTCAATTGGTGAAGGCATTCAGACACTTTCGCCGAAGGGTGAGCGCTCGGCTGGACTGTTGCACGTGGCGACGTGCCGGGCGGTTCGCCAGCCTGTGGAAACAATGTAGCTATGCCGTGCCGGTCCGTAAAGAACATGCGCTACCCCGAGGCCTCCGCCATCTGCCTCCTGTGGCCGTGGGGCAACGAAACGCGGGCACGTCCCGGTTTGCAATCTCATCCGACGATGTTGGTCAATTGGACCCGCGAATGAGATAGAGGCGCGCCTCGGTTCTTCCGCTGGCGAAGATGCCCCGCCGCGATGCAACCACGCCCCTCGACGTTCCCTTATCCAGCCCGATGCGCCGCTCCCAGATCGTCCCTCTCGTCGTCGCCACGGCCCTGTTCATGGAGAACACCGATTCCACGGTGATCGCCACGGCGCTGCCGTCCATTGCCGCGAGTCTCGGCGAGGATCCGATCGCCCTGAAGCTCGCACTCACCGCCTATCTCGTCAGCCTCGCGATCTTCATCCCCATCAGCGGCTGGATGGCGGACCGCTACGGGGCGCGCACAATCTTCCGCGCGGCACTGGCCGTGTTCATGGCGGGGTCGCTCGCCTGCGCGGCCTCGAGTTCGCTGATGGGTTTCGTCGCCGCGAGGTTCCTCCAGGGTCTCGGCGGCGCCATGATGGTGCCGGTGGGGCGCCTCGTCATCCTGCGCAGCGTGCCGAAGTCAGAACTCGTCAGCGCGCTGGCCTATCTCACCATTCCGGCTCTGATCGGCCCCATCATGGGTCCGCCGCTCGGCGGCCTGATCACCACCAGCCTCGACTGGCGCTGGATCTTCTTCATCAACATCCCAATCGGGATCGCCGGGATCGTGTTCTCGACGATCTATTTCGAGAACCTCAAAGAGGAGAGCCATCCGCCGCTCGACGTGGTCGGCTTTCTTCTCTCCGGCCTGGGCCTTGCCCTTTTGATGCTTGGGCTCGCCTCGAACGGGCGTCACCTCCTGCCGGAAGGCGTCTCATGGGGATGTCTCGGCGCCGGCATCGTGCTTCTGGTTTCGTACCTGCGCCATTCGCGCAGGATCGCCCATCCGGTGATCCGACTCGACCTCCTGCGCTATCCGACCTTCCGCGCCTCCGTGACCGGAGGCAGCCTGTTTCGCATCGGAACCGGGGCGATCCCGTTCCTGCTGCCGCTTCTGTTCCAGGTCGGGTTCGGACTCGACGCCCTCCAGTCGGGGCTCCTCACCTTCGCGGCCGCCGCCGGGGCGATGCTGATCAAGCTGATCGGGCCGCGCATTCTTCGCGCCTACGGCTTTCGCCGGGTGATGCTCGTCAACGCGCTCCTCGCCTCGGCCTTCCTCGCGATCAACGGCCTGTTTACGGCCTCGACGCCGCATTGGCTCATCGTCGTGATCCTGCTCGTCGGGGGGTGCGTCCGCTCACTCCAGTTCACGTGCGTCAACGCCTTGGCCTATGCCGATGTCGAAACCCGCGACATGAGCGCCGCCACGAGCCTCGCCAGCGTCGCCCAGCAATTGTCGCTGAGTCTCGGAGTCTCGATCGGCGCGCTCGCTCTCGAATCAGCCGCGGGCTGGGATGGGCGGACCACGATCGCAGCCGCTGATTTCTGGCCGGCCTTCGTCGCCGTGGCGCTGATCTCGGCGACCTCGTTCCTCGTCTTCCTGCGGCTCTCGCCCGATGCGGGTTCGGAGGTGTCCGGTCAGGGCCTCGCGAGCAAGGGTGTCTGATTCAGGCTGCGGCGCGGGCGGGCTTCCTTTGAGCCTGCCGTTTTGGCCGCGGATCGCTCCGGCCGGAAGCCGCGCTCTTCCTGGGAGCTGCTTTGGCGAAAGCCGCCTCGCCCCGACGCCAGCCTTGCCAGCTCCAGGCGCCGGGACCGGCGAGAGCGTAGATCAGGAAGCCCCCGGCAAGGCCGAGATCGGCGAGGAAGAGCGCGCGCTCGGTCAGGCCGGCCGAGCCGGTGAAGTGCCAGAACGGATGCAACAGCACCGCCATTACCGCGGCGAAGCCGGCGAGCGCGAGGCCGCTGAGGCGCGGCAATACGCCGACGACGAGTGCGAGCGGCCCGAAGACCTGGACGATGACCGCCAGAGTCGCAACGAGGTTGGGCATCGGCAGGCCTGCCCCGGCCAGGGTCAGGGCGAAACCTGAGACATTGAGGGCGCGCGCCACGCCCGTGGGAAGGAGCGCTGCGGCCAGCAGCAGCCTCGAGGCGAGAAGCAGGACGTCGTGGCTGCGAGCGATCACGTTCAGTCTCCGTCCGTCATGAGAACAAACGGAGCGTGGACCGATCGGATTGAAGACGGTGTTAAAGCCGCCTCACTCGCCCGGATGGTGCTGACGCTCGGATCTCAGCGAACGCTCGTGAAGGAACACGGCGGCCCAGCCCAAGGTGACCGCCGCGATCGGAGTCACGACGAAGGCGGGCAAGTAGGAAGCGGTCATCGATCGAGACCTCGCAAGACGCGACGAGCGGCTAGATGTAGTCCGACACACCCCAAAAACCAAACGAGAACGCCCAAAGCCAGTTCCGTCGCGCTCGCCAAGGCGCGAAAGTTGCTGACGGTGTAGACGTATCCCGCGACAGGCGTCGCAATGCCGACCGTGAAACAAGCTGTCGAGGCACGATCGAGGGCATTGGCAAGAAGCTTGGTCTGCTCAGTCCGTGAGGACGTCATGTCCTGGCTTCCGCTTTCACATCAGAGCGGTCTAAAGCATAAGCGCCTATTACACACCTGTGGGTTGATTTTTCTCTTCATTACATTCAGAGGTGGAGGACAAGGGCAGGGCTTTGAATTTCTCACCCCGCCACACCCCCGCGAAACAGCCGCCCCCGCTCCGTCCACGCCACCACCGCCAGCGCCAGGGCTCCCAGCCCCGCATAGCCGATGCCGATCGGCAGCACGCTGCCGTCGAAGGCGTGACCGATCAGGAAGCCGCAGAAGGCGCCGAGGATCGTGGTGTAGAAGCCGAGGAACGACGAGGCGGTGCCGGCGATCTCGCCGAGCGGCTGCAGCGCCAGCGCGTTGAAGTTCGGCATGGCGAAGCTGATCAGGAATTGGTTGCAGCTCAAGGCTAGGAGGAACAGCGCCAAAGGCGGCTTGCCCTGGTAGGCGAGGCCAAGCACGACCTGCGCGAGTCCGACGAGGACGAACAGGCTGAGGCCCGCATGCGAGAGGGTGCGCATGCCGAGCCGCCGCACGATCCGCGAGTTGATGAGGGTCGCCGCCCCCATGGCTCCGGCGACCAGGCCGAAGGCGAGCGGGAACAGCGCGCCGAGGTGATAGAGGCCGGTATCGAAGACCTGCTGGGCTGAGCCGACATAGCCCATGATGCAGCCGGTGAGGAGGCCGAGAGCCGTGGCGTAGCCGACGGCGACGCGGGTGTTCAGGGTGATGCGCACGGCCTGGGCGACGGCCTTGAGCGAGAACGGGCGCCTGTATTGCGGGTGGAGCGTCTCGGGCATCCGCCATGAGAACCAAATGACGAGGATGCCGGCGAGTGCCAGCATCGAGACGAAGACGTAGTGCCAGGAGCCCAGAAGCAGCATGAATCCGCCGATGGCAGGGGCGATCATCGGCACGATCAGGAACACCATCATGATCAGCGACATCACGCTCGCCATCTCGCGCCCGGCGAAGCGGTCACGGACGATGGCGGTGGAGAGGACGCGCCCGCCGGCCGCGCCGATCCCCTGGACGACCCGCGCCGCAAGCAGCCACTCGAAACTCGGAGCGATCATCGCGAGGCCGCATCCGGCCGTGTAGATCGCGAGGCTCGCGATCAGGACCGGCCGCCGGCCATAGGTATCCGAGAGGGGGCCGTAGCCGATCTGGGCCACGCCGAAACCGATCATGTAGATGTAGACGAGGAGTTGGAGCCGGTTCGGATCCGTCACGCCGAAATGCGCCTGCATCGCCGGAAAGGCGGGCAGGAGGTTGTCGATCGACATCGCGGTGACCGCCATCATCAGCGCGATGATGCCGACGAACTCGCCGAAGCCGGGACCGCTCCAGAGCGGACCCGAGGGAGCCGGCGTGAGCATCGCCGCCTGGCTCTCGTCAGGAATGTCCGTTGCAACGGCAGGAACGGGCCCGCGATCCTGTTGAGCCGCCGGGAGGATCAAAATGCGAGAATCCTTGGACAAGCCGAAGTGCACAGGGAAGGAGCGTCCAACGCACACTTCGACCATTGCGCGCGACCCCGATCATCTAATCCGGCCGCAAGCATGACGGATCCTCTCGCGCCGCGATCACGCCCCGGCAGGTGCGTCGGCGCACTCTTCCTCGGCATCATCATCGTCGTGGCAGTCGGCCCTGCCGAAGCCGAATCTCCCGCGGATTTCACTCAAAGAGCAGAGGCGCTTATCGCCGGCTACGCGGCCGACGGCATCATCTCGGGCGCCGTGATCGTGGCCGAGGACGGAAAGCCGCTGCTCCGCCGCGCCTATGGTCTCGCCAATCGTGAATGGGGCACCGCCAACACACCCGAGACGCGCTTCCGCATCGCCTCGCTGACGAAGCAGATCACCGCTTCCGCCATCCTCAGGCTCGCGGAAGCGGGACTGCTGGATCTCGACGCCTCCGCCTCCCGCTACGTCACCGACCTGCCGCCAAGTTGGTCGCCGATGACTCTCAAGATGCTTCTCGACCACACCTCGGGCCTCCCCAACATCACGGCGCTACCGGACTATCCCGGGGTCCTGTCGCGGATCGAGGCAACCCCGCGGGCGATGGTGGCGCGGTTGGAGCGCGAGGCGCTGCTGTTCCCCCCTGGTACAAGCCAGGAATACAGCAATACCGGCTACATCCTCCTCGCCCTCGTGATCGAGCGGGTGACGGGCAAGCGTTTTGCCCAGCATGTGGAGGAGGCGATCTTCGCTCCGCTCCGCCTCTCGTCGACGGCCGATGCGGATCCCGGCCGCATCCTGCCGCGACGCGCTACCGGCTATCGCCGTGCGGGTGGCGAATGGCGCAACGCCGCCCCGATCTCCGTCGGATCGACGGCGGGCGCGGGCGGGCTCGTCTCGACTGTCGACGATCTCGTCGCCTGGGACCGGGCGTTGCTCTCCGGGAAAGTCGTCTCCGCCGCCTCCCTAGCGGCGATGACCCGCGACGACGGCTATGGCTACGGCTACGGGTTCTATCTCGGAACAGCCTTCGGCCACCGGCTCTGGTCGCATGGCGGCTTCATCGACGGGTTCACCGCGATCAAGGACACCTATCCCGATCTCGGGCTGACCATCGTGGTCCTCGCCAATACCGAGACTGCACCTGCCCAGACGATCTCACGTGCCCTCGGCGCCCTCTATTTCGGCATCGCGGATCCCGCGCAGAACGTGAGGATCGCGGTGCCGGCGCTCGCCCGCTACGTCGGCTTTTACCGGCTCGATCCGCGCCGCGTCGCCGCCGTGACGCAGCGAGGCGGACACCTCTTCCTGACGCTTCCGGGCAAGCCGCGGCTCGCCCTCGAGCCGGAAAGCGATCGGACCTTCGTGACCGTTGGCGGAACCCGCATCACCTTCGACATCGAGCCGGACGGACGCGCCACGGGTGCGCTGTTGTCGGACCGGGGCGGGGAGAGCAGTGGCCCGCGCCTCGACAACGACTCACTTCGCCGGCGGATCGCCAAGCTGACGCCGCGGGATCTCACAGACCGGGGTCAGGTCTCGCCGATGCCGGCCGAGAGGCAGCGCCGGTAGAGGGTGCTGCGGCTGATGCCGAGGCGCCGCGCCGCCTGCGAGACGTTGCCGCCAGAGGCCGCGAGCGCCGCCCGCATTGCCTCCCTCGCGATCACGTCGAGCTCGCCCCTCGCCGGCTTGGCAGCCTGACGCGGGGGAAGCCGCAGATCCGCCGGGAGTGCGCGTGCGGTAAGGGTCTCGCCGGGCTCGGCTAGGGCACGCAAGGCGCGCAGCGTGCCGACGAGCTGGCGGAAATTGCCTGGCCAATCGCAGGCCGCGAGTTGCGCCTCGCAATCCTCCGAGAGCTTGACGTCGCCCGGCGCAAGGCCATGCCAGAGTGTCCTGACGAGGCCGAGGCGGTCGCCGTTCTCGCGCAGGGCCGGCAGCGCGACGGTGTACCCGGCAATGCGGAAATACAGGTCGGCACGGAACGCCCCCGTCTCGACGAGACTGGGCAATGACCGGTGCGTGGCGCAGATCACCGCGACATTGAGGGCGACCGGGCGGCTCGCGCCCACGGGGATCACCTCCCGCTCCTGCAGGACGCGCAGAAGGCGCGACTGCAGGCTGAGCGGCATGTCGCCGATCTCGTCGAGGAAGAGCAGGCCGCCCTCGGCTTCGCGCAGTAGCCCCTTGGCCCCGGCCTTGCGGGCGCCGGTGAAGGCGCCGGCCTCGTAGCCGAAGAGTTCGGCCTCGATGAGGCTCTCCGGAAGCGCGGCGCAATTGACCGCCACGAAGGGCCGGCCTGCGCGGGCGCTGGCAGCGTGGGCGGCTCTGGCGAAAACCTCCTTGCCGGTTCCGGTCTCGCCCTGGACGAGGACCGAGACGCCGGCATCGATCAGCCGCGCTGACCGGCTTACGGCCGTACTGGTTTCCTCAGAGAAGACGACCTTGGGTGCGGGGACGACGCGGGCCGGTGCCGGCGGCTCCGTCCGCTGAGGCACCCGCGTAAGCGCCGCTCGCTCGCGCTCGATCCGGACATGGAAGCTGCGCCCTGCCCGATCTCGCAGCGTCGCTGCCTCGTCGATCCGGATGGCATCGGGAAACAGGGCGGAGAGAGCGAGGTGGTCGAGGCTGCCCCAGTCGAGGTCGAGGAGCCGCAATCCGTGGCGGTTGGCCGCCACGAGGCGCCGCCCGTCGAACACCAGCACGCCCTCTCGCGGCGTGCCGACGAGAGCGGGATCGGCATGGAGCCGCACGACCTCGCAGCCTCGGAAGCCCTGGTCGAAAGCCCGATGCTCGATGCCATCGACTGCGAGCCGAAGCAGGCCGAGGGCATGGGACGGATGCCGGGAGGCCGGGCTCGAGAGGTCGAGCACCCCCTTCAGCCCGCCGCGCGGATCGAGGATCGGCATCGCCGCGCAGCTCAGGATGTGATGCCCCTGGAAATAATGTTCCGGACCGTGCACTTCGACGGCACGACGTTCGATCAGCGCCGTGCCGATGGCATTGGTGCCCGTCATCGCTTCGGACCATGGGACGCCGGGGCGCAGGGCCACCTGCGTGGCTCGGGCGGCGAAATCGGCATTGCCGAGGCTGTCGAGGATGACGCCCTCGGCATCGGTCAGGATGGCGATCCCGCCAGTAGCCCTGGCATCGGCGTGCAGCGCCTCGATCTCGGAGCGACAAAGACGACGAAGCTCCTCATTGCGTTCCACCACCTGTCGCAGGACG
>FSSH01003147.1_pt1 | contig 11442 bp, 11 predicted proteins | sample 1166101 | NCBI WGS metagenome assembly FSSH01 (sample SAMEA32972668, study PRJEB13176) | freshwater metagenome | biome: Drinking water system; feature: Biomass in drinking water that filtered by 0.45 um membrane; material: drinking water | place: USA | collected 2012-12-20 | depth 0 m | reverse complement strand
CGCAATACCGTTGTAAGAATCCGCACCTGAACGGTATTTGAATACTCTATTTACATCACACCTATCACAGAATTTAAAATCATGTCGCAAATGACCCCGCAGGAAATTGTTCATGAACTGGACAAACATATTATCGGCCAGGATGCAGCTAAGCGTGCCGTGGCCATTGCCTTGAGAAACCGCTGGCGCAGGCAGCAGGTTGCCGATCCGCTGCGGCAGGAAATCACGCCGAAAAATATTCTCATGATCGGTCCGACCGGGGTCGGTAAAACCGAGATTGCGCGGCGTCTGGCAAAGCTCGCAAACGCGCCTTTCATCAAAATTGAAGCGACCAAATTCACCGAAGTCGGCTATGTCGGACGCGATGTCGATTCGATCATCCGCGATCTGGCGGAAACCGCCGTTAAGGAATCGCGCGAAAATGAAACCCGCAAAAAGCAGCCGCTGGCTGAAGACCGGGCGGAAGACCGCATTCTTGATGCCTTATTGCCGGTTGCCAGGGATTTTGATGTGCACCACACGATTACCGAAGACCGGGATAGCACGACACGGCAGAAATTCCGCAAGAAATTGCGCGAAGGTGAGCTGGACGATAAAGAGATCGAAATCGAAGTCGCTGCGCCGCGCGCCAACATGGAAATCTTCGCGCCGCCGGGAATGGAAGACTTGACCTCGCAAATTCAAGGTATGTTCCAGAATATGACCGGAGAACGCAAGAAAACCCGGAAGCTGACAATCCGTGAAGCGAGGAAGATTCTTCTCGAAGAAGAAGCGGCGAAAATGGTGAACGACGAAGAATTGAAGCTGACGGCGATCCAGAATGTGGAACAGAACGGCATTGTATTTCTCGATGAAATAGACAAAATTGCCAGTCGGGCAGGGCATACCGGCGGCGATGTTTCCCGTCAGGGAGTGCAGCGCGATTTACTGCCTCTGGTTGAGGGCACAACCGTTTCGACCAAATACGGCATGATCAAAACCGACCATATCCTGTTTGTGGCCAGCGGCGCATTTCATATGTCCAAACCTTCCGATTTGATCCCGGAGTTGCAAGGGCGTTTCCCGATTCGCGTTGAGTTGACCAGTCTGAGCGTCAGTGATTTTGAGCAGATACTCACCAATACCGATGCCTGTCTAACCCGTCAATACGAAGCGCTGCTGGCCACAGAAGGCGTTAAATTGCAGTTCGGCGATGATGCAATCAAACGCTTGGCTGAAATTGCCTTTTCCGTGAATAGCAAAACGGAAAACATCGGCGCCAGACGGTTGCATACGGTGATGGAGAAACTACTGGAAGATATCTCATACGATGCACCAAAACACAGCGGAAAAACGATCGCGATTGATGCAGCGTATGTTGATCAGCGCCTTAAAGACTTGTCGCAAAGCGAAGATTTGGCGCGCTACGTGTTGTAATTACTCTGCTTGCAGTGTTTTTCTGCGGTATGCCATAAAACCAAGTAACCCGAATCCGGTGAGCAACATGCTGTAGATTTCGGGCTCGGGTACCGGTGATAGGAGACTGACATTGTCCAGCGCAATGACTTCCATCACCGGTGTAAAGTGCTCCGCATTGATCCAAAGCGCATTCAGGCTGGATAGAACAGCGAGCAATTGCGCATCGGTGGCAAAAGCTCCGGAAAAAGTATCGGCAACCCGCCAAGTACCGGCCACGAGCGCGGCATCGAAATGCGTCCAAGCGGCTGGCAAGCTGTTGGTGGCTTCATAAACCAGCGTCAGTCCGGCGCCTTTTAAGACAATTTCGGCTTCATTGGCGTAACTCGTGCCCGCAACCACATACCGGCTATCGAATTGAAGGCTGCCGCCAAAAGCAGCGCTTTGATCGCCGAGGAATTTACCGGGAGCGCTAAAATAAGTCCATTGCGAATCAGGATCGGCGAGCGTAATGGAACCGCCGGGTACGCCATCCGCGCTATGCGTGGGCGTTAAACCGCTGGTAATGACCGGCCAGGCAGAAGAACCGTCCGTTGTGAGTCCGCTCCAGCCATCGGTATCGCTATCGAAAGTGCTGGATACGAGCGAACTGGCGGCAATCGTGGAATAACTCAAAATAGTTAAGCAGCAGGCAACGGAAATGATAGAGCGGATCATAAATAGTCTCCTTGGGTAGGGTTGAAACTGGAAGTGTCCTAAAGCTGTAGTGAATATAGATTGAATTCTCTTGTTTTGTCAAATAGATAAAGTCATCATTGTAGAATCAGCCTGAGCAATGGTTTCGACTCTACAGTATATTTAGCGGTATGGAGCTAGGGACAGCAGGGATGCCTATCCAACAGGAACGGTTAAGGTATAATAACCGGTTTCTCAATATTGGATTGTTGGAGGTTGCTATGCCTATTTATGAATATCTATGCAATTCATGCGGTGCCGAGAAAGAACATTTGCAAAAAATTAACGATGCACCCATTGCGGTTTGTCCTGTCTGCGGCAGCAGCAATTATGTGAAACGTATTTCCGCGGCTGGATTTCAGTTAAAAGGAAGCGGCTGGTATGTCACTGACTTTAAGAATAATAAAACACAGAAAACGGAATCCAAAGCCAGCGCAAAAGACAATACACAACCTGCGGCATCTGCCGCTGCGGATTCACCGGCAACGGCCGAAAGCAATTCCGCTTCTACGGCAGCTGCTGATTAACGGATCCGCAATATCTGAATACAATGCGATGTATGTACTTGGCTACTGCCGGTAATACCTAAAAATCACTCATCTCACCATTCTGACTACTGAATAGAATTATGCGTACAAACTACTGTGGCGCCATTAACACCGGATATCTTGGTCAAACTGTAACTCTTTTTGGCTGGGTGCACCGGCGCAGGGATCACGGTGGTGTGATCTTCATTGATTTGCGCGATCGTGAAGGGTTGGTACAGATCGTATGCGATCCGGATAACGTGGAAACATTTCAGGTTGCGGAAAAAATTCGCAATGAATATGTGCTGAAAATTACCGGTAAAGTGAGAAAACGCCCCGAAGGAACGATCAATACCGCGTTGGTCAGCGGTGAAATTGAGATTCTGGTGGCCTCCATTGAAGTATTGAATCCGTCACTGACGCCGCCGTTTCTGATGGACGATGACAATATCAGTGAAGCGGTGCGGCTGGAACATCGTTATCTCGATTTACGCCGTCCGGCGATGCAATCGAATCTGCGCTTACGGCATAAAGTGGCGATGGCGGTGCGCGTGTTTCTGGATCAGCATGGATTTCTTGATATCGAAACGCCGATGCTGACCAAATCCACACCGGAAGGCGCACGGGATTATCTGGTGCCGTCACGGGTGAATGCCGGTCACTTTTTTGCTTTGCCGCAGTCGCCGCAATTATTCAAGCAGCTTCTGATGGTATCCGGATTCGACCGGTATTATCAGATCACGCGCTGTTTCCGCGATGAAGATCTGCGCGCCGACCGGCAACCCGAATTCACGCAAATCGATATTGAAACCTCGTTTCTGTCGGCGGATGAAATCATGTCGCTGATGGAAGGGATGATTCGCGGTTTATTCAGAACCGTCAGCAATGTGGACTTACCCGATCCTTTCCCGCGTCTGACTTATGCCGATGCCATGCACAAATACGGTTCGGACAAGCCGGATTTGCGTGTTCCGCTGGAATTTACCGAATTAACCGACATCATGAAAGATGTGCCGTTCAAGGTATTCCGTGAAGCCGCGGAAAAACCCGATGGCCGTGTTGCGGCGCTATGCGTGCCCAGGGGCGGGGAATTGTCGCGCAAGGAAATCGACGATTACACCAATTTTGTCGCAATTTATGGCGCCAAAGGTCTGGCATACATCAAAGTCAATAATCTGGCCGGCGGCGTTGAAGGATTGCAATCGCCGATTTTGAAATTCTTACCGGAAGAAACGATTAAAATCATTCTGGCGCGCACCCGGGCACAGAATGGCGATTTGATTTTCTTCGGTGCGGACAAAACCAAAGTCGTCAACGAATCGCTGGGTGCGCTGCGCATCAAGATCGGACATCAACACGGACACGCCGAATCCGGCTGGAAACCGCTATGGGTCGTCGATTTTCCGATGTTCGAACGGGATGAGGAAGAAAATCGCTGGCAAGCATTGCACCATCCGTTTACGTCCCCGGCTGACGGGCACGAGGATTTACTCGAAACCGATCCGGGCAAGGCGCTTTCCAAAGCGTACGATATGGTGTTGAATGGCTCAGAAATCGGCGGCGGATCGGTGCGGATACATCGCCAGGAAGTGCAATCGAAGGTGTTCCGCGCACTTAATATTTCCGAGCAGGAAGCGCAGGAGAAATTCGGTTTCTTGCTGGAAGCGCTGCAATACGGCGCGCCGCCGCACGGCGGGATTGCATTTGGCCTGGATCGCATTTTGACGATGATGACCGGTTCGGAATCGATTAGGGACGTGATCGCGTTCCCTAAAACGCAGCGTGCGCAGTGCTTGTTAACGCATGCACCCAGCACCGTGGATGAAAAACAATTACGGGAATTGAACATCCGTCTGCGGCAGGTTGAAACCAAGCCCAGTTAACGGGCAACCGGGTGTTGGTTGATGTACAAAATACCGGTTTCTGTGTTGGTGGTGATTCATACCGCCGATTTGCAGGTTTTATTGCTGGAGCGCACCGATCACCCCGGCTACTGGCAATCGGTAACCGGAAGCCAGGACTCTGGTGAAACACTGACACAGACAGCAGCACGGGAAGTGTTTGAAGAAACCGGTTTGAACGTTGCCGATTATACGCTGACTGATTGGCAAACTGAAAATCGCTATGAAATTTACGAAGAGTGGCGCTGGCGCTATGGACCGGATGTCCGGTTCAATACCGAGCATGTGTTTGGGTTACGCTTACCCGGCATCGTGCCCGTCCGGATTGCCGCCAGAGAACATTTAAACTTCATGTGGCTGCCGTGGCAACAAGCAGCCAGTAAGGTTTTTTCAAGCAGCAACGCGGAAGCCATTCTCAAACTGCCGGAGCATTCGCAATGCGAATGAAAATTCGCTAATTTGCGCCGCCTTTGTCGGCAAATCGTTCCAAATATTTTTTGATAATCGCTTCGGTTCTAAGATCATGAACGTGGCGCAGCACAATCACTGGGTAACGATCGGTGTGAATCCTGCAAGTAACCCAGTTCAGTGAAAAATGAAACTGTAAGAATGTCATGATCAATTCATGATCAACCTGCAGCCATTTAGAATCAGGCGCAATCGGAGAAAAAGCCGGAAAATAGATTGCGCCCGCAGCTTATGATTAAGCGATAGGAATAATGCGTAAAGAGCCGTGTCCCAGTATCGATGCAGTAGCGACATTTTGCAGCGTTATCGCTTTAGCGATGCGTTGCGTGACTTCTTCATTACTCGTTGCGTTGATATCTTTTGCCGCGTTGCCGAATGCCCAGGCATCCACAACAAACATATCGTATTGCAGGCCATATTTGGCTCGGATTGCAGAACGGTCAACGGTGGTGCCCGGTTTGGTATTCAAGGCAATGCCCAATTCATTGTGTTTGCCGACCAGCTCTTCATAAAGCGCGCCAGTATTCTGCGCGGCTTGCACTACATCAGCTCTGTTTTCGGCAAAGAATCCCGCTTGATTTAAGCGGCTTTGCGCTTGTTGAACGATGGCGTTTTTTTCCCCTTCGGTTAAGTTGATGCCCAACTGACCAACCAGGGATGCAATATCGTTAATACGCTCGGAAATGTGCTGATAGATCGACGGTGCTTTAGCACAGGCGCCACAACCGCAACTGCTGTGATCATCACCATGCACGCCGGTTGAATGTCCTTTTCCTTTGAGCGCGTTGATGGTTTGTGTAGTGAACTGTATTTCAGTGATGTCAGCGCGAGGCGATTCACCGCCAAGATCGGCGCCGTAGACGATGCTTAATGTGCCACCGGCTGCACTGGGCGCGCTAAAGCGTGTGCCATCTTTATTGGTACGGCCATCAACACAAATTTCCGGTACTGCGCCGCTGACCGGTATATTGAATTGTCCGGCCGCGATCGCGTGATACATTTCGTTGACTGTTTTAGGGTCAACATCGTTGCGATTGTCCGGTCCGATGGAGCCTAAACCTAGATTGAATTTACTCAGGGTGATGTATTGATTGCTAAAGCTTTCGGTGACAGGTTGCATAGTAGCCGTATTTGTTTCTTGATGATGAGTGTCGAGGGTTTCTGTTTTACTGCCTGTAAAATGTTTTAATAAATTTCTTAAACTTTCAAACATTTTAAATATCCTTTGTCGTAATTGGTCAGTTGATCATTGTTTCAATTCCAAACTTGCTATATTCAAAGTGATTCAAGTAAAAGGCAAACAGTGCTTAGTTTTTAATCAATTTGTGAGTTGAATGAGTAAACTAAGCGTTAGGATTCTAACACTACTTTTCTTAATAATAGTCAGATATTCGGCGTATGGCCTATTTTTCACCGCGAAATTTTTCTAAATTCCACCAATGTTTCGGTAAGCGGTAAAAGATTGTGAATATTTTGTGAGAATGTTGTAAAATTTGTGTGAAGTTTGTCAGTTTTTAGATTCTTCTGGAAGGATTGGAATATGTCTGGCAGATTTTGCTAACTCCTTTATAAGAGGCTTTATGAAAATGAGCCAATTTGTTTTGTAGCAGCAATAAAAATCTGCTTTGCAGTGCCCGGTATGATTCCATTGGGTAGCGTGATTTTATTTGATACTTTCTCCCGGAATTAACACTCGCACTGTTGTAAGCGGGACGGGCTTGAAGTGATGAAAACGAAGCAGTTCTTTTGCTGAGTTATGATGCTGTTGCAATGTTGTATATTGTGTCAAAAAATAAAGCGTGTTTTTCTTCAGTAAAAGTTACAACTTAAATCCTTATTAGCTTTACTAGGAGTCAATGCTAACAATCCGTCAGTATTGACTCCTTTTTTATTGCTCTTCGGTTTACTTTCAATTCATAAACCCGGCCGGGTACTCAAATCTTTCGAAATTCCGCCAATATTTCAATATGCGGGGTATGCGGAAACAAATCAATCAATTGAATCTCGTATATTTGCCAGTTGTTTTGTTGAAAGAACCAAGCATCACGCGCGAATGTTTCCGGGTTACAGGAGATATAGATAATCGTTTTTAACGCAGCGAAGCAGGAAAAAAAGCCCTGATGCTTTTTCAGTCCGGCGCGTGGCGGGTCTAAAACCAACGTTGTTGCATCACATACCGTTTTTTGCATGTTTCTCCAAATCGATGGACTGAAAAGATCCGCGACGTGTGGAGTTACTTTGGGCAGAGCTTTGCTTTTCAATAATTGAATGGCATCCGGATCGGATTCGTAAGCGATAAGTGCAGTACAGTTCGATTTCGCAATGATTTGCGTGAAATTCCCTGAACCGCAAAATAATTCCACCACTTTTCCTACCTGGGGGTTGCGAGCGAGTGTATTCCGTAACCACTGTTGCATCCATTGATTTTGCTGCGTGTTGCCCTGTTTGAACGGGCGTTTCTTGTTTGTACGGATTTCCTCCGGTTGCATGTCGTCATCCAGTTCAATAAACAGCCAATTATCTCCGGAGTTTTCCTGCCAGGTTTTATTGGGTAACTGCTGAATCGCCGTTTGCAGCAAGCTCCGGCACTGTTCATTGAGTACCAGACAATCATTCACCGGTGCAATTTGTTGCGAGTTCTCGGATACGAAACCGAGCTTTATTCCGTCTGTTTTAATTTGGCAACGGTTGCGGTAGCCATATATTTGCGGTGCTGGCTGAATAGCATTGACATTCAATTGAGACGGATCAAAACCGGCTCGCTGCATGGCATAAAGGAAGCGATTTCGTTTTTGCTCGAGCTGGCTTGTATAATTAGCGATCATCCAGGAGCAACCGGTACAGGCATTTGCTTCCAAATTGACAAAAGGGCATGCGGGTATTTGTCTTTGTGCGGAAGGTTGCGTGAGCTGTATCAATTTGGCATAGGCAAATTTTTTATTATTCAGCGGTTTGTCGATAGTTTCAAACTTACCGCTATCTCCTGGCCAAGTGCCATAAACGAAATAAGAGATGTTGTTCTGGGCGTTTTTGACAACACCCAAGCCTTTTTGCGATAAATGCGTTACCGTCCCTGTGAATTTCATGATGAATAGTCAATTATAGTTATTGAAAAGGAAGATCCGTGATGGCGAATCACTATGAAAATTTTGCTAAAGATCCTGAATTGTTGAAAGCCGATTTGTCACCGTTGCAGTATCAAGTGACGCAAAATGCCGGCACCGAACCGCCATTCCAGAATGAATACTGGGATCACAAAGCCGCCGGGATTTATGTTGACATTGTATCGGGTGAACCGCTGTTTGCGTCAATCCATAAATTTGATTCGGGTACCGGCTGGCCCAGTTTTTACCGGCCGATAAACGAGCAGTATATCCGGCTTAAGAGCGATTATGCGTTGTGGATGCCGTGCACGGAAGCCCGCAGCCGTTATGCGGATAGTCATCTGGGGCACGTGTTCAACGACGGCCCGCTGCCAACCGGCCTGCGTTATTGCATCAACTCTGCCGCGTTAAGGTTTGTAAGAAAAGAAGATTTGCAAGCGGAAGGCTATGGTGAGTTGATTGCATTATTCGCGCATGAAGAAGGAAAATAGGCTGGCAATGACAGAAACCCAGTTACCCATTGAGGAATTACTGACGGCGCAACGGCTGCCGACCTTATTGCACGCGCTGGTTTGCTTTGCCGGTGTGTTTCTGTTGATTTCGCTCGGCATGTTCGTATTTGCAATCAGCATTCATGCCGTTATTTTTTTGGCGTTGATCTGGGTGTTTCTGCAAGCGCGCTGGCTGGGTTATTCCTTTCTCGATATCCGGCGCATGATGGATGATGGCATCATCAAAGCGCTGCCAGCAATCTATATTTTTCTGCTGATCGGCATGGTCATTGCCAGCTTCATGCAGAGCGGCACCATCGCAAGCCTGCTGTATTACGGATTGGATTTGTTGAGTCCGGGCACATTCTTGGCGGCAGGGTTGGTCTTATGCAGTTTCATGTCGGTTGCTACCGGCACTTCCTGGGGTACGGTTGGAACCATTGGCGTGGTGTTGATCGGTATCGGTGAAGCGATGAGCATTCCGCTGCCGCTCGTGGCCGGTATGATCATTTCCGGCGCCACATTCGGCGATAAATTATCGCCTATCTCGGATACCACTAATCTGGCGGCCATGAGCGCCGGAACGAGTTTGTACCGGCATATCGGTTCCATGCTCTACACAACGACACCGACGTTACTGATTGTCCTGGTGATCTTCATTATGATCGGAGAGCACTACAGTGATAATGCCTTGCCGCGAGCGCATATCGATGAAATCCGTACCGCTTTGGCAAGCGCTTATCAATTAAACGGCTGGGTGACACTGCTGCCGTTGCTGCTGATGTTCGGTTTGAGTATCAAGCGCTATGCCGCCGAAGTGAGTATGTCGTGCAGCATTGTGCTGGCCATGCTGATTGCCATCGCTTATCAAGGCAAGGATGGTGTTGATGTGCTCAATGCATTGTGGGTCAATTCTCCGGGCACTACCGGAATTGAAAATATCGACGATTTACTCGGGCGCGGTGGATTGTTCAGTATGGCGTGGACGCTATTGCTATCCATCATGGCGTTGGCGCTTGGCGGAATCATGCATCATGCCGGGTTTCTGCAAGTGCTGCTCACGCATATCATCGCGCGCATTCAGCGCGTCAGCACATTGATCGCGACCACCATCCTGTCCGGGTTGATCGGTAACATTGCGATGGGTGAAGCTTATATCTCGATTATTCTCAATTGCCAGCTGTTCAAAAGCGCATACCTTGAAAGGAGGGTGGATAGGGCAGTGCTGTCCCGTTCAGTTGAAGAAGGCGCTACCTTGACTACCGGACTCATTCCATGGACAACGGCGGGTACTTTTTATGTGGCGACACTGGGCATTCCAACACTGGACTATGCGCCCTATGCTTTGCTGAATTTATTGAATCCTTTTGTTTCCATTGCAATGGCCATCGCTGGAATCGGCTTGTTGCACGAGAAAAATAAATCGCGACCGCATAAGGAATAAAGATGAAAGAAATGTCAAATCACCGCAGTCATTGGAAAACTATACTCATTATTGTGACCGCTTTAATAGGCGGATTTTTATTGTCGTTTCTTGGCTTTAGCATATTGACGAGCGGTTTTCCCTGGCTTGTCCAGCTAGTCATGATTTTGCCATTTATGCTTTTGTCCTATGGCATATTGCACTGGAGCAAGGGTGCGATAGGGGTGTGTGCTTTTATCGGCATTGGCGCTGCACCGCTAGGGTTATTGATCATGCAGTTTCGTGATACAAACGGCTCGCACTTAATGCCAATACTGATTGTGACCGGCTGGCTGATCGGAATCTGTGCCGGCTGCTATTGGGGGAGGTTGTCCCGGAAATCTTCAGTCAATTCGTCAAAAGATGTTGTTTCATCTTGATTTTCTCTTCCCCAAGAAAGCCGCTTTTTTCTGCTTAAATGAGTTGAGGCAATGACATTCCCGGGACAGAATTCCTGGTAATCTTAGTCGTAACCTACTATTAACTCATTATAAAATAAGGATTAACAGACTATAGATTTAAGTTATCCCGCAGATTAACATGCAATCGTCATGAATTCATGTGCTGAATCCACTGAACAAAGTTTGGTGGTGAAATTCAAGCGATCCATTTAATTTTTGCTTTATTAATATTTGCGGGAGTAAGAAATGAGTAAACGATTTTATCTGCACAAAACAATGATTGCAGCAATGATGCTGCTGACCGGAGGGGCCGCACACGCTGGACTCTCGTTTGTGGTAACCGATACAGCCACTCGAACCGAAGTATTTAACATCGCAGGATTCGCTACATTACCCATAGGCTCAGCAGTTATCCTTGGGCATCTCGATTACACCGGGCCAGGGGCGCAAACAGTTACCTATACTTATCTTGGCCAGGAGTCTGGTTTTGTTGACAAATTTTATAACACGCTAAGCGGAGCCAAGCTGCTTGAATCCAATGCGGTGGGAACTTCAGTCAGCTCGGTTGTGAATTCGATCGGGCCGCTGAGCTTCAAATTTGAAGGTGATGTCGGTAGATTTGCCATTAATGGCGGTCACTGGGACAAAGGCACATCGATCGGATTGATTGGCACAAACATGCTGATCGGATCTACGACCTATGCCTATGTACTTGGCTACAATGACAGCGCGGGAACTAAGCGTTTGGGTGATTGGGACGACTTCGTGATCGGTGTGAGCGCTGTGCCTGAACCGGAGACCTATGCAATGTTGCTGGTCGGGCTTGGTTTGGTGGGATTCTCATTAGGTAAGCAGGGACAAAGATAAAGCATCGATGTCGCTTGTTTTTTGTTAGTTCCAGCAGTAAAAAGGCGTTATGGTGAATGAGTCGAAAATTCAGAAAGAAAAGAACGGTAAT
>FSSH01002632.1_pt1 | contig 11444 bp, 10 predicted proteins | sample 1166101 | NCBI WGS metagenome assembly FSSH01 (sample SAMEA32972668, study PRJEB13176) | freshwater metagenome | biome: Drinking water system; feature: Biomass in drinking water that filtered by 0.45 um membrane; material: drinking water | place: USA | collected 2012-12-20 | depth 0 m | reverse complement strand
GATGTCGAAAGCCAATGTCGGCGTTTGAAGCTGGCCATGAAGGATTTGGGTTTCAACAAGTTCGATCGCAATGCGGTGCTGTATTATTTTCTGAGTAAAAATTCACCGGATTGGAAAAACTTCAATATCTCCGCGCAGCGGGCTATGACTGACGAAATCCGTCCCAAGTTGCTGGAACAATACCGGTCTAAGGATTTCGCCGGTTGTCTGGCAAGCGAAGATTATGCCGTGATGAAGAGCATGAAGCTGGCGGTTAACACCGAGCAGGATTGGGAGGCACTGACCAACTCCAGGCAGAAAAAAGAAGGCGTCATCAATCCGATTCAATCGGCGGCGCGGCAATTTTTATCGGCTTTGCAAAACCCCAACAAAGACGAAGCCGCTCGGCAGTTATACCCTTTGCTAAATACCGAAAAGGGTGGGAACGGGACAGTGTTACTGCAAAACCATTTGGGCAACTTTGGTTTGGAAGCGCTATTGCAAGTTCCTACGGTTGCCGACGAAGGTGTGCTGATCAACGCCGGTCAGCTGGCCGGCGTGTTTAGTGGGTTGAACGTGGAGACCTACAGTTGTGCGCGTCCTGCTCAGGATCAGGGTCAGCCTTTGGCGAATATCGGTATCATGCTGTTTGTCACCAAGCCTGGCAGTCCGCGCGAAAAAGGCGGGGCTGTGGAATTTGAGTTAGTCCAAGGCAAAATAGCCCGCCTGGCTTTTCAACATCCGTCCTTTCGGGATTTCGAACAAAATCTGGCCGATTATCCGGATCTCGGCGGATGCCGGATAGATGCTGATTTGTTGAATAAACTGCACTAATTTCCAGCGTGTGGTGGTGACAATGAATCGGAAAAAAGGCTTGATCGCGGCATTGGGGCTAATCGCGCTTTTGGCTATCTACGCCTTTTTGGGTTTTTACCTGGTGCCGACACTGGCGTTAAAAAAACTGCCGGCCTTGCTGCAGGAAGAAACCGGACAACAAGCCCGGCTGTCGGCGATTCGCTTCAACCCATTTAACTTCACGTTGATGGTGGAAGGCTTTGCCTTGGGGCCCACAGACGGCAAAGACCTGGTGGGCTTCGAGCGTTTATTCGTCGATTTGGACGCAGTGGAATCGGCAAAGCTCGGCGGTGTGGTATTAGATGCTATCGAGTTGAATGATCCGCAATTCAATATCGAACGTCGCGCCGACGGCGCATTCAATTTTGCGGACATAAAAGTCAAGCAATCAGAGCCGCAGCCTGACCCAAAAGATAGTGGCGGCGATAGCTTGGTGCTGTTGGTCCATCAAATCGCCATTAAAGAAGGACGGATAAGTTGGCAGGACGCCGTTACCGGTCAAGTGCTATCGGAAAACCTGTTACCGCTTAATCTAACGCTCAACGAGTTCAGTACCCAAGCGGCAAGCAGCGCGGTCGGCGATTTGAGCATGGGCTTGGAGTCGGGCGGAAATATTGAATGGCATGGCGATTTCACAATTGCGCCACTGGCTTCAAAAGGTCATTTAAAGTTGGAAAAAATTGGTTTGGCAAGAAGCTGGCAATTATTTTTGCAACAAATCCTGCCTGTGGAAATCGTCAACGGTCTGCTCGGCTTGCAAGTCGATTACACGTTTGCTGAAGCGCCGCATGGCTTGCTGACAAAAATCAGCAACGGCAACATCGACATCAAGCAGCTGGAAATCACCGAGAACAATCACGGCAAGCCTTTAGTCAGCGTGCCGGCCTTGGCGGTCAGTGGAATTAATGTCGATGTTAATCAGCAGCAAGTTGAGATTAGCGCGGTATCCAGCAGCGATGCGGCGATTAGCGCATGGTTGCAAGCGGACGGCATTGTCAATTACCAGGCGTTGTTTGCTGGAGATGCCGCTGCTCCAGCCGCCACTCAGCCATCGGCAACACCAGTGGTTGCAGAGGAGAGCAAGCCGTGGCTGGTTAAAGTGGATGATTTAGCACTAAACAACTACAACATTCATTTTACCGATTTCAGTCTGCCGAAGCCGCTGGAGCTGCAACTGAGCGAGTTGAGTTGCAAGTTGCAGAAATTCAGCACGCAGGACGACGGCAAATTGCCTGTGCAATTGAGCAGCAAGTTTAATAATACCGGTGGTTTGAAAGTTGACGGTGAGATGAGTTTGCAGCCCTTTACGGGGTCTTGGACGCTGGATATTCAGGATATCAACCTTAAAGTTTTCCAGCCTTACCTGGATCCATTTTTGAAACTGGAATTGGTGGATGGCGACTTTAGCGGGAAGGGAAATCTGCAATTGGCGGTTGCCGATCAGCTGCAACTCACCTTTCAAGGAGGCGCCAACTTAGAAGGTTTGGTGACTCGCGATCAGGTCAAGAACGTGGATTTATTGAAATGGTCCAACCTGGAGGTGTCCGGGATAGACATCGATTTGGCGAAACAGGATTTCAAGTTCGCCAGGGTGATGTTTGATCGTCCTTACTTACGGTTTAATATCAAAAAGGACGGCAAAACCAATATCGACGACCTGATGGTGTCGCAACCGCCATCAAAACCAGCGCCAGCGGCCAAAGCTCCCGCAAAACCGGCGGCCGACAAACCCGCCGAACCGCGTGTCAGTATCGGTAAAATCGAATTGAAAGATGGTAAATCCGATTTCTCAGACTACTCCTTGATTTTGCCGTTCGTGGCGGCCATGAATAGTCTGAACGGCGAAGTCAGCGGGTTTTCCTCGGATAAAGACGCCGAGGCCAAGTTGGCTCTAAAAGGTAAGGTTTACGAGATGGCCTCGGTGGGCATCAAAGGCAAATATCAATTCGATACGGGTGATTCGGATATTGCCCTAAATTTCACCAACATGCCTCTGCCGCTGATTACGCCTTATATGGCTGAGTTTGCCGGCTACCGGATTGAAAAAGGCCAAATGGCTCTGGATTTGCGATATACGATCAAGCAGAATCAGTTAGCTGTGCAAAATAAATTACTTATTGATCAGCTGACGCTGGGCGAGCATGTGGAAAATCCCAATGCGGTGTCCTTGCCCTTGCATTTGGCGATTGCCTTGCTGAAAGATGCCGACGGCAAAATTAATCTGGATTTTCCAATCACCGGCAGTTTGGAGGATCCGAAATTCAGTATCGGTTCCTTGCTGGCCAATGTGTTGGTCAATCTGATCTCTAAAGTGGCTCTGTCACCGTTCAAGGCGCTGGGTTCGCTGCTGGATGATGATAAGGATTTCAGCGCTGTGGCTTTCGCGCCAGGTAGTGCCGAATTGGCTGTTGAAGAATCCGCTAAATTGGATCAGCTTAACAAAGCCTTGCTTAGCAAACCCGAACTGACCCTGGAAATCAAAGGGATTGCCTACGAAAACATGGATTGGCCAGCGATGCGTTTTGAAGCGGTAAAGGATGTATTGAAAAAAATGCGCTCAGGCGAGTTGCGCGACAAGGGTGAGAAAGTTCGGCACGAGTATATTGAATTGTCCGACGATGACTACAAACGCTTGCTGGCCAAGTTTTTTGGCGAAGTCTTCCCGCTGGAGATGGACAGATCGTTGTTGGGCAAACCACGGATCAAGAGTAATCCGGACGCCGATTTCTACCCGTTGGCGCAACAGAAACTGGAAGGTATTTTTCCGCCCGATCCGCAGCGTCTTAACGATCTGGCGATTGCCAGAGCCAACCATATTGCGCAGTATCTGGCTGATCCCGGCGGCATTAATAAAGACAGGCTATATCTGCTGGCAACCGAGTTGAATCAGGCCGAAACAGCCGATGGGATTAAATCGGTGTTATCGTTGAGCGCTTCACAGTAAACGGAAGCTTACACTGTTTGTAATATAATGACGTTTACGCAGCGAAGATGGCGCATCGATTTGTATTTAAGGTGGTATCTATCACCATGGGTTAGTCAGTAGCCTCAAACATCAGCCTCCCCCTTTGAAAAAGGGGGATTGAGGGGGATTAATTTAAAAAATCTCCCCCAACCTTTCTTTTTCAAAGAGGGGAATAGACATAAGTGGAAACTTGCTGAATAGATACTTAAAGTTTTATAAAAATGGAGATTCCAATGACAACCCAGTTTTTTCGATTTATTCCGCTGTTGGCGCTAAGCCTAAGCGGACTGTTTTTCGTGTCTCCGGCAGCTGCGCAATCGCTAACATCCTGCACGATGACTTACAAGCTTAGCGGCTGGTCATTCGTTTACAAACAATACGACGGCCTCGGTAATATCAGTTGTAGTAACGGACAACGGGCGCAAGTTGCACTGGCTTCGAAGAGTATAGGTTTTACCATCGGTAAATCGGAAATCGAGGGCACCGGGGTGTTTTCCGAAGTTAGAAATCTGAATGAAATTTACGGCAGTTTTGTGGCCTTTGAAGGGCATGCCGGCGCCACCAAGTCGATAGACGGGCAGCTACTAACCCGCGGCGAAATTTCTTTGGCACTCTCCGGCAAGGGCCGCGGTATAGACATTGGCGTGACTCTGGGCGCTTTAACTATCTCGCCTAGATGATCGGTTTTTGCGTTGCCAGTGCTCGCCGATAAGCTTCGAGATTTTGCTGATTATGACAATGGTAGGTGACCTGTGCCGTTTATAGTCCGAGATCAGGCGGGGGCAATTGTGCAACTGCGCGACAGCGGCGACGAGTGGCTCGATGTCGACCACCCGGAAGTGACGGTATTTTTACAGCAGCTCTCCAGCGATAAGGTCAGGCAAGCCTTGTCGGCCACCGATAACGATATGGTCAGGGTGATAGACGACTTGGTCGATTTACTGGTGGCCAATCAGGTACTGATTTTTACCGAGCTTCCCGAACGCGTGCAAAGCAAGTTATTGGCAAGGAAACAACTCAGAAAGGATGTGAATGCCTTGCAAAATTTGATGATAGCCGACGAAGGGTTGTTCTAGGCGATGACTGATGGCGTAGCAACGCAGAATGCTGTCGGTTTTGTCGCCTATTGGGATGTCATGCCGAATAGGGAGGGCTTCGCAGTACTTTCATCAATAATGGGTTCTTTGTGAAAAACTCTTTTTTTCTGGTCATCCCCCAGCAAAAAAATGATCCCCAATTATCCGCGTCGTTTACAGACGATGCGCTACGGCAATGGATTGCCGAACTGCCGACGGCCAATCCCGGTCTGGCTGCCCGTTTGTTTTACGAGTTGCTGGGCGAATTGATTTCGGTGGAAATGCCGGCGGCAAAACGCCTGCATGCCTTGGAGTTACTTAGAGACAGCTTTTACTTGATCGACGATTATCTGCGTTCGCGACTGATCAAGTTCGGTTTCCCAAAAGGTGAAAGCGAAAAAAAAATCTTCGGCTTGGCCTGCGCAATCGAAAGACAATTTACCATCGGCTATTGGAGCGTGGTGAAGGATTTGACCCGCCGCGAAATCGGTTGGTTACAGGGTAAGTCCACCGCGTTGGCGATACAGCGGACTATTCGGGGCTTGAGCCGCATCGTGATAAGTCACTACATGATGAGCTATCCGGTGCCGGATTGGATCTGGATCGATTTGCACTCGTTGTATAAACTCGCCGTGAAGCTGGATAAGGCTGGCTCCAAGGTGGCCGACCAGGGCGGTATATTCAGTAAACTGTCATCAGTCGAAGACAGCTATAAACAAATATTGCTGCTGAGTTTGGCCTACCCATCCGGCTTGATGCAGAAAGAGTTTCAATTGGTGTATGAGTTTTTGGAGAAAATCAGCGATTTTCTGCAAATCGAAACCAAACCGGTAGCCGAACAAGCCGTGCAATGCGCGATTTTAATGGACGAAGACTTGCCGCCGGCTTTTTTGCTGAACACTACGCCAACGGATCGCAGGTCTGATTCGGCCATGCTTTACCTGAATCTGACCAAGTTGGGTAAAGTAATCAAGCAGGCTGATAAGTTGTGCAGCAAGGACGAAGCGCGCTTTAGTTCGCTTGAGATCGATAAAAATAATCATCAAAAGCTATCGGCGGAACTGTTCGACTATCTGATGCAGCGCTGGCAAGGTAGGGAGCCGCAAGGGACGGTATATTTTGCCGATCGGCTGGATAGATATGTGGCTATTGGTTTGGAAACCACCTATGATCTATTGGAAACCGGTAGACCGGGTTTGGAAACCGGGCAGGAAATACGTGCCGAGACTGACTCCGAGCGCGCCTTGTCCTGTAATTTCCACAAGGAAGGCGTGCTATCCATCGGCAGCTTGGTTAGCTTTCGCAAGATTGACGCGGTGCCGCAACAACGCTCGCTCGGCGTGGTGTGCAAAATACTGCTCCCCAAGCAGGATTCCAAGCTGATATTCGAGGTGATGGTAATCGCCGCCCAAGCCTTTCCGGTGGCTTATCAGTCACTCGAGGCGGACACCGACGCGGAGCGCAAGAAAGCCTTAATTTACGGCATAAGAGATAACGAAGGCGAAAAAAGCTTTATCATCATGGACTCTTTTCGCTTGAAAGACGGCGATTTATTGCGAATGTTTATGGGACATGAGAATTTTCCCATCATTTTGAACGGCCGCAAAAATATCGGCTTGGGCTACTGGCAGTTCGAATGCCGGCGTATTCTGGACGACGTCATTCCCACGCAGAACAAGAAGAAAGGCTATGATTTTATATAACAAAGACGATTGCCGGCCGGTTCCGACAGGGAATAGGCGGCAGAACCCAGCAAACAGATTCGATGACATCAAATACCGATCAGACATCTGATTTTTCCGCACTCGTCGATCCGCACGCCCAGCGTGAGGCCGAAAAATACGAGAACCCCATCCCCAGCCGCGAGCTGATTCTCCAGCTTATTCAAGAAGCCGGCAAGCCGTTACGCCGCCAACAAATCGCCCAACAATTTTCCCTGGAAACGCCCGATGCCTTGGAGGCTTTGCGTCGCAGGCTGCGAGCGATGGAGCGCGACGGTCAGCTAAGTTTTAATAGCCGGCAAAAATATAGTCTGGGCTCCGGGGATAACACCATCGCCGGACGGGTGCTGGGGCATCCGGAAGGCTTCGGTTTCTTGAAACCCGACGACGGTAGCGAAGACCTGTTTTTGTCGCCGCGCGAAATGAAGCCGTTGATGCCCAACGATCGAGTGGTCGTTCGTGTGGCCGGCATTGATAGACGCGGCCGCCGTGAGGCGGCGGTGATTGAAATCAGCGAACGCAATACGCATCAAGTGGTCGGCCGGTTTTTTACCGAAGGCCGCGTGGCTTATGTGGTGCCGGATAACAAAAAAATTGCCCACGAAGTGTTGATTGCCAAGGAAGACGTCGGTCATGCCAAACAAGGCCAGATCGTGGTGGCTGAGATTATTCAGCAACCTAGTCAGCATTGTCAGCCCTTGGGCCGCATCACCGAAGTGCTGGGTGCGCATATGGCGCCGGGTATGGAAATCGAAATGGCGATTCGCTCGCACGATTTACCCAACCAGTGGCCGGATCAGTTACTGGAAGAAATCAAGGCACTAACTCCGCAAGTACCCGAGTCCGCCAAGCAGGGTAGGGAAGATATTCGCAAACTGCCTTTGGTGACCATAGACGGCGAAGATGCCCGCGATTTTGACGATGCCGTCTACGCGCAAAAAACTCCAAAAGGCTGGAAACTGCTGGTAGCGATTGCTGACGTCTCGCATTATGTCAAAGTGGATACCGCTTTGGATGCCGAAGCCAAAAATCGCAGTACCTCGGTGTATTTTCCGGAAAAAGTGATTCCGATGCTGCCGGAGATACTCTCCAACGGCTTGTGTTCCTTGAATCCGGACGTGGATCGCTTATGCATGGTCTGCGAGTTGCTGATCAACGAAGAAGGGAATGTCCTGCGCTCGCGGTTTTTTGAGGCCGTGATGCGCTCTCATGCCCGTCTGACCTACACCGACGTAGCAAAAATGCTGGTGGACGGCGATCAGAAACTGGCTAAAAAGCATGCCGCTTTGTTGCCGCATCTACAGACCTTATACGGCTTGTATAAAGTCATGCGCAATCAGCGCGAGTTGCGCGGGGCGATGGATTTCGATACTCAGGAGACCAAGATCGTCTTCGGGCCGGAACGCAAAATCTATGAAATAGTACCGCTGCAACGCAACGATGCCCATAAGTTGATAGAAGAATTTATGATCACCGCCAACACGGCAGCGGCGCGGTTTTTGAACAAGAAAAAAATGCCGCGCCTACTGCGGATTCATGATGGCCCAGGCCCGGAAAAGTTATTGGCGCTGAAGACCTTTCTCGGCGAACTGGGCTTATTTCTAGGCGGTAAGGCTCAACCTACGCCATTGGATTACATGCACCTGCTGGAGTCGGTAAAGGAACGTCCCGACGCGCATTTGATTCAGACCATTTTGCTGCGTTCCATGTCGCAAGCGGTTTATAGTCCGGAAACCAAAGGCCACTTTGGCTTGGCGCTGGATGCCTATGCGCATTTCACCTCGCCGATCCGCCGCTACCCGGATTTGCTGGTGCATCGGGCAATTCGCCACTGTTTGGCCGGCAAATCGGTAGATAGTTTTTATTACACGCATCCCGATATGGTGTTGCTGGGCGAACATTGTTCGGCGAACGAGCGCCGCGCCGACGACGCCACCCGCGATGTGGTGAGCTGGCTGAAATGTGAATACATGATGGACAAGATCGGCGAAGAGTTCGAGGGCGTGATTTCTGCCGTCACCGGTTTCGGGTTTTTCGTCGAATTGCAGTCGATTTATGTGGAAGGTTTGGTGCATATCGCCTCCTTGGTGCAGGATTATTTTGCCTTCGATGCCAGCAAGCATCAGTTATACGGCGAACGCACCGGCGTGCGTTATCGCTTGGGCGACATGGTGAAAATTCGAGTGGTGCGGGTTAATCTGGACGACAAGAAAATCGATTTTGAATTGATACAATCAGGCAAGAAAATCGCCAAAACCAAATCCTCTTCAGGTCGAAAAAAAGCCGAAGCCGGCAGTAAAGCAGCCAAGTCGGATGCGGATAAAAAAGCCCCAAATAAGCCAAAAGCCAAAAGACGCCGCCGCTCATGAATTTAACCCAATTGTTCGGCATTCACGCGGTGCAAGCCGCGTTAGATTATTCACCGCAAAAAATTCGCCGTGCCTGGATCGATAATCAAAGGCAGGATGTGCGCCTGAAGCAAGTGATTGACGATCTCGTCAAGCTGGGCATCACTCCGGAAAAAACCGAGCGCAAAAAGCTCGAAAAGATGGCCGACGGCAAAAATCACCAAGGCATCGTGGTGGCCGTGGAATTGCCGGCGATGCGTAGCGAAGACCAGCTCAAGCAGGATGTCGAAGCACTGACCGCCATGCCGTTTTATCTGGTGCTGGATCAAGTGCAAGACCCGCATAATCTTGGCGCTTGTCTGCGTACTGCGGATGCAGTGGGTGCGCATGGCGTGATTGTCACTAAGGACAATGCGGCTGGTATTACGCCGACGGTTTGCAAAGTAGCCAGTGGCGCGGCGGAAACAGTGCCGGTTTATCAGGTCACCAATCTGGCCAGAGTGCTGCGCTGGTTAAAGGAGCAGAACATCTGGATTATGGGGGCGGCTGGCGAAGCCGAGCAAACGGTGTTTCAGATGAAATTGGATATGCCCTTGGCGGTGGTGATGGGCACGGAAGGAACCGGCATGCGCCATTTGACCCGCCAGCATTGTGATTTTCTGGTGAAAATCCCGATGGCCGGGCAGGTGGAAAGCCTGAACGTATCGGTGGCCGCTGGCGTATTGTTGTACGAAGTGTTTCGGCAGAAGCTGCTTGCTTAAACTGCATGAAGCGAATTTGCTATGTCGCGGTGGCTCTGGCTGCTAGTACGTTAAACGCTATTGCTCATGCCGAAATCGATGGACGAGCGATTGCTTTTAATTGCCGGAATTGTCACACCGAGTCGAGCTTGGATTCCAAAAGCTCAATCCCGTCGCTAAAAGATTTATCCGCACAACGGATCCGGCAAGCCTTGCTGGATTTTAAATACGACAAAAAAACCGCCACATTGATGCCTCGTCTGGCTAAAGGTTATAGCGACGCGGAACTGGCAGCGGTTGCGGAATATTTGAGTCGCAATTGATGGCCGGCTTATCCAGAAGACGTTTTTTACAAGGCGTTGCCGGGTTTGGCGCCGGCGTTCTTAGCGGTTGTGGCGGATTGCCACTCCGTAGTGGTGGCAAAGCGCATGTCGTTGTGGTCGGCGGCGGCTTCGGCGGCGCGACGGCGGCGAAGTATCTGCGTTTGCTGGATGCGAATATTCAAGTCACGCTGATCGAACCTAAAGCTAAATACATCACTTGTCCCGGCAGTAATTGGTTGTTTGCCGGTTTGACGAGCCTTGACCAATTGACGGTCGATTATCAGGCTTTGCAATACAGATATGGAGTCAAGCTGTTAGTCGATCGCGTGAGCAGTTTGGACCCCGCGCGACGGAGTTTGCGGACGCTAGGTGGGCAAAGCCTTAGCTATGACAGGTTAATCTTGTCGCCCGGCATCGATTTTCGCTGGGATGCGATTGCCGGCTACGATCAGGCCGCCACGGAGCAGTTTCCGCATGCCTGGCAGGCCGGTCTGCAGACCTTGCTGTTGGCGCGGCAGCTGCAAGCGATGCCTGACGGTGGCGTGGTGTTGATCGCGGTGCCGGCCGATCCTTATCGGTGTCCGCCCGGCCCTTACGAGCGGGCCAGTATGATGGCTTATTGGTTGAAACAGCGTAAACCGCGTTCGAAAATTCTCATTCTCGACGCCAAGCGCAGCTTTTCGAAGCAAACGCTGTTCGAAGCCGGTTGGACGAAACATTACGGTTACGGCACCGCTAATAGCCTGATCGAATGGCATAGCTTGGCGGATAATCCTCTGCTCGAACTAAACAAGCAGAGTAGGGTGCTGACTAGCGAATTCGGCGACCAGTTTAGTGGCGATGTGCTGAATATCATTCCGCCGCAAACTGCCGCACAAATCGCCTTGCAGCATGGTTTGACGGATAGCACCGCTTGGTGTCCGGTTCGGCCGCTGACCGGGCAATCATTATTCGACGATTTTATCCATGTCATTGGCGATGCCGCGCACTACGCGCCTATCCCCAAATCAGCTTTTGCCGCGAATTCCGAGGCCAAAGCGTGTGCGTTGGCGGTGACGAGTTTGATTAATCAGACGCCCATCCCTGAAGCGCATTGGCTGAATACCTGCTATAGCCTGATCGCGCCTGAGCACGGCATTTCCGTGGCAGGGGTTTACAAGCTGGACGCGGCCAACGCGATTATGCCGGTGAAAGGAGCCGGTGGTGTTAGTGCGGGAACGGATGGCGAAGCGGCTGCTTTGGAAACGGATTATACGCGTGCCGTTTATCGGAGCTTGATGGTCGATACATTTGGTTGATTTGATCATAAATGTTTTATTTCAATGGTTTGTGTTGGTTTTTTGTATTTTTTTTTGAATTGTTTTTCCTTGCAATTGAAACTGAATAAGAAAGCAATTTTTCGGCCATAATTTACGAGTATTTACCATTGAAGGCGCG
>FSSH01006749.1_pt1 | contig 11447 bp, 12 predicted proteins | sample 1166101 | NCBI WGS metagenome assembly FSSH01 (sample SAMEA32972668, study PRJEB13176) | freshwater metagenome | biome: Drinking water system; feature: Biomass in drinking water that filtered by 0.45 um membrane; material: drinking water | place: USA | collected 2012-12-20 | depth 0 m | reverse complement strand
CAACGGTCGCTCGCCGCGCATTTCGCAGTACGCCGCATCGCGATGCCGCCGCCACCTGGGTCGCCATCGTCGACCTGTTGGTCGCGGCAAGTGCCAACAAGTCCGCCAAGTCCGAGTTGCTCGCCGTGACGGGCACGGCAGCAAGTCTGATTGCCGATCAATCCCCGAAGACAACACCGATCGTTGTGACCTGCGACGGACCACGGACTCGCATCTATTGCCTCTACGACGACGATGCCATCGATGGCTCCGATGCATCCGAGGATGTGTTCGGCTTCGATCCACTGAAGGGCGACTGGAGCGTTTCGCTACCATGCCATGAGGACGAACTCGACTGGGTGCAAAAGTCCCTTGCTCGGAACAGCCCGCGCATCACGGCTCGCAAAGACGGTGACAACACCGCCGCCGACGGTGACAGCAAAGCCGCCGCTCAATCCCTTACCCTCGATCCCAAGGGGTTCCTCGGCTCATGACCAGCGTCATCGTCAACACCTATACGCACTCCGTCGTCTACGTCGCAGACAACATCCTCAAAAGCATGAAGGACATCATTCGGTTGAGCGGTCTAGACCCGACGAACCTGGTCGACGGCTGGCAAAGCAAGATGACAGCGCTCCAGACGTGGTTGCAGTCGCGACACCTCGAGACTGTCGTGCTCGAGATCTTCGACCCCAAGACCGACCAACTCGTCGGACGTTGGGATATCGACGTCGTCTACAGTGTTGCCGGCGGCGACGGCGGCTTTTGGACCGACACCGAGCAGATCAAGTACGCCGTACGCAAGGCTGGGCTAATGCCCGGCGAGGCCAAGTACCAGCTGCTGCTCTGCAACAAGCCAGGCCGCCCCGATGTCGACGGCTGGGGGCCCGCCAGCAATCGATCGACCGAGGGCTTCGTTCGTCACAGTCTCGGTTCGACCGTCGAGCACAACGGCCTTGGTGGTAGCGCCGCTTATTGGAGGAAATCCTGATGTTGGACATCGATCAGGCCTTCCGAAAGTTCAAAAGCCGCCTCGAACTCAATGACAAGGAGCAGCAGAATGCCTCTGCCCGACAGAATGAGGTACGCGACTTTCTTGAGACCAAGTTTGCGATAGATCGCAGCTTCCTCACAGGCTCGTACAAGCGGCACACGAAGACCAAGCCGCTCAAGGATATCGACATCTTCTTCGAGTTGGGCAAGGCCGAGCGGCACTATCGCAACAAAGCACCAGAGGTAATCATTGACGCGTTCTACACCGCCTTGGTGGAGAAGTACGGCAAGGCGGCAGTCCGCAAGCAGAGCCGGTCAGTGAATGTGGATTTCGGCGTCGTTGCCGACGTCGATGACAACACTGACTACCGCGTTATGAGCGTCGACGTTGTGCCCGCATTCGCGGCGGGCAAGGACTATGAGATTCCAGACACCGACAGTAGCAAGTGGATCAAGACCAATCCCGAGATTCATGCTGACAAGGCGACCGCTGCTCATCAGGCCTATTCGAACGAGTGGAAGGGCCTCGTACGGATGGTCAAGTATTGGAACAATAACGCGCGCCACACAGAAAAGCCCGTGAAGCCGTCCTTCCTCATCGAAGTCATGGCGCTGCAATGCCTTCACGGCGGGTGGCAGGGCCGCTTCGACTACGAGATCCAATCTCTGTTCTCGACGCTGGCCGACAGAATTCTTGATGAGTGGGCCGACCCCGCCGGACTCGGACCGCCGATCAGCAACGGTATGGATAAAGCGAGAAAAGAACGAGCTCGTTCGCTGCTGCAAGCTGCGAGCCGCGAGGCGTCACTGGCCATCAACCTCACGCGTCAAGGCCGTAACGGAGATGCGCTCAAGGCGTGGCGCGCCTTGTTCGGCCCCAAGTTTCCCCTTTCATGAATTGGATCGCGCATGGCTGATGCAGTCGTAGCCCGCTGGCACGGGGACAACTACCAGGCCCGCATATTCTGGGAGAATGCCCTCAATCTGCTGCTTGACGGTTCGTGTGTCGTCGAAGTCACATTCGAGGCCAATGGTCCGAAGGCGTTCGACGACGTCGTCGTGAAATTCGATCCTCCTGTCCCACGTTCTGGTGCTGAACGCGTCACTGCCGAGTACACCCAGGTCAAATGGCACGTCCAGACCGGAGGGCGGTTCGGCTACCAAGATTTCGTCGCCCCTGATTTCATCGGCGCGCGATCGTTCTCACTACTGCAGCGATTGCAGCAGGCGCGTCTGACGGCGCCGCCGTCTGCAAGGTTCTCGTTCTTGACGACGTATCGCATCGCAGACGGTGACCCGCTTGGCGATCTCATCTCTGGGAACGACAAGTCGCTTCTCATCGAGAAGCTATTCGACGACACAACGGATCGCAGCAGGATGGGCTCTGTTCGCAAGTGCTGGCGCGAGCACCTTCAGCTTTCAGACGATGCGGCGTTGAAAGCGGTCGTGCAAGGATTTTGCGTTCACGATGGCTATCGTTCGCTCGATGAGCTTCGTACTCAGATCAATTTTCGCGCGCGGGCGGTTGGTGTGTTAGCATGCAGCGCGGCCGATTCCGATTTCAGGTTCGACGAGCTCGCCCGTCAATTGAAGGCGCGCCAATTGAATGCGCTGACGCGGGAAGCATTGCTTCAACTTTGCCGTGACGAGGGATTGCTCTTCGATCGCTCCACTGAGCAAGACGCATTCTTGCTGATCGCGATCCGCAGCATCATCGGCCCTTCTGCCGACGTCGTTGGCGCCACACCCGACAACACGCTGTCTTTGGCCGGCGATTTTCGGCAGCGCTATCTCCAGGACGGCCGTGACTGGCAGAAGGACATCCGGCCGAAGGTCGAGCAGTTCTTGCGCGACGCAGTGAAGAAGTCAGCCAAGCTGCGGCTCATCATGGATGCCCATGCCTCAATTGCGTTTCTCGCTGGCTCGGTCCTTGACCTGAAGTCGGCTGTCCAAACCGAGCTGGTTCAAAAAGGGCGGGTTGGCGCGCGTGTCTGGCGAGCCGACGATGGTAGCGCCACTGCCGCAGCACGGTTCGCGGTGGAGGAGGAAAAAGTCGGTTCGGGACCAGATCTCGCTGTTGCAGTCAGCGTCGCTCAGCCCGTTCTGGTGCAGGCCCGAGCCTATGTGACGGCCAAACTACCGGCCGTCGGACGCATCGTATCGTTCAACCTGCCTTCTGGCCCTGGTCAACAGTCCGTCGTCGGGGGCGGCCACGCCGCCGTGCTCGCCGAGCAGATCTCAAACTACGTTCGCGACATTACAGCAGACAACCCTGACGCCATGGTTCACATCTTCGCGGCGGCCCCGAACAGCCTGTTGTATTTTCTGGGACAGCACCACCAAGCAATCGCGCCCTGTATCGTCTACGAATACGATTTCGATCGAAAGGCCCACAGGTCCTATCAGCCATCATTCGTCATTGACTGAACCGGGACCGCCGTATGTCGGCGCAGCTTGAGATGTTTTATCGCTTGCTTTCATGCTGTTGCTGCTATGCTGGTCGACAAATAAGAGACTGGCCATGCCGACCGCACGGCCGAAGACGATCGGCTCGGTATTCCGACGCCCGGCACCGACAAGGACGGTAGAAGCGTCCTTCGCCAACCGCCGAAGAAGCGCGGTCGTATCGTCGACGCGGGATAATGCATGGCGAAGTGGATGTGGATCAGCACGGGACCCGTGCGGCAGGCAATTCAGCAAGATCACCGGGACGATGGCGAGCCGTCAGGGCAACCATTGCAAGTGCCGGATCTGAAGTGAGTGATCATCGACGGGTGCATGCGGCCGGTTCGAGCATAAAGATAAGCGTCTGGGCGTGCCCCCGCGCGAAGAACGCGGGGTCGGGCTCTAGTCGGTCGCGAGAGGTGCGCCCGACCGGAGCCCCAAGGCTCAAAGACTATCAGCGAAGGCTTGGGTCTCCGCCCATGCGGGTGACGATCCCATCACGCGGGCCAAGGCAACGCCAAAACGTCAGTGACACAGGTTACGAGATGGAGCGCGCGCTAATAATGCCAGCCGGAAGGCCGCGGCACGTCGCAATCCGGTCGATCGAATGCCCTCGCGTCTGTCGGCCAAGACGCGAAGGACGCGCGATGCACTGCCGATTGTGCTCCGGTATACTCGGCAAGGACTCTGCCTCCGAAGGCGAGCGATGTCAGGCAGGATCGACCCGACAACAGGATCTTGCCATCGTGCTCAGGTCCGTCAAGGCACGGCGGCATCGAAACAGGCCTTGACCGACCTTGCGCGCGACGGCCGCGGCCATACGCGGTCGGGGCGAAGGAAAGCCTTCGGCGAGGTCGAACTAAGGAAATGCCCTGTCTGGATGACACGGCGCAGACGGGCGTTGTGCGGCAGGCGTCGATGTGCGGCCGATGTCGGTGCCAATGCTGCTGGCTGCGGTGTGATCCGAGTGGTCGGTGCATGTGATCTCGGGGATCAGAGGCCCCACAGCCACCAGGTCAGCCGGCCGACGACGTGGGCTGCAATGCTGGTCGCCGTGCAGATCAGGATCGACGACAGGATCATCGCCCAGAACGCGACGTCGGCCCCGACAGCCTTGGCGCGGGCGTGTAGGGGGATGTACTTCGGCAGGCTCGACATCAGCAGACCTGCCAAGGTCGCAGGGATCGTGATCATTGCGGAGACGCCGAAGCCTGCCGCCAGCGCCGCGACGAACAGCAACCAGAATTCTGCCGATCTGAGTGCGCGCAGGAACGTGACGGGTGCGTCGTCGGGATCGGTCATGCCGTGACGGGTCCGATGTCGGGTCTCAGCGATGGTGCTCAGAGGCGCAGCATCGTCGAACTTCGGCATAACTGCCCGATATCAGCTTGATTGTTTCTTCTTCGCGCACGCGCCACGCAGGTTTTGGTCTCCACGTGAACCCAAGGAGACCCGACATGCTCAGTCACGCCAACGATTCGCGCACCATCGTCATCGCCCCAGCCGTCGTCGCCGCAGCCTTCGATTGCCTCGCCGTGCGCGGCGATCTCGATCCCATCAAACCCGCTCACATGTACCTCATCACCGAGGTGCTCGATCATCGCGGCCGCTTCGATGCCGCCGGCGGCGGCGCTTCGTCGGGGCGCCGCTAACGCGTTGAACGGGTGTCGACGCTCAAACGTCCGGCGTCACCCGCCCTTCCAGCCATGAGACTTCTTCTGACGTCCCTTCTCCGGCTTATCGCCGTACCCACACGTTCGTAGCCTGACGGCGATTTCAATGTGCACCCACTCAAGGAGACAACCACTATGACCAATTCAACCGGAGCCACTGCCCAACCCGCAACCGAGCCCAGCGGCTTCTTCGTCAACACCGGCACCCACGCCGGCTGGTTCACCACCCCCGACGGCGATGTCTACGACATCCGCAAGCTCGAGCCACGTGAAGTCACCGATCCGCGCAACGGCGAAATCACCACCATCTGGGGCGGCTACGCCACGGCGCGCGACCGCGAGCTCGCCGCCAAGGACGCCATGCTGCAGGCCGAGTTCAAGAAAACCGGTCAGCGTCCCGCCGACCTGTTCGCACCAGAAGCGCGCGACATCCCACTCTACATCACGCTGCGTCACCGCCCCGGCAAGGGCTACACCGACATCGGCTCGTTCTGGAACGCCAGAGGCCGCTTCACCATCTTCGCCCGCGATCTCGAAGGCAAACGTGGCCTCCGCTTCGGCGGCAATGTGCTCGCCTGGAAGTCCGCCGCTGATCTCGAAGCCGAACGTGCCACCAAGGTCGATGCCGCAGCCCCCACTCCCGCGCGAGCAGCCGAACCCGATGGCGCCAGTGCGCGTGACGGTGCTGCTAAGCGTGCTCGCAAGGGACGCGATGCCACGCCATCCGCCGATGCCTGATCAGTGCTGTGTTCTTCTCCGGGACGTCTGGAAGTTCGGCGCGGATGCGAAGTGGGCATCCGAAGCGCCAGGATAACTGGACGTCTCCTTTCGCTGCCGGGGCCCCGGTCTTTGCACCCCAGCAGCGAAAGGAGCCCCCAAACCATGACCCGAAGTGCCAATCCCAGAAAGCCAAAAGCCTACCGTCCCATTACCGACGATGCCGCCACGACGGCACGACGGCTTGAGCCCCAGTGCGATGACGACGTTCTGCATGATGTTGCGCCGGGTGCGTTGGGACAGCTCGATCATGTCGGCCACGCCGGCAACGCGCTCGTGCAGCAGCGCCGCATCTGCGGTTTCCAGCGCCACATCGGTACCGCCGCCCATGGCGATGCCGACGTCGGCAGCGGCCAAGGCCGGCGCGTCGTTGATGCCGTCACCAACCATGACCACGGTGCCTTGTCTCTTGAGGCGCGCGATCTCCTTCAGCTTGTCGTCCGGCAACAATTCGGCTCGAGCTTCCAAGCCCAAAGCCTTGCCGACAGCCGCTGCGGTTCTCTGGTTGTCACCGGACAACATGATCGGCGTAATGCCGAGCAGCCGAACACGCGCGACGGCTCCCGCCGCATCTGGCCGAGGCTCGTCACGCACGGCAATGAAGCCGATCGGCGCCTTGTCCTTAGCGACGATGACCACGGTCTTACCGCTCTCTTCGAGCACGGTGATGGTCGGGTGGGTGTCGGGCACGTAGCCGAGGCCGGCTGCATGGCGGGGCGAGAGAATTTCGATTCGCGCGCCCGCGACCACGCCTTCGACCGACTTTCCGGGTACCGCCCGTTGCTCCGTCGAAGACGGTACGCTGACGTTTTGAGCAGCGGCCCGATCGGTAATCGCGCGGGCGATCGGATGACTTGAGCCCTGCTCCACGGCCGCGGCAAGCCCCAAGAGCGCGTCAGCGGTCCCATCGATCGGCAGAATATCTGTGACGATCGGCTTACCCATTGTTAGCGTGCCAGTCTTATCGAACGCGACCGTGCGAGCGCTGCCAATCGCTTCCAGTGCCGCGCCGCCCTTGATCAGCAGCCCCAAGCGCGCACCGGCCGCAAGCGCCGACGCGATGGCGGCAGGTGTTGAGAGCACGAGCGCGCAGGGGCAAGCCACCAGCAGCAATCCAAGACCGCGATAGACCCAGGTCGACCAGTCGGCACCGAACGCGATTGGAGGCAAAAGCATGGTCAGTGCGGCCGTCAGGATGGCTATCGGTGTGTAATACCTACTGAAGCGGTCAATCAGTCGAGCTGTCGGGGCCTTGGTCGCCTGCGCCTCCTCGACCATGTGGATTATGCGGTTGATCGTATTGTCCTCGACCCGCCGGGTGACCTGAATCTTGAGAGCGCCCGTTGTATTGACGCTGCCGGCAACGACACTGCTGCCGGGGCTCTTCGGCACCGGGATCGATTCACCCGTTACAGCCGCCTCGTCGACATCGGACGAGCCGCTGATGATGGTGCCGTCGACGGGCATACGGTCACCGGGACGCACAAGCACGACCTGACCAATGCTCAGCGTGTCGATCTCGACAGCCCGCGTCGCATCGCCGTCGATCAGCAATGCGGTGCGCGGGATCAGTTTGCCGAGCGCCCGGATGCCATCGCGCGCGCGGCGGGCGGCAAGGCCTTCCAGCAGCTCACCCAGAAGGAACAGAACGTTGACGAGCGCGGCTTCAGAGCTGGCACCGATCACGACGGCGCCGGCCGTAGCGAGCGAGACCAGCATCTCGATGCTGAACGGCGTGCCCGCTCGTGCACCGGCGATGGCGCGGCGGCCGAAGTAGGCGAGACCGATGAGTGCCGTCGGCAGGAAGGCAAGTTGCTCGCTCGCAAGTCCAGTCAACCACGCAACGAGGCCAAACGCCGCAGAGGCCAGGAGAAGCCCCATGAGCCGAGCCTTCGGTGTGCTCCACCAGGCCTGCTGATCCTCGCCAGCTGCCGGCGTTGCTCCCTCCCGCGATCCGGCCTGCTCACGACTGTCGAGGGACTCGATGTGCTGGGTGCGATAGCCGAGCTTCGTCACCGCCTGGCTGACCGTCTCCGGGGGTGTCGTGGCCGCATCGAGGCGAACGCTCAGGATCTGTGTCGCGAAATTGACGGCGATGTCAGATGTGCCTGGCAACTGCCGCACAGCCGTCTCGATCTTGGCCGCGCAGGAAGGACAGTCCATGCCGTCCACACGGAACTTCTCTTCGGCGCGAGATATCGGCCGAGGCGCTATCGGCTCGACCCCGTAGCCGAGCTTGCGGACGGCGTCCCCAATGGCGTCCGGACTTGCACCATCGACCGGTGTACGGAAGGTCAGAACCTGAGTCGCGAAATTGACTGTGACGTCCGACACCTCCTTGAAACGCCCGACGGCGGTCTCGACCTTCGCAGCACAGGACGGACAGTCCATGCCGCGCACCTGATAACGATGCTCTAGAGCTGTCGGCATGTTGATCTCCTGGCGGGGTGTTCTTGGCTGCTTTTCATCACGCACTACACCAGTATAGAACCTATAGGAACTATAGGTTCAAGGGGGATCTCCAAACCAGACATCGAAAAGACGCGATCGTGAATTGCGCGTCCATTGACGGTTGATGCCCCTTCGCCGGCATGCTGCCATACAGGCTCGCCTGATACGGGGTCTCACCCATCACCCCAAGCGTCCCAGAATCGGAAAGGTCTCGAGCAGGTAACCCGCGATCAAATGGATCTGTCCGGATATCATGAGTATGCCCATCGCGACCAGGATGACCCCAGCGAGGAGGTTCAACACACGTCCCATCTGGCGCAACCTTCCCAGGCTTGCGGCTCCCGCGCCAAAGAACATGGCTGTGAGCAAGAACGGGATGCCAAGTCCCAAGCCATAAGCCCCGAGTAGGATCGCGCCCGAGGCGGCGGAGCTGACCGACACAACCAGGATGGAGCCCAGCACGGGCCCGATGCATGGTGTCCAGCCAAACGCGAAGGCCAGACCAAGCGTATAGGCTCCTCCGGGCGATCGCACGATATCCGGGCCGCGCCAGCGATAAGTGCCAAGCAGCCATGACAACCGCAGAAGCCCCATCGTTGATAGCCCAAAGGCGATGACCAGGGCCCCGCCGACGAGGTTTGCTTCCTCGCGATAGTGCTGCAGCCAGCCGCCCAGGGCCTGGGAGCCCAATCCCAGGAGCACGAACACAGTTGTGAAACCTGTCACGAAGCTCGCGGCAAGCGTGAGCACCCGCCATCGGTTGCTAGCGCGGGGCGAACAACCGGCGTCGCCGGAGACGAACGAGAGATACCCCGGCACGAGAGGCAGGACACACGGCGACAGAAACGAGATCGCGCCGGCTGCTGTCGCAGTGGCAAGGCCAAACAGTGAGACTTCCATCACAGTCCTCGGCGCGTCTGTTTTGGCAACTCAAGGCGAAGTTAGATGTGGCGCCCGCAGTCTTCGGCCCGGCAAGACGCGGCCCGGTGGCGATGGTTGCGTCACGGCGTTGCCGGCAACCAGAACGACTTGATCACGCTCATAGTGTGGGCACGCTCGGTTGGCATCCAGTCGCCCGGTGAGCGGGCTGCGCCAGACGGGGTTGGTGACGTACCGTCGGCCGCACACCACTACAGTGGGGACTTGCCGCGTACTCTCGAACGCGTCGTAGCCATCTTTGAGCATACGCCAGAAGGGTTGGTGCTCGGACGATGCATTGCGCGCGAGATTGTATGGCGTCATGCGGAACGGAAAGATGTGCACGGGAATGCTGTCCTGGCCGCCAATGAAGGCCTCGCGCGCCAGGGCATACACCTCCTCCACATAGGGGTCGGTGATCGCATAGCATCCGGCCGACGAGCACTTGCCATGAACCATCAGCGCGGTGCCGGTTCGGCCATGGCTGCGATCGAACTCGTTGGGGAAACCGAGATTGAAGGACAGGTGGAAATTCGAGTGCGGATTCATCTGCTGCGGCGTGACGACGTAGAACCCCTCGGGCGACTGCTTGTCGCCTTCGACGGTCTTGGGGGCGAGATCTCCAGACCAGGTGCAGATCGGATAGGTCCGAAAATGCTGGTAGCGGCCGTCGTCGTGCCGCTTCCAGACCTCGAGCTCGGAGTCCTCCTTGAAGATGCGGATGAAGATTGGCTGGTCCAGCCGCAAGCGACGGCTGGCAAGATCATCGAGAGCATCCTTAGGTAGCGCCGCCAGTCGACGCNNCGCCGAGCTTTGTCTTGAGCGTCGCGCGTACATCGATATCAGTAAGTACTCCAAAACCTTCGTTCTTCAGAGCGGCTACGACTTTTTCGATCGCGGCGTCGAACGGCACTTGCAGCGTCTTGGCAATGTAAAAGCTCATGACTCAACTCCCTTGGATATCCTGCCGGCGCCGCTGGTATTCCTCGCGATCAATCTCGCCCTTGGCATAGCGCTCATCGAGCAGATCCAGGGCGCGGTTGGCGCCAAATCGTCGCTGCTCATCCGGCCACAGCTTGCGAACGAGGAAGATGACCCCGGCCACGATGAGGCTCAGAAACAAGAGAGGCATCAGCATGTGCCACGGCCCCCACCACCACATCCATTCATGCATTGGCCAGCCCGGTCCGGTGCTTTGTGCCAATGCCGGCGCAACCGGTGCCAGCACGATGCTTCCAAGAACCACGGCTCTTAGCATATGAGCATTCATCGCTACTCGACTCCCCTTGGCCGCTACCAGCAGCATCTGTGCCCATGGTGGTGCCTACCGTACGGGTCCGCCCCAGCCTTGACCATGCCGCTCAGCGTAGCCGCAGCGATACCAGCCTGATCCGTTCCAGCCGTTGTCGGGCCAGCAGTATCGACTGCCGCTTCTGACGTTTTGGGCTTGCGCGACAATGTTGCTGCTGGAATCGATCGATGGGCTCAATCCACCCGTCGTCACCGAGACGCTTGGAATCGCATGCGCGGGCGAGAACAGAGTTGCCGCAGCGGTCAGCGCAGCCACAGCGAGAGACAGTCTGATCTTCTCCACGATGTCCACCTTACAATTGATGTCCAAGAACACACATACCTATAGCGACTGTCACTTTAGGTCGTCGTTGATACGCGTCAAAGGGCGACGGTCAGCAGAAAATGTATCATGTTAAATTTAGCGTCAGTACACTTGGGCCAGACTGACGTTGATATTGGTGCCTCCTTGGCGGATGAACTCGACGCGCCGGTTAATGCCAGCAATCATGAGTTCGTACAGCCGAAGCTTGAGCCACCCGGGACGGTTCTGATATCGCGGACTGGCATAGTAGTCCGCTGGATCGTCGTAAGTGCCGTGATCGTCGGTGACGGCGGCCATCTGCGAAAATCTCTCGGTCTCGATATCGAGGTCAAACGCAGGTTCACCCGATTGGGGCAGCGCGACCGAAAACCCGGTACGCCAACCGCGGCGCTTCAACTCGGCGACCGCGCCCTGTTGCAGGGCCGGATCATTGATGTAGGCGTCNNTCGATCTTCCGCCAGCGGCCGTCGACCTGTACTTCGATCCACGCGTGCGAAATTTTCGAAGGCATGAGCCAGTAAGCCGGCCCAGTGAAAAACCCACGCTGAATTTCTTTTCTAATGAGTGCAAAATGGATGCGCGCCGGGATACCGGCC
>FSSH01001054.1_pt2 | contig 11454 bp, 10 predicted proteins | sample 1166101 | NCBI WGS metagenome assembly FSSH01 (sample SAMEA32972668, study PRJEB13176) | freshwater metagenome | biome: Drinking water system; feature: Biomass in drinking water that filtered by 0.45 um membrane; material: drinking water | place: USA | collected 2012-12-20 | depth 0 m | reverse complement strand
TATTTGCGCCAACAGGAGCGGGTGCGCTTACCCCTGGGGCGTATGCTGGTTTCTGCCGGAGTCATGACCGATGCCTTTTTAAGCACGGCGCTTAATGTGCAGATGATGATAAGACAAAAGCGTCTCAGCCGGGAAGAGGCGGTAGATGTTCTGGTGGAGGCGCGCAAAAGGCAGTTGGCGCAGTCAAATGTTCCGCGCGCCAAGAACTTTTACGAACAACCGGTTTTGAACGTGCCCAAGCTCGGTGAACTGCTGGTTCTGTCAGGGCTGCTCAGCGAGCGCAAGCTGTTGGAAGCGCTTGAACTGAGTATTATCGGTCGCAAATCCATCGGCGAGATTCTTCTGGAGAAGCGCTATCTAACCAAGGCACAACTGGACAATATTTTGCTTCTGCAATCAAGTCTGGCAGAGGGAATTATCAAGTTGCCGCAGCTCAAGTCGGTATTGAGGCGTCTTGAAGACGGCTTCTCTCTGTCTGATGCAATTGGGCAAGCTACCGAACAGGTGGGAGCCGATACCGGCGAGGCCAGGGTTCTCACATTTTTTGAGTTTCTCAAGTCGCTCGATCATACCAGCGGCACCAATATCGACCAGGCTTTTGAAATGGCCAAGAAGAATCAGCGGCTGGTCAAGCAAGCTCTTTTGATCTCCGGTATGCTCGATGAACCAACCATCGAGCTAATGGAGCAGTGTTATGCCCTTTACGAAGACAGGCGTTATTCCTTTGACGCCGCCTCGACCTTGTTTGAATACTCAAGACGCCGGGGCATTTCGGTAGCCGAGGCTCTGGAAGAATTGCGCTGGCTGAAGAAGCCGCCTTGCATTGCTGTTGAGCCGACTGAGAAATTCATCAAGGCCACTGATTCTTCTCTCCTTAACATGAAAGAGATGGCGGAGCAATTGATTGCCCTCAGAGATCTGGTCAATGCAAGAGCTTTGTATGAGCAGCTTCTGAACGCCCTGTCCGTTTATAAAGACGGACGCTATCGCTATTGTCTGGAGAGAATTGCATATATCTTCTTTGAGCAGAAAGATTATCTCAAGGCAGAGAGCTATCAACGTGAATTGACTCGCCTCAGCCTGGAGTGTTATGGCGAGAATAGCATTCCCCATGCCCAGGCCTTGAATAATCTTGGCAAGACCCTCTATTTTATGGGGCGTATTGATGATGCTCTCCATGAGACCCTGGTTTATATCGAGGTTTGCTCCAACTTACTGGGAGCCGATCATCCCGATGTCGCCTGCGGCTGGCAGAATGCGGCCATGCTTTATTTTCAGCTTGGAGACATAGCTGAATCTTTGCGCTGCTATAAGGAAGCTCATAAAATCTGTCGGGAGAGTCTTGGTCCCAGTAATCCGGTTACCTTGAATCTGGAAGCGAAAGTGGACGGATTGAGGGAGCGGGTGGTGACTTCCAGGCGTTCTCTGGAAGGTTTGATTACCGGTAGCTGGCGTACCATCGATCTGGGCGCTTCCTTGAATTCCATGAGCGAATAGGGGTTGTGCTAATCGGGCCATGGCGCTACCGCTTTGTTCTCTCCCGGTTTAAGGGGTCCTACATGTTGCAAAATTTCCTGGTATTGCTCATGTTCCCTTCCGTAGGTAAGGATGCCGTGGCCGATTAGCCCGTCCGGCCCTTCTGCGATCAGCTTGAGCACGATCGTGCCGTCCTCTTCCATCCAGCAGACTCCAATAGTTTCGGGTTGGTTTTGCTTCATTTGCGCCGACCTTTCCATCGCTAGGTTAGCTGTTTCTTGTAGACTTATCGGCACCAGTATCGGTAGAAAAAGGAATTTTATGCTCGCCACGGCCAGAATACATCATGTTGCCATAATCTGTTCCGACTATGATCGCTCTAAGAAGTTCTACCATGAGCTACTTGGTTTTGAAATTATTGCAGAGCATTACCGGGCGGAGCGGCAGTCTTACAAGCTCGATTTGCAAGTGGGTGCTTGCCAGATCGAGCTATTCTCCTTTCCTGATCCTCCCGGTCGTGTCACCGGACCTGAGGCTTGCGGCTTAAGGCACCTGGCCTTTGAGGTTGATAACGTGGCCGAGGTATTGCGCTTCTTGCGGGACAACGGTGTAGAGGCTGAAGATATTCGAGTGGATGAGTATACCGGCAAGCGCTTTACCTTCTTTCGCGACCCGGACAATCTGCCCCTGGAGATTTACGAAAGAAGCGTTATGTAGGTGATTTAACTCTTGGGCGCCGGTTGCTCCACCCGTGGTGCCGCTTCGAATTTCAGGTGGGGTAGGTCCCTTTGCAAGGCGGCGCCGTCCTCCGGGCTCAGATCGTTGCCATGAATGATGAGCCGTTTCAAAGCCGGAAGCGTTTTTAGATCTTCAGCCAGGGTTTTGTAATCGGACATTTGTGAGATTTCCAGGGTCTCCAGCTTTTCCAGTGTTCTCAGGCTGGGCAGGTATTTGGAGTAGGAGAGCGCACTGTTGAGGCAGAGATGGCGCAATGACTTTATCTCGGCGATCTGTTGCAATTCAGCCTGACTTACCGGTTCGTCGACGATCTCTAGATAGGTGATCTGTGTGGAGCGGCCGAGCTTTTCCAGAAGACGCGAAAGCTGGAAAATGCGCCCGACTCTGAGAGTTTTCAGATTCAAAAGACCCTTGAGCTTTATCAGCCCGTCTCCGGTCATTTCGCTATGTATGGCGGCCAGTCCCTCCAGGTCGGTGAATTTGTCGAGTGCTTCTACGGCGCTGTCGCTTGCGCCGGTATATGAGATATCGAGATATCTGAGCCCGGTCAGATTCGTAAAAGTGGCCAGGGTTTCGTTGGTAAGGGCGCGGTTGTTGGCCAGGTCGAGACCCCAGATTGCGTCCGGTTTGAAGTTTTTTAGAAGTTCCGGATGGGAGACCACCAGCTTGCTGGGAGAGTAAATTAGCTTTGTGTCGGGGTGAAAGACAAGCGTACCGGGACCGGCATAGCTTTTCCCTGTGGGCAGGAGGACATCGCCTGAGAGGCTTGCGGGGGGATTGGCGGTAAATGTGCCTAGATTGAAAGGGCGCGGGCTGTTGAAAGAGCGCCAGGTCTTGCCCTGTATCTGTACAAGGCTGAAGGGCTCATGTTGAGCATAGTAGGCTTCCAGAACCTGCACAGGGTCCCGGGTCTTTTGTCGATCCTTTATAAACTGCTTGTCTTCAGCGCTCTCGGGCAGGACGTCGCCCTCTTGCAGCGCGCCGCCGCCGAAGCGAAGCAGGCTTGTGGTCGGCTGTCCGTTGCCATCTTGACCAATAAACTTGAGGGCCAGAGCAGCGGCGCCGGCAATAGCCAGCACCGCCAAGCCACAACTTACTATGGGCGAGCGGGCGGAAAACCCTGCCGGTTTTGCCCTTTTTACTTCGCGTTCGCTGCTGGTGTTTTTTTCCTGTGCCTCTCTTGCTTCCCGGCTGCCGTCATTGGTATTCAGTTCCACCAGAGAGAGGCGATTTTCTTCTTGCAGGGCGCGCATTTTTGAAAATAGCTCAGCAATTTCGTGAAACGATTGAAAGCGCTTTGCCGGCTCTTTCGCCAGCATCTTCGCCAGTGCTCCTTCCATGGCCTGGGGGAAATCTCCACCCAGGGTGGCTTCTTTCAGGGTGGGGGCTCTTTCCAGTTGATGCTTGCTGAGTACAATCAAGATGGATTCGCCGATGAAGGGCGGAGTGCCGGTCAGTGCCTCAAAGAGTGTGCAGCCGAAAGAGTAGATGTCGGAGCGAATGTCCAGGTGCTCATTTCTGGTTTGTTCAGGGCTCATATAGGGCGGGCTGCCACAGATCTTTTCTCTTTCTCCGGCGGTGAGGGCGCCGTTCTCCTGCCTGGCCAGTCCGAAATCTACAATTTTTACTTGTGGACTTTTGCCGGTTGTTTCCAGAAGCATGATATTGCTTGGCTTGATATCCCGGTGCACCAGTCCCAGGTCTTCTGCATAGGCAAGACCGGCTGCTACCTGCTCGAAGATTGCCAGGGTCTTCGATAAATTGAGGGGGCCTTCTTCCTTTATCTTTGCGGAAAGAGTGCCGCCTGCCACGTAGTCCATGACATAGTACGGCAAACGATTGTTGATGATGCCCAGGTCGTAGACCTTGACCAGGTTCGGGTGCTCCAGGCGGGCCAGCACTTTTGCTTCCAGCACAAAACTGTTCCAGGCGGACTGGTTGATACGGTCTGTTTTCAGGGTTTTCAGAGCCAGAGTACGCTTTAGCTGCAGGTGTTCGACCAGGTAGACGGTACCCATGCCCCCGGAAGCCACCAGCGACTTTACCTGGTAGGCACCGCCCACGATATCATCAGGGCTTAGCCCTGCTTCGCGGTTGCCCCGGCTTTCCAGGCGTTTGTCAATGCCGCTGCCCTGCTTGCCTTCGATTTCCCTTACTCCTTACGGTCGATTGAAATTCACGAAACTGCGCCTATCTCTTGCTACCTGGCAGGGTGCAAGCTTTTCTTTGAAGTCCTGGAGCTCTTGCTCTGTTAGGGTTTCATTGTCTATGACAAGAAAGCGTAATTTGGGAAAACGCTTGAGAATTTTAACACTGGCGGTGGTGACAGGGCAGTCTTTGATTTCCAGCTCTTGCAAATTCGGAAGAGAAACCAGTTCTTCCAGATACTTGTCGTCCAGGTTGGCTGAGCCCAGGTTCAGCTCTCTCAGGGGCTTGATTCTGGCGAGATTCTGCCAGTCTTCCCGGGTGAGAGGGCAGTATGTAGCTACGAGCTTCTGCAGTTTGTCGCTTTTGGCAAGCGCTTTTAGAGTGAGAGATATGGTCGGCTGTCCCTTCAGATCCAGGTGCCGGAGCTGTGGTAGAAAACCAGCTTGACTGAGGCCTTTATCCCTGACTCCCTGCGTGCCGATTTCCAGTTTGTCCAGAGCCGGCAACTGTTCCAGATATTTGAGCCCGTCGTCGTTGATCATTGTATTGTTCAACTTAACTGTGGTCAGGCTTTTCAGATGAGTCAGGTGTTTTAAATAGTCGTTTGTTACCAGTTCCTCGTTGCTAAGTACCAGTTCCTTTAGCACTCCGTCCTTAAACTTATCCATCACCTCGGGATGTTCCATAATCAGATAGTTCGGTGTGTAAGTGATGGCGGCATCGGCCGGGAAGCGCAGTTCTCCCCGCACATCTATAACTTCGCTGGCGCGCCCGTTCTTCAGAAGACGAAGGCTGCCTATGGAGAGGGTTTGGGGCAGGTGAAACTGCTTTTGAGCGGCGGCTGAATTTAGCTCGCAAATTACGGGGATCTTTTCCAGTTGCGACCATTTACTGGTGCTTTCTTCCTGTGGCTTGCTGCTGGTTTGGTTGCCCGGTTCAGTTTGCGGAAGCCCTAGAAAATTTATCTCCGTCATTTGACTGGTTTTGGTCTTGCCCGGGTTATCGGAGTTTGGTGCAGTGTACTGCCATATTGCAAGGGCGCAAAGCATGGCCGCCAGTCCCACCAGGCAGACGGCCGGCAGAAACAACTTCTTGGTCAGGGACTGTTCGATTGCTTGCTCTTCTTCCTCTTGGGCCGGGTATGCTTTTCGGGGCGTCGGCTCCTGATTTCTAGCGTTTGGATGAGTGGTCTGCTTGCCGGGGGCTGGTGGCGGCGTGCCCATTTCCTGCATGAGTCTGATGGCTTGCAAGCGCGCCACTACATGGGCAGCTGTGGCCGGCCGATGATTGGCATCGGTTTCCAGCATGTCCGCCACCAGATCTTCCAGTTCATCATCAAAGGTAATGAGGGAGACTTTAGCCCCCAGCCGCGGCGCCCGGGTGCTGGTTTTCAATTTGAAAGTTTCCAGGGCGGTTTCCCCTGAGAGGGGCGGCACTCCGGTCAAGGCCTCGAAGAGTGAGGCTCCCAGGGCGTAAATGTCGCTGCGCGGGTCAAGGGGCTGCCCGAGGCATTGCTCGGGGCTCATATAGAGGGGGCTGCCGAATACCTCGCCTGTCTGGGTCAGGGCCGCGCCGTCTGTACCGGCATGGGGCAAGAGCTTGGCGATGCCGAAATCGAGGATGCGGATTTCGTCTTCTTTCGTGTCGCCGGGCGCCTTGTCGAGAATGATGATATTGCTTGGTTTCAGATCTCGGTGCACGATGCCCTTGTTGTGGGTATAAGCCAGGGCTTCGGCAATCTGTATAAAAATAGGCAGGGCCCTGGACGGGGCCAGGGCGGCGCCGGTTTCGGCTATGGTGTCTTTGATCAACTGGCTGAGGGAGCGTCCCTTGAGTAGATCCATGACAATATAAGGGCGCCCGCTCTTTGAAAGTCCGAAATCGTAAACGCGCACCACGCCGCGGTGTTCAAGCTGGCTGACCGACCGGGCTTCTTGCTTGAAGCGTTCCAGATTGTTGCGGCTTGAGACTAAGTGGGCATGCAGGAACTTGATTGCCACCTGGCGGTTCAGGTGCTGGTGGCGGGCCCGGTAGACCACCGACATGCCGCCCTCGCCGATAACCTCGAGAATTTCGTAATGGCCAGCTACAATTTGCCCTATCAGGGCTTCGCCGCCATAGTTCTGCCTGTTGAGAGCAGAATCCAGGGGAATGGTTTCATCGTCTTTGGCCGGGCGAAAATCGAAGGACCCGCTTTCCTTACCGGGAGGGTCATTTCGTCCGCTTTCGGGCTTTTCGGACATTTCAGGCACTGGCCTTTCACCGGGGTTATATTCACTTTGCCCTGATTGCACCACAAATTTGCTCATCCGCGTGGCATACTGAAACACTGTCGGCAGATTTAATGAATGTGTAAAGGCTATGGATCACTGGTTACTTGCAAGCTACAGGCAATTTGTCCGTCCCTGGCTCTTTCTCATGGACGCGGAAGACGCTCATAATTTAGGGCATAAGCTCTTGTCAGCCAGCCAGGGCGTCATGGAGTCGGTCGCGCTCAGCCTGGGGGTGGAAGGTGAAGTGGGGACGGCTCCGGGTCCGTCCTCCTGGTCTAATCTCTGCCTGGCCGGGCGCCCTTTGAATAATCCCATCGGGCTGGCTGCCGGTTTTGATAAGAACGGCAAATTGATAGAAGCACTGGCCTCCCTGGGCTTTGGTTTTGTGGAATTGGGTTCGGTGACGGCCCTTGCTACCAGCGGTAATCCCCGCCCCCGACTCTTCCGCTTGCCCGCCGATCAGGCTCTCATCAATCGGCTCGGTTTGAACGGCGACGGTGCCGTCAGTGTGGCCGCGCGCCTCGATCATTATGGGCGCCAGGGCTTTCCCCTGCCGGTGTCCCTCAATATTGCCAAGACTAACCATTCCGATGTGGTGCAAGAGAAAGCGGCCGAGGATGTGGCCTTTACCTTTAAGAATCTCAGGCATCTGCCCTTTACTTATGTGGTCATCAATACTAGCTGCCCAAACACCCATGAGGGGGCCTCTTTTGCCGGCAGCGAACTGACCATGATTCTAAGAGCCGTGCAGGGTCTGAACCGGGAAACGGCGACACCTTTGCCTATTTTTCTCAAATTATCGCCCGATAGTCCTGAGAGTTTTCTTGATATTCTTATGCCTCTGGCCAGGAACTTTGAAGTAAAAGGTTTCATCACAGGTAATACCACGGTCAGTCGCAGTGGTCTTCTTACGGAAGGCGAGCGTCTTAAAGCTATCGGCAATGGTGGCTTATCCGGTGCACCGCTTTTGACCGGCACAAAGGCGCTGGTGAAAGAGATTGCTTTGCGCAAGGAGAAAGAGCAGGAAATCATTGCTTGCGGCGGCATCAGTCAGGCCGATGACGTGGAAGCCCTGCTCGGGCAGGGGGCTTCTGCCTGTCAGCTATACAGCGCTCTTGTTTATCAAGGTCCCTTTCTGGTGCTGGCCTTGTTGAAGGAGTTGAAAAGGAGAAATCTACTCAGGAAGGGTTTGAACTCTCCGGTTCCATTTTCTTAAGGTAGAGTTCTTCCGCCAGGTAGAGTGAGGCGGTGGCCAGCGGTACGGAGATCAGGGCTCCGGAGATACCAAGCAAGCTGCCGCCTATGAGCACCGAAAATAGTACTACCAGAGGATGCATGTCCACTTGCTTACCGAGCAACTGCGGCACGATGAAATTGGATTCCAGCCATTGTTCTACGGTGAAGACCAAAACCACCAGGCAACCTGTACTGAGGGACTGATTGAAACCAATCAAGATGGCGAAAATGGCTGTTGCCAGAGAGCCGACGAAGGGCACGAGGTTCATGAAACCGGCGACAACCCCAAGCACCAGGGCTTCCTTTATGCCCACAAGGAAGAGCCCGAAACCAATTATGGTGCCAACGGCCAGGCTGACCAGTAATTGCCCTCTCACATAACCGCCCAGGCGCCCTTCCAGACCCGGCAAAAGTTCTCTCACCACTTTTCGAGGTTTGGGCGGCAGCCAGGACAGCAGGCTTTCTATGAGTCTTTTCGACTCCACAACAAAGTAGCTGGTCAGGAAGAGGACAAAGAGAATGTTCACCACAAAGGTCATGACATTGCCGGTGAGGCGCAGGGCACCGGCTGCTATTCCACCGGCCTTGCCTACGAGTTGAGACTTCATGTCGTCCGATAAAGTCTGGCCGTGAGCCATATCCGGTAGGAGGCTGGGTGCCAGTTCGTGCACGTTTTCGATAATCCAGGGTTGCAATTTGTCACGCACTGTAGAGACCAGTGCCACTGCTTGCTCCTTGATGACCGGCGTCAAATTGGCGCCCACGATGAAGTAGAGCGCGGCCACGAATAAATAAACGAGAATGACGGTAACAATCCTCGGCACCTTGCGCGCTTCCAGATAACGAGCCAGGGGCGAAAGTGCCGCGGCCAGGGTGAGCGCGGCAATCAGACAAATAACCATCATGGTCAGTTCCCTGAGAACAAAAAACGCGCCGATGGCCAGACCGAGCCAGAAGACCAGGTAGGCCGGCTTCCAAAATTCACTGTTTCTACTCATGGCTTATCTGCGCCTTTCTGTCTTAGAAGATAGATGCCTTTGAGAAGGTAGTCGCCCGGCTCAAAGTATAATGCCACCCTGCCGCCGGCGGCTACATCAGAGCGAGCCAGGCAGGTAAGGCGTGAAAGCAAACAAGGCTTTTCCCCTTTGTCGAAGCTTAGAGGCAGGCTCTCCACCACCTCTTCCTGCCTATTGAGAATAACCAGCTTCACATTGCCTGCCCCGGCGCCGGCCGATTTCTGTAAGTCAATGCGCAGATAACTTTCGTCCAGGTCAAAAAGAGATGGTAAGTCTACCGGCAACGGCAAGCGATAGGTGGCTTTGTCCGGTACATTCAGTGATAGACTGCCGGGGTTGGTGGGGCTCAGGCTCAACTGAGATTCATCCTCCTTCAGTACTTTCCACTGGCTGCCCTGGTGCAAAGCTAAGCCCTGAGCAGCGCCGATTTTTGCTAGCAGGTTACCGCTTTCTGCCGTCGCGACGGTCGCCCCCGGGTATTTGCTGAACCTGGCCAGAGCATTGTCGAAGTAAAGAATCTCCGCGTCTTTACCGCAGAGCTTGAGCGCTTCCCTCCAGGCGTCCCTGTCGAAATAGGCACCGTCTACCTTCACCGTTAAGATTTTTGAGCGGATGTCCGTCTTGTTCAGGGGCGGTTTGAGCATGATATCGAGGTAGAGTCTACGTCCGATCATGCCGGCGCCTTTGTAGTCTTGAGGCAGATTGGCCAGGATGATTGGTTTTCCAACCCGGACCTTTTCATTTAATTCTTTCACGAAGACTTGCATTCGCAGGGAGGCGTCATGAAAGGCCTTGAGGTTGAGGTTGAGAACCTCGCACCAGACCAGGTAGAGACCTGATAGGGCCAGGAAACCGCCCAGTGCCCAGTATTTTAGCTCTCTCAAGTTGAGGTGACCGTGACCTGGTACGGCTTTCAGGGTTAGCACCATACACAGTGGCACGCTCGAGAGAAAGAAGAGGCGGCTGCCTACAAGGTTCGGATGGATGTGCCAAATTTGAAAGGCCGGCAGAAGGGCGCCGAAACTCCAGAGCATCAAAAGCGGCAATATGAAAAGGGTGCGGCTCCTGCCGCCGCCCTTGACCAGAAGTCGCAGCACCACAAGGGCCAGTATGGCCAACAGGGGAAGGAGCACGGGGCGCATGGCCTGACTTAAATAGCGGTATTCTTCCGAGACCGGCACCAGAATTTTGAGCAGCGAGTGGTAGTCGGCAAAGACCGTCAGGATATGAATGGGGTTGAGTTCGGTCTTGCCGTAGCCCCCTATCACCGAGCCCAAAATGAGATGGCGGACCAGGGCGAAGACGGCCAGAAGACCTAGATAGGGCAGGGTTTCCTTAAGGGCCCGCTTGATGATGGGGACAAACTTTTCTTGTCCAGGCAAGCTATAAACGATGGATAGAAGGAAAAGCGAACCGGGTAGACTGACTGCTATTTCCTTGCTGGCCAGAGAGAGCAGGAACGATAACAGGGATAGTTTGCGAAAGAGGGCGGTATCGTGTTGTTTGGCTCGCCAGTAAAAAATAAGGGCGGCTAGATAGAAAAGGGTTGCCAGGCTGTCCACTCGACCGATGATCCAGGCTACGGTTTCAGTGTGCAGGGGATAGCAGGAGAAAAGCAGACCGGACCAGATGGCCGCCACCCCGGCCAGTTTTGGTGCCAGCCTCTGGCAGATTAGCAGGGTGAGGGCGGCCGTCAAAATTGCACAGACTGCGAAAAGCAGAACATTGGTAAGGTGGTAACCCCAGGCATTGGTGCCGTAAAGCAAGTAGTCGGCCAGTAGCGAAATTGAAACCACTGGTCGGTAGCTGAGCATGAGGTCGGAGGCACCCCAGTTGCCGGTGAGATTGTTCAGGAAGGGTTGCATGTCGCCGGCTAGAAAGCGGGCGCAATAATCCAGGTGAAGGAAGTCGTCGAGCAAGAAGCCGTCTTTGAGGGTGGACCAGAAATTGACCAGGCAGGAAGTGAAGATCAATATGGAGGCAAGCGCCATCTGAGTGCGCAGAGAGCCGAAATCGAGGCGGGCTTTTTCCAGCCTCCTGATCACTCTGTTTTCTGTAATCTCACTTTTCATTTCTTCCTTTAGAAACATTAGCTTACCTAAAGCTGAAAACAGAGGGGCTCTGAAAAGTAGCCTGTGGGTTTGTTGTCTTGATCCAGGCCAACCACTCGCAGTTCGAAGAAGCCGTGCCCTTTTACGCCGGTAACCGAGAGGGGAATGTTCTTGCCCTGCGGTCGATTCAGCTGTCCGCTGATGTCGGCTTCCGGTGAGGTCTTTTGATCTTTGAAGGTGCCTGTGTAGTGCTCGAACCAGCTATTGGGTTTGGACAATTCGAACATGGCGCTCTTTGCCCCGGGGATGAAGGAGACATCGTAGGAGAAAGTCGGTTTTTCACCTTTCAGGCGTGCAATGCCGTCGTTATCCAGGGCAAAGTTCTTGCCGTCCACGGTCAGTTCGGGTACTTTGTCCAGGCTGAGCAGGGTGGCTCCGTAAATGGTTATGGCACCATTGGTGGGGCTAACCGTAAGGCTGCTTACTTTTCCCAGGGCTAGAAAACTCTTGCGCTCT
>FSSH01003924.1_pt1 | contig 11483 bp, 15 predicted proteins | sample 1166101 | NCBI WGS metagenome assembly FSSH01 (sample SAMEA32972668, study PRJEB13176) | freshwater metagenome | biome: Drinking water system; feature: Biomass in drinking water that filtered by 0.45 um membrane; material: drinking water | place: USA | collected 2012-12-20 | depth 0 m | reverse complement strand
GGTAGCCGCGCCGGATCGTGGAAGGGCGGGACCATCGGCTGCTCCTACGAGATGAAGCCCGGCGAGACGCCGCGCCACACACTCTCGCGGATGCAGAGGGAGCGTCGATTCAGGTGACCGCCCCCTTCACCCTAGCCCACCCCATCCGCCCCCTGGCCTGCGAGCAACGAGCCATGACGAAGAAGACCAAGATGAAGCGTATGGGGTCCAGCAAGGCCGGGCGCCCGCGCAAGGAAGGCGAGCGCTATCCGAACGGGCGGCTCAAGCCGGCCGGCCCGAACAAGACCGTCGTGGCGAAGCGGAAGGCGGGGGACGCGGAGGCGGGGGAGCACCCCCTCGACTTCGCCCTGTCGCAGAACTGGATCACCGAGCGCCAGCACCGCGACGCTATGGCCTATCGGTCGATCTATCAGAGCGCCCACATCGGCGGGCCGAAGCTCAGCAGCGGGTCGCTGCAGGAAGTCCCGCCCCAAGAAGCGCTGACCATGAACTGGTCGCAGATGAGCGACGGCGAGATCACCGAGATCTTCGACGCCGTGTTCAGCGAGGACATGCCGAACGCGACCCCGGAGGAGGCGAGCGCCAAGGCCCTGGCCCGGTGGCGAATCCTGAACCAGCACCTGTCGCCCTCAGAACGTCAGCAGCTCTTCAACGTGAGCGTGATGGGCTCGTGGCCGTTCTGGATGACGAAGGCCGCCTCGGACGTGACGCTCGGCGCCCAGGACAGGGAGCGCCGCGATGCCCTGTTCGGTGCGATCAACGGCGTCGGCCGGGCCCTGCGCCCCCCGAAGCGCGAGGCGACGATCACGCCAGTCCCGCACCAGCCTAAGCGGCGGCCTGCCACAGAGGTCGCCGTCCGCTACGAGGACCAGTTCGGGCACGAGGTTCAGCCCAGGTCGATGCACGGCCGGCCTTTCGAGGTCGCCGTGAACGCCCGGCGCCGGAGGTCGTGACGGCAAAGCTATTGACGAACGGCCAAGTTCGCGCATATCCAATGCCGATATGACCCGTGTGGGTCGCTCGCCTTGCGGACCCGGCCCCACCCGAAGAACATAGATCATGCGAGGCAAGCCCTCGCTCCATGATGGCCACGCCGGGCCAACCGCCTGGGTCCTGATGTCCAACGCTTGCGTCGGATGCGCGATGGACCTGGGCGGGCGCGGCGGCCAACCCCTTCGCCTCCACACGAACTCGCTTGATGAGGCCCCATGAGCGAGAGCGCCAGCAAGCGCCCCGTCGGGCGACCCAGCGAGTACGACGCCACCTACTGCGAGAAGGCCATCAGCCTCGGGAAGCAGGGGAAGAGCCGCGCTGAGATCGCCTCGGCGCTCGACTGCAGCCGCAACACGATGGCCCGTTGGGAGCAGCAGCACCCGGAATTTCGGGACGCACTCCAACGCGCAAAGGACGAAGAGCTCGCCTGGTGGGAGGGCGAAGCCCGCAAGGGCCTGCGCGACAAGAACTTCAACTCGGCCATCTGGGCGAAGTCGGTCAGCGGCCGATTCCCGACCGAACCGTATCGCGAGCGCGTGCAGTTGACCGGGAAAGACGACGGACCCCTCCAGCATGTCGATCTCAGCCATGTCAGCGACGACGACCTTGCACGCCTCGAAAGCGTCCTTGGGCCGCTCGTTGGAGTTGGTGCGAGCGGAGAGGGCGAGGAGGGCGGCGGAAGCTGAGCGCCAGAGGGTCGCGAACGACTTCTACGCGATCCGGCAGCGCTGCGAGCGGCTTGCCGGCTTCGTCCGTGAGGCCTGGCACGTCCTGGAGCCGACCAACGCTCTGAAGTGGTCCTGGCACCTCGACGCGATGTGCGAGCACCTTGAGGCGATCACGTTCGGTCGCTGCAATCCCTGGCTGATCATCAACGTCCCGCCTGGGTCGTCGAAGTCGATGATCGTCTCGGTGCTGTGGCAGGCCTGGGAGTGGGGGCCCTGCGGCCGGCCATCGACGCGCTACCTCACGACGTCCTTCGAGGAGGAGAACGTCAAGCGCGACACCCGCAAGACTCGGGACCTGATCCGTTCGGACTGGTTTCAGGCACTGTGGCCCGAGGTCGTTCTTACCCGGGCCGGAGAGACCAGCTTCGCCAGTTCGGCCACAGGAACCCGAGAAGGCGTCCCGTTCGCCTCGATCACCGGCAAGCGCGGCGACCGCGTGGTGATCGACGACCCGCACAGCCTCGACGGCGCGGAATCGGAGGGCGAGCGCACGAAGGCCACCCGCCGCTTCCTCGAAGGCGGCCTGAACCGGGTGAATGACCAGACGTCGTCGGCCATCGTGGTCGTGATGCAGCGGCTGCACGAGGCAGACCTCACCGGGGTCCTGCTGTCGCGCAACCTCGGGTTCGTGCACCTGATGATCCCGATGGAGTACGAGCCGGAGCGGCGGTGCGAGACGCCGATCGGCTGGCGAGATCCCCGGACCTACGACGGGGAATTGATGGATCCGGTCCGTATGCCCCGCGAGGCGGTGGAGCGGCTGAAGTCGGTGAGCTCCTACGCCTGGGCGGGGCAGTATCAGCAGCGTCCGGCGGCCCGTGAAGGCGGGCTGTTCAAGCGGGGCTGGTTCGAAGTGGTTGGCGCGGCGCCCGTCGCTGCCCAGCGCGTCCGGGCCTGGGACCTTGCGGCCTCGACCGGCACGAGCGCGGACTGGACCGTCGGCGTTAGGATGTGCCGCGACCAGGCCGGGTTGTTCTACGTCGAGAGCGTCGAGCGGTTCCGCGGCTCGCCGGCCGATGTCGAGCGCGCCATCCTGAACTGCGCGGCCACAGACCCGCCCGGAACGATGATCCGGCTGCCCCAGGACCCCGGCCAGGCCGGCAAGGCTCAGGCGCAGTCCCTGGTCGGCAAGCTGGCCGGCTACGACGTCAAGGCTACCCCCGTCACCGGCTCCAAGTCGGTGAGGGCCACCCCTGCAGCGGCGCAGGCCGAAGCGGGCAACGTGAAGCTGGTCGCAGGCCAGTGGAACGAGGCTTTCCTCGAGGAGCTGTCCAGCTTCCCGACCGCCACGCACGACGATCAGGTCGACGCCTTCGCCGATGCGCTGAACGCGCTGGCGATCCCCGCCGTCCCGACCGCCGCATCCGGCGCCTACAGCTACAACTGATCGGAGAGACCGGATGGAGAAGCGGGACGATCCGTCGAACCCGTCCGGCGCCTACAGCCGGATGAAGCCGGCGTGGGAGATGATCGAGCACATCCTCAAGGGCCCCGACGCGATCCGCGGCGAAAAGACCACGTACCTGCCTAAGTTCGAGAGCGAGGACCAGGTCGAGTACGACCGCCGCGTGAAGGTGGCGCCGTGGGAGCCCGAGTTTGAGGACATCCACGGCAACCTGACCGCCAAGCCGTTCGCCAAGGACATCACTCTGCGCGATGGGGTGTCGCAGCGGATCAAGGACCTCTGCGAAGACATCGACGGTCGCGGGAACAACCTCACCGCCTTCGCCCGCCCGGTGTTCCGCCGCGGCGTCGCGTTCGGCTGTCACGCCATCCTGGTCGACAACACCGGCCGCGGCGAGGCGCGCACCCGCGCTGAAGAGGCCGCCGCCAACGTCCGGCCGTACTGGGTCTCGATCGACGCCGACGACATCATCGACCTCAAGACGGCGTTCGTCGAGGGTCGTGAGCAGCCGTACCACGTGCGGATCAAGGAAGGCGCGATCAAGCGCAACGGCTACGAGGAAGTCAGCGTCGAGCGCATCCGCGAGTTCAACCGCGCGCCGACGTTCGGGCCCAAGGGGAACATCGTCGTGCTGGGCCCTCCGACGTGGCTCTTGCACGAGCAGCGCACGTCAGCGGACGGCAGGACCAAGACCTGGGAGCAGATCGACGAGGGCGTCTTCGCCCCGCTGGCCGAAATCCCGCTGGTGCTGTTCTGGACCGGCGACCGTGACGGTCCGCAGGAAGTCCGCCCGCCGCTGTACGCGCTGGCCGACAAGCAGATCGAGCTCTACCGGGCGCTGAGCCGCAAGGACGAGGCCTTCACGAAGGCCGGCTTCCCGATGCTCACGGCGAACGGGCTCAGTGCGCCGGCCGGGGACGCCAAAATCCAGGTCGGGCCGGGCCGCATCCTGTACGCGCCGGCGCCGCAAGCCTCCTGGGCGTACATCCAGCCCGCCGCCGAGAACCTCCGCGAACTGCGCGAGGACATCGCCCAGACCCGCGACGACATGCGCCGCCTGGGCATGCAGCCGATGCTGCCGAAGTCGGGCGGGCAGACGGCGACCGGGGAAGCCATCGCCGGGGCCAACGCGCACTCCGCGGTGCAGGCCTGGGCGCTGGGTCTGAAGGACGCGCTGGAGCAGGCGCTGGTCTTCACGGCGAAGTGGCTGGGCGAAGAACCGTCGGCCGAGGTCGCGGTGCATACCGACTTCATGGCCGGCACCATGTCGCAGCCGGGCCTCGACGCGCTGGCGAAGGCCCGCGCGGCGAAAGAGATCAGCCGCCGGACCTACCTCGAGGGCCTGATCCGCTTCGGCGTGCTGCAGGGCGACTACGACATCGACGCCGACGAGGAACTGATCGCCGAGGAGATGGCCGGGCTAGAGCCCGAACCGCCCCCGGTCGATCCGAACAACCAGAACCCGCAAGACCCGCCGCCGCTCGCGGCCTGACCCCTTCATGTGCCTCGGCGCCTCCTGCGTCGGACATCCAGGCGCCGCCGTCGCAACGCCCGATCTGATCGTCTCCCCAGCGTGCCGAGGCCGTCGCCCCAGCAAGGCGGCGCATCCAGAAGCGCTGAAGACCGGGAAGCCTGGACACCTTCTGCCGTCACCGCGGATGCGGCCGGCGCTCGCGGCAGATGCCGCACCAGCCCGAGGCGGATGCCTCAGAAAGCCCACCCATGAAGCTCAACACGATCGAAGTCGAAGGGAAGATTTACGCCGAGGTGCAGGACGGCAAGCCGCTCTACACCGATGACAAGGGCGCGGCTGTCGCGTTCGACGTCGTCGCCACCACGGCCAACCTGACCGCCCTTCGCGGCGAGGCCATGCGCCACCGTCAGGAGAAGGAAGACGCCCAGAAGGCCCTCAAGGCGTTCGAGGGCATCACCGATCCCACCGCCGCCCTGAAGGCGCTGGAGACGGTCGCGAACCTCGACCAGAAGAAGCTGATCGACGCCGGCGAGGTCGAGCGCGTCAAGACCGAGATCGCCAAGGGCTACGAGACCAAGCTCACCGAGGCGGAGAAGAAGGCCAAGGACCTCGAGACCGCGCTCTACGGCGAGAAGATCGGCGGCGCCTTCGCCCGGTCCCCGCTGATCGTGGGCGAGAAGGCCAAGCTCGCCATTCCGGCCGATCTGGTCCAGGCGCGATTCGGCCAGCACTTCAAGATCGAGGACGGCAAGGCAGTCGCCTACGACGCCGTCGGAAACCGCATCTACTCCCGCGCCAACCCGTCAGAGCTCGCCAGCTTCGACGAGGCGCTCGAGATCATCGTCGACGCCTACCCGCACAAGGACTCGATCCTGAAGGGCACCGGGGCCGCTGGCTCGGGCGCCCAGGGCGGTGGCGGCGGTGGCGGATCGAAGACCATGAAGGCCAGCGACTTCGCCGCCCTCGGGCCGAAGGAGCAGGCCGCGAAGATGGCTGAGGGCATCCAGCTCATCGACTAGCCGAGTTTGCCGGGGCCCGGATGGGCTGCGGCGCCTGGGTCGGATGACCCGCCAACCACCCGACCCAGCAACCGCGCCGTCGAGATGACGCCGCTTTCCCAGCTCCGGCCCAGCCCGGCCCGAAGGACCCCATCCCATGCCCAACACCCTGACGGCCCTCGCGCCGACCCTGTTCTCTGCCGCCAAGAAGGTCGCCGCCGAGCCGTTCGGCGCCGTCTCGGCCATCGACACGCGCTTCGACAACAAGGGCGTCGCGCTGAACGACACCGTGAAGGTCGACATCGCGCCGACCCGCTCGGCCTCGGACTTCACGCCCGCGGCCACCGCGTCGAGCGGCACCGACGCCACCGCGTCGAGCATCAGCGTGCAGATCACCAAGAGCCGCAAGGTCTCCTGGCATCTGACCGGCGAACAGATCCGCTCGCTGGAGAACGCCACGATCAGCCGCGACTGGATCGAACAGCTGATGATGCAGGGCATGCGCACCCTGCGGAACGAAGCCGAAGTCGACTGCGTGTCGGCCATCCGCAAGGGCGGCTCCCGCGCCTATGGCACGGCCGGCACCACGCCGTTCGCGTCGGACCTGTCGCTGCTGACCAACCTGCGCAAGATCCTGCAGGACAACGGCGCCCCGCTGGCGGACCTCCAGTTCGTCTGCGACACCTCGGCCGGCCTGAACCTGCGGAACCTCGGTGTCTTCCAGAACGCCTACCAGGCGGGATCGGAAGAGGAGCGCCGCAGCGGCAACTTCCTGCCGCAGATGGGCTTCCAAATCCGCGAGAGCGCCGGCATCTCGACGGTGACGAAGGGCACCGGCTCGGGCTACCTGATCAACATGGGTTCCGGCCTGGCGGTCGGTGGCACGGACGTCACGGTCGACACCGGCTCGGGCACGGTCCTGGCGGGCGACATCGTGACCTTCGCGGGCACCTCGGCTCACAAGTACGTCGTGACCTCGGCGCTGGCGTCGAACGTGTTCAGCATCGGCTCGCCGGGCTCGCGCGTTCTCGAGGCCGACAACGACGCCATCACCGTGGGCAACGACTTCACGCCCTCGCTGGCGTTCGAGCGCAACGCCGTGGTGGGCATCATGCGCCCGCCGCTGATCCCGGCGAACCCGATCATCAACCAGCAGCTGATCTCGGACCAGTACGGGATGACCTATCTGCTGCTCGACATCGCGCAGTACGGCCAGCGGACCTGGGAGCTTCACCTCGCGTGGGGCTTCCAAGCGGTGAACCAGGAGTTCATCGCGGTCGGCCTCGGCTAAGCGACCTGAGACGGAACGGCCGGAGGGGAGACCTTCCGGCCGTCTTCTCCCTCGGCAAGGGCCGGCGCGACCGACCCTTCCTCAGAGAGAATGGAGACATCCATGGAACTGGTGAAGCTGGTGCGCGACGCCGAGGCGCATCCCGACTCGCACGAGGCCAACGTGCGCCCCGAGGACGTCGACGCCTGGAAGGCCAATGGCTGGAGCGTCGAGGGCGTGCCGGACGGTGTCGCCGATCACGATGACGGCGACGGCCTGACGAAGCCGGAGATCGCCGCCGACCTCGAGGCGATGGGCGTCGAGTTCAATCCCCGCGCCAGCAAGGCCGACCTCCTGGCGCTGCGCAACGAGGCGCGGGCCAAGCGGGACGAAGCCGCCCAGGCTGACGTCGCCGAGTGAGCCGCAGCGACCCAGACTTCTCCGGCCGCAGCGTCCTGTGGTTGGACCAGGGGTGGCAGCCGGCCTACATCGGCTTCTGCCCCAGCAAGAAGGCCTGGCGCCGCGAAATGAAGCGACTGGGCGTCACCGGGCAGGATTACCCTGATGCCCCGGGCAACACCTCGACCTACGAGAGCAAGGGCAAGTTCTGCATCATCGTCAGCCTGAACGAGAAGGCGGCGAGCGCGGAAGGGGCGACCGACCTTCAGGTGGCCGGGCTCCTCTGCCACGAGGCCGTGCACGTCTGGCAGTTCGTGAAGAAGAACATGGGCGTGTTCGGTGACGTCGATTGGGAGACCGAGGCCTACTCGGTCCAGGCGATCTTTCAGAACATCTACCGCGCCCACCTGGACGTTCAGAAGCACCGCGCGAAGGGGACCTGACCCATGGCCGACTTCTACGGCACCGTCGCCGGCTACAAGGCCTGGGCCGACGAGCGTGGCACGTCCTACAGCGGCAAGACCGACGCGCAGATCGAACAGGCCCTGGTGCGGACGTCGGAGTACATCGACGGCGCCTATGCGTGGCCCGGTTCGCGCACGGATGGCCGCTCGCAAGTGCGCCAGTGGCCGCGGGCCTGGGTCATCGACACTGAGGGCTACGGCGTCCCCAGCGACAGCGTCCCCACTGAGGTCACGAACGCCACCTACGAGGGCACGGCGCGCGAGCTTGTCACCGCCGGTGCGTTGTCTAAGGACGTGAAGCCCGGCGGCGGCGTGATCCGGCGGGTCAAGGCGGGCTCGACCGAAGTCGAGTTTCAGCCGAACGCTGCCCTGCAGACCACGTTTACCCGCATCGACCAAGCCCTTGCGCCACTGATCGGCGGCCAGAGCAGCTATAGCGGCGCCGCGTCGAGGGCCTGATGGACCGCATCGAGCGGCTGCTCAAGGACTGGGAGCCGCGGATCAAGGCCGCCTTCATCGAGAGCGTGAAGGCCATCCGTGACCGGGTGGTGCTGGCCGACCTCGTGAAGGCGCTGAAGGCCGTGAACATCGAGGCCGCGCTGCGGATCGTCGGCATCGAGCCGGTCAACTTCCGGCCCCTGGCAGCGACGCTGGAGCGGTTCTTCGAAGCGGCCGGGATCGACGCCACGGTGGGCGTGAACCAGGGCCGAGGGGTTGGCCTGGCCATCTTCGACGTGCGGACGCCGCGCGCGGACAACTGGATCCGCACCTACGCGACGCAGCTGATCACGCAGATCACCGAGGACCAGCGCCAGATGGTGCGCGAGGCCCTCTCACCGCTACGGCTGGGCGGGGACCAGCTGCTGACCGGCGACACGCCGCAGAAGCTGGCCCTGGACCTCGTCGGGCGCGTCTCGACGGTCACCCGGCGCCGAGAGGGTGGGGTGCTGGGCCTGAACGCCGAACAGGCGCGCTGGGCCCGGTCCTATGAGGACGCGCTGGAGAAGCCGACGGCGGCGCTGCTGGAGCGAAAGCTCAGGGACAAGCGGTTCGACCGGACCGTAGCCAAGGCCATCCGCGACGGCACGCCGATCACGGCGAAGACGCGCGAGGCTATGGCGGCGGCCTATCGCAACCGGGCCCTGCGCCTGCGAGCCGAGACCATCGCCCTGAACGAGGCCTCCGAGGTCGCGCACGAGGCCCAGGTCGAGGCGTGGCGGCAGGCGGTCGGGCGCGGGGTCGTGCAGGAGAGCGCGGTCCGCAGGTTCTGGGTGACAGCGGGTGACGATGACGTCCGCCGCACCCACCGGGAAGTGCCGAGCCTGAACAAGGACGGTGTCGGCCTGGAGCAGCCGTTCCAGACCTACAAGGGCCCGGTCATGCAGCCGGGGTGGCGGTTTGATGCGGGGTGCCGTTGTCGGGTTCGGGTTCGCGTCATCAACGAAGGGTGATAGACAATACGCACGCACGACACGGTCGCCCGGTCGGCGTTATCTGGGCGGCGCGCGTGAAGCCATCTGCGGGCAGTGCGTCGAGCGCGAACGGACGATTGGATTTCTCGGCGCTGATCACGTCGACCTTCATGAAGCCCCGCTAGCGCGAGAGCCGGAGGGATGCGCGCCAGCTACCCCTCCGGCGAGTGGGGTTCGGACGCCTCCTGCAACCCCGTCTCCAGCGCCACCAGGGCGATCCGGGCGGCGGTGAGGGCGGTGTTGCCTGCCGTGGTCTCGCCGGGCTCCACGCCTAGCGCGTCAGACGCCTCGCGGAGCCTGCGGCCCACCTCTTCGTCGGACAGTCTGCCGGCCCCCATGGACTCACCATAGCACGGAGGGACGGATGGTCGACTTCGCCGACATCGCCGCCGTGATCGCCGACGTGGTGACCTCCGAAGGCCTGGGCCGCAGCGTGACGCTCACCACGGTCACGGCAGGGGCTTACGACCCGCAGACCGGCGCCGCGGCCACGACCACGACCACGGCGACCGTGGATGCCTTGATCGAGGAGTATGACGGCGCGGACCTTCTGGCGGGCCTTGGGGTCGCGGGCGACAAGAAGGTCACCATCCCCGCTGCTCAGCTCGCGACGGCTCCGAAGCCGACCGACAAGGTCACCGTGGCGGGCATCGTCTACGCCGTCGTCAGCGTCAGGTCCGACGAGGCGGGCGGGGTGGCGATAATCTACACCCTGCAGTGCCGCAAGGCCTGACGTGGAGTCCTTCGCCGCGCAGATGGCCCGCGCCAAGATCACGGTGCGGGAGGACATGAACCAGGTGCTGCGCGAGGCGATCATCGAGGCCGGGCGCCGGCTGATCGAGCGGTCGCCAATCGACACCGGGCGATTCCAATCTAACTGGCGCTACGGCCTGACCACGCCGGACCTGTTCACGACCGAGAAGACCGGCGAGCGCTACGTCCACAACCTCGACGAGATGCCGGCCGACCTTCTGGGGTTCCGCTCATTCATCACGAACGCACTGCCCTACGGACCCGCTTTAGAGCGCGGGTCTAGCACCCAAGCGCCCCAAGGCGTGGTCGGTTTGGTGGCGGTCGAATGGCCTCAGATCGTCAACCTGGCCGTCCGGCGAGCGAAGGGGGCGTAGATGAGCATCGTCGCCGTCCGCGCCGCCCTCGAAACCGCCCTGGACGGCATGTCGCCGGCCCTGGCCACCCAGTACGAGAACGCGCCCTTCACGCCCACGCCGGGCACCGCCTACCAAGCCGTCGCCCTGCTCACCGCACAGCCCCGCAATGACGAGGTGAGCGCCAGCCACGTCGAGCAGGGCCTATTTCAGATCACCCTGCGCTATCCGCAGAACACCGGCCCGGCCGCAGCAGCCGCCCGCGCCAACCTGATCCGCGCCACCTTCTACCGCGGCGCCTCGTTCACGTCCGGCTCGGTCACCGTGACCGTCAACCGCACCCCCGAAATCCTCCCGGCCTTCACCGAGGGCGACCGCTACGTCGTCCCGGTGCGCGTGCCGTTCGAGGCCCCCATCACCGCCTAAGCGCGGCGTCCCGACGGCCGGCTCCGGTCCGTCCCCACTCCCACTGATCGGAGAACCACCATGGCTGTGGCCAATGTTATCGCCACCACTGTGAGCAGGGTGAAGCAGTCCGGCCTCGGCACGGCTGGCTCGTCCGGCTCCAAGTACATGCGCCGCGTGTCGCTGGAACTGAACAAGCAGAACGACACCTACCAGTCGAACGAGATCGTGCAGCACCAGCAGTCCACCGGCGCCACGCAGGGCCCGGGTCGGATCGCGGGCACGCTGCAGGGCGAGCTCTCGGCGGGTTCCTACGACCTGGAGTTCGCCGCGCTGCTGCGGAAGGACTTCGCGACGGCCTTCACCGCGATCACCTCCGTCGCCCTGACCATCGCCGGTTCTGGCCCGACCTACACCGTCACGCGCGGCTCCGGCTCGTACCTGACCGACGGCGTGAAGCGCGGCATGGTGGTCCGACTGACGGTCGGCTCGCTGAACGCGGCCAACATCAACAAGAACCTGCTGGTCGTGTCGGTGGGTTCGGCGACGGTGATGACCGTGGTCCCGCTGAACGGCGTGGCCCTGGTCGCGGAAGGCCCGATCTCGGGCTGCACCATCTCGGCGCCCGGAAAGGCCACCTACGCGCCCACCACGGGGCACACGAACGACTACTTCTCCTGGGAGAAGAAGTTCACCGACCTCTCGCGCTACGAACTGTTCACCGACGTCAAGCCGGCCTCGGCGGACGTGTCGATCCCCGGCACCGGCA
>FSSH01000818.1_pt1 | contig 11490 bp, 9 predicted proteins | sample 1166101 | NCBI WGS metagenome assembly FSSH01 (sample SAMEA32972668, study PRJEB13176) | freshwater metagenome | biome: Drinking water system; feature: Biomass in drinking water that filtered by 0.45 um membrane; material: drinking water | place: USA | collected 2012-12-20 | depth 0 m | reverse complement strand
TCGCCAGTCGGTCCGCTGCGCGTCGACTTCGCCAAGGCATTGTCGAAGGCAAAATTCGACGAAGAGCAATTCTTCCGGTTCGGCGCGTCGACCAAGTTTTAAGCTGAGCGGTGGCACGTTGCGGCGTTGTCCCCGTCTGACATGATCCCGGCGCGCTGGCTGATCTTGCCATCGCGCCGGTTCGCGTTAGAAGTGCCCGTCAGACGGGGCGCTTGGCGGCGCATCACACGGCGAACGTCGCCACACGCAACCGCGATGCCGCAGCGATACGACTAATGGCCAGAGGCTGAACCATGGAGCACCCGGGTTTTTTTGACCGCGCCGGTCCGTTTACTTTGGCGGCGGTGGCAGCCAATATCGGCGCGCAATTGGGCGCTGGCGCCGACCCCGATAGGCTGGTCGAGGACATTCGCCCGCTGAGCGATGCCGAGCCGCGACAATTATCGTTCATCGACAACCGCAAATATCTGAGCCAGCTCGACGCCACGTTGGCGGGGGCGTGCCTTGTCAGTCCGTTGCTGGAAAGCCGGTTGCCGGCCGCAACGGCAGCGTTGGTCATGGCGCGCCCGTACCACGGCTTCGCGCAGGCGCTGCTGATGTTTTACCCGACCTCGCTGCACCCGATCGTGCTCGCTGGAGCTGCACACGCCATCGATCCAACAGCGATGATCGAAGACGGCGCGACGATCGAGCCAGGCGCCATGGTCGGACCCGGCGCGCAGATCGGCCGGGGCACGCGCGTTACCGCCGGCGCCGTAATCGGTGGCCGCGTCAGCATCGGCCGTGATTGCTACATCGGGCCTGGCTGCTCCGTGACCCATTCCCTCGTTGGCGACCGCGTCATCCTCCAGGCCGGCGTCCGCCTCGGCACTGACGGATTTGGTTTTGCGATGGGGCGCGACGGGCATTTGAAGGTGCCGCAGATCGGCCGCGTGATCATTCAGGACGACGTCGAGATCGGGGCCAATACAACCGTCGACCGCGGTGCTCTTAAGGATACGATCATCGGGGAAGGCACGAAAATTGATAATCTCGTGCAGATCGGGCACAACGTCATCGTTGGTCGACACTGTATTATCGTGGCGCAAAGTGGCATCTCGGGATCGAGCGAGCTTGGTGATTTTGTCGTCATGGGCGGTAAGTCGGGCGTGGTCGGTCACATCAAAGTCGGCAAGGGCGCGCACATCGCGGGGGCCTCAAACGCCACGCACGATGTGCCGGCTGGCGCGCGATACTTTGGTACTCCGGCCAAGCCGTTGCGCGACTCGGCGCGTGAGTTGGCGGCCCTGAAACGACTTGCATCGCGGACGCCCATCAAGGACCGCGACGTAGCGTCGAGCGACGACGATTGAGACGACGAGTGAGACACGACGAGTGAGTCGGGCCGGTTGTGGCCAAATTCCAGCGGGCCACGCGCGAGCGGTTCCGACTTGAACAGACGAACGAGTGAGACGCGGCGCGGGAGCGGAGAGACGATGAATACCAAGACGACACCGGCGGACACCCTCGGCACGGCGGACATCATCCGCGTCATGAAGCTGTTGCCGCATCGCTATCCGTTCCTGATGGTTGACCGCATGTACGACATGAAGGGCGATGAAAGCTGCGTTGGCGTCAAGAACGTGACCATCAACGAGCCGTTTTTCCAGGGTCACTTTCCGCAATTCCCGGTCATGCCCGGTGTGCTGATTATCGAGGGCTTGGCGCAGACGGCCGGCGCTCTGTGCGTCGCCAGCATCGGCGAGGATTATAAGGCCGAACTCGTGTACTTCATGGGGATCGACAACGCCAAGTTCAGAAAGCCGGTTTTGCCCGGCGATCAGCTGCACTATCATGTCGCAAAAATCCGCAACCGGGGCCGCGTCTGGCGCTTCCGCGGTGATGCGAAGGTCAACGGCCACACCGTGGCAGAGGCCGAAATCAGCGCTATGCTGGCCGACACCGCAGACGCAAAGGCATTCGCGAGCAAGCATGGCTGAAGCTTCCATTCACCCGAATGCAATCGTCGAAGATGGGGCGAGACTAGCGGCGGGTGTGAAGATCGGTCCGTTTTGTACGGTCGGTCGCGAGGTTGCGCTGGATGAGGGCGTCGAACTCGTCAGCCATGTGGCCGTTGCGGGGGCGACCACAATAGGCGCCCGGACGCGGATTTTTCCGTTCGCCTCGATCGGTCATCAACCGCAGGATCTCAAGTACAAAGGCGAGCCGTGCTCGCTGACGGTCGGCGCCGACTGCCTGATCCGCGAAGGCGTGACCATGAACCCCGGCACCGAAGGCGGCGGCTCGGTGACGACGGTCGGGAGTGGCTGCGCTTTCCTCGCCAACAGCCACGTGGGTCATGACTGCCGCGTCGGCAATAATGTCATCTTTTCCAACAACGTCATGCTGGCCGGTCACTGCTGGGTCGGCGATTACGCCATCATCGGCGGCGGGGCGGCTGTCATTCAGTTCGCGCGCGTTGGACCGCATTCGTTCGTTGGCGGCATGTCAGGATTGGAAAACGATCTGATCCCCTACGGCATGGCGCTGGGAAATCGCGCCTATTTATCGGGGTTGAATATCGTCGGGCTGCAACGGCGCGGATTTTCGCGCTCCGACATCCACGATTTGCGCCGCGCCTATCGCGCGCTGTTTGCGGCCGAAGGCACACTCGTTGAACGCATGGACGACGTGGCGTCGGAATTTGCCGGGCATCCGATTGTGCAGGAGATCGTTGCCTTCATCCGTGAAGGCGGCAAGCGCTCGCTGTGCACGCCGAAAAACGGCACTGAGAGCTGACGCTGGCCATGCCGGCAAATTCGCAAGGCCCGACCTCACCTCCGATCGGCGTCATTGCCTGCGGTGGCACGATGCCGGGCGAAGTCATCGACGCCATCACGCGGCGCGGCGCGGGCGTGCACATCATCGCCATCGCCGAAGAAGCGGACGCCGCCTTCGGCAGCTTGCCGGTGGTGCGGCTGTCCTGGTCGAAGTACGGCGCGGCGCTGGCCTCGCTGAAGCGCGCCGGAGTGCGTGATGTCATCATGGTCGGGCGCATGACACGGCCGCGGCTGCGCGATGCCCGGCCGGACTTGGGATTTCTCACAGCCATCCCGTCGGTGATGCGGATCATGCGGGCCGGCGGCGACGATGCCTTGCTGCGCGCCGTGGTGCAGCTGTTCGAACCGCACGGCTTTCGCGTGGTTGGTGTGGCGGACGTGGCGCCCGATCTGCTGATCGGGGACGGGGTACTCGCGGGGCCGGAGCCGACGGCGGCAGACACAGCCGACATCGCGCTCGGCATGGCGGTGATCGATGCGCTTGGCCCATTCGACATTGGTCAGGCGGCCGTGGTCGCGGGCGATCGCGTGTTGGCGCTCGAAGGCGCGGAGGGCACTGACCGGACGCTGGCCCGGGTTGCTCGGTCGTGGCAGCGATCGGGCGGCGATGGCCGACATCGACGCGGCGTGCTGGTGAAGCGGCCGAAGCCGGGCCAGGATTTGCGCGTCGATTTGCCGACGATCGGGCCGGAGACGGTGGTCGGCGTTGCGGCTGCGGGCTTGCGCGGCATCGCGGCCGAGAGCGGGCTGGTCATCGCCGCCCATCGCGCGCGGCTGATTGAGAACGCTTCGAACGCTGAGATTTTTGTGACCGGGGTCAAACCGCAGGTCGGCCATGGCGTAAGTGCGCGGCACGCGGGTCGCCAATGCGCCGATGTTCGCGATCGGTTGGCTGCCGCGCCCGACGCTTGGCGGCGTGATGCGATCCTCGGCGCCGACGTGATGAAGACATTGGCGGATTTTGACATCGATGCCGTGCTCGTTGTCCGGCGCCAACGGGTCATTTCGATTGGCGTCGATGAAGCGCCGGTCGCGGTGATGGGGCGGACACATGCGTCGCGTGGCGGGCTGTGGCGGCGGCGATCCGGTGTCGCCGTGCTTGGGGCGAATGCGGTGATCGACACAGATGCGCTGGATGCGATCAGCGCCATTGGATTGGCGGCGGTGGTGATCTTTGATCGATCGGGCGATCCGCATGCGCGTGCGCTGGAGGCGCTCGGCAATCGAGCTCGGCAGCTCGGTATCGCGTTGGTTGCGCTCAACGCCGGCGATGGTGGGAGAGGCTGACAATGTCGCCAATCACTGCCGAACAGATGAACGAACACAGGCCCCGTCGCCCGCTCAGCGTTTTTATCGTGGCGGGCGAACAGTCCGGCGATGCGCTGGGTGGGGCGTTAATGGCGGCGCTGACATCGCGGCTTGGTGGTGACGGCGTCACGTTCACCGGCGTCGGTGGGGCCGACATGGCGCGGCAGGGGCTCGCCTCGATTTTTCCGATGGATGATGTGGCGGTGATGGGTCTGATGTCGATCCTGCCGGCGTTGCCACGCATCGTTGGCCGCGTTTATCAGGCGGTCGATGCAGCCGTCGCCCTGCGGCCGGATATCGTCATCATCATCGACAGTCCGGAGTTTACGCATCCGATCGCCAAGCGCGTCCGCCGTCGCATGCCGGGCGTGCCGATCGTCAACTACGTGTCGCCGAGTGTGTGGGCGTGGCGGCCGGGGCGCGCCAAGCGCATGCGCGGCTATGTTGACCATGTGCTGGCGCTGCTGCCATTCGAGCCGGCGGCGCATGCGCGTCTCGGCGGACCGGCGTGCACGTATGTCGGTCATCCGTTGATCGAGCGGCTGGATCAGATTGCGACAGCGGATGGCGCGGCGCTCGCACGCCGTCTGCGATTGCCGGAAGATCGCCCGGTGCTTTTGGTTCTGCCGGGCAGCCGGCGTTCGGAGATTACGCATCTGATCGATGTCTTCGGCGACGCGGTTGCGCGGCTTGCCGAACAGGGTGACGCGTTTTCTGTCATCATTCCGGCGGTGCCACACGTCAAGGCCATGATCATCGAGCGAACGGCTCGTTGGCGCGTGAAGCCGATGATCGTCGATGGCGCCGATAAGTATGCGGCGATGGATTTGGCGCGAGCGGCGCTGGCGGCATCCGGCACCGTCACGCTCGAACTCGCTTTGGCTGGAACACCGGCCGTGGTTGCCTACAAAGTCGATTGGATCATGAAACCGCTGCGGTACTTATTGAATGTGCAGAGCGTCGTGCTGGCCAATCTGGTTTTGGGCCGCAATGTTTACCCCGAGCTGCTGCAGGACGAGTGCACGGCTGAAACATTGGGCGCGGCACTGATGCCGCTATTGCGCGACAGTGCCGAGCGTCGCGCACAGCTGGACGCACTCGCGAAAATGCCCGCCCGAATGCGAAGTGCGGGCGGGCATCCAAGTTTTGCGGCCGCTGATGTCGTCATCGGCGTCTTGCGAGATCACTCAGACGGGAAATCGCGCCGGGTCGGGCCGACATAAAGCTGGCGCGGCCGGCCGATGCGCTGCTCGGGATCTTCGATCATTTCTTTCCACTGCGCGATCCAGCCGACGGTGCGCGCCACCGCGAACAGCACGGTGAACATATCGACCGGGAAGCCCATCGCCCGCAGTGTGATGCCGGAATAGAAGTCGATGTTGGGATAAAGCTTCTTGTCGACGAAGTACTCGTCCTGCAGCGCGATGCGCTCGAGCTCAAGCGCCACCTTCAGCAATGGATCGTTCTTCATGCCGGTGGCTTCGAGCACTTCGTGGCAGGTCTTCTGCATGACCTTGGCGCGCGGATCATAATTTTTGTAAACGCGGTGGCCAAAGCCCATCANNGCGGAAGCCGGATGACTTGTCCTTGGCCTTCTTGATGAATTCCGGGATGCGTTCAACGGTGCCGATTTCCTGCAGCATGTTGAGGGCGGCTTCGTTGGCGCCGCCGTGTGCCGGCCCCCACAAGCAGGCGATGCCGGCTGAGATACAAGCAAACGGGTTGGCGCCCGATGATCCAGCGAGGCGGACTGTCGAGGTCGAGGCGTTCTGCTCGTGGTCGGCGTGCAAAATGAAAATGCGATCGAGGGCGCGCGACAGCACCGGATTGACGACGTAGGGCTCGCACGGCACGGCAAAGCACATCTGCAAAAAGTTCGATGTGTAATCGAGGTCGTTGCGCGGGTAGATGAACGGATGGCCAACGGAATATTTGTAGGCCATGGCGGCAATCGTCGGCATCTTGGCGATCATGCGATGGCTGGCGATTTCGCGCTGGCGCGGATCATTGATGTCGGTCGAGTCATGATAAAACGCCGACAGCGCACCGACCGTGCCAACCATCACCGCCATCGGATGCGCGTCACGGCGATAACCGGTGAAGAAACGCGTCATCTGTTCGTGCACCATCGTGTGATGGGTGATGGTGCGGCGGAAGTTGATGAACTCGGCGTTGTTTGGCAGTTCCCCATACAGCAGCAAATGGCAGACGGCGAGGAACGAGGTGTTTTCGGCGAGCTGATCAATCGGATAACCGCGATACAGAAGTTCGCCTTTGTCACCATCGATGAAGGTGATCTTGCTGGCGCAGTTCGCGGTCGAGGTGAAGCCTGGATCGTAGGTGAAGCAGCCGGTCTCTTTGTAGAGGGACGCGACATCGATCACGTCAGGCCCGATGGTGCCGCTGCGCACGGCCAACGAAACGTCTTTGCCGGCGGCCGTCAATGACGCCGATTTTGGGGCTGGTGCGGTGGAGGCGGACGTACTGGCTTTCGTATCGTGGATCGTCATGTGATACCTCCAAACACTTCGGCCCGCGACGGCCAAAAAAGGCTTCGCTCGACACGACAGCGACTTTGCCAATTCGACGGCGCGCCTCCCGCCATATCATTGCGGCGAACGGACGTCTTTCACCAATCATCTGTGTCGCTATGAAGCTCAAAAACGACTGTGCCTCAGACGATTAGCGGAGATTTTGCGGTGCGGCAAGGCTGCCGTTCCGGGGAGCTGGATCGGCGACAACTACGATGACAGGCGGACGAGCCGAAGCAAGTGGCGCGCGTTCAAGAGCTTAGCGCGTTATGTCGCCAATGCGTTTAAGTGACTCCGCGCGGCCGAGAACCTCAAGCACTGTGAACACCGGCGGCGAGACGGCTCTGCCGGTCAGCGCCGCGCGCAGCGGTTGCGCGACTTTGCCAAGTTTGGCACCTGTCTGCTCGGCATAGGTCCGCACATCGGTTTCAAGTGCTGCCGCGGTCCACTCGGCGACGGTTTTAAAACGGACCGCGATGGCGCCGAGCGTCGCCTTGGCTTCGTCATCGATGAGTTTTGCCGCCTTGTCGTCGAGACGCAGCGGCGTTTCGGCAACGAGGAACAAGGCGCCGCTGACAAGTTCGGCAAGGGTCTTCGCGCGCTCTTTCAGCGCCGGCATGGCCGCGAGAAATTTGTCGTGGCCAACGTCGGCGAGGCGGGCTTTCAGAGCCTGGCCATCGCTCAAGCCGGGCGCCAAGTTTGCGACTTCGTTCGCCAACGCCACGTCGGCGCGTGGCGGCGCCTTGGCGTCGACCGTTAGAGCCCGCAACTCGGCAAAATTTAAATGCGGGAGCATATCGCCGATGCGGGTGACGAGTTCGGCGTCGTCGGTCAGGCGAATATAGTGGCCGTTGAGATCGTCGAGCTTTTTGAAATCAAAGCGGGCGGCGCTCTTGTTGATGTCGTCGATATCGAACCACTGCAAAAGCTGATCGCTCGACATGATCTCGTCGTCGCCGTGGCTCCAGCCAAGACGCACGAGGTAGTTGCGCAAAGCGACCGGCAAATAGCCCATGCTGCGATAATCCTCGACGCCCTGCGCGCCATGGCGCTTGGAGAGTTTGGCGCCATCCGCGCCATGGATCAGGGGCACGTGCGCGAACTCGGGAACGGTCCAGGCCATGGCCTGATAGATTTGCGTCTGGCGCGCTGTGTTCGTCAGATGGTCAACGCCGCGAATAACATGTGTGACGCCCATGTCATGATCGTCGACGACGACCGCGAGATTGTAGGTCGGGTTGCCATCCGAGCGCAGAATGATCAGATCGTCGAGATCCTTGTTCGGAAATGTCACGTCACCCTGGACGTGATCTGCGACGCGGGTTTCGCCGTCGCGCGGGGCTTTGAGACGCACGGTTGGTTTGACGCCGGCCGGTGCCTCGCTTCGATCGCGGTCGCGCCAGGGTGACAAGAAAATCTGCGGACGGCCTTCGGCCTTGGCCAGGTCTCGTGCGGCTTCGATTTCGGCCGGCGAGCAGTAGCAGTGGTAGGCGGCGCCGCGCGCCAGCATGTCGTTCGCGACGTGGCGATGGCGGTCAGCGCGGGCAAATTGCGAAACGGCGTCGCCGTCCCAGTCGAGTTCGAGCCAACGCAGCCCATCCAGGATAGCCGCCACGGCGTCGTCGTTGTTGCGTTCGCGGTCGGTATCTTCGATGCGCAACAAAAACTTGCCACCGCGGCCGCGCGCGTAGAGCCAGTTGAACAAGGCCGTGCGGGCGCCGCCGATGTGCAAGTATCCGGTCGGCGAGGGGGCGAACCGTACAACAACGTCGGATTTTGGTGCGCGCGTGGTCGAGGCCTCGGTCATAGGACCTTCTGTGGTGTTGAGAATTGAGGAATAGCTGCGCTGCTCGTAGCATGCGGCTTGATCCAAGTTAAGTGGGCCGGGGAGACGGGATGCGATGGCGATTGAGCGGCGGATCAGGATCGTGACGAGGTGACGGCGACCGATGTCGTCAGCGAGGACTTGGCAACGCTGCCAGACGGCGCTAGGTCGAACCGCGATTCCCGCGCGGCGGTCGGCAGCAATCCCGTGCGCCTTGCAGCCCAAGCGCTCGATCTTGAGCGTCATCGTGTTTTTCTCTGGTCGCCGGTTTGTCTCGGTGCCGGGATCGCCGGATATTTCGCGCTGCCTGTCGAGCCGTCGATGGCCGTTGCGTGGCTACCGGCGCTGGTGGCGATGATTGCGGTCATCGCCGCGCCGCGTGGCTCGGTCGCAGCAGTCGCGTTGATCGCCTGCTGTCTCGCGGGCGTTGGCTTCGGGCTTGCAAAGTTGCGCGTTGAAGCCGTCCGCGCTCCGGTCCTGGAAAAGCCGTTGCGGCGCGCCGACGTGACCGGCATCGTTCGCCTCGCTGAATCGCGAGCGCCGCGCGGTCAGCGACTGACACTCGACGTTGTTGACATTGCTGGCCTCGATCGAACGAGACTTCCAAAGCGCGTGCGTATTCGCACTTTGAAAAACCCAACGCCGCTCGTCCCGGGCGATCGCGTGCGATTGACAGCGACGCTGTCGCCGCCGTCAAAACCGGCGTTGCCGGGCGGGTTTGATTTCGCGCGCACGGCATGGTTCGAACAGCTCGGCGGTGTCGGGTATGCGATGGCGGCACCGGTCGTTGAGGGACGCGACACGGCGACGGGCGCGCGGGCGCAGTTCGATCACGCCATCGATGCGCTTCGAACGACGATCGGCGCACGCGTCAAGGCGGTTCTGCCGGGTGAATCCGGCGCCATCGCCACGGCGCTTATCACCGGCGAGCGTGGAGGCATCAGCGAAGAGACCAATCAGGCCTTCAAGGATTCCGGTCTGTTTCACATTCTGTCGATCTCCGGCCTGCACATGGTGGTGATGGCGGGTGCGGTGTTCTACGTCGTGCGATTGATGCTGGCGCTCGTGCCGGGAGCGGCTCTCGTATTGCCTATCAAAAAGATCGCGGCGGTGAGCGGCATTGTCGCGGCGCTGATCTACCTGGCGATTTCGGGCGGCGCGTTCGCGACGGTGCGGGCGGCGGTGATGATCGCGGTCATGTTCGCCGCCGTGCTGTTTGATCGACCGGCGTTGGCGTTGCGCAACGTGGCGCTAGCGGCGCTGCTGATATTGGCGCTGTATCCCGAAAGCCTGTTCGACGCGGGTTTTCAAATGTCGTTTGCGGCCGTCACTGGATTGATCGCCGCCTACGAAGAAGTGCGGCGGCGACGTGTATTGAATGCCGCGCCGCCGCTGGTCATGCGGCTCACCGGCTTTTTCGGCGGAATTATCGCCTCGACTTTAATCGCCAGCATCGCCGTCGCGCCGTTCGCGGCCTATCATTTTCATCAGAGCCAGCAGTATGCCGTGTTCGCCAATCTGATCGCCATTCCGATCTGCAATTTGATCGTTATGCCAGCCGCGCTGTTGGCGATCGTGCTAATGCCGTTCTCGCTCGAATCGTGGGCGTTGTGGCCGCTCGGCAAAGGCATCGAGGTGATGACGTGGTGCGCTGATGCCGTTGCGCGCATACCGGGCGCTGTCGGCCATCTGGCGCAAATTCCTTGGTCGGCGTTTGCCTTGATGGTGGGCGGCGGCCTGTGGCTGGCGCTGTGGCAGACGCGGTGGCGGTTGATGGGACTTGCGAGCATCCTAAGTGGTCTCGCGCTGGCTCCGACGCTTGCGCGGCCCGACGTGCTGATTGGCCGGAACGGCGATCTCGTCGCCGTGCGCATGGCAGATGGATTGCTGTCGGCGCTGCCGGCGCGGCAATCGAAGTTCGAGCTTGAACGCTGGCTGTTGGCCGATGGCGACGGACGGGACGTGTCGACGGCGCAGAAGGGCAGCGGCTTTACTTGCGACGCCAGCGGCTGCACGGCGCGCGTCAAAGGCGTGCTGGTGGCTGTCTCGCGTCACCCATCGGCCTTCGTCGACGATTGCGCGGCGGCGCGCGTGTTGATTGCCGACGTGCCGCGACCCGCGACGTGCACCGCGCCGGAGATCATCGTCGATCTGTTCGATATGTGGCGCAATGCCAGTTATGCGCTGTATGTGAGCGCGGCCGATGCGAGCGGCAAGCCGGCGATCCGAACCGAGACGGTTGCGGAATTTCGCGGCGACCGACCGTGGGCCGCCGTCCGCGCGGTGCCGGCAGCAAATGCTGACCGCCGTCGACACACCAGTGCGACACCGGCCCCTCCAGGCTCACAGCGAACTCAACCCATCGTGCCCGCCACACCCGATGCCGATGACGAGGAACTCGACCCGGCGTCGGTTCAGTAACGGCGCATCAGGCCGACGAGACGGCCTTGAATATCGACCTGATCCGGCCCGAAGATGCGGGTTTTGAATTCGGGATTGGCGGCTTCGAGGGCGATGGTTGAGCCTTTTTTGCGCAGGCGCTTCAGTGTCGCTTCTTCCTTTTCGACGAGCGCTACGACGATGTCGCCGTTTTCGGCGCTGTCGCAACGGCGGATGATGACGGTATCGCCATCATGAATACCGGCCTCAATCATCGAGTCGCCTTTGACTTCCAGGGCGAAATGCTCGCCGTTGGTCAGCAGGTCGGGCGGGCAGGCTATGTCGTGGGTGTGGTTTTGGATGGCGCTGATCGGCGTACCGGCGGCAATGCGGCCCATGACCGGGATCGACACCGTGCGCGCGTCGATGATGTGCGAGGGCGGCGGCGCGACGTTGGCGCGCGGCGGGCCGCTGCCTTCGATGACGCTCGGTTGAAATCCGCCTCTGGGTCGCGGCTCGACGGCGGCAATGGGCGTGAGCGAATTCTCCGGCAGCTTGATAACTTCAATGGCGCGGGCGCGATGCGGCAGGCGGCGGATAAAACCTCGCTCCTCAAGCGCTGTGATCA
>FSSH01000586.1_pt1 | contig 11510 bp, 4 predicted proteins | sample 1166101 | NCBI WGS metagenome assembly FSSH01 (sample SAMEA32972668, study PRJEB13176) | freshwater metagenome | biome: Drinking water system; feature: Biomass in drinking water that filtered by 0.45 um membrane; material: drinking water | place: USA | collected 2012-12-20 | depth 0 m | reverse complement strand
CAACACAAATTGATTCGTATGCGAATTTCTTGCAGTCTGGCATAGAGCCGGATAAAAGACGCAATCAAGGACTGCATGCCGCATTCTCCAGTGTCTTTCCGGTGGTTAGCCATTCTGGCTATGCTGTATTGGAGTATGTTAAATATCGCTTGGGGGAACCCGCATTCGACGTAAGAGAATGTCAACAGCGCGGTGCTACGTTTTCGGCTCCGCTGCGTGTGTTAGTGCGCCTAGTTATCTATGATAAAGACGCGCCAGCCAACACCAAAGTCGTTAAAGATATTAGAGAGCAAGAAGTTTACATGGGTGAACTGCCTCTCATGACTGACAACGGCACGTTTGTGATCAATGGTACAGAGCGCGTAATCGTGTCGCAGTTGCACCGTTCGCCTGGTGTGTTCTATGACCATGACAAAGGTAAAACCCATTCGTCAGGTAAATTGCTGTTCAACGCGCGGGTAATTCCGTACCGTGGTTCATGGTTGGATTTCGAATTCGATCACAAAGATGCCGTATACGTGCGTATAGACCGCCGGAGAAAAATTCCAGCCACTATTTTGTTACGCGCTTTGGGCTATGAAAACGAAGAAATGATCAATATTTTCTTCGAAACCAACCAGTTTTCATTGAGTGCCGAAAAATTGATGTTCCACGTCATCCCTGATCGGCTGCGTGGTGAAATGGCTGTCTTCGATATTAAGCACGACGGCAAAGTCGTCATCGAAGAAGGCCGCAGAATCACCGCCAAACATGTTCGCCAGTTGGAAAAGTCCGGTGTGACTGAAATCGAAGTGCCTAGGGATTATCTGTACGGAAAAATATTGGGCCACAATGTTGTCGATACGTCCACAGGCGAGTTGTTGGCGAATGTTAACGACGAGATCACGGACAATTTGTTGCAGAAGTTGATCGACGCGGGTGTAAGCGAGATCAATACCTTGTATGTCAACGACTTGGATAGAGGGCCATACATCTCCAATTCGATGCGCTTGGATACCACCACAAACCGCCTTGAAGCGCTGGTGGAAATCTACCGTATGATGCGCCCTGGTGAGCCACCTACCGTGGAGTCGGCGGAAAACCTCTTCGAAAATTTATTTTTCACAGACGAACGTTACGACTTATCGGCAGTTGGCCGTATGAAATTTAACCGTCGTCTTGGTAGAGAAGAGACGGAAGGCTTAGGTACGCTGAGCAAAGAGGACATCATTGATGTACTCAAAGAGCTGATTAAAATAAGAAATGGTAGTGGTACCGTTGACGACATCGACCATTTGGGAAATAGACGCGTAAGGTCTGTCGGCGAAATGATCGAAAACCAATTCCGCATTGGTTTGGTGCGCGTCGAGCGTGCTGTCAGAGAGCGTCTGACCTTGGCTGATTCTGAAGGCTACATGCCACAGGAAATCATTAATGCCAAACCTGTTTCCGCTGCGGTAAAAGAGTTCTTCGGCTCTAGCCAGTTGTCGCAGTTTATGGATCAAAACAATCCGCTGTCACAAGTCACCCATAAACGCCGGGTTTCGGCTTTGGGTCCAGGCGGCTTGGCGAGAGAGCGTGCAGGATTTGAGGTTCGTGACGTTCACACGACTCATTATGGTCGGGTTTGTCCTATCGAAACGCCAGAGGGACCGAACATTGGTCTGATTAACTCTTTGTCGGTGTATGCCAGAACCAACGAATACGGCTTCCTGGAAACCCCTTACCGGAAAGTGGTCGAGGGTAAAGTAACCGATCAAGTCGATTATATTTCTGCCATTGAAGAAGGCGAGTACGTTATCGCGCAATCCAGCGTTGCTGTTGATGAAAGTGGCAAATTGGTGGAAGGTCTGGTGTCTTGCCGATACAAAGACGAATTCACGTTGGCGTCTTCAGAAACTGTTCAGTACATGGACGTTTCGTCCAAACAGATCGTTTCTGTGGCGGCTTCCATCATCCCATTCTTGGAGCATGACGACGCGAACCGGGCGTTGATGGGTTCGAACATGCAACGGCAGGCCGTGCCTACTTTAAGAGCTGAGAAGCCCTTAGTCGGCACCGGTATGGAGCGGGTTGTTGCAAAAGACTCGGGTGTAACCGTAGTCGCCACGCGTGGTGGTCGTATCGAAGCGGTCGACGCAGCGCGCATCGTGGTACGTGCCAACGATAATGAAACGGTAGCTGGCGTGCCAGGTGTCGATATTTACAATTTGATCAAGTACACGCGCTCCAACCAAAACACCTGTATCAACCAAAAACCATTGGTTAAGCTCGGTGACATCGTTAGAGCGGGGGATATTTTGGCAGACGGACCTTCCACCGACATAGGCGAATTGGCTCTTGGTCAAAACATGCTGATCGCTTTCATGCCCTGGAATGGTTATAACTTCGAAGACTCGATTTTGGTGTCCGAGCGGGTGGTTAAAGAGGATCGCTTTACCACTATTCACATCGAAGAAAAAACCTGCGTTGCGCGTGAAACCAAACATAGTCCGGAAGAGATTACTGCTGATATTCCTAACGTCAGTGAAGAAGCTTTATCCAAGCTGGACGAATCCGGCATCGTTTATGTCGGCGCGGAAGTCAAAGGCGGCGACATTCTGGTTGGAAAAGTCACACCAAAAGGCGAGACGCAATTAACACCGGAAGAGAAATTGTTGAGAGCGATCTTCGGTGAGAAAGCTGCTGATGTTAAGGACACCTCGTTGCGGGTACCCGGCAACGTCCGCGGTACGGTGATTGACGTGCAGGTTTTCACCCGCGATGGCGTGAAGAAGGACAAGCGCGCGCTAGAAATCGAAGATGCGGAGATCAAGCGCTATCGTAAAGACTTGGACGATCAGTTGAAAATCGTCGAGCACGATATCTTTGCTCGGGTAAAAACCTTGCTAACCGGCAAGCTTGCCGAAAAAGGTCCTAATGGTTTGAAGAGAGGTGATGAAATCACCGCTGATTACCTTGACGGGTTGGTGCCATCGGAGTTGTTGAAAATCCGTACGCAGGATGAAGACGTTAATGTGCAGTTGGAGACCGTCGCAGAGCATGTAGAGCAGCAACGCAAAGAGTTCGACGAGCGCTTCGAGCAGAAAAAGAAAAAAATCACAATGGGTGATGATCTCGCGCCAGGTGTGTTGAAAATGGTCAAGGTTTATTTGGCCGTGAAAAAACGCATTCAACCGGGCGATAAAATGGCTGGACGTCATGGTAACAAAGGTGTCATCTCGCAAATCGTGCCAATCGAAGACATGCCCTACACGGCAGACGGCAATCCAGTTGATATTTTGTTAAACCCTCTCGGCGTACCGTCGCGGATGAACGTTGGCCAGGTACTGGAAACGCATTTGGGTTGGGCTTCCAAAGGTCTGGGTATAAAGATCGGCAAGATGCTTGAAGCTCAGGCAAAAGTTGTGGAAATCCGAGGCTTCTTGGAGAAGATATATAACTGTAGCGGCAGAAAAGAAGATCTTAATTCGTTTACAGACAAAGAAATTCTCGAAATGGCGGTCAACTTGATTGCGGGTGTGCCGATGGCGACCCCGGTCTTCGACGGTGCTTCGGAAGAAGACATCCGCACCATGCTGCGTTTGGCCGATTTGCCGGAACATGGGCAAACCGTGCTTTACGACGGCTTGACCGGCGAGCCGTTCGAGCGGGAAGTTACCGTGGGTTACATGTACATGCTGAAGTTGAATCACTTGGTAGATGACAAAATGCATGCGCGTTCGACCGGTCCATACAGTCTGGTAACCCAACAGCCATTAGGCGGTAAAGCGCAGTTCGGTGGTCAGCGTTTCGGTGAGATGGAGGTCTGGGCGCTTGAGGCGTATGGTGCCGCATACACGCTGCAAGAAATGTTGACGGTCAAATCCGACGACGTGACAGGCAGAACCCGAATGTATAAAAACATTGTCGATGGCAACCATTCAATGGAAGCCGGCATGCCGGAATCATTCAATGTATTAGTGAAAGAGATACGTTCGCTAGCAGTGAATATCGAAATGGAACAAGATTAATTCCGTTCTTTGCGAGATAGATTCTGGACAATATCGGATAACATTTAAAGAGGATAAGCTCTTGAAAGATTTAATGAATTTCTTAAAACGTCAAGGTCGTACAGATGATTTTGACAATATCCGCATTGGATTGGCTTCTCCGGACATGATTCGTTCATGGTCTTATGGTGAAGTGAAAAAGCCTGAGACAATCAATTACCGTACCTTCAAGCCGGAACGTGACGGCCTGTTTTGCGCGAAGATTTTTGGACCGATCAGCGATTACGAGTGCTTGTGCGGTAAATACAAGCGCTTAAAACATCGCGGTGTGATCTGCGAAAAATGCGGAGTAGAGGTTACTCTCTCGAAAGTGCGCCGGGAAAGAATGGGGCATATCGACTTGGCTAGTCCTGTGGCGCATATTTGGTTCTTGAAATCACTGCCATCGCGGATTGCTTTGTTGCTGGATATGACGCTGCGCTCGATCGAACGCGTATTGTATTTCGAAACATTCGTGGTGATCGATCCAGGTATGTCGCCGCTGGAAAAAGGCCAATTGCTAACCGACGAAGAATATTTGAACGCGGTTGAAGAGCATGGCGACGATTTCGTTGCAAAAATGGGCGCAGAAGCGATCTATGACTTGCTCAAATCAATCGATTTGAAAGAAGAAATCAACACGCTACGGGAAGAAATCAACGCGACCAATTCCGATACCAAAATCAAAAAATATTCGAAGCGTCTCAAAGTTATCGATTCTTTGCTGGCTTCCAATAATCGTCCGGAATGGATGATTATGACCGTGTTGCCTGTTTTACCTCCTGAGTTGCGCCCATTGGTGCCGCTGGATGGTGGTCGTTTTGCGACTTCCGATTTGAATGATTTGTATCGCCGGGTTATCAACAGAAACAATCGTTTAACACGTTTGTTGGATCTGAACGCGCCAGACATTATTGTCCGCAATGAAAAACGGATGCTGCAAGAGGCGGTTGACGCCTTGCTGGATAATGGTCGCCGCGGTCGCGCCATTACCGGCAGTAACAGACGTCCGTTGAAATCTTTGGCCGATATGATCAAAGGTAAGCAAGGCCGTTTCCGTCAAAACTTATTGGGCAAACGCGTCGACTATTCAGGTCGTTCGGTTATCGTGGTTGGTCCGACATTAAGACTGCACCAGTGTGGCTTGCCGAAAAAGATGGCGCTGGAGCTTTTTAAGCCTTTCATTTTCAGCAAATTACAGTTGCGCGGGTTAGCCACAACGATCAAAGCTGCCAAGAAAATGGTAGAGCGCGAAGGTGCTGAAGTTTGGGATATTCTCGAAGAGGTTATACGCGAACATCCCGTGTTATTGAACCGCGCCCCGACGCTGCATAGATTGGGTATCCAAGCATTTGAGCCAATTTTGATCGAAGGCAAAGCCATTCAGTTGCATCCCTTGGTTTGTAGCGCGTTTAACGCCGACTTCGACGGCGACCAAATGGCTGTCCATATTCCGTTGTCTATCGAGGCGCAGCTAGAAGCTCGTACCTTGATGATGGCGACTAACAATATTTTGTCACCGGCTAACGGCGAGCCAGTTATCAACCCGTCGCAGGACGTGGTGCTGGGTCTATATTACATTACCCGGGAAAAAGTCAATGCCGCGGGCGAGGGTAGTATCTTTGGCGACTTGTCTGAGGTAATGCTGGCCTTGGACGCCAAAGCGGTTGAGTTGCAAAGTAAGATTGAAGTACGGGTCACCGAAAAGCTGAAAACGCCCGAAGGCGATTTCGAAACGATTGTAAGTAGGAAGAAAACCACGGTGGGTCGTGCGATCGTCTGGGGCATAGTACCTGACGGCATGCCTTATGAGTTGGTCAATGTAGACATGACCAAGAAGAATATTTCTCGGTTGATTAACTACAGCTATCGGTATCTCGGTATCAAAGAAACCGTGATGTTGGCGGATAAGATCATGTACTTGGGATTCAAATACGCTACGCGTTCCGGGGTGTCTTTCGGCATTGAAGACATGGAGATTCCTGTCAAGAAAGCCGACATCATCCGCTCTGCCGATGCCGAGGTTAATGAAATCCAGAACCAGTACGCGTCCGGTTTGGTTACGGACGGCGAACGCTATAACAAGGTTGTCGACATCTGGTCACGAGCTAATGATCAAGTCGCGAAAGTGATGATGGAAGGCTTGGGCGAAGACGAAGTAGTCAACTCAAAAGGCGAGAAAGTAAAACAAAAGTCTTTCAACTCAATCTTCATGATGGCTGAGTCCGGCGCGAGGGGTTCTGCGGCACAGATTCGCCAGTTGGCAGGTATGCGCGGCCTGATGGCTAAGCCTGATGGCTCCATCATCGAGACGCCGATTACTGCGAACTTCCGAGAAGGTTTGGACGTATTACAGTACTTTATTTCAACTCATGGCGCTCGCAAAGGGTTAGCGGATACAGCGTTGAAAACCGCTAACTCAGGTTATCTGACTCGTCGCTTGGTGGACGTCGCTCAGGACTTGGTCATCGCCGAGTCTGACTGTGGCACTCAAAACGGCCTAACCATGATGCCGATTATCGAAGGCGGGGATGTAGTTGAGCCTTTGGTTGATCGGGTGCTGGGACGCGTAGCCGCGGTAGATGTCACGGATCCGGCAGGCGTTAATGTCTTGATCCCAGCCGGCACCATGATAGATGAAAATCTAGTTACGGTACTCGAGGATAACGGCGTCGATAAAATGTTGGTGCGTTCTGTCATTACATGCGAATCTCGTCAAGGTGTTTGTGCCAAATGTTATGGCCGTGACTTGGGTCGCGGGCACTTGGTTAACATCGGCGAAGCTGTCGGCGTTGTGGCTGCGCAGTCAATCGGTGAGCCTGGTACACAGTTGACGATGCGCACATTCCACATCGGTGGTGCTGCTTCGCGGTCTGCTGCGGTGAGTAACGTTCAAGTTAAATCCAGCGGTACGTCAAAGCTGAATAACTTGAAAACCGTCAAGAACAGAGAGAACAATCTTGTAGCTGTATCTCGGTCCGGCGAAGTTGGAGTTATGGACGACTACGGTCGTGAGCGCGAGCGCTACAAAATTCCATACGGTGCTGTATTGTCAGTTGGCGACGGCAGTCCTGTCAGTGCTGGCGATATTATCGTCAATTGGGATCCGCATACTCATCCCGTGATCACAGAAGTAGATGGTTTTATTCAGCTGATTGATTTTATGGACGGTATTACCGTTCAAGAGCAGTCGGATGATGTAACCGGCTTAACGTCACGAGTAGTCACCGATCCTAAGCAAAGAAGCTCGGCTGGTAAAGAGCTGCGGCCTATGGTGCGTCTGATTGACGAGCAAGGCGGACAGATCAATCTGCCAGGAACTGATATTCCGGCTCAATACTTTTTGCCTGCCGGCGCGATCGTCGGTGTTAAGGATGGCGGCGAAGTAAAAGTTGGTGACGTATTGGCGAGGATTCCGCAAGAGTCTAGTAAAACACGCGATATCACAGGTGGTTTACCGCGAGTAGCTGACCTTTTCGAAGCCCGCAAAACCAAAGATCCTGCGATATTGGCGGAAGCCACTGGTATGGTGTCTTTCGGTAAGGAAACAAAAGGTAAGCAACGGGTCATCATTACTGACTCTGAAGGTGAGCAGTATGAAACGCTCATTCCGAAATGGCGGCATATTACCGTGTTCGAAGGTGAGTTTGTAGACAAAGGTGAGACCATCGCTGAAGGTGAATTGACCCCGCACGATATTTTGAGGCTGCGTGGAATCGAAGAGTTGGCGGATTATTTGGTCAAAGAGATTCAGGATGTCTACCGTCTGCAAGGCGTTAAAATCAACGACAAGCACATCGAAGCAATAATTCGGCAAATGCTCAGAAAAGTGGAGATTACTGCGTCTGGCGATACCGATTTCGTTAAAGGTGAGCAAGTTGAGCGCACCATGATTAACGCCGTGAACGATCAAATCGAAAGAGAAGGGAAGATCCCTGCCAGCTATGATTCAATACTGCTAGGTATCACTAAAGCGTCTCTTGCTACGGAGTCATTTATTTCCGCGGCGTCATTCCAGGAAACCACTCGCGTCTTGACGGATGCGGCAGTTCGCGGCATCAGCGATAGCTTGAATGGTTTGAAGGAGAACGTCATTGTTGGGCGTCTTATTCCTGCCGGTACGGGTCTTGCTTACCATGAACAGCGGCGTAAGAGAAGGGCTGCCGACTCTAGCTCAGGTTCTGAAGCATCCGCTCAAGCAATTGAAGCGGTTGACGTTGAAGAAGCTTTGAAGCAGGCGCTGAATGTTGAGTAGAGATTCTCAAAAATGCTTGACCTGGTTCTTTCGGAAAGGTATCATGCTCTGCTCACATCAGCCAATTGGTTTGGGCGGAGCTATAGTGGCCTGCGGTTACGCAGGTTTATTTATTGCTTATTAAACATTGCATATTCGGAGTAGTTAAGAATGGCCACGATCAATCAATTGGTCCGTAAGCCTCGTGCTAAAAAAATAGAGAAGACTAACGTTCCGGCGTTGGAAGCTTGTCCGCAACGGCGCGGGGTTTGTACCAGGGTTTATACCACAACGCCTAAAAAGCCGAACTCCGCTTTGCGTAAGGTTGCAAGGGTGAGATTGACTAACGGTGCTGAGGTTAGTAGCTATATCGGTGGTGAAGGGCATAATCTGCAGGAGCACTCCGTGGTTTTGATCAGGGGTGGTCGTGTAAAAGACCTGCCAGGCGTTCGCTACCACGTGGTTCGTGGAAGTCTCGATACTTCTGGTGTTAAGGATAGAAAATGTGGTCGCTCCAAATATGGCGCGAAAAGACCTAAGAAATAAAGGTTGATAACAGATGTCAAGAAGAAGAGTTGCTGCAAAAAGAGTCATTAATCCAGATCCGCGATTTGGTAGCGACATGCTATCAAAGTTCATGAACATGATCATGGAAGATGGTAAAAAATCCGTAGCCGAAAAGATTGTTTACGGTGCTTTAGACGTTATCGAGGGTAAGGGTCATAAGGAGTCTCTCGAGTTGGTTTCCAAGGCATTAGAAAATGTTCAGCCGCGTGTTGAGGTCAAGTCTCGTCGGGTTGGTGGTGCGACCTACCAAGTGCCGGTGGAAGTTCGCCCTACTAGAAGGTTGGCGCTATCAATGCGGTGGTTGATTGACGCTGCGCGTAAGCGTAACGAAAGAACCATGGCTGCAAAATTGGCTGGTGAATTGCTGGATGCCTCTGAAGGGCGCGGAGCGGCGGCCAAAAAACGCGAAGACACTCATAGAATGGCGGAAGCAAATAAAGCGTTTGCTCATTATCGCTGGTAATAAAGCTGCAATAGGTTGTTGTTGTGGCTCGTAAGACGCCCATAGAGCGCTATCGTAATATTGGCATCATGGCTCACATAGATGCTGGCAAGACAACAACAACCGAGCGCATTCTTTTTTACACAGGTGTTTCGCACAAAATCGGCGAAGTTCATGATGGTGCCGCAACCATGGACTGGATGGAGCAGGAGCAGGAGCGAGGTATAACAATCACCTCAGCTGCGACAACTTGCTTTTGGCTAGGGATGGAAAAGCAATATCCAGAACATCGCATCAATATAATTGATACGCCTGGGCATGTGGATTTCACCATAGAAGTTGAGCGTTCCTTGCGAGTGCTTGATGGCGCATGTGCGATCTTTTGTGCGGTGGGTGGGGTAGAGCCCCAGTCAGAGACGGTATGGCGGCAGGCTGATAAGTATCACGTTCCCCGATTGGTGTTCGTGAACAAGATGGATCGTTCTGGCGCTAACTTTCTGCGTGTGCTTGATCAAATCAAGCTGCGTTTGGGCACTGTAGTTGTGCCAATGCAGTTGCCAATTGGCGCAGAAGAACACTTCAGAGGTGTTGTAGATTTGCTGAAAATGAAAGCGATCTATTGGGAAGAGGCCAGCATGGGTGTCGGCTATGAGGAAATGGATGTTCCTAGTGAAATGCTAAGTTTGGTTGACGAATGGCGTGAGCGCATGGTCGAGGCCGCTGCTGACGCTGACGAAGAATTGATGGACAAATATCTTGAAAAAGGTGTTTTGACAAACGAAGAAATAAAGCAGGGTATAAGAGCGCAAGTACTTAAGAACAAACTAGTGCCTGCCTACTGCGGATCTGCATTTAAGAACAAGGGTGTGCAGTGCGTTTTGGATGGTGTGATAGAGTTTCTGCCGTCCCCTCTCGACATTAAACCGGTAGTAGGTCAGTCGGAATCCGACGGTAATTTGCTTCGCAGCGCTTCTGATGACGAGCCGTTCTCTGCTCTAGCATTTAAAATAGCAACTGACCCATTTGTCGGTACATTGACTTTTTTTAGAGTGTATTCCGGCATGGTTAAGTCTGGGGATACGGTTTTAAATGCCATTAAGGGCAAAAAAGAACGTGTTGGACGTATTGTGCAGATGCATGCCAATAGTCGAGTTGAAATCAATGAGGTTAGAGCTGGTGAAATTGCTGCCTTCATCGGGCTAAAGGACGTGACGACAGGCGATACCCTTTGCGACATTGAAAAGCCGATTGTGCTCGAAAAAATGGAATTCCCCGAGCCAGTCATTGCAGTGGCTGTTGAGCCGAAAACAAAAGCCGATCAGGACAAAATGGGTGCTGCTCTTTCCAAGCTGGCTCAGGAAGACCCTTCTTTTCGAGTAGGAAGTGATCCAGAGTCTGGTCAAACAATAATTTCGGGGATGGGTGAGTTACACCTGGAGATTATTGTAGACCGAATGAAAAGAGAGTTTAACGTTGCGGCAAATGTCGGTGCGCCGCAAGTGGCTTATAGAGAAACGATTAGAAATGTAGTTGAATGCGAAGGCAAGTTCATCAGGCAATCTGGCGGTAAAGGTCAATACGGACATGTTTGGCTTAGGTTGGAGCCGAAGGAGCCCGGGTCTGGCTACGAGTTCGTGAATGAAGTGGTTGGTGGTGCTGTTCCAAAAGAATATATTCCAGCTATAGATAAAGGTGTGCAAGAGCAAATGGAAAACGGAGTGTTAGGTGGTTTTCCAGTTGTTGACGTAAAGGTTAGTTTATTCGATGGTTCATATCATGATGTCGATTCGAATGAAATGGCTTTCAAGATAGCAGGATCTATGTGCTTCAGGGATGGAGCTAAGACTGCAAATCCTGCCTTGCTGGAGCCCATTATGAAAGTCGAGGTAGTAACTCCCGAGGATTATATGGGCGAGGTAGTGGGTGACATTAATCGACGGAGAGGTGTTATTCATGGAATGGAAGATGTTCCGGCAGGAAAAGTAATAGAGTGCGAAGTCCCTCTTGCTGAAATGTTTGGTTATGCCACGGATCTTAGATCGGCAACCCAGGGCAGAGCAACTTACAGTATGCAGTTTGAAAGATATAACGAAGCACCTGCAAGTATTGCGGAAGCGATTATTAGAAAAGTATCTTAAATTTTTTACATATCAGGTATTGAATCATGGCTAAAGAAAAATTTGAACGAAAGAAACCGCACGTAAACGTTGGTACCATCGGTCACGTTGATCATGGTAAAACCACATTGACAGCGGCA
>FSSH01001226.1_pt1 | contig 11523 bp, 10 predicted proteins | sample 1166101 | NCBI WGS metagenome assembly FSSH01 (sample SAMEA32972668, study PRJEB13176) | freshwater metagenome | biome: Drinking water system; feature: Biomass in drinking water that filtered by 0.45 um membrane; material: drinking water | place: USA | collected 2012-12-20 | depth 0 m | reverse complement strand
CCTGGGTTTCGGCATCCACACCGCCGACCGGAATCCCAAAGCGGCGGCAAGTCCAGTCGGCGATGGTCTGCCGCAATTCCGGCAAGCCTTTGGTGGTTGGGTATTGGGTCAAGCCATGCAAATGTTGCAGCAAGGCTTCCTGAATAAAATGCGGCGTAGCGTGCTTGGGTTCGCCAATCGACAGCGCAATATGCGCTTTATCGGCCGGCGGCGTAATACCTTGTTTCAGCGTGGCAAGCTTTTCAAACGGGTACGGATGTAACTGGGATAAATGCGGGTTCATTATTTAGCGCAACGCGGTTGTCTACCGGCACCCCAAGCTTGTTGCTGTAGCTGGACGGCTCTGCCCATATTTTGATTCAAATTATCAATGCGGCTGGCATGCGATGGATGGGTGGACATAAACTCGATAGGCTGGCCGCCTTGCGCGGCTTTGTCCATTTTCAACCAAAGATTCACGCTCTGGCGCGGATCGAAACCGGCTTTGGCCATTAAATCCAAACCGATGGTATCGGCTTCGGTTTCGTGAATCCGGCTGTACGGCAGGATTACGCCGTATTGCGCGCCAACACCCAGCAAGCCCAACGCGGTCTGGCCCAAGGCGGTTTGCGGCTGCGTCACCGCCTGCACCATGGACAAGCCGGTGCTCACTGCGGTTTCCTGCGACAAACGCTCGTTGCTGTGTCTGGATAACACATGGCCAATTTCATGACCGATTACCGCCGCCAGTTGGTCCTGATTATCCACCAGATTGATCAGACCGGTATGCACGCCGATTTTGTTGCCGGGCAAGGCAAAGGCGTTCAAGGATTCGTCTTCAAACACCACCACTTCCCATTGCCCGCCGGTTTGCTGAGTAATGGCGTACGCCACGCATTGGGCGAACTGGCTGTAGCGCTGATTGCCGCTGATCGGGTTTTTGCTCTTCATACTGCTGAAGGCTTGCAAACCCATCTGATCGACCTGATTGTCCGGCATATAGATAAACTGCGAACGACCGGTGGGACTGGTGGCGCAAGCGTTTAACAACAAGGAAACAGCTGTGGAAAGAAAGAGTTTTTTCAACATGGCGACAACATCCGCAAGGAAAAGAAGCGGCATTTTAGCGTAACTTGTCGGCCGGGGTTAAAAGCTTTTTGGCGGATCCAGCCCGGCTCAAACATACGGACGCGATTGCACTCAGGCTAATGGCGAAACAGCCAATGGAAATAGTTTGATTATTATTTATCAGCCAATTCGGTAGGAACACAAAACGCCGGGGTTAAGCGTTTTCCAGCATGTGCAAGAGTTGCTGCAAACAAAACAGCGTCGCCTGTTGCCGTATCGACTGCCGGTCGCCGCTGAATTGTTTCTTCAAGCAAGCCCCGCTAGCACCGCGTTTTTGCCAGGCGATAAATACCGTTCCGACCGGCTTTACAGGCGTGCCGCCATCCGGCCCGGCAATGCCGGTGACAGACAGTGCCAAATTGGCAAGGCTATGCGTCAACGTGCCCGCGACCATTTCCAAAGCAGTCTCTTCGCTAACCGCCCCTACTCTCGCCAAAGTCTCCGGTTTGACGCCCAGCATGTCGATCTTGGCATCGTTGCTGTACGTGACGAAACCGCGATCGAACCAGCCGGAACTGCCCGGCACATCGGTGATTGCCTTGGCGATGCCGCCGCCGGTGCAGGACTCAGCCAAAGCCAGATATAGATTCAGCGCGTTTAGACGATTGCCGAGCGCTTCGGCGAGTAAATAGCCTGGGTCGTGCATGGTAGTCCGATTAGCTGATACGGCATCAAGCCGAGAAGAGGTTTTGTTGCAGCGGATAGGTCATCGCTGCAACAAACGGACAAACTTACTTGGGTAGCCGAGAGATTTCCGAGACTTTCTCGAAATCGGCGCCCACGCTGATGATAAAGCTGGTCACTTGTTCGATGCTCATGTCCGACTTGATCACTTTCGATTCGTGGACAATCACCGCAAAACCCGAGGTAGGGTTGGGCGATGTCGGTACAAACAACACATAACGGTCTTCGGTCTTGTTGGTGACATAGGCGGGCACCCAAATACCTTCTTTCGGATATTCGATGTAAACCACTTCGCGCGGTTCTTGCAACTGATGCCCGGCAATCATATTCACCAGCTTTTTAGTCACGCGGTAAATCGTGCTTAACAGCGGAATCCGCTCGATCAGATTTTCGAACATCGCGATGATGGAAAACCGGCCCATACTGACCCGATGCCCCACATAGGTAATAGTCGCGAAGCTGGCGGCAAACAACAGAAATGTCACCAGATAGTTGTCGGAATAACCGTAAACGAATTGAAACAAATCGCTAAGGCGGTCTTTTACGAACAAGACGATTTGTACAATCACCATAATCGGAATAAATGCCAGAACGCCGATCAGGGTGTGATTAAGGATTTTCTTCATGATGCGCCTACCTTTATTAGTTATAGTTGTTAGGAAACTAGGTTTTAGCAGAGTTATGCCGGTTAAGGAAGTCTCGATGCATGTAGTGCTTGCGAAATGGCCACGCCCGGACTCAAGGTAACATTTTATACAGGCCGCGCGTGGCAATAGCCATAAGCGGCAGCAGTACGCCGGTCAAACACAGCAGCGCACTTAAGCTAGTTAGGCTGGCGCTGGCATCCCATATAGTCAGCGAACTATTCAAAGATATATTGGACGGCGCCAAAAACGGAAACATGGACACACCCATGGTCAAAATCACCATCACCACCGTCACCGCACTGGCCAGCAACGCCCAATAAGCCTTATCCAGACGCGACAACACCAACGCGGCTATCCCGCAGACAAAGGCCAAAGCAGGCAACGCCCATAAGGCCGGTTCATGCTCGTAATTGTCCAGCCATAAGCCGTCGCCGCGCTTCACAAATTTGGTCAAGGGATTGGAAAGGCCATTCGGCATGATGTCGGTACTAACGTGATAGCCTTCCAAATGGGTAATCCAACCGCCCGCCAGCGCAAACAACACCAAAAACACCAAGCCTCCAGACATCGCCAACGCTTTGCTGCGTTGATAAAGCGCGTCTTGGGTATGGGTTTGCAGATAAATCGCGCCATGCACTGTCAATAACGCTACGCAGGTAGCGCCGACCAGCGACGCAAACGGACTGAACAGCCCGGAAAAACTGCCCAGAAAAGCAATGTGCATATCGCTGGCCAAATGAAACGGCACGCCTTTCAATAGATTGCCGGCCATCACCCCCAACAGCGCCGCCGGCAACAAGCCACTAATAAACAGGGCTTTATCCCATTTTTTCAGCCAATCCTCGCGAATCACGCTGGCTCTGAAATACCAACCCAAAGGCCGCACGAACAGCGATAACACCGTCAACAACAGCAATGGCTGAAAACTGGCAAACGTCGCCGCATACACCGTCGGCCAGCCGGCAAACAACAAACCGATGGTCACCAATAGCCAAACCTGATTGCCGGCGCTGGTCGGCGCCAATCTGACAACCAGCTCGGCGCGCTGCGCTTCGGAGGCATGCAAAAAAGGTAACAACATGCTGACGCCGATCTCGATACCGCTGCTCAGCACAAAACCTATCACAAACAAGCCCAACACGCCCCAACTGACCAAGCGCAGCATTTCATAATCAAGCAACATAACTTGGCTCCCGGTTAATCGGCAACGCGTCGGCGCTGCCCTGCTCGATAAATTTTAAAGTTAACATCACAGCCAAAGCCAGCAGCCCGGCATACGCCAAACCATAAGCCACTAGGCTGACTGCTACATCGGCGACAGTCAGCGTGGAAACACCTTGCCAGGTGGGCAGCATATCGGCAACCAGCCAGGGCTGCCGGCCGAATTCCGAGATAAACCAGCCGCTGGCGCTCGCCAACCACGGCAACGGTAAGGCATAAAAACTGGCCTTAAATAACCAGGTATGGCGCCAACCGAGGATATTGACGGCATTTGCCGCTAAAAACAGCAGCGCCAGCAATGCGCCAGCCGCAATCATCAATCTATATCCCCAATACAAGGGCGCGGTAGCTGGCACGCTGGCATGCACGGCTTGTTCTATCTGCGCCGGGCTGGCGTCGGTCACGCTCTCCCGCCAACGCTTCAGCAATAAGGCATAGCCCAAATCTACTTTGGCGGCGGCAAATGCCGCCAGCAATTCCGGCTCCTTTTTGTCGTCGCGCAATTCTTGCAGCAGGGCATAGGCTTTTACGCCATTGCCGATGCGCTGGCGATTTTGTTCCAGTGCCGCGTCATTGGGCAGACCATTAATTGCCGCCAGCTTGTTGTGCTGCATAGCGCCGGCGCCGTAAACGCTGGTATCGCCTATCGCCATGGTAGCGATCACCGTCAGCAAACCAAAAGCGGCCGCGATGCGGTAAGAACACTGTGCCAACTCGGTTTCGCGCTGATTAATTAAATAGAAAGCGCTGATAGCCAACACAAAACCGGCGGCCACCACATAACTGGCCAGCAGGCTATGTACAAATTTCGCCCAGGCCAGCGGATTGCTCAGCACCAGCGACAAATCAAGCAACTCCAGGCGCAGCGTTTGGGGATTTAATTCCCCACCCACTGGATTTTGCATCCAGCCACTGGCCAGCAGAAAACCGAACAAACTGACGTGACAGCCGATAGCAATTAGCCAAGTTACACCCAGATGCGTGCCTTTGCCCAAGCGCTGCCAGCCAAATAAAAACCAGCCCAGCCCATTGGCGGCTATGAACAAACCGGCAAAACCTAATAATAAAGGCATGGCAAACACATCGCCGACATAATGCGAAAAATACGACCAGTTGGCCCCGAATTGGCAGGCGATTGCCAGCGAAGAGGCCATGCTTAAGCCAAAACCGATGGCAAACAGCTTGCCCCAAAATTGCGTCAGCCGCTGGTAAACCTCCTGCCCGCTGATGACAAACCAGGATTCCAAGCCCGCCAACAATAGCGACAAACCCAGCGTCAACGGTACGAATAGAAAATATTGCACCGCATGCAGCGCAAACTGCGCCCGCGATAACTCAACAACCGTTTCGGAAATCATCCCCTCTCCTCGGTCTAGCTCAAAAATGCGGGCAATTATAGAGTTATCCGCTTGCTTGTCTGCGATTTTCTCGACCGCTTCGCATTAAAACCGGCAGGAAAAACTGGAGAATGCAGACTACTGATATACACTTTTCAGCTTACAAGCACACATTCCAAAACCTCATGGGCTTTACTCCGCGCAACATCGTTGGACTAAAAATAGTCGGTATAGCCCTGCTCTACGCCATGTTGGCCAAACTGGTATTGGCTTTTTTTTCCGACAACGGCAATGTCACGCTGGTCTGGTTTCCAGCCGGCCTGGGGATGGCCACCTTTCTATTGGGCGGCAAGCGCTATTGGCCGGGCGTGTTCCTCGGTGCCTTTCTTGCCGGCATGCTGGTCGGCGACTCCTGGCTAATCTCCGCCAGCATCGCTACCGGTAATATCCTGGAATCCTGGCTTGGCGCCTGGCTGCTGCTCGGCAACCCAGGCTTTTCTTTATCGCTGCGGCATCCTCGGGATTTTGCCTGGCTGACATTGACAGGCATCATCGCCGCCTGCTTCAGCGCCCTGATCGGCCCCATGACTTTGTTTTTAAGCAAGTATCTGCCTGCCGACGCCCTGCTGCCCAGTATGCTGCACTGGTGGATGGCCGATGTATTGGGAATCGCCTTGGTCACGCCTTTAATTCTGATCTGGCGAAACTGGCCGAAAGACTGGTTCGCCCCCAAACGCGCTTTGGAAACGCTGGCATTTATTGCAACGAGTTTTCTGAGCGGCCAAGCCGTGTTTTTAAGCTGGTTTCCCAACCTGCTGAGCGTTTACGGCCAAACCTATTGGGCCTTCCTGTTCGTGGTTTGGGCGGCGGTCAGATTCGGCCGGCACGGCGTGTTGCTTTTGGTGACAATGACCGCCATTCAATCGCTGTGGGGTTTGCTGCATCAGTTGGGCGCATTCGCCACCGCACACCTGCAAAGCGGCCTGTTAAATATCTGGTTTTATCTGTTCATTCTGGCTAGCGTGGGCATCCCGCTAGCCCTGACATTATTCCATCAACAACAAATCAACCAGGCTCTAAAACAAAGCGAAGCCCGCTTGAGTTTTGCATTGGAAACCATCGATACCGGGGCTTGGGACCTGGATTTACAAGATTATTCGGTACAACGCACCGACATACACGATCAAATCTTCGGCTACAGCCATCTGCTACCGCAATGGACGTATCACACTTTTCTCGGCCATGTGGCACCGGAGCATCGCGACATGGTCAATGCCGGTTTCCAGCATGCCCTCACCACGCACAGCAATTGGGATTTCGAATGCCGCATTCGCCGCATCGACGGCGAAATCCGCTGGATTCGCGGCTCCGGTTGTCACCAGCTCGGCAATAGCCCGCGCATGACCGGTATTCTGCAAGACATCACCGCATACAAATTGGCCGAAGAAGATCGGCAACTAGGCATGTTGTTTTACCAAAATTGCAGCGAAGCGATGATGATCACCGAGGCGGATGCCACCATCGTCTCGATTAACCCGGCATTCAGCCGCATTACCGGTTATTCCGCCGAAGACATAATCGGCAAGAACGCCCGGATTCTGGGTTCTGGCCGGCATGACGATAGTTTTTTCCAAGCCATGTGGCAAATCATCAATACCAAAGGGAAGTGGCAGGGCGAAATCTGGAATAGACGTAAAAACGGCGAACTGTATGTCGAGCAGCTCAACATCAACACCATTTTCGACCGCAACGGTATACCGCTAAAGCGCATCGGCCTGTTTTTCGACATTACCCAGCGTAAGCTCGGTGAAGAACAACTGTGGAAACAGGTTAATTTGGATCCACTCACAGGTATTGGCAACCGCCGCCTGTTTTACGACAGACTGGAGCAAGACATTAAGAAAGCGCAGCGCGGTGGCTGGTTTTTGGCCTTGCTGGTGGTAGACATCGAGCACTTCAAAGAGATTAACGAGCGCTTCGGTTATGCGCAAGGCGACAGCATTTTGCAGGAAGCCGCGCAACGCGTGCTGGCTAATGTCCGGGAAACCGATTTGGTAGCGCGAATGGATGGTGCGGAATTTGCGATTATCCTCACCGAGCTGGAAAAAATCGACAGCGTGGAGCGCATCGCTAAATTAATTATCGAAAAACTCGCCGAACCGTTTGCGCTGGAACACGACACAGCCCAACTCAATTGCCGTATCGGTATCGCCATCTGCCCTTATGATGCAGACAATACCGAAGCGCTGAAACAAGCGGCCATGGATGCCGCCAAAAAATCCGCCTCGCAAACGTTCCAATTCGCTAATCCGCCGACCGCGCTTTAGCAACGATCCCGCCGCACATCAACAAACACGCTGCCGCGGAAACACGCAGCGGAATTTACTGCCTTTACCCAGTTGGCTTTCAATGTCCAGTTTGGCATCGTGCCTGACCAGCACATGCTTGACGATGGCCAAACCCAAACCGGTGCCGGGAATTTTTTGATTGCGTTTAACTTCCGCGCGGTAAAAGCGCTCGGTAATCCTGGGAATATCCACGCTGGCGATCCCGTCTCCAAAGTCTTCCACTTCAAAATAAACGCTACCGTCGGGCTTACCCCGCCAACTCACTTTAACCGGCGAGCTGGGCTGCGAGTACTTCATGGCATTGACCAACAGATTGCTGAAGGCGCTGCGCAATTCTTCCATATCGCCACGCACATTGGCACGGCTATCCAAAACCAGCTCGACCCGGCGTTCGTCTCGTTCCAGCAGATCGCTTTCCTGGCAAACCTGCCCGAGCAACTCCGGAATATTGACGCATTCGAATTTTTTGGTTTTGCTTTCCAGACGCGCCAACAGCAGCAAATCGTCTATCAATGTCTGCATGCGCTCGGTTTGCGCGGCCATATTTTGAAATGAGCGGGTATAGCGACTGGAACCGTCATCCAGTTCTTGCAGGGTTTCCAGATAGCCGCGTAACACGGTGATCGGCGTGCGTAATTCGTGGGAGACGTTGGCCACAAAGTCGGTACGCATCCGTTCGATATTCTTCAAATGGGTCACATCCTGAGCCATCAACAGGCGCAATCCGGCCCCGTAGGGGAAGATACCGATTTGCAAAATCATGTTTTCGTTTATCGGCGACGGAATGCAGATTTTGTTTTGATAATCCTGATCTTTTAGATACTGAATAAATAGCGGATGCCGCACCAGATTAGGAATCCGCTGCCCATTGTCGGACCGTTTCAGTCCCAGAAAATCGTGGGCAACCTTATTGCTCCACTCGATCTCACCATACGCGCCCAACACTACAATCGCATCGGGCAAGGCACTGGTGGACTTGCGAAAACTCTCCAACATCTTGCCGAGCTTTTTCTTACGGCGTTTCTGACTTTTACGGATTTTATACAGGTGATAGTAGATGTCGCCCCAGATGCCTTTAAAATCGGGCCGTTCGCCGATTCCGCCCTGACTGAGCCAACGTTCCAGCTTGTTGATGCTGATGGTCTGCCTGATATACAGAAATAGCGTAATCGCCAACAAAAAATGACTGAAATGCCCGACAAAAAAACTCAGCAGTAAAGCTGGTATCAGTAAAGCAATAGCGATATTTATTTCCCGCTGCCAACGCTGCATGAATAATCAGTGCGCCATCGAAAAGCGATAACCGAATCCGCGTACGGTCTGGATCAGTTCCTCGCGGCCGTATTCGGCCAGGATTTTGCGCAGGCGGCGAATATGCACATCCACAGTTCGTTCCTCGATGTACACGCTACGGCCCCAGACCTGATCCAGCAAATGGGTGCGGCTGTAAACCTTATCGGGATTGGTCATAAAAAACTGCATCAATCTAAACTCGGTAGGACTGACTTCCAGACTGCGGCCGGCGATAGTCAGCTTGTGTTGCTCGGCGTCCAGGGTCAGGTCGCCTACGCTGAGCAGGCCGGATTCCGACAGCTTACCGCTGCGGCGCATCACAGCCTTGATCCGGGCGATGAGTTCTTTCGGCGAAAAAGGCTTGGTCACATAATCGTCGGCACCAATTTCCAAACCGCGAATCTTGTCTTCTTCCTCGCCGCGCGCGGTGAGCAAAATGATAGGCAATTCCTTGTAGCCCGGCTCGTTTTTCAGGCGTCGAGCCAGTTCAACACCGCTAATGCCCGGCAGCATCCAGTCCAGGATAATTAGATCCACCATGTTATCGGCCAGACTCTCCCTTGCCTGCTCGGCGCTACCAACGGCGATCACAGTCAGGTTGGCCTGCTCCAACACCATGACCAGCATCTCCCTGATAGCTTCTTCGTCTTCGACGACCAGGATTTTCAAGTTCGACATAAGCATGTTTAGTCTAAAGGTCCAATGATCCTGTTAAGTTAGCAGCGTCATATTACCATTTTGTGACAGAAAACCGGCCAGCCCGGCGGCTATCGACCTTTGCCGGCGCTCGGCGGCTGCCCCGCCGTTCCGTTATCGCCGACCGGCGCGGCAAAAGCATCGGAAATCAAGGCGCCGACGTTACCGCCGCTCAGCGCTTCCAAAAACACTACCAGGTCGGCGCTTTCCTGCGCGGACAATCCCAGCGGTTTGAGCAAGGGCGATAAATTTTCGTTGGCCGCGCCGCCTTGATTGTAAAACTTCACCACCTCTGCCAAAGTCGGCAAGGAACCGTTATGCATGTAGGGCGCGCTGAGCGCGACGTTACGCAGCGACGGGGTTTTGTAAGCCCAGCGGTCGGCTGGATTTTGACTGATCTCGTAATAGCCCAAGTCGTTGGGCTTTTCGGTATTCAGCCCTTTCAGATTGTCGCTATTCACATCCACGAACACGCCCGGCGCCACTTGCACCCTTTGCTTTTCCGGAGACTTTTGCATGGACTCGGTATAACCAATGCCGGTGTTGTGGCGTTTTTGATCGGTAAACAAGGCAGACTTGTCGCCAATCGTATGACAAGTGCTGCAAGCGGCTTTGCCGGTAAATAAGGCAAAGCCGCGTTGGGCCGGCTCACTCAGCGCGCCTTTTTGTTTGCCGAAATACCAGCGGTCGAACGGCGAATCGGCGGCATTCAGGGTCCGTTGATAACTGGCCAAGGCCTGGCCTATGGTTTCCATCGTCGGCCCTTTGTTAAAGGCTTTTTCAAACAGCCCGCGATAATCGGTACTGGTTTTCAGCTTATCCACCACATAACCGATAGACGGGTTCGCCATTTCATTACGCGCCAGCAGCGGCCCCCACGCCTGCTGCTCCAAACTGTTTTCGCGGCCGTCGTGAAACAACAATTGCGCATAACCGACGTTATACAAGGACGGGCTGTTACGGCGCACACTGCGCCCTTCGATCCCGACCGCCGTGGTCATTTCGTTATTGCTAAAACCCTGCTCCGGGATGTGGCAGATCGCGCAGGAAAACGTGTTGTTCAACGACAATCGCCGGTCGTAAAACAGCTTGCGGCCCAGCGCTATCTTGGCCGGCGTCAGCGGATTGTCTTTAGGCACGGGCAATTTCGGTAAGCCCAGCGGCGGCTGTTGCGCGAATGCTAACAAGTTTGTCGGCTGGCCCCGACGCTGCTCCAGAGCCAACGAGCGAGTTTGATAGTCGGCTTGCTGATAGTTTTGTTTATTGTCGCCGGGCTGATACAACCTTTCTGTCTGACTCTGTGGCGGCGCAACTTGCGGCTTGGCGTCGGCCAGTAAGGTTTTGACATCGTTGATCAGTGTGTCGGCATGCAGAAAATCCACGCTATAAATATTGCGGACGTTTTTGTCCTTATCGATCAAATACACCCGCAGCAAATGCGAAAACGTCCCGGTGAACTTGCCTTTGTCGTCGTAGACTTTTTGCACGTTTTGCTGGTAACCATCGAGGATGGGTTGCAAGGCGGTTTCGTCGCGCGTCGTCAGAAACTGCCAGTCGAAGTCGCCGGTTTTAAAGCCCTCGCCATAATGGCGCATCATTTCCGGCGTGTCTTGCGCGGGGTTGAAGCTGAGCGTTAATAATCTGAGTTTGTCGGCCAATTCGGGTTGTTTCTGCAATTGTCGGCTGATCTTGTGTAGCACCTGGGTTGCCAGCGGGCAACCGTTGACATCACTGCATGCGGCGTAGATGAAGCTGAGCAGTACCAGTTTGTCGCCCATCAAATCATGGAGGTGTTTGGGCTGATTGTTGCTGGTTAGGACCTCGCCATTGGCGGCTGGATTGATGACTGGCAGGGTGTAGGTGCCGGGTTTTGCGGGTTCGAAAGGTAGGGCGGTGTAGCCGGGGGCTAGAGGTTTATTCTCTTGGGCATTTGCGTGAGTGGTAATTAATAGTATGCCGAATAGTACTAGGAGTTTCATGTGCTTACCCTGAACAGATCACGCATCGATATTCGATGGCTTGCCCCTCTCCTGCTGGAGAGGGCAGGGGTGAGGAGATTTAGAATTAGGTGTCGCTATCGCGACGGCTTGTTTTTAATGTCGGGTCTCGGCCCGACAGCCGAGATACTTTCTCTTGCTTCGCCAAAAGAAAGTATCCAAAGAAAAGGCGACCCGAATGCCGCTTTTATCC
>FSSH01000281.1_pt1 | contig 11536 bp, 8 predicted proteins | sample 1166101 | NCBI WGS metagenome assembly FSSH01 (sample SAMEA32972668, study PRJEB13176) | freshwater metagenome | biome: Drinking water system; feature: Biomass in drinking water that filtered by 0.45 um membrane; material: drinking water | place: USA | collected 2012-12-20 | depth 0 m | reverse complement strand
GAATATCGCGGCTACGATTCGGCTGGGATCGCCACCCTGGAGCATGGCCGGCTGGAGCGCCGCCGCGCACAAGGAAAGCTCGGCAACCTGCAAGCCCGGCTCGAGGAATCGCCCCTCGCCGGCGCCATCGGCATCGGCCATACCCGCTGGGCGACGCATGGGCGGCCCAACGAGACCAACGCCCATCCCCACGCCACGGCGCGGCTCGCGGTCGTCCATAACGGCATCATCGAGAATTTTCGCGAGCTCAAGGCGATGCTCCAGGATCGCGGCGTCCGGTTCGAGAGCGAGACCGATACCGAGGTCGTGGCCCAGCTCGTCAGCCACGAGATGGACAAGGGCCTGGGGCCGGTCGAGGCGGTCGCCGCCGCCCTGCCGCAGCTCCGCGGCGCCTTCGCCCTCGGCTTCATCTTTTCAGGCCACGACGACCTCCTGATCGGCGCCCGCCACGGCGCGCCGCTCGCCATCGGCTACGGTGCCGGCGAGACCTATCTCGGCTCCGACGCCCTGGCGCTCGCCCCCTTCACCGAGGAGATCACCTACCTGGAGGAGGGCGACTGGGCGGTGCTGTCGCGCTCCGGCGCCGAGATCCACGATTTCACGGGGGGCGTGGTCGCGAGGCCGCGCCAAAGGATCGTCGCCCAGGCCTTCCGGGTCGAGAAGGGCAACCACCGCCACTTCATGGCCAAGGAGATCCACGAGCAGCCGGAGGTGGTGGGCCGCACCCTCGCCCATTACGTCGACCTCGCGAACGGGCGCGTCGCCCTGCCGGACGCTCTGCCCTTCGATCTCAAGACAGTGTCGCGGGTCTCGATCACCGCCTGCGGCACCGCCTACTATGCCGGCCTCGTCGCCAAGTACTGGTTCGAGTCCCTCGCCCGGCTTCCCGTCGAGATCGACGTCGCCTCCGAGGCGCGCTACCGCGAGCCGCCCCTCGACAAGGACGGGCTGACCCTCGTCATCTCCCAATCGGGCGAAACCGCCGACACCCTCGCCTCCCTGCGCTACGCCAAGGCGCAGGGCCAGCACACGCTGGCAGTCGTCAACGTGCCGACCTCGACCATCGCTCGCGAGGCGAGCGCGGTGTTGCCGACGCTGGCCGGCCCCGAGATCGGGGTCGCCTCGACCAAGGCGTTCTCGTGCCAGCTCACCGTGCTCCTGTGCCTCGCCATCGCGGCGGGCCGGGCGCGCGGCACGCTCAGCCCGGAGCGGGAGCGCAGCCTGGTCGACGCCCTGATCACCGTGCCCGGCCTGATGGCCGAGGCGGTGAAGCTGGAGACCGAGATCGAGCCCCTGGCCCGCGAGGTCGCAAAGGCCCGCGACGTGCTCTATCTGGGGCGCGGCACCGCCTATCCGATGGCGATGGAAGGGGCGCTGAAGCTCAAGGAAATCAGCTACATCCACGCCGAAGGTTATGCGGCGGGTGAACTCAAGCACGGCCCCATCGCCCTCATCGACGAGAGCGTGCCGGTCATCGTCATCGCGCCCCACGACGCGGTCTTCGAGAAGACCGTCTCGAACATGCAGGAAGTTGCCGCACGCGGCGGGCGCATCATCCTGATCGGCGACGCCAAGGGTGCGGCGGAAGCGGGCCTCGAAACCATGGCGACGATGACCATGCCCGACCTCGACCCGGTCGTCGCCCCGATCGTCTACGCGGTGCCGATCCAGCTCATCGCCTACCACACGGCGGTGTTCATGGGGAAAGACGTCGACCAGCCGAGGAACCTCGCGAAGTCGGTGACGGTGGAGTAGGAGGCGCGGCCGGTTCCGAACCCTCGATCAGGGCACTCGCCCCACCCCGCATCCCATCGAAAACCGTGCTCTGGACAGGCCGGGTCATGAGCGGTCTCGTCGTTGCCTTCCTCCTCCTCGACGGCGCGATCGCCACCCACCTGCGGGTCGGCGGCCCCATCTTCAGCCACCTGCTGTTCGGCATCTCTCTCGGCCTGATGGCCTGAGGCGGACCCTGTCTGCGTGATCAGAGGCGAAGGGCGCTGATCCCGATCGCCAGATAGGCTCGGCGGCGGAGCGTGGCAGTACCGGCTTGAGATCGCCGCCACGACCCGATAACCCCTGTTTGGTCCGGGACCGGTCCCATCCCCAACGAGACACTGCCCGTGCGCGAAACGGTCCTGCCGTTACCGGAACCAGAGCCTCCCGGCGCCCGCCCCCGCCTGAGCAAGCGCGGGCGCCTGCGGACCTATTTCCTCACCGGCATCATCGTGGCCGGGCCGCTCGCCATCACGATCTATCTCACCTGGTGGTTCATCAGCCTGATCGACAGCTGGGTGAAGCCGCTGGTGCCGCCGAGCTACCTGCCCGACCATTACCTGCCGTTCTCGATACCCGGTCTCGGGCTCGTCATCGCCTTCCTGGCGGTGACGCTGCTGGGCTTCCTTACGGCGAACCTCGTCGGTCGCTCCGTCGTCGAGTTCGGCGAGGTCCTGCTGGCGCGAACCCCGGTGATCTCGGGGCTGTACAAGGGCCTGCGCCAGATCTTCGAGACGCTGTTCTCGGCCAACGGCACCTCGTTCCGCACGGTGGGCCTCGTCGAGTTTCCGGTGAAGGGGACGTGGTCGGTGGTGTTCGTCTCGGCCCCGGCCGGGCCTGACGTGCAGAACGCCCTCGGGGAGGCGGGCGAGCATGTCGGCGTGTTCCTGCCTTGCGCGCCGAACCCGACGACGGGCTTCTTCTTCTACCTGCCGCGGACCGACATCATCGAGGTGCCGATCAGCGTCGACGACGCCGCCAAGCTCGTGATGTCGGCAGGCGTGATCCAGCCCGAGGACCCGCAGGCCCGCCTCCAGGCCATGGCGGCGACCCTAAGGGCTACGCATGGAGAACCGCCTCCTCCGGTGAAGCGTCAGGCCTGAAACGCACTCGGTCGGGCGATCAAGCCGGTTGCCGCGCCAGGGCCGTGAGGCCGTCGAGGAGGATCAGTCGGCGGACCTCGTCCGCCGGCACGGCTTTGCCGAAAAGGAAGCCCTGGACCTCCCCGCACCCCTCCGCCCGCAGGCGGTCGAGCTGCCGGGTCGTCTCGACGCCCTCGGCGATGATGAAGATGCCAAGGCTCGTGCCCAGGCCGATCACTGCCCTGACGATGGCGGCGCAATGGGGGCTCGTGTCCAGTTCGGCCACGAAGGACCGGTCGATCTTGATCCGGTCGAACGGGAAGGAGCGCAGGTAGCTCAGGGAGGAGTAGCCAGTCCCGAAATCGTCCATGGCGATGCGGACGCCGAGGCTGCGCAGGGCGTGCAGCGTGGCGAGGTTCGTCTCGTTCTCCGCCAGGAGGACCGTTTCGGTGATCTCGAGTTCGAGCCGGTGCGGAGGCAGCCCGGAATCTGCCAGCGCTGAGGCGACGACGGCACCGAGGCGTCCGTCGCGGAACTGGACGGGCGACAGGTTGACCGCGAGGCGGATCGAGGCGGGCCAGGTCGCAGCCTCGGCGCAGGCGGTGCGCAGGACCCATTCCCCGATCTGGCCGATGAGGCCGCTCTCTTCGGCCAGGGGCACGAACTCGGATGGCGGAATGAAGCCGCGTTCCGGGTGGCGCCAGCGCAGCAGCGCCTCGAAGCCGGTGAGGCGCTCGTCATCGACCGAGTGGGTCGGCTGGTAGGACAGCGTGATCTGGCCGGCCGCGAAGGCCATACGCAACTCGTGCTCGAGGTTCCGCCGTGTCCTGATCGAGGTCTCCATCTCGGGCTCGAAGCAGCGATGCGTGTTCCGCCCGGCCGCCTTGGCTCGATAGAGGGCGAGGTCGGCGTTGCGCAGCAGGAGATCGGGGTCGGCCCCGTCGCGCGGCATGACGGCGACACCGATGCTGACGCCGATCCGCACCGGCTGACCCTCGATGGGGAATGGCTGGCCAAGCGAGGCGATGATGCGCTCCGCCAGGAGCGAGATCTGATCCTCGGACGCCGCGATCAGAATGGCGAACTCGTCGCCACCCATCCGCGCGACCATGTTCCCGGCGCCGAGGCAGGCCATCAGTCGCTCCGCGACACCACGCAGGAGCGCATCGCCCGCCGGATGGCCGAGGGTGTCGTTCACGATCTTGAAGCGATCGAGGTCGAGGCAGAACAGCAGGGCCGGTTCCCCGCTCCTCTGACCGCGCGCGAGGGCCTCGCCGAGGCGATGCCGGAAGAGCACACGGTTGGGCAGGTCGGTGAGGGCATCATGATGAGCCATGTGGGCGATGCGCGCCTCGACCCGGCGCCGCTCGGTCACGTCGATCACCGCGGTGAGAAGGGCCGGTCGGCCGGCGACATCGACGACACGTTCGAAAAGGTCGACCGTGATTGGCGTTCCGTCAGCACGGCGATGCAGCCAGAGCGACTCGGAACTCGACAGCGGCAACGGTTCGAGGTCCGACGCCGTCATCGTCAGGAAGGCCTCGCGGGCATGTCCGTAATGGGAAACCGCCGCATCGTTCACGGCGAGGAAGCGCTGAGTTTCCGGGTCGACCAGCCACATCGGCAGTGGATTGTTCTCGAAAAGGAGGCGGGAGGATTCCTCGCGTAACTTGAGGTCGCCGACATCCGTGAAGGTCAGGGCGACGAGGTCGCCGATGCAGCCGGCCTCGATCTTCAGGTGGAGGAGGCTTCCGTCGGAGCGCGGCACGCTCAGTTCGAAGACGTTGCGCGCCGTCGTGCCGATCACCTCTGCGAGCCGCGTCAGGGCGCCGCTTTCGAGGAGGAGGGGGGCCACCATCGCGAGGCGTTGCCATTGCAGCGCGCCGGGCGGACGCCCGAACATCCGCGCGGCCCCGTCGTTGAGGGCGACGATCTTGAAATCGATCGGCGCCCCGGCGGCATCGCGGATGGTGCTGAGGGCGAGCATGCCCTGGTCGGTGGCACCGAACATCGCCTTCACGAGGTCGTAGCGGGATTCGTCGTCGGCCACGCTCACGAGGACGAGGGGCTCGCCGTTGCGGTTTGAGAGCGGGCAGGCCAGGAGCGCGGTGCTGGTCAGGATACCGTCGGTGACGCGGTCGCCCCGCGTCACAGCGGGCTGGCCCATGAGGAGTGCCTGCGACACCGCTTCCGTGAGGGCTTGGCGCAGGTCTTCCGACAGGGTGGCGACGGATAGGCCGGACCTGATCTCGCATCCGAGCCAAGCAATGAAACGCTCTCCGCCCCAGAGGATGCGGCCGGGCTGACCACCCTCGGTCGTCACCACCGCCGCCTGGTCGGCGAACCGGCCGAGATTGCCGAGCACGACGGCCTCGTAGGACGGAATCGCCTCGCCAACCCGTCTCGCGGCGCGCCAGCGCTCCACCATGTTTGGTGACGCAAGGTTTTGGGTATCGCGCCCCATCGAACTGCATTCCGTCCTGCTTCGATGATCCTATGAGACAGGGAACCTTGCCATGAAGTTCATGCGCCGGCTGACGATCTCGATGTCACCCCGCGCTGAGCAGCCGGATCGCCGCATCCCGCTCGAACAGGTAGAGCAGCACCCGCAGGGCCTTCCCGCGCTCGCTCTTGAGGCCGGGATCGCGCTCGACGATCAGGCGGGCGTCGTCTCGGGCGACTTCGAGGAGATCGCCGTCGGATTCGAGGCGGGCGAGGCGAAAGGCGGCCAGGCCCGATTGGCGGGTGCCGAGCACTTCGCCCTCGCCGCGCAGGCGTAAGTCCTCCTCCGCGATGCGGAAGCCGTCCTCGGTCTCGCGCAGGGTCTCGAGGCGGGCGCGGGCGACCTGGCCCAGCGGCCCGCGATAGACGAGGAGGCAGGTCGAGGGCTTGGCGCCGCGCCCGACCCGGCCGCGGAGCTGATGGAGCTGGGCGAGGCCGAAGCGCTCGGCATGCTCGATCACCATGATGGTGGCCTCGGGCACGTCCACCCCGACCTCGACCACCGTGGTCGCCACGAGGACGCGGGTGTCGCCGGCGGCGAAGCGCTCCATCGCGGCGTCCTTCTCGGGGCCCGGCATCTTGCCGTGGATCAGTCCGACGCGGTCGCCGAAGGCCTGGGCGAGGTCGGCAAACCGGTCCTCGGCCGCGGCGAGGTCGACATATTCGGATTCGGCCACCAGCGGGCAGATCCAGTAGATCCGCTCGCCCGAGGCGATCGCGCGGCCGAGGGCCGCCACCACCTCGTCGAGGCGGTCGGTGGAGACGAGGCGGGTGACGATCGGCTGGCGCCCGGCCGGCTTCTCGTCGAGCACCGAGACGTCCATGTCGCCGAAGCACGTGAGCGCCAGGGTGCGGGGGATCGGCGTCGCAGTCATGACCAGGATATCCACCGCCTCGCCCTTGGCGGAGAGCGCCAAACGCTGATGGACGCCGAAGCGATGCTGCTCGTCCACCACCGCGAGGCCGAGATCCCGGAAGGCGACGCTCTCCTGGAACAGGGCATGGGTGCCGACGAGGATGTCGACCTGGCCCTCGGCGAGGTCGGCGAGGGTCGCGCGGCGCTCGGGCGCGCGGTCGCGGCCGGTGAGAAGACGGATGCGCAAGGGTCCGGCCATGGCGGTGAGCCGGTCGAGATGCTGACGGGCCAGGATCTCGGTGGGCGCCATCAGGGCAGCCTGGCGCCCGGCCTCCACCGCCGAGGCCATGGCGAGGAGCGCGACTGCGGTCTTGCCGGAGCCGACATCGCCCTGGAGCAGGCGCAGCATGCGCCGGTCGGAGGCGAGATCGGCGCGGATCTCGGCGACGGCACGGCTCTGCGCCCCGGTGAGGGCGAAGGGCAGGGCGGCCTCGATCCGGCCCGACAACTGCCCGTCACCGGCATTGGCGCGGCCGGGACCACGCCTGCTGCGGGCGCGGATGAGCGCCAGCGCCAGTTGCGAGGCGAGGAGTTCGTCATAGGCGAGGCGGCGCCGAGCCGGGGTCGCCACGGTGGTACCGTCGGGCGCCGGGAGAGGCGCGTCCTCGGGGCGGTGCTCGGCCCTCAGCGCATCTGCGAAGGTGGGCAGGGCGTTCTTGGCGAGCCAGGCCGGGTCCTGCCATTCGGGCAGGGTCGGCAGCCGGTCGAGGGCCGCATGGGCCAGCTTCGAGATCGCCCGCGAGGTCAGACCCTCGGTGGCACCGTAGACCGGCTCGACCGCCGGCAGGGCGGCGAGCCCGGCTTCGTCGACGATGCGCGAGGGATGCACCATCTGGCGGTGCCCGTCCCAGAGGTCGATGCGCCCGGTGATGTAGCGATGGCTACCCAGCGGCAGCATCTTCTCGACGCGGGGCGCCGGCATGCCGAAGAACACGAGGGTGATGTCGCCGGTCGGATCCTCGACGAGGACGCGGTAGGGGCGCTTGCCCGCTCCGGCCTGAGGCGGGCGGTAGCCGGTCACGGTGACGCCGAGCGTCACCGGCTCGCCGGGCGGCGCCTCGCTGATCGAGCCGAGCAGCCTTCGCGCCACGCCGCCCTGGGGCAGGTGGAACAGAAGGTCGACGATCCGCGCGGGACGCTCGGGCGTCCCGAGCAGCCGCTCGATCATCGGCGCCATCTTCGGCCCGACGCCGGGCAAACCGCGGGCCGGGGCGAAGAGCGGGTCGAGGAGGCTGGGGCGCAGGGGAGGGCGGGGCGGTTCGGACATACGCGCCGGAGGACAGGGGCCATGGCCGGCGCCGCCATGGCGACCCGGCCCATCGCTCCTATATAAACCGACTTCGTTACCGTGCCCGTAGCGTGACGGCAGGACGCGGGGACGCAACCGGGATCCGGGTATCTCAGGACCCCGTGATCGTTGGATCACAGGGTCCTTGCCTCACAGCATCACAGGACGACAAAGATGTCCGGCACGACCCGCACCAGCGCCGACCTCGACCCGCGCCGCCGCCGCACCCTGTTCCGGGCCTGGCATCGGGGCATCCGCGAGATGGACCTGATCATGGGGCGCTTCGCCGATGCCGAGATCGGCTCCTTCAGCGAGGAGGAGCTGACGCAGTTCGAAGCCCTGATCGAGGTACCCGACCGCGACCTGTTCCGCTGGCTCACCGGCGAGGACGAGACGCCTGAGAACTACGACACGCCGCTGTACCGGCGGCTCCAGGCGTTCCATAAGCACGATGCCCCGATCCACTAGACGCTGATAGCGTGGCCGCTCGGAATCGGACCGTCCCAAAGCCAACCATGGCGTGGGTCATCACATGCTTGGTTCGGCGATGATCGACGACGAGCGGATCAAGCTCATTGCCAATGAGCGGGCCAAATTGACCGCGACCTATCTCAACGGGATCGCGGTTGCCGTGTTCGCGGTCGGTGGGTTCGCCCCCTTCATCACCACGGCACTTTCGCCTGCACCGTTGGGGTCAAGCCTCGTTCCGGTCCTCTCCGTCATGGTCATTTGCTGGATTATGAGTGGCGCCATACATTGGATGGCGCGGACGCCTCTCAAGGATATGCGGCCATGATGACCACTCCGGTCCTTCTTCTTCTCGCCGTCCCCGCCGGAGGCCTCCTCCTGGCGCTGGGAACACTATGGCTCACGCGCAGGGCGCATTGACCCGGCTCTCCCCCTGACGCCCCAGAACGACGATACGCCGCTGTACCGGCGGCTCCAGGCATTCCATAAGCACGACGCGCCGATCCACGGCTGACGGTGCGGCCGGAGAGTCCTTATTCGCGATTGACCCCGAGACGGGATTGATCCCGTTCACGACCTCATCCTGAGGTGCCGCGCAAGCGGCCTCGAAGGAGTCGTCCAGTTCTCTCGGCGAGTTCTGGAACCCTCCTTCGAGGCCTTCGCTTCGCTTTGGCACCTCAGGATGAGGTCGTTGGTTGGAGCGACAGGACGACTTTCAACAAGCGACGAGCGACAATCCCGACCCGATGGCAAAACCTCAGCCCAAACCGCCGGCCCCGGCTCCCAAGCCCCAGGCGGCGCGCTTCGCCCTGCCGAAATCCAGTGCCCTCGCCCGCGCGATCGAGGCGCTGAAGGGAGGGACGAGCCCGACCCTCGCCAACGTGCCCGACGGGTTCGACGCTGTCGTCGTCGCCGACCTCGTCCGCGCCCTCGGCGCCCAGGCCGAGGGACCGGCGGTGCTGGTGCATGTCGCCCGCGATTCCGGGCGTTCGGCCGCCTTCCAGGGCGCGCTGAAATTCATCGCGCCCGAGATCGAGACGATGAGCGTGCCGGCCTGGGATTGCCAGCCCTACGACCGGGTCTCGCCCAATTCCGCCATCGCCGCCGAGCGGATGACGGCGCTCTCCCGGCTGACCCGCTCGCGCTCCTCGGAGGAGCGCCCGCGCCTCCTCTGCACCACGGTCAACGCCCTGGTGCAGCGCGTGCCGCCCCGGGAGAAGATCGCGGTCGAGACCTTCTCGGCGGCGATCGGCAACGTGCTGCCGATGGAACAGGTCATCGCCTGGGTCGAGGCCAACGGCTTCCTGCGTACCGGCACGGTGCGCGAGACCGGCGAATACGCCCTGCGCGGCGGCATCCTCGACCTGTCGCCGCCGGGCCTGCCCGACCCGGTCCGACTCGACTTCTTCGGCGACACCCTCGAATCGATCCGTACCTTCGATCCCGAGACCCAGCGCACCATCGGGCAGATGCGCTCCCTCGACCTCGTGCCGATGAGCGAGGTCCAGCTCACCACCGAGACGATCCGGCGCTTCCGCCAGGGCTATGTCGCCAATTTCGGCGCCGCCACCCGGGACGACCGCCTCTACGAGACGGTGAGCGAGGGCCGGCGCTATGCCGGCATCGAGCACTGGATGCCGCTATTCTACGACCGGCTCGACACCCTGTTCGACTACCTTTCCGGCGTGCCGATGGTGTTCGACCCGCAGGTGGAGGAGGCGGCGGCCGAGCGCCTGTCGCTGATCAAGGACTATTACGAGGCCCGCGCCGAGGCGATGAAGACGCCCCAATCCGGCGTCGCGCCCTACAAGCCGCTCAAGGCCGACGCCCTCTACCTGAGCCCGGCCGAATGGGGAACGCGCATCGCGGCCGCGAGCGTGGCGCGGCTCGCGCCCTTCGCTGTCCCGGAAGGCGGCGGCGCCCTCGTCATCGATTGCGGGGCAAAGCCCGGCCGCAGCTTCGCACCCGAACGGGCGGACGAATCCGCCAGCGTCTTCGACGCGGCGGTGGCCCATGTGAGGGACCTCCAGGGATCAGGTCATCATGTGATCCTGGCATCCTGGTCCGATGGCTCGCGCGACCGGCTCTGCGGCGTGCTCGCCGACCACGGCCTGAAGAAGCCGCTGGCCATCAACACGCTCAGTGCCGTCAACGCGCTCAAGCGCGGCAGCGACGTCGCGGTCGCGGTGTGGGGGCTCGAGGCCGGCTTCACCATCGAGAACCTCGCGGTGATCTCGGAGGGCGACATCCTCGGCGATCGGCTGGTGCGCCAGAAGCGCAAGGCAAAGCGCCCGCAGGACATCATCCTCGAGGTCCAGGCGCTCCAGCCCGGCGACCTCGTGGTCCATGCCGACCACGGCATCGGCCGCTTCGTCGGGCTGAAGACCATCACGGCCGCGGGCGCCCCCCACGATTGCCTGGAGCTGCAATATGCCGGCGGCCTCCTGCTGCTGCCGGTGGAGAATATCGAGCTCCTGACCCGCTACGGCTCCGAGGATGCGGAGGTCGCCCTCGACCGGCTCGGCGGCGGTGCCTGGCAGGCCCGCAAGGCCAGGATGAAGAAGCGCATCCTCGAAATGGCGGGTGCGCTTATCAAGGTCGCGGCCGAGCGCTTCGTGAAGCAGGCGCCGCGCCTCACCGCTCCGGAAGGCCTCTACGGCGAGTTCGCCGCGCGCTTCCCGTTCGAGGAGACCGAGGACCAGGCCCGCGCCATCGACGCGGTGCTCTCCGACCTCAACGAGGGCCGGCCGATGGACCGCCTCGTCTGCGGCGATGTCGGCTTCGGCAAGACCGAGGTGGCCCTGCGCGCCGCCTTCGCGGCGGCGATCTCGGGACATCAGGTCGCGGTCGTGGTGCCCACCACGCTTCTGGCCCGCCAGCATTATCGCAACTTCGCCGAGCGCTTCAAAGGCCTGCCCGTGCAGGTGGCGCAGGCCTCGCGCTTCGTCTCGGCGGCGGACATGAAACGCGTCCGTGAAGGTCTGGCGGACGGCACCGTCGACATCGTCGTCGGCACCCATGCACTGCTCGCCAAGGCCATCACCTTCAAGGATCTCGGCCTTCTCATCGTCGACGAGGAGCAGCATTTCGGCGTCAGCCACAAGGAGCGCCTCAAGGCGCTTCAGGCCAACGTCCACGTCCTGACCCTGTCGGCGACCCCGATCCCCCGTACCCTCCAGCTCGCCATGACGGGCGTGCGCGAGCTCTCGATCATCGCGACGCCGCCCGTCGATCGCCTCGCGGTGCGCACCTTCGTGATGCCGTTCGATCCGCTCCTGATCCGCGAGGCCCTGCTGCGCGAGCGCTTCCGTGGCGGGCAATCCTTCTACGTCGTCCCCCGGATCGAGGACTTGGCGGAGGTCAAGAAATTCCTCGACCAGGAGATGCCCGAGACCAAGGTCGCGGTGGCCCACGGCCAGATGGCGGCGGGCCAGTTGGAGGACGTGATGACGGCCTTCTACGAAGGCAAGTACGACGTCCTGCTCTCGACCACCATCGTCGAATCCG
>FSSH01000948.1_pt2 | contig 11557 bp, 15 predicted proteins | sample 1166101 | NCBI WGS metagenome assembly FSSH01 (sample SAMEA32972668, study PRJEB13176) | freshwater metagenome | biome: Drinking water system; feature: Biomass in drinking water that filtered by 0.45 um membrane; material: drinking water | place: USA | collected 2012-12-20 | depth 0 m | reverse complement strand
GCAAGCGCCCGATTCTTCTCGATGACAGCCTGCCACTGGGGATTGGCCATGTCCGCTTCAAGGCGTTTTGCGTCGAGGCCGACGCCGACCGCGATCTTCAAGATTTCTTCCTTGGTCATATCGGCGTGAGATGCGAACAGCGCTTCGTGGAAGGCTTGATGCTTACCTTGCGCCTGTGACGCGAGCGCGGCCTTGGCCGCGAGCTCCGATGGTTCGCCTAGAATGGGAAAGTCCTTGTAGACCACCCGCACCCGCGGATCGTCTTTCTGGAGATCCGTCACAGCCTGAGCCGCCTTCTTACAATAGCCACAGCGGTAGTCGTAAAACTCGACCAGGGTGATTTCGCCTCTGAGATTCCCGCTGACCGGTGACGCCGGATCGTGAAGCAATTCCTGCTGCTTCGTTGCAAGGGCGGATTTTTGACGCTCCTGCAACTCTGCCTGGCGTTTAGTTTCCATCGCCTGCAGCGATTGCATGATCACTTCCGGGTGGGTGCGGATGTAGCGTTCAATCGCGGCATCAGTGAGGTCTTGCGAGACGGCCGGGATATTCTTCGTCTCATTGGCCGCGGTTGAACAACCGGATACAACCAGGGCCAGAGCGGCACAGACATTCAACGAAAACGGAAAACGGCTCCAGACATCGTGACTATTCATAGATATGATTCCTATGCAGTGAGAGGGTCAAGACACCACCTTGTCTTTCTTAGCGCCTATCAGATGCCCAGGCTCCGACGCGAACCATTTTCAGCCGGTTTGCAGGCTCCGTCAAGCTACCTTTTAGGGATCGGCATCCCCTACGTATGACATGCTTTACGAAGTACCTCGGCGCCCGTCACCCAGGCCATTTCACTCTCCCACAACCCAGGTCACCATTTACGAACGAAGCTCGCCTTTTTCCGTCTTTCGTACCAAATCGGGCCAATCAGAAGCGCTGAAACCTTAGTAGGCCGTTGATTTTACTTCATATCGCATTTGGCACGTTTCTGGAAGAGAGGAGAGGGATCACAGGTCACCAGCGGACATCCTGCGTGTCCCGTATCCAATACGTTGCCGGTGACACACATCACAAGGAAAGGAGGTAGCAGACCATGGATTTATTGATTATCGGAATCATGGCAGCGTCCGTCATATTGGTCGTCGTCCATAATGCGCTGATCGCATTAGATTCGGATAGCGAATAGTCAAACGGATGATACGATCCTGGCACAAGAGCGGCTCGCCCCTGAACAGAATCTGGACACATCCAACCGGAACATGGGCTGGGGAAACAGCAATCTGGAGTCTGTGCGTAATAGTCCTTTTGGTCTTCCGCTGGGCCGAAAGGTTGATTCTACCCTAACCTCTTCAGTCGTTTCGGATCATGACTGTGGGCCCAAGACCTCTCGCCAGATAATAGCCAGATCCTGGAGCGCTTTGCTTCCATCGCCCACATAAACCGAACCATGCATCGTCGCCAGTCGTTTCGGCTGCAGCGCCGCCAGCCGTTGCAGCGTCGCATCCGTCAAGGTGCAATAGGGCATATAATTCGCCAACGGACCCTGCTGATACTCCATCAATGTCTTCCGACATCGGCCGACCACGTCCGACTCCGTCATCGGCTCCACATCCCCATCTTGGTGAAGGAGATCCGAGCACAGAAGCGTCCGTTCCGTTTCTTCGAACAGCAGCCCCGCCTCCCAACAATGAGGCACATGCGGCGTCGCCAGAAAGCGGAAGCGGCAGGTCCCCGTCTGGAGCACCTCCCCATCCGTCATCCCTTTGGCAGGACGAAGCGCGAGACAATCGTCCACGCTCACCAACTTGCCCACAACACTGCACACCGCCTGGGACTGCGGAGCCAGTTGTTGCCACTCCGGCAAGGTCGCACATTCGTCTGACTCAAAATGGCTGAACCCGATCCAACGTAATGCCTGCAGATCGATCAGCGATGCCACGGCTGCTTTGACCTCGGAAAACAGAGCCCTGGGGCCCGTATGAAATAACAGCGGCTCGTCGTCGCGCACCAAAAACTGGCTGAACTGAAGATTGAACGGTTTGACGAATGTCGTGATTCGGAACAGGTCCGGGGCTATTTCAGCAATGTGCGCCATAGAGCCTTTCCTGTAAATGGGAAAGGTCGATCATACGCACCGCCAGTCCGCGGCGCAATCCAGGCAAGGCGTTAGGAGGCAGCAACCCCTTGGAGTCTGTCCGGTGGTCGCGCAAGCAAAGCTGGTCGAGTCGGGAGAGGTATGTGCCCGAGCGGGCTGGTGGACACAGCAACGACGTGTGGAAGCGATCGGATTGCAGGACTCAACCGCGTTCAGTTTTTGAATGTACGGCTACAGAACGCCGGCCAATCGGTTGAGTCCCATCGTGGTGTGCATGAAAAACAACAGAAACGTTTGGTAGTCCGACGCACGCACCGGCTGATTGCGCAAACCATGATCACAATAGATCAATCCGATCGGCTTCGTACCCACCCGCAACGGCGCCAGAATCGCAGAGACGGGGGTCCAGATCTCCACAAATTCCTGCTTCATGGCGCCCTCCGTATGATTCGTGAAGTCCGCTATCAGAAGTGGATCGAACCGCTTGAGGACGTTCAGAAACAATTGGTGTTCGTTGCTGAGAGAACCCGAGAGAGCCCGAAGATAGGGGGCCAGAGGCGTCGCCCCCAACACAAGCCGGCCGACGAGTTGATCACTATCGTTGAGATTCAACAGGGCCAATCCAACCCGATCGAATCCTGCGTCTTTATGCAGCGATTGCACGAAAGATCCCAGCAGACCATTGAAATCCTTGGCCTCGCGCAGTGAATCCTGAAAGGTCTGCAACGTTTCGAGGGGGCGAGCCTGAATGGGAGCCGGAACCTGTGGGGATACTGCGGAAACAGGACGCTGACTCTTCCGGTCATGCGTCGGCTCCACCGGGGCCTTGGTGAGAGGCGACGGCTTGCTGTTTTCTTTGGAAATGGACGGCGCCGCGACCTCGGCCATATCCATGGAAAGTCCCATCGAACGAGCCAGCTGCCGGCCCCGGTCTATGGCTCCGAGCATCAAGTCCGCAAACTGGTTAGGAGGGAGGCCGCTTCCAATCAGGAGTACCCGCTTGGCTTCGTCGATGGGCTGGCGCGAACCGATACTGGTCATGGCGTCGACCAACCGGATGCAACCGATGACAATTCCCTGGTAAGTCTGCTGTCCGCTCTGCCATCGGCCAACCGGCAGCTCCCGGACCATGCCAAATAGTTCTACGAGGTCTTCGGGTAAGTTCCATACCTTCGCTAAAGCCTGAGCAAGTACCATGCGTGGAATGCCGATTATGCGAGTCTCTTCGATCACACGGTCCGCCCCTGGTTTCGGCTTGGCATGAATGGCCTGCACAGCCTGGTGGATCTCCGGCGCCTGGTATGCAATGGCGAGATCCCCGATGGAATAGAGTAAGGCGCCGGTAAACAGCTGCCCCGGTTGAGCGTATTCCATGGATGCCCCTAATTCTCCGGCGACCGTCGCCGCGATAAGGGACTTTGCGATCAACCCTCTGAGGAGCTGCTGTCGTTGCGGCCAATGGTTCAGTTGCTCGACCAGATGGGACGCCGCCACAAGGGATCGTACCGTATCCAAACCCAACCAGCTGACGGCGTGGGGAACAGAGGCGATCGTCTGCTGAGGGCTATACGCGATGCTATTGGCAACTTGCAGCACTTTGCACGTGAGCCCATGGTCGCGGCTGATGATTTGCGCAAGACTGTTCGCATTGGAATTTGGGCCCATCACATTCATGATCTGTTGGCAGGTCGACTGTAAGATCGGCAAACAGCGATTACTTTGATCGAACAGCGGCTTGAGCTTGTGGTGGAGGCGAGGACGGATAGACTCAACTAACGCTGATTCCACAGTGGTCGACAATGAAGACATCGCGGCTCCTCTGGTCAATAACCGCTACCTCTATCGGTTACGATCATACGAAGCTTAAGCCGGGCTGCAGTGGGCTAATCGGATCTCCACAGAATTGGGGAAACGTCAGTGGTAACCGGGAGATGATAGCGAACGGGTGAGCACGGTTGAATGGTAAGTGGCTAGTTGTGAGTTGTCGGATCTAACTCAACACTCACAATTCAGAGCTTATCGGCCCCCTGACAGACGCCAAAGGCTCTTTTCGCGATCGAGGAAAGCAAGTGCCGGCACGCGACTTCATTTATACCCCTCCCCGCTGGTCCCGCCGCCGAATCCGCCCCAGTTACCGCCGAATCCACCCTGCCCCGTTCCCCAATACTCGCCCTTCTGAATGCGGCGATAGGGATGGCGAAGATCCGGACGGCTGATCCACCAAAAGCACACAATGGCGACAAGAGTGGTGCCGAGCGCGAGCCAGAACCCGATGCCACGGAAATGCGTTTTCGACAGGGTGCCGACGCGGACTTCTTGAGACGGCGCAGACAAGACCACCGCTGTTCGATACAGCCCTTCGCCGAAATGGCCGAGTTCAATCGCCGGCTGGAGGTATTGGCTCCCCGCCTCGCGCCTGACCTCCGGTGTGATGATCGGCAGCATCTGGCGTCCCAAGGTAATCGCCGCTTGCCGTTCCTGCACTGCGACCAGCACCATCATGCCATGCTCCTGCTGCGTAGAGCCGATGTGCCATTGTTCATAGAGCGCCGTCGCATACTCATTCGCCGAAGAAAATGGCTTGATGCTGGGCACCGTCACCACGACCATCTCAACGCCGGTTTTCCGCTCAAGATCCTGGCAGACTGAACGAATCCGCTCTTTCCACTCGGCATCGACCACCTGGGCATGGTCACTCACATAGCCCATCGGGCCGGGCAGCTGCGGACGGTTTTTCGGCCGGTCGTAGAACGAAGACTGCCCCGCAGCCGGCCAGGGCAGCACGGCGCTCATCAACAGCGCAGCAGCCATGAACGCAATCCACGCCCGCGTCATCTCTGCCCTACGTGCCGTTCAACCGCATCGACTAATCGCCCGAGACCGTCGAAGTAGCGATCCATTACTCGCGGTATTTCCTTATGTCCTGGAGAGATGTGTCCCCGCTTGATCGCCAGCGCCTCAGACAGGCCTGTCAGATCAATTGCAAAACAGTCTGCGAGATCTTGCACAAGAGGCTCGCCGTGCGACAGCACCGGCCTGCCCAACAGCCGTTGCACACCGCGCAGCACCGGCAATACCGCCGTAACCGAGAGGGGCAACAACAACAGCATCGACTCTTCCGTGGTTTCCCCTTCCACCAACCGCTGCCGCATGCGGACAAGATTCCCCCGCAGCGATTGCAAGACCTCTCCGGCCAGATGACGTGGATCGACCTTGAACCCGATAAAGGGGTCCTCTCCCCACAACAGCCGATGACAGTCCTGGATATCCTGATACTCCAATGGAAACACGAGGGCCGAAGCCTGGAGGTCGGCCTTCGTGAGAAACAACGGCACCACGACTTGATCGTTACTCCATTTCTTATGCACCCCGGTATAGGCCTTCAAGAGCGCCACGTCGTAGGACCGGAGAAACAGCAGAATGTTCAGATTCGACCGGCCGGGCAGGAACTCTCCACGGACCGCGCTGCCAAAGAGCAAGATCGCGTCGAGTTGCTCGCCGTAAGCCTGAGCCACGTCCTTGACGTACGACCGAAGCAGTCGCTGCGTTCCATCCGGCACCCCATCAATCGTCCACGCCACTGCCGCCATCCTGTTACCCCGCCCCTGGCGCGGTGCGCTCCGGCGCATGGGCCGCAGGGTCCGGAAGAAATCCCGCCGCCATCAAACGATCCGCCATACCAAACGGAGGACTGGATCGTAGTCCCGCCGTCGTGGACAGCACGCGATACCGCAGCCGCTCGTTGCGATCCAGCGTGCGGAATACGCGATCGCGCAGGAACGCAACCATGGGATTCGCCGTGTTCCAAAACAATACTTGCTCATCCGCCAGACGCTGGAGCATGGTGATCTGAGGGCGGCGCGTGTGTTCGAAGCGCTTGAGCCGCTCAGCAGAATAGTCCTGTGATGCCAGACACTCAGGCAACAGATCCGCGAGCGTCATCGCATCCACCATCGCCTGCATACGTCCCTGGGACGCATGGGGATTCATCGCATGCGCCGCATCCCCGATGAGCACCGCGCCGTCGGCAACCCACGTCGGCGTCCGCACACGCCCGGTCGGCATGAAGGCGGTTTGACTCCAATCAGTCAGCGCACGAAACAGCATTTCGTTGGAGGGATCGATGGCGGTCCACGCCTGCTGCAAGGCAGGAAGGCCCTGTGACTTGACCCGGTCGTATGAGCCGGTAGGGATCATGTAGAAGAGGTAGACCTTGTTCCCCGCGGCGGGAAACATGCCGAGGATCGTCCGCTTCCCGACATAGTACTTCGCCTCGGTCACCGGTGTCGGCGCATCCACAATCGCGATCAGATACCCCTGCGGATAGAGATACAGATCGGCGGGGATCTGCAGGGCCTGGCGGACTTTTGAAAACGCCCCGTCGGCGCCGACAACCACCTTGGCTTTTATCGTGATCTCCTCGGTTCCCTTCTTCGCGGTCAGCCCGACAACCCGACCGTTCTCCTTGAGAAGACCGGTGAACGCAGCTCCATACCAGAGGGCTACAGACGGCTGGGTCTGAATCGCATCGAGGATGGCATGGTGCGCCACATTCGGCAGCGTCACCACAGCCCGATTGTATGGCGCCGGCAGATCGCCATAATCCACCGTGCAGAGCCGTTCACCGCCGACCTTGCAGAAATGGAACCGGCGCACTGTCCTTGTCGCATCGTCAGGCAGCTTGTTCAACAATCCAAGCTGATCGAGCACCCGTTGCCCGTTCGGTTGCAGGATCTCGCCACGCAGACCTCGCGGCGGTCCGGGAGCCTGTTCCAGCACAATGGTCTTGATCCCCTTCTGCGCCAGGGCAAGGGCCAGCACCGCCCCGCCTCCACCGGCCCCAACCACCGCAATGTCCGTCTCTTCATGCTTCACATCCGACCCCTTGCTACTTGCCACTTACCCCTTGCCACTCACCATTCACGTCCGACCCCTTGCCCTTTGCAACTTGCCCCTTCCCCCTCACTCCTTATCCTTCACCGCCACTTGCCCCTTGCCACTTGCGACTTGCCACTCATCATTCATTTCCATTCTTCGAACCGTTCACGATCCTTCCACATCGACAGGAACTTTTCACGGGATTGAACCGCGATCGGATGGTCTCTGATGACATCCAGCCGTTCATCGTTATAGCGATTGCCGCTGGTCGTATGATTCATCGACCCACTGGCCGTGATCTCGTCATCGGCCACCACTTGCTTCAGATGCATGAGACCATCATGCCGATTGATCATGATAGGAATCCCGGCTTCCCGAAGAGCCGACACCGCCCTCAGTTGATTGGGATCGTTGAACCGCTCGCGGTCGGTGATGACACGGACATCCACGCCACGCTTTCCGGCATCCAGCAACGCTTTGACCACAATGGGGGACGTGATCCCATACACAGCCACGAAGATGTACCGTGTGGCCTGCTCATAAATCTGAGCGACCTTCCGAAGGGGCTCATCCTCAGGCGCGTACCAGACCTCTACCGACGTCGCCGAGGCTTCCTGACTCGTGACACTCAGCACGCCGACAAGCAACCAGACCAGTATGCTTCTAGAAGATCCCGGTCGCGCGTTGAACCAGCGAAGTCCCATCATCTCTATTCAAACAATTCGCGAAAGTTGTCCTCCGATGCCTCCCAAGCCTGCGGCGCATGAGTTTTAAACCAGTGTCCGAGAAATTGTTTCTGGCCCGGCGTCAACATCTGCTTGATCTGATGAGACCGTCCTTGGAGGGGCTGAAGGAACCCCACCTGCTTGGCCACATCCAGGGTGGCGGTGCGGACATAGACATTGGTGAACACCTCGGGCTTGTCGTCCTCGCCCTCGCCCTGGATCCAAACGGAAAGAAACCTATCAAGCGTGAGCCCGGCGCTGTCCATCGCCGGCTCGGTATCATGAAACAGCTCGTTCTCGGACTGCGGCATCGGCGTGTCGTCCGAAGCCCGAAACAGGAAATTCTTCTTCCACATGGCGGTAACTCCGTGAATGCGCTGGCATAGTGGCGGCGATGCCGGATTAAAGTCAAGGCTACTGTGCTGACATCAGACGCCCGAGCGGCACCAGAGGTGCACGACTTCCTCTAGTCCATCCGGCGGGCGAAGCGAATGTAGGGGAATGGCTAATGTGGAAGGCACCCGGTCGCAGGCGGTCGGATAGTGGCCGGCCAGACCGAATGGTTGGACATCATTCGATACGCTTCCGATACAGTGCTCCCGGTATCCACCATTCTTCGAGGACCTGACATGCGAACGCTTGGTGTGCCGAGGACTCAGTGAAAGCCAGCGACTCGAGAAATGCCGTCACTGCCCTCTCCTGGTCTGGCGTCAGCGATGCCAAACGAGGCGGCTCTCGATCGGGCGGGCGCAAGCTGTTCAGGAGTGCGTCACAGACATCTGTGAACTGCCCGAAGCGGCGAACAGCATACTCGATCAAGCGCGGCAAGTAGTGGCGCCAGGATGCGGCATCCAGAAATGTGAGCCCGCCTGAATAGCGCTCCAAGTAGATGTCTGTCACCTCGTCGAGAGCCGGGTCAAATGGGGGTGGATCTTTGTAGCCTTCAAGTGCTTCGCCCGCTCGCAGCGTAATCCTCGGCGAAGCCGCAGCATCCTTCCCAAACGCGTCATTGGCCATTACTAGAAGGGCTGCTGGATTCATTACTTCATGACGCCCATCGTTCGAGATCACCGGCCACGTAGCAGTTGGAGAAGATCCGAGCACGGGAATGGGGACATTCTGAATTGTTGCGAGCAGACACTTGAATCACGCATCAAGAAAATCAGAATATCCCTATTTCTTCGCCTCTCGAAAACCATAAGGCAGCTGTTTTACCTATCAGTTGTTGGCGGCATGATATCGGTGTGGCGAAAGCGCTCTCTTGCTTCCGGTAAGTGTTTCCTGAGCGCATCCAATCGAGTGCCTGGTCCCCAGACCTTCACCCACATGTTTATTGCCTTATCTGGAGCATACCCAGCGTCGGCTGCGAGCAGAAGACCGATTCGGTCGGCTTCTTCTTGCTGGAGTGTCGCCAATTTCGGGTCGAGTTTTGGGGGAATGGGGGGAGGATCGGGCGATCCAATGAAAGCAGTGGAAGCGATCCCTATCCCTTCCACAATAGTGTCGCCAAAAGAACGACTAAATCGCTCACCTCCGTGACGAGCCAGTATGGAGGCAATGTTGTGGCCGAGCACCCCTGCCAATTCATCGTCAGTTTCGGCAAACAACAGCAATCCCGTATACACTCCCACCTTGCCGCCTGGCAGGGAAAAGCTGTTTGTATTGAAATCATCCCGAAGCAAGACAATCTCCCAGGGGAGTGACTTCGCCAGATCCGCATACGCTGATCGTTTTGCCACGTTCGTCAGATGAGTGAAGACTTGTGACACTCGCTCGTGATCGAGTGTTGCTGTGACGACTATCGCCTTCGAATCAGCAAGTAACTCTTGAAAGGCTTTCGTGCCAATTTTAGTTTCATATGATTGAGTGACTAGCATTGGACGCATACGTTGAGTCGAGGTTTCTGTGGAGCAACCGAAGAAGGCCATGAGTACTACAGGCCAGAATAAGTACGGAAATGGGAACATTCTGAATTGTTGCGAACAGCCGCTTGAATCACGCATCAAGAAAATCAGAATGTCCCTATTTCTTCGCCCAACTGGTTAGGCTTCACCGTGCCTCCCCGCTTCGGAATCGCTCTCGGAACCCCTCCCGGGCCTCGCCGATGAACGGCAAAAGCTGACTCTCTTCAACGTGAACGACTTCGATGCCCTTCCGTCTGGCCGCAGCCGCCAAAAACTGTGCGGGTTGTCCAGAGGGAACAAGAAGGGTCTTCGGCAACTGCTTCTTACGTTCTTGGCCTTGTTGCAACAACCGTCGTGACTCCAGCTCCGTAGGTTCATCAACATGTGCGGGGACAGACACTGAACTCAGAATGAAGCAGCTCGCGGCATCCATGAGTGCGATGAAGTCAAAGTCACCGTCTTGTTCGGTGCGGATCGGACGATCGTTCAACTTGAATGCAATCCAAGCCTCGTTGACTTGAAACTGATTCGGGTGAAGCACGGACCGTTCCTCCCTGAAGCCTCAACACCGCCCATGAGCCGCCACGCATTTTAGCGTCGACTGGATTGGCTTGTTATGTTTCATCTCTACCGACCTGGTAGTCCGGCTTCCGGTGTTGGTGGGCTACCGCGATGACAAGAACATGGTCTTTTTCAACAGACTACATCAACCTTCCTTAAACATTTCCTCCATCGACACGCCTTTGAGCTTTACATCCCGATAGGCCTTGAGTCTTGTTTCCGCTTCCTTCGCCCATATTTCATCGAGCTTCTTGTCCGGTTCATCCAGGCTCTTTATTAGCCCCTCAACCAAGGTGAACCGTTCCTCTGGTTTCAGTTTCATTGCCTCGGCTAACCGATCTTTCCTGCCCATGGTGTGTACCTCAGACTTTCATGAAACATAACGGCCTGCGTGAGCGGCGCGGTCGTCTGCGTCCTTTCCACGCAGTGTTAGGCCGCACTCTCTTTGAACGAGGCCACAAGAACCCGCTTCGCCTTACCGATGGCAGTGCGATTCTTGCGAATGCGATCAATCTCGCGCGCCGTGTCAGCGGTCACGTATGACTCGTGACAGCTGCTGCAAGAAAGCACCGGAATGTCTTCGATCACGACGAGGCGGGGACCACGACCGAAGCTCTTGGTTACTTTCTTGATTGAAGCGGACTTCTTGCCGCAGATTTGGCAATTCATGACGTTTCCTCTCGATAGACTGTTAGGACCACCACCTTGCCTACCGCACCGATCTTGGCCACTACTCCTATAGGACCGCCGGCGAGATCTCTGCCGAGAAAGACGTATTTCCGCTCTCGTGTCGCGCGATCGATTTGACGCTCAACGATGCCGCCCGTAAGGATCACATTCTCTACGTTTTCGGTCAAGACATCGTCTTCGGCCATCTCCTCCAGTGCATGAATCGAAAGGAGATACTCACCAGAACGGATGAGGGAACGGAAGCGGCCGAGCGTACGCTCAAACATCGCGGCACCATCTTATTCTCAGTTGGTACGGGGCTCCCAAAGCCTTCGATCCGCCCGTCCGCCTAAGGCTATTTAGGCCGATCCGCATAAGAGCCAGACCCGCCATTTTCTGTCCGTATGACGCGCTACTATTGTTTGCGAACAATACGCCATACCCATGCGCTGTTTCAATGAGTTGCGGCTGTCAGACCAATTATCACGAATGTTTATCCGGATCGGCATAACGCCCGTCCTTGCCTGCGCTCACATCCCATCCGGCGCACTGTAAACACCGGCCGGCCCTCGATAAAGGGTATGCGCATAGATCATCTTCGCTTTGACATCGCAATGGCCCAACAACTCCTGGACGGTTGCCACCTTCAACAACCATCTTGTGACCGATCCTCTGTAACAGTATCCACCCCCGCATGCGGGCGGAGTGAATCCAATCTTCAGTCCATG
>FSSH01006077.1_pt3 | contig 11569 bp, 12 predicted proteins | sample 1166101 | NCBI WGS metagenome assembly FSSH01 (sample SAMEA32972668, study PRJEB13176) | freshwater metagenome | biome: Drinking water system; feature: Biomass in drinking water that filtered by 0.45 um membrane; material: drinking water | place: USA | collected 2012-12-20 | depth 0 m | reverse complement strand
TATAGATGGGCTGGTTCTCTTCCATGCCTTCGGCGGCAAATTCGCTGAAGCCCTGGGCGCCGCGATGGACGGAGTCGAGGCGATAGGCGGCGGAGGCGGACATGGGGGGAATAATATGATGGTTATAGTCCCAGCATTTACTGTGAAAGGTTCCATGGATGAGCTGGGTACGCATCCTGTAGGCTTCCCGTTCACTGTCCGTTCCAGAGTTTTTCTTGCTCATGTCTTTAACTCCTGCCTTATTCGCCTTCTATCTTGACCTATAGAGACTATAAATTTATCCACCACAAGCATGATCAAAGCCAGGTGAAGCCGCCACGGCGGAAGTTTTCAAGGGAAAAGTAAGGGAGAAACCCTTGCTAGCAAAGGCAAGACCGGTTACTGCAATAATTAAGTAAAACAGGAATATATGAAAGCCGTGCTTCCAATTTACAGAAATCGCCTCCCCATTTTCCTTTGTATTGCTTTGTGGGGTACCTCAAGTTTAGCAACCACGCCGGAAGCGCAGGCTGCCCCCTCTGCACCACCGGTAGTATCGCCCCGCAATATGCCGCCTACCGACGGCACCTTAACGGCAGCGGAGGCCAGAGAGGCCAATGCCGTAGCACAACTATGTAAGCAAGGGCAGTTCAAGGAAGCGGAGCCAAGACTGCGCCTGCTTTCCACCAGGCACCCCAATGTGCTTTCCATTCAGCTCAATATGGCTCAACTGATGCTCCTCCAGGGAGAAAGCCAGACAGCACTGAGCGCCGCCGGCCAGTCAATTAAACTAGCGCCCACCAACGCTCACGCCTGGCGATATTTTAGCGAAGCCAATATGCAACTGGGCAAGCAGGCAGAAGCAGTGCAGGCTATGAAGAAAGCCATCGGCTTTTGCCAGTCGGCGGCGCTCAAGAAAGACATGCAAGAGACTCTTGCGGCCATGAACAAAGAGAAAGTCAAGAACAGCGCCATCAAGAGCAAAGTCTATGCGCCGGGCTCTTACATCGACGAAGAGAGCCTCAGCCTGATGCCCCGCTGGTCGACGGAACGAATGCCGCTTGCCGTCTATATTGCACCAGGCAAGGTGAGAGGCTATAACGACCAATTGCAAGTACTTCTCAAGGAAGCCTTTGCCCTGTGGGAAAAGAAGAGTGGACTGGTAAGTTTTCGGTTCACCGAAGAAGCCGGGGCGGATATAACCTGCCTCTGGGTGGAAGAAGGCAAACGCGGTCCGGCAATCGAAGTAGGTCATGCCATTCAAAAGGTTTCNNGGCGACGAAATCGTGCATGCCACCGTGGAGCTAGAGACCAAGGACGGTGAACACAATAAGGAAGTAGAACTAAAAAATGTCATGTTGCATGAAATAGGACATGCCATCGGCATCAGGAATCACAGCCCCAGCTTCAAAGACATCATGTACTTCCAGGATTCTTCCGCAAGAGAACTTTCCGAGGCGGACATAGCCACACTAAAGGCCCTCTATGAGAGCAAATCGAAGATCACCATGGACTTCGACGGACAGATTCTTTCCCCGACGCCGGAACTAAAACAAGCCCTCAATCTGATTAGAGAAGCCAATGAAGAGAGCAAAAATCTGCCCGTGGCCGTAGTGAAGAGCCGCAAAGCCGTTGAGCTTGCACCACAGGTTTATGTCTTTCGCAAGAACTTTTGTTTCTACGCCTACCAGCTCAACAAAGAAGGCAAATTGCCGGCAGCTCAGGCAATCGCACTGGCGCAGGAAGCCGTTGAAAAGTCCCGAACGCTTCCGGAAAAGTACAAGCCGGTGCAAGCATCTTCGCAAAAGATGCTCGACTACCTGCTCAACTTTTACAAGAACTAGCGCCTCTTCAAGAAGTGAAAACGCGCTTACCACGTATTTCCCGCAGGCACTGCCATAAGAATGTCACTGGTCGGAAGCTATCCTCAAAGCCCCACCGCCCAAGGAAACTTTTCTTATGGATGCCAGCACCAAAAGAGCCAGATCATTTGCCAATATTCTGACAATATCTTTCATAATTGCCGCCGCCTCAAGCGCTTCAACAGTAGTTTTGCCGCTCAAGGCCCAAGGACAATCGAATAACTCACAGCTTGCCTATCTGCCGCCAACATCAATGCCCCAGAAGTCGAGCCAGGATGCAGCCCGAGGTCAGGCCCAGGCTTTCTACCAGGCTTGCCAGTTCAGCCAGGCCCTTTGCCTCTATCATCAAATTTGCAATGCGGGGCAAGGCACCGCCTCTGATTTCTACTGGCTGGCCGAAGCCTATGCCCACCTGGAGCAATACGACAATGCCGCCCGCGCCTTTGCGGAAGCACTGAAGTTGGAGCCAGGCAATGACAAATTGCATGTGCGCCTGGTGGAATCGTTACTGGCCTCCCGCCAGAGAGAAAGGGCAACGGAAGCCTGTCGCAATGCCCTGACGGTGGTTTCCAGCGAAAGAGCACGCCAACAGCTAACCGTGATGGCCAAGATTCTGGGCAAGGCGGAACCGGAACCCCAGAAAGGGAAAAGCCTCGGTCTGAACTTCGGACGCCGGGCCCTGACGGAGCGCTGAACCAATCATGAAGAAGCAAGTCTCAAGGAAAAGTCGTGGTACCAGATGCGGTTCGGTACTGGCGGAACTACCCCTGGTGCTGTGGGTATTCTTTATGGTAATCGCGCTGCCGCTCCTGAACCTGGGAGCCGCTTTCATTCGCGTTTCTTTCCTCTATGCCGGAGTGCACCTGGCAAGTATTGCAGCAGCCAGAGCCAATACGTTCTTGCTGCCCATAGACGGCAAGCCCTCCGCCAACACGGAAGCCCTGGCTAAACTCAATTTGATGAAGGGTGCCTTCAGCGGAGTCGATGTCCGGAATGTAAGAACTGAAATTCTCATCACCAATGTGGACACCCTTGCCGCTTCCACTTCCGCTCTGCCCCTCTCAAAACCGGCCGACCAGAGCGTCAACACCTACCAGATAGTGGTCTCAGCCCAGTGCGAAGGACAACCGCTATTGCCCCTGCCGACACCCGTGCCGATTGCCGGCATAAGCGCGCCCCTCACCTTCAATCTGAGCGCCAGACAGTACTGTGAAAACCCACAAGGACTGACGCTCTAAGAAGCCCAAGGTCTGAAAAGCCACCACCTTAAGTATCACTGCCGGTATTACTTCGAGATTCTATATGACCAGAGCATTCCCCAATGGAAAAGACAGAAAGCTTAGCGGCAACGCAAGAAGCGGCAGAAAGGCGGGTCTTCTCGGGGCGACTCTGCCCCAGGTAAATTTCCGCAAGCGGGGACAGGGCATTCTTTCCTTGATCCTGCTCTTTGGCTTCATTCTCTTTCCCGTGCTGGCAATTCTAACTTTCGAACTGGGCAGACTTTACCTGGCCAAACAAGAACTGCAAAATGCCAGCGATGCTGCCGCGCTGACCGGTTCAGCCACCCTAGCCAGTTCCGACAATACCAATCCCAGCCAGGCGCACCTCGATGCCATTGCCAGCGCCCTCAAAATATTTCGCGCCAATACCACCCTGGGAGTGCCTCTCAGTGCCGCCACCGAGGTTAGTTCGCCGGCCGCCCTCACCTGCAATATTGGCGAGACCAAAATCTTCTTCGAGTTCCTCAACCCCATAACTTATGCGGTAGAACCAATCACCAGCCCAAACGGCAAAGTAGTGAGAGTGAGCGCCTGCACCGGCAGCGAACTGGCCTTCGGCAAATTTCTGGGAGTCAAGTCCTGGGGAGTGACGGCCCTTTCCACCAGCGCCGTGCCCAAACTGGATGTAGTGGTCTGCTTCGATGTATCGGGTTCCATGGACGACCAGACTCCGGTCACCTTCATCAAGAGGAAATGGGACGATACCCTGGGCGGCGGCAAAAACGTCTATGCTGATGTCACCGGCGCAAACGGCGTCATGCGGGGCAAGATCTACGACATTATCAAGCCAGGCCCCACCGGTACCAGCCTCAATGCCGTCTACCCCCAACTACTGACCGACTCTTACTGGAATGCCAGAACCTACTTCTCCGAATACCTGGCTAGCTATTACGGTGTAGCGGGGCTGCGCTCCGGCGGCACCTACCCGGAAGCCGGCTTGCCGCCCGGTAACTGTCCTCCCGGCACAGCCTATACCTTCGACGGCTTCAGAACCTTCACCGATGTAGTGGTCAATATCGACGGCAACAACACATTTTCTGGCACGGTCTACGACGGCTACGCCTTTCCCGATGTGGCCACCCTGGTGGAAGCAGCCCGGGGCAATCTGGAGTCGGAGTCGGTATTCAGAAGCAGCAAAGCCAACACCGCACTATCGGTAGTACCACGCCCCGGTTATCAAAAGGCCTATTTCGAAGCCGCTGCCAAACAGCTCAAGCCGATGGCTGAAGCCAAATCAGCCCTTCTGACCATGAACCAGATTCTCAATACCGATGCCGATGCCCACTTCGGCTTCGCCGCCTTCGACTCAGAAGTCGGCACAACACCAACTACGATGGTAGACTGGCACAACATAGACGACTCCGCTCCCTACGGTGCCAAGCAAGGCTTCCCTCTGCCCAGGGTGACGATCAGCAACGCCGCCGGCAATACACAGTTTGATCAGGTCAACACCGCCATCAATAGCTGCGTAGCCATGGGTGCCACCAATATCGGTGCAGCGGTGCATGCCGCCACCCAGGACCTCAAGAGCCGGGGGCGCCAGGGCAGCGTCAAAGCAATAATTCTCTTCACTGACGGAGAGCCGACGGAACCAGGCGGTCCCCTCAGTTCCGACCCCAGGGCTAATGCCAGAATGGCGGCGGTGGAAGCCCGGGATGCCGGCATCGCCGTCTACACAGTGGGACTGGCTCAAAATCCAGCCATTATTCCCGATCAAAGAGAGATTCTGAACGACACCAACAGTGACCCTACCACCGGTGGCATTGCCGCCATCGCCGGTCACGGCGGTACTTTCAACCTGGTCACGGATAGCAGCCAGCTCAGGGGTACCTTTGCCAAAATTGCCAGGCGTCTGGTCAAGCTGGTTTCCAACAAATAGTCATAAAAAGCAAGGGCACCAAAAGGAAGGAGCAGAAAATGAAGGCGCAGGCAAGGCAGTTTCCCGCAAAAAATGGAAGACGGAAGAGGGGCTCCCTCTCGGTAGAGCTGACCTGCGGCAGCATGCTCATGGTGGTCTTCGTGGTGCTTGGCCTGCATCTGGGCATCATTGTCTTTGGTGCCTATTTGAACGACCGCGTCTGCCGTGATGCCTGTAGAAATGCCGCCCAGGGCCAAGACCTGAGCGAATCCACCAGGCTGGCTAATGCCGTCATCAAGGGCTACCAAGAAAATACCTTCCTATCGGCCCCGCAAATCGCAGGTCCGATTGTCTACCAGGACTACGCCGGCAGCCCGCCGGCCCAGACATCACCTTATGTACAGGTTAAGACGATTACTCAAGCCACCATGCCTTTCGGTCTTCTGGCCTTCTTCAATGCCGGGGTCTTACAAGACGGCAAACTAACTTTTGTAAAATCCTACACCTTCCCCATCGTGCGGGTGAAATAAGGGCAATATATAGTTCTGTTCACTATCAATTCACGCCGGTCTGCCAGACTGAGGCTGAGGAGATCGATATGGAACAAATTACGAAAGATAAAAACCAGTGGCTGTACTGGCAGGCCCTCTCCCGGAAAGTGCTTCTGGACTGCGGCTTCCTCAGGCTGAATGAGGTCATCTCAAAGAGCCAGTGTGCTGCGGGCAAGGAGGATAGTTTCTTCACCCTCAGCCTGCCGCCCTGGGTGAACATCGTAGCGCTCACCGACGACAATCGGGTCTTGATGGTAGAGCAATATCGCCACGGTGTAGAGGGTCTGACCATGGAACTGCCCGGTGGCTGTGTGGAAGGAGAAGACCCGCTGGCTGCCGCCAGGCGGGAACTGAGAGAAGAAACCGGTTGCATAGCTGAAACCTGGACCTACCTGGGCAAAAACCACCCCAATCCGGCTCTCCAGGATAACCTCTGCTACACCTATCTGGCCCGGGGAATTGAGAAGGTGGAAGAACCCACCTTCGACGGCAGCGGCACGGAAAAAATCGTTTCACGCTACATTGATCTGGCAGATGTAGGCGCCTTGATTCGCAGCGGCGCCATCACCCACAGCCTGGTCATAACGGCCTTCCACTTCCTGCACCTGGAACACCCGGAACTGACGATAAAGTCCTGAAAAACGCATGTTGTTATATTTATGAGGAAGTATGTCCGCAAGTATTTCCGTAACCCAGGAGTTGCCGGGAACTTAAACGGTCTCAGAGCAATCCTTGTTAAACGGCAGCGGCATGCTTCCCATACAGGGAAAAATTACAAAACTGTTTAATCCTGCTCTCTTCAGCCAAATTCGATACAAGCTAAATTCAGAAGCAGTAATTCCAAAAGCGGTTTGGAATAAAAGCCTCGGCGAAGCTGCCAATCACCAGATAATAAGGAAAGGGGGAGATTACCTTGGCCATTGTCAAAAGAGTTTTTCTATTCCTACTGACAAACTTTCTCGTCATAACCACCTGCTCGATCTTCTTCTATATCTTCGGCATCGGTAATTATTTGACGCAGTACGGCATCGACTACGTTGGACTGGCTATCTTTTCGCTTATCTACGGCATGACCGGCTCCATAATCTCACTCTGGATGTCCAGAGCCATAGCCAAGTGGAGCTATGGAGTGCAGCTCATCGACGAGAGGCAAGCAGACCCGGCCCTGCGCTCAATCATGACCATGGTGCACGACTTGAGCCGTAAAGCCGGACTGACCAGGATGCCGGAAGTGGGCATCTACGCCAGTCCCGAACTAAATGCCTTCGCCACGGGTCCAACCAAATCCAGAGCCCTGGTGGCAGTATCGACCGGACTACTGGAGCGCATGAACCGTGACGAACTAGAAGGGGTTCTGGGTCATGAAATAAGCCATATCGCCAACGGAGACATGGTCACCATGACTCTGCTGCAGGGTATCGTGAACGCCTTCGCCATCTTCCTGTCGCGGGCCGTCGCCTATGCCGTAACCCGCAACCGAGACGAAAACTCGAACAACAGCTTCGCCTATTACATCATAAGCTTCCTGCTGCAAACAGTTTTCCTACTTCTGGGAGCCATTGTCGTCAACTGGTTCTCCAGACAAAGAGAATTCCGGGCCGACGCCGGCGGCGCCAACCTGGCCGGAAAACAGGCCATGATCGGAGCGCTGCAGCGCCTGCAAAGCAACTACGACTCCCTGCACGCCGAAAGGGGCGCCATGGCCACCATGAAGATTTCCAATCGTCCCGCCGGTCTATTCGGGAAGCTCTTCTCCAGCCATCCGCCGCTGGAAGAAAGAATCGCCGCCCTCTCCACCAGGAGTTAAGCCGTCCCTTTCAAGGAGGTCGGCTTAGTTGTTGTCGTCGTCTTCAGGGCGCGCCGTGCCAATGAAGCCAAGCTTACTGTTGACGGCGTCGTAGCCGCCGTCCATTCCCGGCTTCATAGTGGTGATGGTTTTGTCGGGGCGATACAAGACCAGGTTGCGACCGTCCTGGACGAGTTTGCCGCGAGCGCCGTTGGGATAACCAATCACCCAGGAACCACGAGCAAGGGGCGCACAAATAGTGCCGTCCAGATAACTGCCCTCCACCTTGGCGCTGCCGTCGGGGAACCGTGTAACTATTGCCGAACTGCCGTCAACTATGCGTAGCTCGAAGGCCTCATAGGGCTTTTTGGGATCCGGCTTGGTCACGTAGGGATCGATATCCTGCGCGGAAAAGACGAAAATGGAATCTTTGACAAACATAGAAGCATCGGCGGCGAATTCACCGGCAATGCCGTGCACCATCTTGCGCAGCGGTCCCCGGTGCTTTTCCGGTTTGCCTGGCTGGGCGGCCTGGCAGGTCTGCAAGGGATCGGGATTGAGATTGTGCAGCCCCTGCAATTCGCTTACGATCAGGGCATCTTGCCGGGCCGCGGCAGCCGCCGCCTGGGCAGCAGCCGAATCGGCGGGCGCGCCGCTACTTTGCACAGACAAAGTAGGAGTAGAGCCGCCCGCACTTGCCTGGGACAGTGCCGATAGAGGGCAGGAAAGAAGCAGGGAAGCGCTTATCAGGGAAAGGCCAAGGGCGCGGCAAGCACGGTTTTTAGCTAATTCAGACACAATTCGATCCCACAAAGAAGAAGTGAAAGCACCGATAATTCCAGGTGCGGAGCCCAGAATAGCACCAGACCGAGACTGATCAACAATAGTAAAGTGCTAATATCAGACGTAGTTAAGCTCACCCCGGTTGTCACGAGGCGCAAGCAATGGCAAACTCCCTCCCGCTAAGGAAGTGGGCGCCCGGCTCAAAAGTATTGCCACTACTGCCTCTTGCCGCCCCGGCCCTGTGCTTGACCTTAACCTTAAGTGGTTTAGTAGTGAATATTTCATCACAACCAGCCCTTGCTCAGGGTAACCCCCAAAACAAAAGCAACGGAGCCCAGGGTAAAGCCGCCAATTTGAACGGTTCGCAAGAGCACTTCCAAAAAGGACGGCGCCTTTTGCTGTCCGGGCAATTGCGGGAAGCCCTGCGAGAGTTTGACCGGGCCGTGCTTCTGGCCCCCGGCAATGTCAGATTTCTCACAGCCCGGGGTGCCTGCCGGATGCGCCTGAAAGATTTCGAGGGGGCTTACCGAGATTTCAACCAGGCCCTGCTTTTGCACCCTGAAAATGCCGACCTACTGAGGCTGAGAGGAACGGCCTCTATGTGCCTTTGCGAAGCCGACAGGGCCATTCAAGATCTCAGTCAGGCCATAACCATAGCACCCACTACTCAAGCTATTTTCAATAGAGCAACCTGCTATGTGCAGACGGCCAGGTACGAGAAAGCCATAGCCGACTATTCCAATCTCATAAAAACCCGCCGCAATCTCTATGCCTCCCTCTTCCAAAGAGGTCGGGTTTATTACCTTCTCGAGCAATACGACAAAGCCATCGTTGATTTCACGGCCGTCATCAAAGCCGATCCCAATTCCGCAGTCAAATGTTATATATGCCGGGGGCGAGCCTTCGCCGCCAAAGGACGCACCGACCTGGCCCTTGCCGACCTGAAAAAAGCCGTCCTCCTCGATGGTGAATACGCCGAGAGCTTCTATGCACCGGCGGTGGAAGCACTCATAGAAAGCGATGCCGACGAGAAAAAACTGCCAGCGGCAGCCGCAAGCGGGCAGGTAAATGCAAGCGCACCGGCCAGGCGCAATCGAAGCGCCGGCACAAGTGGTCAAGATGCAGTGGATAAACAGCTAGCCCGGGCACTGACGCTCAAAGAGAAGAAACAATTGAAAGAAGCGCTCGCTGCCTGCGACTCAGCCTTAGAGACCAATGCCGGAAATCTTACGGCCCACGTGCTGAAAGGCAAAATACTGATGGAAAAAGGCGACTACAAAGGGGCTCTCGCCTGCTTCAACCAGGCCTGGAGCATAGACAATCTCAATACCGATGCCATCACTGGTAGAGTCGAGGCTAATTTAGCCCTGGGCCTGCCCCTGAGAGCGATGGCCGACCTTGGCAAATTGGTCTGGGCCAGTCCGGACGATCCCGGCTTGCGCTTCCAACAGGGCCAGGTTTTCGACCGGCTCAAGCGTGAAGAGCAAGCCCAGCAATGCTACCGCCAGTGCTTGCAACTGGACCGCCGCAATGCCCAACTAATAGACAAACTGGGAAAAGATAAGGATGCCTATTTCCGCACCGCCCAGGCCACCAAGGCTCTGTCACCCGAGCAGAAACGACTGGCGACGGCCAGGGTAAGGGCAAAAGAAAAATCTCTTCAAGGCTGAGAGCAATCTGAATTGAGCGAAACGACAAAACAATAAGAAGAGAGTAAAATTCCACCTGTTCGAAAGCTAGCGGCTCCGAAACATCTTCCTGAACACCATTAAGAATTAGAACTAAATGACCACAGAAACCAAGAGTAAATCTCAGAAAAACTGGACTGCCCAATTCGCCTCAGCCCAGGAGCACAAGCAAAATCGCAAATATAAAAAAGCCGTGCAGGCCCTGGAAGGTGCTCTTGCTCTAGCCAGAAAGCACAGCCTCACGGAAGAGACCTTTCTATCACTGAAAGCCCTGGCCGACGTGCAGCGCCTCAATGGTCATTTGAAACAAGCAGGCCGGGCGGAAGAGGAAGCCCTGGCTATGTCAGGTCAACTCTTTGCACGAAGACATGTTGACGCAAACGCGGCTGAGAGCGAGGATGCCGACCACAGAGAAGCAGAATTTGTGGAAGAGACGCCTTCCGTCGCAAAGAAGAGCAAGAAGTCTGAGAAGTCTGAGAAGTCGACAAAAGAAGATAACGGCAAGAAGTCTGGAAAGAAAGGCAAGGAAGAAAAAGAGAAGAAAGCCGGGGAAGACAAAGACAGGAAGCCGGAAAAGAAAACCAAGAACAGTAAAGTAGAAAAGCAAGAGCGTAAGCCGGAAAGCGGGCAGCAGGAAGAAGAAAAAACTTGTCGGCACTACCTGGAAAAGGCAGCATCCTGCACCCACTTTGAAAAGCGCGCCGAATACTACCGCAAAGCCATCAAAGCCGCTCGTAAAGAACTGGGAAAAGACTGGAAAAAAGAATACGCCGGCGTCCACTGGTTGGCCCAGGAAACTCGTCCCATTATGCAGGCCATGTCTGGTCTGGCACGAGAATTGAGATGGCTCGAGGAAGTTGATGAAGCCATATCTATCTACGAAGAACTACTTGAGCTGAATCCCAACGACAATCAGGGAGTCAGGTACGATCTGGCACCATGCCTTTATGAAGCAGAACGTTACGACAAGCTAGAGGCGCACTTGCGCAAATACGGCGCCGAGTCTGCCGCCATCTTCCTCTATACCAGAGCACTTTACCTTTACAAGAAAACCGGCAACAGTAAAGAAGCAAGGGATGCATTGCAGAGAGCCTTCAAGCGCAACGCCTATGTGCCCCTTTTCCTCTCGGACATTGTCGAAATGCCCGATGAGAGTCCGACATTCATCGGCATCGGGGATGAAAACGAAGCCATCGCCTACGTCATGGAGTATTCCTATCAGTGGGAGCCGGAGCAAAGGCTCTGGCTGGCCAATACCCTGGAGAAGGAAATTTACAAAGCCTTTGCCGATGATCAGGAACTGGTGAAAGAGGTTCTAGTAGAACTTCGGCTGGAATAACCACACCGGTGAGACAAAAAAAATCGGAAAGGCAGAAGGAAAATGAAGCGAGAAGAAGCAGCCGTCGCCCTGGCAAGTCTGGTTATACTGCAGACGATTTTACCGGCGCCGGCAGCGGACAAACTGGGCAGCCCCAGATTGGTCCTGAAAAACAACAGTCACTTCCTGGTACTCGCTCCAGACGGCACCATGACCGCCCCCGGCACGGCCGGTCGCTCTTTGCCCTATGGCTTTTACAAAGACGATACCCGCTATCTCTGTGGACTCAGCCTCAAAATCGATGGTCGTCCTCCCAGACTCTTGCAGGCCTCTACTGAAGAGGGGTTCTGCGGAAAATTCCTCTACCGGGCCCTTGAGGGAAAAGTGGGAAACGACAGCAAATCCGATGCTACCGGCGGGCTTATCATAGAAAGAGAGCTAGTCATAAAAGACGGTCTCTTCGA